>Ga0193744_1000023_pt1 | contig 72108 bp, 113 predicted proteins | sample L1a1metaG_FD_143056 | JGI IMG/M metagenome (GOLD analysis project Ga0193744, IMG submission 143056) | Soil microbial communities from a riparian zone of the East river system, Colorado, United States - L1a1 | ecosystem: Environmental > Terrestrial > Soil > Riparian zone | place: USA: East...
CTCCGAGAGCTTGGGCAGGAGTGCGAGGTGTGCCGGGAGGTCGATGTCGCGGGTGTAGTCGTCGACCGCGACGTAGTGGCCGGTGCGGCGCATGTTGAACACGTGGGTCTCGATGGCGCCACGCTTCATACCGGAAATCCACCGGCGCATCTGGCCAGGCTGGTATTCGTCGTCGAACGGCGGGTGACGGAGCAGGGCATCACCCAGATCGCTCAGCATCGTGTCCTCGAAGTCGCGTGTCCAGGCGACGCCCCAGAGCTCGCCGCCACCCGCAGAGAGGTCGCTGGTGCCCACGAACCCGTAGGTGCGCGAGAGGGCAAAGATCTCGTGCAGGCAGTGCCACGAGTAGACGACGTCGCCCAGAAGCACGACGGTGCGCAACGCGGAATGGTTTGGGCCGCGGAGCTCGAGGTAGCGGGCTATTCCCTTCAGGGAGGAGTTCCCAGGGTTCTCGAGAGAGACGTGGGTGTCGACGCGCGAGATCGAGCCGAACCCGAATCCACCCGGGATCCCATTCATCAGCTCGTTGCTCGCCACCAGCGTGATGATAGGCATGTTGTGTTGCAACTGGTGGAGCGTGCGCGTCAGGATCGGCATCCCGCCGCACGCTGGCAGCGGAAGCAGCTGCTTGTACCCGTGCGCCATGCCCAGCCGCTTCTGACTCCCCTGGGCGAGGATGATGACCTCGGTGTGCATCAGGCGCGCTCAGCTGTCACGCGAAAACATGACTCTATAACTACCCTGCGCGACAGGGCGGCGTGCTTAATCACCTCCAGCGGGCCCCACGACGACGGGAAGCAGGCGTCTATCCCAGCCTCGCAGATGGCGTTCTCGTCTCTCCACCACATCTTGACCCGCCACACCTGCTCGACTCTGACGATCGAGGTGATTTTATCATGCTCACTCATCCCAGGGCTCCTCTTCGTCGTTGTCGACGTCCGGCAGCGATTCTTCCGCGCATTCCATCGCCCGGGTCGCGCACCCGAGTTGCTCGAGCGCAATCTCCACGGCCTCCAGTCGCTTCTTTCCGCTCTTGTCCTCGCCTGGTACCACGAACAGCGCGATGCCTTCGTCGATCGACTCGAGCGCGATCTGCGCACAGCTTCGCGCCGCCGCCATGCGGGCCATGACGTAGTCGCGTGCGGTCGCGGCTGCGTCGGTGTCATCGTTGTCCGACGGCTCCGGGGCACGCTTGCGTCTGGTCGCCATGGCTACCCCCTCCCCAGCAGCCGGCGCATGGCCTTGGCGCCGATGGTGCGAGCTGGAGATGCGCCACCCCCGCCGTCGGTCCCCTTGGGGCGGTCGTTCGACGCCTGGACCGCGACCACGAGCACCTGGCGTACGGCTACGACCTTCATGATCTTGCCGCAGCCGATGACGTTTCCGCGGACGTCCTTAGCGTCGCACTGGACGGTGCTCCCGGTGTCCAGGAGTTGTTGCTCTTGGAGATGACGGAAGTCGTTCGGCTTGCCACAGTGAGGACAGGTGACACGCTCGACCGGTCCGGTGAGCACCGGCGAGGACTGCTGCCCGGGAAGTTGTCGGTTTGCCATGGCGCCTTACCCCTCCACCAGGCCCAAGCTCTTGTAAAGCTCGAGACGAGCCCAGGTTGACGCCGACAACCCCGACTGCTTGGCCTTGCTCTTGACCAGGCGCTCCGCCTGAGCGGAGATCCGGAGATGCAGGGCCTTCGTTAGGTTCAAGCCGGATCCCTGATGATCCGCCATTACCTACCACGGTTGCTGGGCTGAATCATTGTGGAGCAAAACTACACCGTGGTGTTGAGCGCCGTCAACAAGTATAATTCGGCCATGCCCTACATCTCGGAGAAGTACATGCCGTTCTATCTCGAAGGTCGTAGCTTCCACAAGCTACTCAAGCATCACCTCGACACCGACGATCTCGTAGACCTCGTTCTCAAGACGAGCGGCAAGGCGCTTCACGTTGTGCTCCGCGAGTCCTGCATGCAGGCCGCTAGCAAGCTAGAGACCGGCAAGGTAAAGAACGAGTGGATCGCCAATGAGCAGAAGGAGATCAAGGCGGCGGGCGGTGACGCCGACGCGGCATATGAAGCATGGGTGGCCGGCCGGGTCGACGAGCTCGTGTACGCTACCGAGACCGAAGTGATCGACGCGATGAACGAGCGCGTCGGCGGTTCGTCCGATGATGATGACGAAGATGACGAAGAAGGTGAGGACGAAGAAGACGGCGAGGAATAGAGGGTCGGCGTGCTGGTCGACCTGATCCAGGCGCTAGAGGACGCGACCAAGCTCATGGCCACGATGAAGCCGAGACCATGCCCGGTATGCGTTACGTTCGGGCTCACGGAATGCGGCGCACGCCGGCCACGCGGTCCGTTCGCAGCGCTGGTTCGAGCCCAGCGCGAGGTCAGCTACGGACGATGAGGCTCGGCGACTCGAGCTTCACCTCGCGCTTGACCATGATGACCATGACGTCGGATGCGTCGAAGAACTGCTCCGCCATCATGACGGCGTTTGGGCCCTGATTCGCGGCCTGGGTGAGCATGCGGAGCCCGCCCTCGGGTGTCGCGGACAGGACGCCCATGAGTTGCACCCCGCTGGCGAACATCACACCGCACTCGAGGGCGGGTGCCTGATCGGGAATTGGCGTGGGCGCTGCGGCTAGCATGCGACTGATGGTTCTCGCCATCGGCCCCGCGCACGGATGGTTGTCGTCATGCATCGGACCGACGTACTCATTGGCGAACCAAGGCCCCGGTGAGGGTGCGTGGTTCAGCATGGCCTCGACAACGGCAGCATCGCCAATCCGTTCGATGGCTCTGCGCATCACGCTGTTCGGATCCGCTCCCATCTTCTTCGCCTGATCCCATGCCCGGCCAGCGGCCGCGTATCCATTGGCAATGGTTTCGATCAATCCGTTGATGTCCATCACGGTATCGGTCTCGTTGCTCATCTCAACGCTCCTTCTAGTAGGTCCCGTACGTACTTTCCAACCACCTCGCGTCCAAAGCGCGCCGCGGGGTCGTAGTGGATGTCGAGCCTGATCACGTGCTGGGCCCATGCCCTACGCATCAGGAGGCTCAGGGACGCGATATCCGGCTCCATCCAGTCCTCGCGCACGGTGAGGCCCTGGCAGCCCCAGTAGCGTGCGGTTGCGCCCTCCGCGGTGATGTTGTCGAGCCGGACCTCGCCGCTTGCGGGTACCACCCTGCTCTCGTACAGGTAGGCAGAGGTCCCCCCCAGGAAGTCGTCGCTCCCCTGGCCGCTGGGCGCGATGACGTGCTGTCCGGCCAGCATGGCCTTGAACGCTGGCAGGTTCCACGCTTCGCCGCGGCTGGCGGTGACGAAACAATCCGTCGAAGCATGCATCGCCCAGATCTCGTCATCGGACACGCGGGCGTTGGAGAACTCTACCGTTGGCATCTGTTCCAGGGTGAGCCCGGTCGCCACTTGTGCGATCCGGCAGGCATCTGGGGGCGCATCGGAGCAATTAAGTTTCAGAACGACGGCCTCTGATGCCGTGAATGCGCGCAGGTACGCCCGGATCACGCCCTCGACGTTCTTGCGCATGCTCCACGCGCCAGAGTAGAGGAACGCATACCGCATGTCGCGGCGGCATGGAACGACCTTGCCCTCCAACTCGTCGGGATCGTATGCATGCGGGACGACATCAGGGATCCCGCGGATCAGTGACGCCGACGAGCACTCAGAGAACGCGGCGGCGTTGCTGTTACTCGGCACCCACAGCCGGTCGAACTCCTCGGCCACGCCGAATATGGGACCGGCGTAGCCGACGCCCTCCCAAGTCGTGTATGCGACGTAGAGCGGGTCGCGGCCACGGGCCCGCGACCATCCCTCGAGCGACTCCCTGACGTGCTTGAGCACCTTGAGGCAGTCGAGCGGTAGCGTGTGGATGATGACGACATCTGGATTCGGCGAGAGGTCGTCGATCGCCCTGACGCACGTTGCCAGTGGCAAGAACCGCTTGTGGAGTTGGGTCCCGTCGGTCTGGATCTCGAGGTCCATCCCGGCCGATAGCATCGCCATGCATAGCTCATTCGCCGCATCGCCGTATCCCGATGGCACGCCAACGTGCCCGTAGTACCTGACCAGCATCTCAGATCTCCTTGGTGTAATTCTCAGTGAAAGCGGACGTAGATCTCCAGCGGACCAGACGTCGCCGGAATGAACGAGGCGGTCGGAATCGATACGGTCATGGTCGCCAGCGCGACGGTACCGTTCAGCGAGAATGCCCGGCCACCGATGATGGTGGAGCTCTGGGTGAGAGCCACGTTGTTGCGTGCGATCAGCGCGCCTCGGAAGTCGGCGGAGTTGCCAAGCGTCGCGTCATCGTTGATCACCCAAAACACCCGATTGGAATCACCATCGTTCACAAGGCTGACGGTCCCCGCTGCGGCGACGGCTAGGTTGCCGTGGACCTGAAACACGAAGATCACGGTCGGGTCGTGCTGGAAGTCCAGCGTCAGGGTGCCGTTCAGGACGGCGTCGGCATCGAACCGATAGACCCCACCAGTGAGAACCAGACCTCCGAGATCCTGGCCGGATAGGTTCTGGCTCGGCGTGATTCCACCGAGCATAGCCCAGGCAACCGTCGCATCGCGGATCGCAGCCTGTGCCGTCGCATCGCCGCTGTGGATGGTGCCGCTGGCGGTACCCGGCGGAAATCCGGTGACCGCGCCCGGCCACGATCCGACACTTCCGGTGATTCCCGTGTTGCCGGTGTTATTCACCGCGGTGGAGCCCAGGATTCCGAATGGAACCGCGGTCCCCAGGATACTCGAGGCACCGTTCCCGTTGGCATTGCACAGGGCAATCAGGAAGTCGCGCGGCGTGGCCCCGCTCTTGGATATGCTGATGGGGATCGCGAAGTACACGCCGGCGCAAAGCAGCGTGTTGCAGGTGACCTGGATTGCGCCAGGGAGGGTGACGTCAGCATATGCCGCCGGCATGAACCGGGCTGGCAGCACGATGTCGGGGACCGCGCCGTGAAATGGGATGGTCGAGTCGTGGAGGCCGATCGTTCCGACCGCACCGGGCGCGAGCGAGACGCCGCTCACGCGCACGAGACCGTCGGACACTTCTTCTACGAGACCAGTTCCGTTGAATGCCATGGCAGGACTGTCTCAGGACTCGAGGATCGCGTGCAAGGCTTCCGTGTCGTCGACAGCGATAACCGTCGACGGTCGACGGCCCGAGTTCCATGCCGCGCCGAGCCAGGCACGCATCGTCACGGCTGGCGTCACGATGACCTCGTATCCCAAGGCGGTTTCGAGCTGCACGGGATCGCTTGGTCGGTCACCAGTGATGAGCACGTTGCGAACCCCTGACGTGTAGAGCGCAGTCGTCCCGGTGATGATCTCGAAGCCGCCGATCTTGAGCGGGGCCTTGATGGAGTGAGTCCGGCTCCACATGGCCGGATCGCAGCACGCCACGTTAACATACGGGTTCGAGATATGCGTCATGAGCAGGCTGCTGTAGTTCTCCCATCGACCGTGCATGCCGCAGGACAGCGACAGTACACGAACCTGAGTGATCTTGAGCATTGTCCTCAGGAACTCAAGCGCGAGCCTGCCGACCGGCGAGTCGTCAGTGGCTGCCCAGTAGCGAATCATCCTGCCACCGGCATCGCGAGCAGAGCGCGGTAGGCATCGAACGGCAGGCCATCGAAGCACCCCTTGGCGCGTTCGCACTCGACCACCTGGTGCAGGGCTGCGCGGAGCGCCATGATCTGCTCGGCAGGTTTCACGCCCGCGTCCATGGCGATTCCTTCTCCCCGAAGGATGACGTGTTCGTCATCGGACATCGCCCACCAGAGCACCTGCATGGCGTCTACGAGTCCCGCCTCGGCTCCTGCCAGCACCCGGACGGTCTCGAGGCTCTGGCGGAGCGAGCGGTACTGCACCAGCCACAGGGACGGCTCAAGTGATGCGGCCGAGTAGAGGCTCATCGCTTCCCAAACAGCAGCCATGCCGCAGCCAGCGCGATCGCCACCTTCACCGGCAGGGTCAGCGAGTACGAACTATCCGTGGCCTGGTCATCGCCCACGTACATGAGTTGGTTGACCCCGCGGGCGACGGGTTTGTGCTGGATGATATCCATGGCGTCCATCCTAGTAGACCGGAAGGTACTTGTCGTCGTTGCCGCCGATGGTATCTCCGCAGAGGCACATCCATGCGAGTTCACCGGTCGGCGCGTGGTACGCGTCCTCGGCTGTCGTGGAGTTCTTGCACACCCGGTAGTGCCGGAATCCTTCATGCGCCACGATTGGCCACACCCGCGCGACCGGGCGAACCTGTCGCCACTTGAGGTAAAGTCTGAGACGATCGTCAACAGCAGACGTGCTGCGGCCACACGAGCACTCCCACTCCCAAAAGATCCGCGGGCTGCCCTCGACGTCGTAGGACCAGTTAAGGTGCCTCACCGGAGCGTGGGATACGCTGTGGCTGCAGTACGCGATCTGGGATGGCGTATGGTAGTTGAGCGGCCACTCGGTAACGGCCACGCCGTGGCGTTGCCAGAGGCAAGCCATCGCGGCGCGACGGATCGGCGCAGCCAGGAGATCATGGAGTGCGTCACGGATCTGCGCGATCGCCTCAGACGACAACTTGTCGAGCTCGCTGCGCATCTCGGATTCGTTGAGCATTATCCCTCTGGACGTGGTTGCGGAAGTCCCGGCTAACGGCCGGGCTGCGGGGAGTGGAGGTCACATGTTAGGGTATCGACCAGAACGCCAGTGGTTCTTGGCCGATACAGGTTGGTCGATTCCCTCGTCATACGACGGCGGAACGTCACCATGCGCAGCATAGTCGGCGGCGCGGCATGCCTTCACCGAAGGGGTCGTGTGGTTGTAGACGTGGCCTTGATAGAATGCCGCGCGCTCGCGCTGACGAGCCCCGTCCAGCAACGCGTCCTCGAGTTGCTGCTTCAACCACGTGATAGTTCCTCGGCGATGACGAGACCACGGGTTCCACTGCAGGAGCTTCAGGCGGGCTGCTCGCCTATCCTGGATGGCGCGCGCCTCCTGCTCCGCTCTGAACTCCTCCTGATCACGTTCGACAGCATCCAACGTATCGTCGAGCGTCGGCACGGAGAACACCCCATCGGTCCCGGTGCCACTATCACCGAGGAGTTCCGATCTGAAGCTGCGAATGGGCGCCGGTCGTGGCGTCCGCTTGCGATACCAGAACAGCGCGTTAAGCACCATCACGACGAGAACGATGAGTACGGTCGCCATAATCAGATCGATCATAATCTCCTACTGTCGGCCCGTCTCGAGCCAATGCGGGTTGTTCACGTACCAGTTCACGGTACTCTCGATGGCCTTGGGGAACTCGAACTCGACCGGTGGCGTCCAGCCGAACTCCTTGATGAGGTCGGATCGCAGCGAGTAGCGCGCGTCGCGGTGGCGCGGGCGCTCGACAGCCTCCCACATGAGGGTCTTCCCGAGGATCCTGGCGATCGCGTGCGCGAGGTCCAAGTTCGAGATGGCCGGGCCTCCGCCCACGTGAACCTTGATCGGCAACTCGATATCGATCGAATTGTCCCGCTTCCGGTAGTAGTGGTCACCCTCGAGCATGTACTCGACGGCATGCGCGAACGTCCGCGCATGCTGATACGAGTGAGACGCGTTGGCGTGAATTCGTACGGTGTCGCCAGCCAGCACCCCGCGGATCACCGTCGGGATGAACGCAGACGGTCGCTGGCGCTCGCCGATGAGGTTCGTAGCGTTCACGATCGTGACTGGGCAATGCCCAGACGCCTCGTATCCCATCGCGATTGACTCCGCCGCCGCCATGGACGCCGCGTATGGGTTGCTTGGTCGGAACGCACCCCCTTCGCGGCAACCGGCGAGATCAGAGCCGTAGACCGCGGCGGTGGACACCATGAACACTCGCTTGACGTAGCCGAACCGGCCGTCGTGCACCGCTGCGAGCAGGTTGTGGGTGCCCAGAACATTCGCCTGGATGAAGCGAAGCGGATCGTTGATGCTCTCGTCGATGTCGCCCTCCCCGGCAGCGTGGATGACGTAGTCGACTATGCCGATCTCGCTGATGGCGCCCGCGGACAGCGGATTCGCAAGGTCGACGCCGCCCAGCGTTCTCACCCGGGCATGCATCGCCTCGCGCGTCAGGCCCGAGCTCGAGGTCACATCGCGAAGCCGGTCGAACCCGCAGGCGTCCGACAGCTTGTCGACCACCACGATCTCGGTGTCGCCATCCCCGTCATCGAGGTGAGCACGGAGGAAGTGATCGACCAGGTGGGAGCCGAGGAACCCACAGCCGCCGGTGATCAGGATCCTCATATAGCGACCGCCACCTGGATACATGCCGGATCAATCACTGGATTGCAGCACGACATCGTGCAGCACGAATGGCAGCCGCAGGTGGTGCTGAAATTCTTTCCCATGGCAAGCTGTCGCTCGTAGGTCACGGCCTCGAGTAGCTGGCCAAGGACGGCCTCCAGCGCCACCAGGGCGCCGTATCGGTCCGCGCCGGTCACCGTAGCGCGCAACTCCTGCTGACAGTAGACGTCGGTGGGAACACGGATGGCGTCAAGCCGGACGCGTGCGTGCGTTCGCCAGCGACTCGCCATCGGAGTCACCTTTTCGTAGCTGGTCTCGACGGTCGGGGTCCTGCCGTTGATCACAGCTGGAGCCGACGCGACCGGCTCGTGCGCGCCCGAGTGACTCAACCGACCATCGTTCGTGCTCATCGGAGCACCTTGCCACAGTCCAGCGCCGCGCGATCCCGGGATCGTCAAGCCAGGGATCTACATCATGGAGTCAACTAGTTGAACGGGCGCCAGAGCAGATCGGTCGCATCGTACCAGACCTGATAGCTGGCGTTCGCCGCGATGACCACGGTCGCCGCGGGCAACGCGAACCGATCCTGCGCCACCGATGAGGCGCTGGCATTGACCAGGGTGAGCGGGAAGGCTGAGATGTTGACGATCGTCCGCACCATGCCAGGGGCGCCGCCATCAAGCCCCGTAACCTGGAAGCCCGGAGCGGACTGCGCGACCCGGACGACGCTGTTGCTGGCTCCGAAGGCGGTCCAGTTATTGACGTCGCCGCTCAGCGTGGGGTTGCCGACCTGGGCGAGCTCGAAGTTGTTGAGCACGCGCAGCGCGAAGCCAGACCCGTTGGTCACGAAGTCACCGAAGGCCGTGGCAATGCCGTTGCCGACCTGCAACTGCTCACCCGATCGGAATGTGGACACGTTGCCGAGGACGGACCCGAATCCGATGTTGTTGTTCGGGTTGCCAATCCACAACGCGGGGCCGTTGGCGGCCGAGTTGATCGTCGGAAAGGACTGCGTTGCGAAGCTAAGGATTCGCCAGCGCGCAGAGGTACCGTCGTAGATCATCTGGAATGTGCAGGCCGGCGGTAGGAACCAGTTCACGTTACCGGGCAACAGGAACCGGTTCGCTGCTGTTGAGTCCGTGCTCTCGTGCACGAGCGCTAGTTGGTTCACGCCGATGTTCGTGAACCAGACGATGGTCCCGGTGGGCTGCGCTGCGATCCCGGTGAAGGTCGTAAGGAAGTTGACGTCGAGCCGGATCCACGCAGCGTTCGCGAAGCCGGTAGGGTTGTAGTTGTCGAGCTGCGTGCCGCCCGTTGCGCCTGGCGTGAGGATGCCACCCAACGTCAGTTGTCCGGGCACGGTGCCGCCGCCCGGCACGGTCACGGTCCCGACGCCGGCTACGTCCGTCGCGGTCACGCCTGCCCCGACGAAGTTGACGGTGCTGTGCGGGTTGCCAGTGACTGGCGTGCCCTCGTCCTGCAGTGCGATTCCGCTGCTGCCTGGGATGGTCACCGTGCCGACTCCGGCAACGTCTGTCACTGTGACCCCAGTTCCGACGAAGTTTACCGTCGCATGCGGATTGCCCGTTACGGGGGTACCCTCGTCCTCCAGCGCGACGCCGCCCGGAACAGTCACCGTTCCGACGCCGCCGACGCTGCTCGCCGTAACGCCGGCGCCGACGAAGTTTACCGTAGAATGCGGGTTACCCGCGATCGGAGTGCCCTCGTCCTCGATGATGATGCCAAGGCCGCTCAGGCCGGGGATCGTGACGGTGCCAACACCGGCCACATCCGTGACCGTCACCCCGGACCCGACGAAGTTGACGGTTGTGTGCGGGTTGCCGGTTACCGGTGTGCCCTCGTCCTCGAGCGCGATGCCGCTGCTGGCGCCGGGCACGGTGATGGTGCCTACCCCCGCAACATCGGTGACCGTGACGCCAGCACCGACGAAATTGAGGATCGTGTGCGGATTGCCGGCGACCGGGGCCCCCTCGTCCTCCAGGGTCACGCCGCCGGCACCACCGCCACCCTCAGCCGCCGATGTGAACCCGATATTGACGACGGGCAGCCCGGGGGCGATGGGCGGCACGCCGACGCGACGAACGCGCATGAAGTGGGCGATGATGATCTGGGATTGAGCCCCGGGTGTCTGGAACGCGAACGCCTGGCCCCACTCAGTGGATCCGTCTTCGGAGACCTCGATGACAGTTGATCCGGAGAAGGCGCCGCCGACCTGGACGGTGACGAACGCGCCATCGATCCCGCTGACATCTACCGCTGCCCCTGCTCCGGTGCTCACGGTAACGGGCAAGGCGGCGAACGACGTGCCCTGGTCGGTGCCGCCGACGTTAACCTGGTTGGTGCCGCCGACGTTCACGTTGTAGCCGGACACGCGGACGCGCATCCAGCGCGCGGCGACTGATACGGTGACCGTGCCGTTCTTGGTGAATGTGACGACGGACTGCCAGGATCCGCCCTGCGCAGCGTCGTTGTTGATCTCGATGTTCTTCGAGGACTTCGCGTCCCCCGTGACGACGATCGTCTTCAGGGCGCCGAACGTGGACACATCGACCGGAGTTCCGGTGCCATTGCCGAGCGGCGTCGGCAGAAGGACGTACTGGTTGCTCATTGTCGCCTCCGTAGAAGGAGCCACAGGAGGAGAGCAGAACCGCCCACCACCAAAAGCGTTCCAGCGCCGATCGCGGCCAGCGTGAGCCAGCCGACGGGATCGCTGTTATTGTCGATGTTGGTCTCGCCGTCGGCGAAGTCGGGAACCAGATTGGAGCGGACTTCCCAGTGCGTGTGGTTCGCCGAACTGGTCACGCCGACCTGCTGGCCCGCGGTAACCTGCGTCCCCATGGGGCCCATGCTCGCCGCAAAGGGCTCGAGATGGCCCAGGAGGTGGAACTTGCCACCGTCACCCTGGATGACCACGAACCAGGGCCCATATCCCACGAAAGGCGCCGCGTTGCCATCGCCGACCAGCACGATGGTCCCGGACTCGGGAGCGACCACGGGGGTGCCGGCCGTACCAGCGACATCGACGCCCGGGTGCTGACATGGGTAGCCATGGACGCCGCAGTAGCCGTCGTCCGAGCTCGCACGCACCTCGAGCCAGCCGCCGTGCGCGCCGATGGAGAGCGGCCAGATCGGCGGCTGCGGACTACCGGGCTCGGGCGCGTCGGTAGGAACCGGCGTCGCACCCAACACCCCTCGGGTGGGTCGGGTGTACGTCATGGTTCACCGGATCGCGCCAGATAAATCGATGGTGGGACGCTGTGGACCGGGCGCGCGGATCGCCTCGCCCAAGTCCTTGGTGCCGGCGGGCTTCTGGAGGATGCGGTAGTGGATAGGCACACCGTCCTCGTAGAGGTCGCCGGCATCGTTGCCGGAGAAGAAGACGTAGCCGTCGACGAGGTTCGGCTGGTTAGCGCGGACCCACTTGAACACGTCGACGCCTGACATCGTGCCCAAGATGTCGACGTCGGAGATGACGAGCTTCACGTCGTGGGCCTCGAGGTTCGCGATCGCCGCCGGGCCGTTGTCCGAGACGATCACTTGCGCGTTCGGGTATAGCCTTTTGATCATGCGGGTCGTCGAGACCTGCTTGGACGGCTCGTCCTCGATGAGCAGCACCCAGAGCTCGTCGCTGTCGCCGTTGCGGCGTGCTGGGTTGCGGATGTCGCGCTCGCCGCCGTCCCACTCGAGTTCATCGCCGTCCAGCGACACCGCAAACCTGGGCACCTTCATCTGGGTCACGAATGGCTGGCCAGGCGTCATCGCAAATGCGACCAAATCCTCTCCGGACAGGCCACCCGGGAAGCGGTCCGCCAACCTGGTCAGATCGGCGTTGTTCATGCGCTCGTAGAGCTCGGCTAGATCGCTGGCCGCGTCCACGGCACCGCTCGGCGTCGCGCCACGCCCGCCGGTCGCTGACCAGATGGCCGCCGCCATGTCGCTGATGAGGCTGCGGCCGTGCATGGCGCGATCAGACTTCCCGCGCCACGTTGTTGTCGATCACGAGCCGCAGTCGGCAGAGCGAGGCGCCCGTGTGGACACCGCTTGCCACGTGCTTGTCATCGCCGATCTCCCACGTGCACTCGAACTGCTCGACCGATATCCGGCCAAGATCCGCCATGCTCATGAGCTCGGGGCGACCGGACGCGACGATGGTCGAGCGCTGCGGGTTCCGCTCGCCCGGCTCGAATACGATCGCCTTCCGGTACCCCGGAATGGTCAGGTGCTTGTGACACCGCGGGCACAGGAGGTGAACCTTTATAGGTTCGCCTGGGATCGCGTAGACGTCCACCGTCAGGAACACGTCCTTGTGGACGACGACGACCTCCTGCTTGCCGCCGGTGAGCCGCATCGTGGAGAGCGCGCCGCGGTGGGTCGTGGTCCCGGTAGGGTCAGGCGCATCGCCGGCGAGTTGCACGAGCTCGCGCCGCTTGCCAGTGGCTGCCTGGGGCGAGATGCCCAGCATCGAGCGGACCTGGGGGTCATTCATGTTGATCGCAAGGCTCATGTTCTGTTCAGTCCTTCTTGCGCAGGAGGATCAGAGCCACCGCACCGACGGCGAGGCCGCCGATGAGCAGGGTGCTGGTGCTGATGCCCTGCTGTGCGGCCAGGGCAGCGGTCAAATCCCTATTTGCGGTGGCGGACGCCGCAGCGGCGCCGGTCGCCTGCTGTTGGGCTCCGTAGACCTTCAGGACGCCGCCGCCGATATCGGTGAGGGTATCCCAGACGCCACCCATCCCGGAGTAACCGGCTCGGCTGACGAGGTTGTTTCGTTCGTACGCCATGGTGCTCCTTCAGCGGCGGAGGAGGACGGCGACCAGGAGCACCGCGCCGCCGGCGATCGCGATCTTGGTGGTGGTGGACATGCCGGGTGCCACAACCGGAACGCCGGGCATGGGAACGGTCGGCGGAAAGAGCGCCGACAGGATCTTGGTCGTGAGTGACGGCCCCGATGATGCCGTGGAGGTCCCTGTCATCGAGTACGTCGAGCCATCGGCGTTGAAGGTGGTGTAGCCACCATCGCCGGTGTTGCAGTAGTTCCCGGGCTTTCGGTAGGAGTCACCCGCCGGGATCGACGTGCACAGACTCTCATCGGTGAAGTCACCGAACCCCATCATGGGGCGGCGCGGGCGGACGAGAGCGTTCTTCTTGATGTAGGGCATGAGGACTCCTAGGCGGACTTTTTCTTCTTCTTGAGAATCAGGTACCCAGCAACGCCAGCTGCGCCAGCGATCAGCAACCACGGCATACTGGCATCGCCGTTGGATGTCGCAGACGCGGCCCCGCCCGCCGCCCCGGTCAACAGGCTGGTGAGGGAGTCGATGATTCCGCCGGTCGGTGCGCAGACCTGCCCTGGACGACGCCAGGGCGAATCGGCTGGCAGTTGGTCGCAGGGCACATGAGTGGCCGGCACCTCGCCCACGACGACGCCCGTATCGGACGGGTTCCACTGCGACGGAGACGTGATCGGCCCGTCGACCTCGGTCGTCGAGGTGATGGCATCACCCATGGGGCGGCGGAGATAGCTCATGCGGACCTCCGGAAGAATAGCAGGTAGGCAGCCAGGGCTGCGCCACCAGCGAGGGCGATGTTCCGGATCGTGTTGTCGGTCTCGACGATCGGCACGCCAGGCGCGTTCGGGATCGGATCGAAGATGGCCGAGATGACACCCTTCATCGGCGACCCCTGCGTAGATGGTCCGGTTCCGCCGATGATCGTCGTAGAAGCGGTAGGCGCAGTCGCCGTGGTCGTGGCCGGCGGAGTGCTTATTGGCGCGATCAGTACGCTCACCGGTGGGGGGACACCGACCGGCGCGCCGGTTCTCGGTGGAACGACAACGATCGGTGGCAAGCGAAGCGACCCACCGATCGCAGATGTTGCGCCCGAGACCACGGGCCGCAACGGCGACGCGACGACTACAGATTTCACGCCCGAGACCAGAGCCTGCAACGGCGACCGTGGTGCCGCTGATTTCACGCCCGAGACCAGAGCCTGCAGCGGCGATGCGGCGGACGGCCGACTGACCTGTTTCAGGACCGGCCTCGCAATTGACGTACCGCTCAGCGCGCCATTCGTGATCGCCGCCATCGCGCGATCGCGTTTGCGCGTGGCGATGCCGGTCTCGATCCGCCGCCGGTAGCGGCCTGGTGAGACCTTGTCAGCTGCGGCGATCGCGCCAACCCCGCGGGTCACCCGATCATCGTCTTGCTCGTACGCCATGTTAGTGATGACCCCCGTGGCCATGCCCGTGCCCACCGCCATGTCCACCACCACCTCGCCAAGAGCGACCACCATAGACCGGCGCCGCCCACCCCCACGACCCATAGTCGTCGTCGCGCATGTCATCCGACACGACGACCGTGACTTGAGGTGCCATCTGCGCGACCGCGCTCGGCGCGGCGAACGGCGGAGACTGTACGCCCTGCGCGGTCACGCCCTGCGCGGCCTCGGCGGCCTTCTGCTTGGACAAGTAGTAGAGGGCTGCCGCGCCGCCCGCGATCATGAGGAGGGTTGACGTCTTCATTTGCTGCTCCGACCGAACTCGTAACCGATGAACAGCGGGAGGCCCAGAATGAGGGCCACGGCCACGGGATAGACCCACGTGTTCTGCTGCGCGTAGACGTAGGCGCGGAGCGGCGCCATCGCGTTATGGAGACCGACGCCGCCGTTCACGCCCGGGGGGGTGTCCTGGCAGACCGCCACTGGTTCGCTGTGGTCGATGTTCTTGAGTTGCTGGATCCGGCACAGCACCTCGGGAAGGTAGGGGTCGCTCGCGACGTCGACGACCGTGTTGATCGACCCCAGGAGGTCGCCCATTGCGGCGGGGCGGCGGTATCGTTTTGCGTAGGACATTGGGTAGTTGTCGTGGATCTCGTCTGAGGTCGCCCGTCGCCATGGACCAGCGCGTCTTTTCCGGGATTTAGGGCCTGACGACCTCGCGTTGGCTTGCGCCAACGGGCGGCCTCAGTCGAGATCGATCACGAGCGTCCTTTCTTGGCAACGAACTGGCGGACCCCGAGCTTCTCCCACGCGAACCATGCGAGCGCACACAAACCGCCGGCCTTGAGCCAGAACCCGTAGTCAGTACAGGCGCCCGCCATGATGCAGGCCTTCTCTTCCTGATCTTTGGCAACGTCGGCCGACGACTTGATCGCCGTGAGGACGGTCAGCAGCACGCCGCCGACGATGAGCACCGGCCAGAGCCACGGCATCCCCGCAAGCGATCCGGTCGCCTGCGGGCTCGAGACCGACTGGCCGCCCATGAGCGCCAGTTGTGCAAGTTGCACAGCAGCCTGTGAGTTCGACCGAAGGTCCGCGTTGGGCAGCGGCTGCCCCTTCATCACGACCTCGAGCAGCGCATGGAGCTTGGTGGCGAGATCCTGCTCCACGCTCAGGCCGCGCGCCGACGCGATCACGTTCTGCGCATATGGCAGTGGCTTGGCCACGGCGGTCGTACCGGCCAGGACGCGGTCGTTCAGGGTGCGAAACTTCAACCAGGCTGCGAGGGAGCCACGCATCTTCGCGAGCTCGCTCGCCGCTCGCCTGACTTCGCTGGTCGTGATCGTCATTACTTCACCAACCACCAGGCCGCGACCCCGAGGCCCGCAACGATGAGAACGGTCTGCAGGTCGATCCCGGCGATGGTCGACGACGTACCGTCCGCGTTCGGCAACCCAATCGAGTCAGCGTATCCGGCGATCGTGCGGGTCACATCGGCGAGAGCGCCGGTCACGAATGCGACCGGGTTTATGAACCCGAGGTTCGCCGCCGCGATCGCCGCCGCCGACCCGGCGTCGTGAAACTGGTTGAATGCGTCGGTCGAGCGGCGCTGGTAGATCGTCAGCGCAGCCAACGCAAGCTCGGGAGAGATGCCAGTGGCAAGAGGGAATGGCTGCTGGATGAACTGCAGGCCGACCGGAGCGGCGGGCCCGAACCTATTCACCTGGACGATAAGAGCGGCGACGGGATCCGTGACCGCCGTATCGCCCATGGCTCTGCAGCCGCGCGTGCAGCCTGAGAGACCGTATGGGCGGTGGTAGGTCATGACCTTAGAGATTGACGATGCGGTACCCGATGAGGTCGACGTGGAGGACGCCAGCGGTCGGTGGCGTCGCAGAGTTCCAGGTCAATGCCAGGTAGGTTGGCTGGAACACAATCGACGAGTTCGGCGCCCACGTGGTCGGAATCGGGCAGGGGACGATGTTGTCCGGCCGCGAGAACAGGGGGCCGCGGGGCGTGTTCTGCCCGAGCCGCTGCGAACCGCCGTCGTTGAGCTCGTACAGGATGTCGATGATGTCCGTGCTGACCACCTGGGTCGGCAGCGGGAACGTCGAGCACGGGCGCCAGCGCCCGAAGTTGGTCGTGTTCGTCGGGGCCGACGGGTACCACACCACCAGCGGGTAGTGGGTCATGATGAACGGCCCATCCTGCGACACCGGGATCACGATCGGCGTGGCGCGCTGACCGACATCAGTGGCGCTGAACGTCACCTGACCGCCGATGGTTCCCTCGATACGGCGGCCAGGGATCGCGTCGATCTCCTCCTGCAGCGATCGGGGGCGGCTCGAGAGCGACTGGACCTGCATGCCCAGGTTGTTGATCGCCTGGATACAGGAGTCGATGTTCTCCTTCTGCTTGCGAAGGATGGCGGCAGTTTGTGCGTCGATGGCCATGAGATCCTCCCGGGGTTCCGGGGTCGAAGTCGCCTCGTCGAGGAATCCTCGACGGTCGTGCATCTCATGGCTCAGGTCGTTGGGCGCTCAAGCGGCTGTTCCAGGACCACCCGAGCACCGCCTGGACACGTCTAGTGGTCCAGGCGGGGTCGCTTACTGCACGTCGCGGGTCTGGAGACCGTCGAGCATGTACTGGATGTTCTTGACGTCGTCGGTCGCGCCGGCGTTCAGGCCATCCAGGGCCGAGGTCGCGCCGATCGCGAAGAAGTCCGCCGACGCAGCGAAGTTCTGGCGAACCGGCACGATGATCGGCCGGGCCAGCTTGAGGATCGCGCCCTGCTCCGGGGTGCCGTTCGAGAACACCGACGAGGTGCTGTCGAAGCCCCAGACGCCGCCGCCGGCGGGGTGGTACCAGCACGGCGCCTGGAACATCGGCTTGTTGCCGACGGTCAGAGTCCAGAACAACTGCGACGTCACGTTGACGTAGTTGTCCCGCCTGTTGGTCCCATCGAAGAACAGGAACGAGCGCAGCGCCAGGATCACATACGTCTGATCCGACGCGAGCTGTCCGGCGGTCTGGAGGTTGGTCAACGCGAGGTTGCCGATGTTCGCGTTCCCGAACAGCTTCGTCGAGTTGATGATCGGTGAGGTCGGATCACCGGTCGTGCGGATGAGAGTGTCCCAGATCGGCTGGTGGAGGCGCTCGCGGTATCCATGAAGACGGGGCATCGTAGAGTCCTTGCTTGTACGTTTGATTCGGCAACCGGATCATCCAGGTCACCAGGCGGGTGCCTCCCGCCACATCTCAGGACTCAGGGTGCGCTCGGCGCTCAGGCGCGAAGCGGGTTGAAGCGATCAGCGCGCGGACCATCCGCCGTTGAAGATCCCGCCGTAGAGCTGGCCAGGGTGGTCATACGCCGCGCCCGCCGCGGGGATCATCTTCGTGAACGATCGCGCGGGGACCGGCTGGAGGAACGATTGCGTGGGAACGGTAGCCATGAGGCCGCCGCCGCGCACGCCGCCCAGAAGGTCGTTGCCGAGTTCCTCCTCGACGCCGAGTTCCTCCTCGAGACCGAGCTCCTCCTCGACGCCATCGCTGCCGACCGCGATGTAGTCGGACAGCGTCATGCTGTCGTTGATGGGCGTCGCGCCGACCGCGATGTAGTCACCCATCTGGATGTAGTCGGACATCCCGATCATCGCCTTGATGCTGGCCGGCGCGAATGCCTGGATCAGCGACTCGGCCAGCGCGATGCCAGAGCCCAGCAGCAGCGCCTCCTTGTGCTTCGCGATGGCGGCCACCTTCTTGGCTCCGAAGTTAATGCCCACGACGGTCGCGAGCGCCAGCACCGGGTTCGTGAGCGTGCCCAGCGCGGACACGCCCGGGATCATCGGCCCGATCTTCGACACGAGCAGACGCGTTCCGTAGAACGCCGCGAGAACCGGGATCGCGCGCTTGGCCAGGTCGACCAGGAATCCGCCGGGGTTCCGGCGGTACCGGCGGCTGTAGCCCCGCCGCGCCGACCGGCGATGCCGGCGTCGGCTCGACCGGCGATGTCGGCGGCTGGACTTCCGCCGGCGGCGCCGGCTTGGGTTCATCTTGAGGGTTCCGCCCGCGGTGTACATCCGCGACGGCGGGCCCATGCGGACCGTGCGCGCCGAGTGTGCGGAGACGCGCCGGGTTCGCCGAGAGCGCCTGCGCTTCGGGGTCGACGAGCGCCGCGCCCGACGCCGGCGCTTGGTGGTCGTCCGGCGCTTGGTGCGCCGAGCGCGGCGGCGCTTCGGGGCGACGGTCGTCGCCTTGCGAGCGCGACGGCGCTTCTTGGGAGCGCCACTCCGCCGCTTCACCCGGCGGGCGCGGCTGCGCGTGCCATGCCGCTTGTCACCGGCGCGCCGCTTGCGCGTCTTGCCGGGGCGGCCCCATTTGCCTGCCTTGCGTCGGGCGGCCTGATAGCGCCGCAGGCCCTCCGGCTGTCGCTTCTTCCGTGCCATAGATGTGCTCCTGCGGGCTCGACGGCCACGCTTGACAGATTTCTTGCGCCGCTTCCCGGGCTTGTAGTTCGCGTGGATCTTCGCGATCGTCCGGTCGAAAGCCGCCGCTTGCGCGGACGACATCCTTCGCCGTGGCTTCACCCGCTTCCGCTTCGCCGGGTTTCGCTTGGCGAGTCGGACCATATGGCCGTACTTTGTGACCCCGCCATATTTCTTGTAGTCGAGGCCCAGCTTCGCCTTGCGGTACTTCGGCCGCGAAGTGCTCGTGTGCTTCGTACTGGCTTCCCAGGTGACAAAGTTGTTGCCCTTCCCGCCGGGCGGAAATGGGTTCCGCCGCGCCCTGCGCCGGCTGGTCGTCACCTTCGCTCGTCCGCGAATCCGTAGACCGCGCCGCTTGCCGTTGACGAAGAGGATGGGCACAGATCGACAACGCGGGATCGAGCTACTTTAGTCAACCCCCCATTTTCGATTTCTTGCCAGTGTCATTCCTCTGACCCCATGAAATCAGCGAGGACGATAACAAGGCTGTCGTCTTCTCTGAGGGTTACGCCTGAGAAACCCGTCACCGTGACGTGGTCAAGCTGACTAGACAGCTTGTCGGCGCGGGCTCCGAGCGACATGTACGAATCGATCGCACGAACACAGGGGGATTCCGGCCGGGCGCCAGATGCGCTCCCGTCGGCTAATTTCTTATGACGTGGCATGGCTAGGCTCCTTTATGTGCGCCGGCTGGGTGCGTACCTGTCGTACAGCTTCTCGAGCACGGCGCCGATCTTCTCGTTGGCCTCGGCGGCCTTATTGGCGACGACTTCCATGTTGGCGGTGTACTCACGCCGCGCCGTGATCTCGTTCTCGCGAGCTATCTCGTAGAGATCGGTGATCGTAGTGGCGTGCTTCTCCACGGCCTCACGGAGCTTGCGCTCGTACTCGGTGTGAGACTCACGGAGGCGGCGATCGGCCTCCGCCTGGAGCTCGCGGATCTTCTTGTCGAAGTCGGTTCGAAGCTCAACTCGCTCGAGTGCCCACGCAGAGCGTTCCTTGGCTTGATCGGCGAGCGCAGTCTGGCGCTCCTTGGCTTGTTCGTCGTCCCGCTTGCGCCGCTCGTCTTCGACCGCCGTCATGCGGCTGGAATAGTACTTGAACAAGAACACAACGGTAGCGGCGAGCGCCGTGACCGCTATGCTTAGGATCACAACCATCGAGGTTGGCGTAGGAAGATCGGTGCCAGGCGTGGGAATCATCCGTCAATACCTCGAGCGAATACGCCCAGGCCGCCTCCCCACATCATGGCGAGTACCTTCGAGCGTGACTGGATCACCAGAAGACACTTGCCGTCCGGGGTCGTGTACAGGTCCGGCATCGGCATCGATCCCTCGGCTTCGCACTTGTCGCCGGAGGCGTCCTCGAAGCAGAAGCCAAGGCACACACCAAGCCGAGTCAGCGCCTCGACGTCGATGAATCGCGCTGGGACATCCACCACTGCGCCGTCGTCGCTCGGCGAGCACGGCAGGTACGTGTTCACACCGACGTCGTGCTCATGGATGTAGCTGATCGCGTTACGCGGCTTCTTGAGGGTCTCCGGGTCCGTCTTGTTCGAACTGTAGGTGACCCATTTCGCACGCCCAGCGATCTGCATCTGCGCGGGAATGCGGAACGATGCCGGGAACGCACCGACTTTCTTGGGCTCGTACCGATGGAACTCTACGTACTTGTCGATGGCGGCACGCGCGGCGTCTGGGGTCTTGCGGGTCAAGAGCGACTCTTGGGGAGGAAGTGCGCCTTAACCTCGTCGGCTCTGGTCCAGATGTAGTAGGCGGCTAGTCCGGCGGCGCCCAACAGGATGTACTGAACCATGCTTAGCACTGCGTCGGCTGCCTTCAGAACTCGTTCCCCCACGGCAGCCACCGCGCCGACGAAATCCCGGAGGATCTCAATCAGCAGATCGAATGCTGACTGGAACGCCGCCAGCGCGCCGACCCACCATGGCGTAATGCAGCCGATCACCGCCGCAGTGACCATGGCTGAGCTCGCAGCGCCCATTGTGTCGGTCACCCAGCGCTTGAACCCCGGAGCGTTGATGACCCGGATGCCCTGGGCATCAGCATCGCTGGCTGCCTTCAGGTAGTCGAGGGAGTCCTGACCCTTTCGACCAAGGTCGGTTGTCGCGCGCATGACGCTGTCCTGAGACGCGTTGGGTTCTGCGGCAGCGGCATTGACTGCAGCCTGTGCCTCACGCACCAGTGCCAGCGTTTGGTTGATGAGCCCGCGGATATCCGCTGACGTGTAGAAACCGGTTGGCTTCCAATTCCTGGCAAGGTCGTCGATTTTTGCGTCGAATGGCGCCATCGTCTGGTTCGCCGCTGCGAGACATTGCGACTCTGGACTGCCGATACCAAAGTCCTGCTCGAGATCCTCCACCCATCCAGCAAGGGAGCCTGCTGGCTTACGTGGGCGCGCAATATAGCGTCGTGGTGGCTTCACGTACGTCATCGGAACATCCTCCAGGCCACGAAGGCCACAAGCGCGTAGGCGATCAGGTGTGTCGAGTCGGTGATTCCGTCGGCGCCGTTCAGACTAGCGATCCGCCCCTGCGGCATCTCGCCAGTTCCGACCTTGCGAGCGCCAATCGGAAGCTTCCACAACGCGCGGTCAGGCGACGTCCCGGCTTCGCCCATGGATCGCACCACGGGCGGCGACCCAGCATGAGTTCCACCGGGACCGGGCGCGTCGTAGTAGTCGTACGCGTGCCGCGTGTAGTCGTAGACCGAGTACCGGCTCATTGCGCTTAGTGCTTCTTCTTCAGGAGCATCCATGCAGCAACGGCCGCGGCGATCCCAAGCGTGATGACGCCGCCCGGGATCGCATCCACGATGCCGGACAAGCTCGGCGCCGCCGAACCGCATCCGCACGACCCGGAGCACGAGCACCCACCCAGCCCGCTCAGGCCAGAGCCGTCAATGACCTCAGGCGCGCCCGGGCGCGCCTGAGGTCATTGACGGCTCTCGAGCGTCGAGTGGTCGAGCGACGATCCGCCTCCCAGCGACCCGAGCGCAACGGAATCAGCCGCGCGCGATTGCATCGGCGCGACTTGCCCCCAGCGAATCAGGGGGGCGCCATCACGTTGGTATGCGTACTTCATGGACACGTCTTCTTTTCCCCGAAGCCCTGGGCGACGGCAATGGGAACGGCCGCCGCCGGCACCAGCCGACCAGCGAATCCGTAGAGGAGCGCCCAGACGATTGATCCGGTGCGCCGGTAGCCGTGGTAGGTGAGCGCGATCGCCGCCGCCGTCTTGACGGGTTCGCTGGTGACCGCATCGCGGAGCGTGGTGGTCGTAGCCGGCACCGCAGTATCGCCGAGTTGCTTCGTATACATCATCGCTTCCCCCGTCGCTTCTTGGCTCCGGTCATGAGCAGGTACCCGATGCCGCCGGCCAATCCAACGATCGCGATCTTCTCCACGCCCGAAAGCTGGCCCAGCATCCCCAGTACGCCGGCATCAGGCGGCACAACCGTCTTGCCGCTCTTGGTGAGGATACTGGGAGGATTCGAGAACAGTGGCCCGCTGACCGTGGCCGGCGCGCCCAGCGAGTCCGCGACCGCTTTCACCTGGACGCTCAACACGTCGACGTCAGGCGCGATTCCGGTGCATGCCGACGCGTCGCCCATCACGCTACCCGCGGCGATCGCCTGAACCTGCCGGAACAGCGTTAGCGTCCCCGGGCCGATCGCACCATCCGACGAGATCTTCGAGAACCCCTTCATCTGCGCCACGCGATTCAGCTGGTTCTGCAACTCGCGCGAGGCTGCGAGCGCCGGGAAGTTCTGCGGCTTGCACACGCCGCCAATGTTCGTGAAGTCAGATGCCGACGTCGAGGTCCCGCCGCTGGCGGTCTGGTCAACGTTGTCGTTCGGATCCAGATCGACACCGAACAGCACGCTGACAATCTCGTCGAAGAGTCCGAGACTCGCACCGGAATTCAAGCCGGTGTTCGGCCGTCCGGCGACGAGCACCGGGCTCCTGGTGTACGTCATCGCTCAACGTCCCTTCTTGGTGAAGTGCCGATAGAGGAGGTAGGCCCCGATCCCGTAGGTGAATATCCCGCCGGGAACGTCTGGGAGGAAGTCGAGAGGACCGCCCACTGCCATCGGGACGCCATCATTCACGATGCCCGCTCGCGGTGCGCGGTGACCGTGCTTGCGCGCGGCAATGATCGCCGTGATCGACGCCGACCACGGCTGCACGTTCCAGTTGGGGCCAACGACACTCAAGAGCGCGTTCGCGGTCGCGAGGTCGAGCTCTCCGCTGTCGGGGACGTCGTGGTACCCGAGTTGGAACAGCGACCGCTGGATGTGCTGCACCATCAGGATGATCTGAGCCGACTTCGGATCAGTCGTCGAGGGTGAGATCATCATGTACGGGATGGCCATCGTCGCGTTGAAGTTGCCCATACCGATGCCGGTCAGGAGCTCGCGGACGTTCATGGAGGTGGCGCTCATGTGGCCTTCGGGTGTTTCTTGGATCGTTTGTCGTCCATGAAGAGAAGCGCGAGAACGACCGCGCCACCGCCCAGCAATGCCAGTGGCAAGATGGACGAGGACGGCGCGACCACGGGCGGTGGCGGCGGTGGCGAACCACCACATGCGCCCTTGGCGAGGTTTGCGCCAGCCTGCCCGGCTGCGGCCCCGGCCATAGGCGGGACCCCGACCACCATACCCCCGGCAGCCCCGGCCGCCGCGGCGACTCCAGGCGTGTTAACCAGGCCGCAAGCGAGATCGCCAAGCTTGTCGAGACCCTTCTCGATTGCGTTGCCGATGGCTTTGCCGGCGTCTACGACCCCGCCGACGACAGCTCCGCCGGCATCGTAGACCGCATTGGCGCCCGTAACCACGCCGCCGACGACCGCACCACCCGCATCGTAGACCGCGTTCGCTCCCGTAACGACCCCGCCGACGACAGCTCCGCCGGCATCGTAGACCGCATTGGCGCCCGTAACCACGCCGCCGACGACCGCACCACCCGCATCGTAGACCGCGGTGCCGCCCGTGACGGCGCCACCCACGACGGCAGCTCCGGTATCGTAGACCGCTCCGGCCCCAGTCGCGATACCAGAACCGACCGTGTTGACAATCCCACTGGCGACGTTCACCGGCAGGTTGATGATAGCGCCAATGATCCCGCCACCGGTGTCGCTGGGATGCGCACAGCGGGTCGCCGTCGGGTTGGCCTGGCAGTAGGCGTACGTCGCGGCATCCGCAGCGGCCTGTTGCTGCTGGAGCGTGAGCACGGTCTTGTTTGCGCCGCCGCCGCTCGCACCGGTTTTCGAGCTACCCTCCCTCACGGGTGCCGCACCGAGCGCGGATGGCCCCCTGTTGCCATAGCACCCCAGGCCCAGGAGAGAGGAGGCCTGGGGTGCAGTCCTACGCAGACCCGTGTTGATGATCTCCGCAGCAATGCCTGCGGACATCGCACGCGCCAGCGCTTGCGGGAACGCCGCGGCGGGCTTCGCACCCTGAGCGACGTAGCGCTTGAAGATGTCCTGGGTGCGGGTCCAGAGCGACTTGTCGACCCTGTCCAGGATCTTCTTCATCACCTCCGCACGCCGCCCCGCCGGGAACGGCGACACCTGGGCAATGAGCATCTGGGCCGCGCGCGAGCCGTAGTCCTCGAACAGCGCGGGTAGCGGCTGATCATCGCCGAGCGGCTGAACTGAGACCACCTTGCCGCCCCCGGGGAGGCGCTGCTCCTTGACGACCTGCGGGCGCTGGTTCAGCCACACGGGCACCTTCGGCCCGTTGTACGACCCGGACGGTTGCCACTTCGTGGTGAATGTACCCTGGCCGTATCCTTCATCCTCGACGTACTGAGGCACGGCGTAGCCGCCCGTGCCGACCTTCGGGTTGTCGTACGAACCGCGAGGCTGCCACTTCGTGATGAAGGCCCGGCGCTCGATGCCTTCGTCCTCGACGTTCTTGGGGAGGACGAATCCAGGGCTCCAGGGAGGCGGTAGGTTATATGCCATGATGTCCTTCAGGCCACGATCGGCCACGATGCCGCGGCCTTGATCCGCCGCAGCATTTCGGGGGTTTTCTCCGCAGCGACCGGATCAAGGACGATCTGGCACCGGGTGCGCGGCTCGAGCGCCCGCGTGAACACGTGAGAGTATTGCTGCGTGCCTTCGAAGAACATCTTCGCGAAGGCAACCGTCATGAACTCAGCCTTGCCACCGACCGCAAGCACTGCAGCGGCTAGCCAGGTCGCCATGTCGTCGCAATCGAGCGACGGCCGGTGGCCGGCCATGATCTGCTGGCTCACCAGGTACGGCGCGCGAACGAGCTCGACGCGGCGCGGGTCCCGCATGTACCGAGTACGCTGTAGCAGGAAGTGGTACAGCGCAGCATACTCGGACGTGTAGTCCTTGCTATCGAGGCCCTCGCACACCGACTCGGCGAGTTGCCGGGTGTCGAAGTGGCTGGCGTCCTCGAGCACGGCCTTGCGCATGACCGCGATGGTCTGCGGCGCGCCCGAGTACTCCATCTTGGAGGTCGGCGCCTGGTCCGGCAACCAGAACAGACGCGCCCCGCCGTACCCACCACCCGATAGAGAGGGCGGGATTCGAACGTTATGTCGGGGGCCGGTCAACCATTTGCCTTCACCCGGAAAAGATGGAGGCTCTACTCGGTCGTCGGAGCGGTTCCGACGAGCGCCTTCCCGACCTTGCGGACCCAGTTGCGTCCGCCTTGAGATGCGAGGGGAGAGGTGCTGGGCAATTTTGCCACCTTAGAGAGGAAGAGGTCAACGCCATTGACCGAGTCGTTGTCATGGCCTTGGATCCACGACAGTATGTCGGCCGGCAAGATGGCCCGGCCGCTCTGTGCGACGATCACCGGGTCCTGCCCTGCGGTGAATGCCCGTTCGAGGTAGCTGATGACGTTGGCGATCTGATCCAGCGGGATGTCTGGCAGTTCGAGCTGTGATCCATCCTCCTGGGTCACCACCTTGGGGATTTTCTTGACCGGAACCATCGAGCCGTCCGGTTGCCGGATGAACTTGTCCCCCGTCGCCCGCGAGCGGACCACGCGCGGCGCTATGACCTGGGCCTGGATCGGTGGAGCCGGCGGTGCTTCCTTTTTTTGGAACAGCCCCGCAACCGTCGCCACGGCCTCCGGGTTGGTGATGAGATCGGCGAGCTTGTCCATGCCGGATTTTTCCGTCTCCTCGCCGACGCCGATCGCCTCCTTCAGAGCGTTGATGTCCTTCAACTGTTCGAGCAGTGGTTTGTCCTTCTTCTCTCGGAGCTCGCGGACCTCCTGGCGAAGCTCGGTGTTGTCCCGCTCGAGCCGCGCGATGTCTCGGGTCAGCGTCGCCACCTGGATACCTTGCGATGCGCCGTTGGCCTGGTCGGAGACCTGCTGAAGATGCCGCATCGCCGCGATTTCCCGCTCGTAGCTGGACTTGAGGCTGGCAAGAGCCAGCTCGTGCGACTGGCGTAGCGCCGCGACCTCGCGATCGTGGCGGTCATGGACCCGGGCCATGTCCTGGTTCGCCGATTCCTTGAGCTGGCGGACCTCCGCCTCCTGGCGAAGCCTGAGCGCCTCCACCTGGCCGCTGTTCCCATCCATCAAGGACGTGAGGAGCTTGTCCTTGATAGGGTCCACTTCGGGCTTCTGGTTCGCCATCGTGTCGATTCGCGCCTGGAGGGACGTCAGCTGTTTCTCGCGCGTCTCGGCTTGGCGGTTCATCTGGTCGATCATCTGCTGCATCGCCGGATCGATGCCGCGCGGTTGCTGCGCGGCCTGAGCGCGCTCGAGTTGAGCGCTCATCACGCTGAGCACCTCCTTGACGATGGTCGGGCTCGAACCGGAATCCTGGGAAACCGGCGGTGGCGTCGAGTTCTGCGCGTTGGGCAGACGCTCGGTGCTCGGATCGCCGGCGATCTCGATCGTCCGATGAGCGTCGAACACGAAACTCCCCTTGGAGTTCTTCTTGGAGATCCGCAGCTTGTACTTGCCGCCGCCGAACTCGCGCTTGATGTACTCCTCATCGACGATGCAGTCGACGGTATCGAGGTGGCCGTCGGTCTTGACCTCCTTGCCATTCACGCGCACCGACCGAGGCAACTCGCGATGGATGGCGATCTTGAACGACCCCTGTGGCCCGATGGCGTCCAGGACTTCCTTCAGAGATTGGTCCTCCTGAGTGCGGATCGACTGCACGATGGGCGAGACGCGCTCGACCGGCGCCAGCTTCTTGCCCTTGACCTCGGGCGGTTTCTCCGCGACCACGACCACGTCCTCACCGTCATCGTCACCCTCGATCGGTGGTATCACGATCTGGTCGTCGTCGGGTTCGGTCACTGTGGTGATCGGCGTTCTCACGTTGCACCTCCATCACCGGTCGCGCTCGGCGCCGCGACCGCCTCCTCCGGATCCTCCTCATCTTCCTCGTCCTCGTCGGGGATGACGATCTCCTCGATCACCGCCATGCCCTCATCGGCCAGCGCGACCCACTCCTTGATGAGCTTACCGACCCGCTGATCGGTGCCGATGCGCTGCCGGAGCTCGGCGACCAGCGCCCGTCCCGTCACGATAATACTGCCGAACAACTCTGCGTTCTCCGAGTGGAGAACGTCCGGCGTCTGATGGACGAGGTCATCGACAACGTCATCCACGCCGGCGAGCTCCTCGGTTGCGCTCTCGAGCCACGGCAGGATGTTGTTATTGAGAAACGACAGCACGTCGTCGATGCCGGGGGTGAACCCCGGATTGCTGCGCGGCGCAGCCTTGATGACTTCGGCCAGATCTTGCTTCAGCGTCTCGATACTCATGTGGTCTCCTTCGTGGTCTCGTGGATCTTCATCGACTCCTCGATGAGTCGCTCGGCCTCAGCGGCCTCCCTGACCTCGTCCGCTCGAGCGCGCTCCCATGTGCTCACCTCCCACTGGTATTTCTGGCCAGATGGCGACCGGAGGTACTCCTTCGGCGAGATGGTCACCGGGGCTCCATCTCGGTCCCGCTGAGGTCCGAGCGGCGCCCACCGGTTGCACGCTGATACCGGGAGATCGCCCAGGAGCATCTCCACTCCCGACGTGGGGTAGCAGTAGTGGCTCGTCTGGACGTGGTAGCCAGCCGGCGAGGTGTACGCAGTCCCTCCCGGGATCGGCCTAGCTCCAGGGGTGCCTTCCGGAAGCGCGATGGGCAGGCGACGAGTGTGCGGGCCGGCCGCATCCATCTGAACGGAGAGTTGGTGGTAGTTCTTGCATGGCCCGGCCTCGCACAGCCTTGGCCTCGGTGGGAGTGACGGGCGAACCGGAGCGAAGTCGAGCCCCCCATCGGGCGCTACCGGAGGGGTAGCGGCCGGTTCGATACCGTCTTGTAGGTCGTCGTGCGGGTCGATTGTGTGCATCCCTGCATCATGCGCGTACCCAACTGAGTTTCCACGGGGGATCTCCGGGGTTTTTGTGGGCTTTCAGTGGACCTAAAGTAGGGGGCGGTGGACCATGGGGTAGACTTCGGGGCCCAGAACCCCCACTCCGGACCCTAGGAGTCCACCCTAGGTGGGCCAGGGAGACCACTCCGGAGTGGTGAAAATTGACCATAACTGACACCCGGAGGTCAGGCTTTCACCATGTTCCACCACTCCGGAGGCCCCAACTCCGGTCGACTGGTCTATCTTGACACTGGCAAGGTCCCTGCACTACCTGTCTTTGTCGGACGGGTCGTTCGGACCCCTGACACCCTCCCTTGGAGGGGCTAGGATCCTCAATATGAAGCTCGAACTCTCTCGAATTCTTGTAGTCGCAGCCCTGGGGCTCACCGGCTGTGCAGTCGAGGGCCCTGCGGACCCCATCTCCCGCACCGTAGCGTGCGCAGAGCAGGCTGTCGCGTGGTGCGAGGCCATCGGGTTCGACACGTCCGGTTGTCAGCAATGGTACGTCTCGCAGTGCGAGCCCCACGGACCGGCTGGAGAAGTGGCCTTGGGGGCGCAGCAGGCATGCCTTGCAGCCATCGCGGACATGACTATGGGGCCCCTTGGATGGGGGGAGCCCGACGTCTGTCAGGCTACGTGGACCTCGGAGGCGCTGTGACTGGACAGAAGTGGACCAACTTCGGTCTCTCGGTGACGCCGATCGAGGCAACCCGCCGACGGGTTGCAGGCGGAACGTGCATTGACGTCATCATTCACGATGCGCGCTCCACGGTTACGCGTGCGACCGTCAATGTCGCGAATCTAGTAGCGATCGGATCATGACCAGCGCAGTGCCTGGACACTGTAGCGAGCACGCTCGCTCTGGTGTCTAGACCCTACGACACGTCACCCACAACCCCTATTCCAGGGGAGAGGAGCAAGCCCATGGGGCAACCTGACCCGAACGTGTGTTTTACCCTGCGCATCCGTCTGTATCGTCGTGAGCATGACCCCAGGATCGTCACGATCACCGCCTACGACGATCTGCCGCTCGACTCGGCTGGTCGGATCTCCCTGACCTGTGAGGTCAAGCATGGATCCGATGTGATCTTTCCCCGAGGCAAGCTCACCTGTGGCCTCCACGCTGCCTCAGACAGCGTCGCGGCTAAGGAGTTGGTGATGTCCCTCGTGGCCATGAGGCCGGGAGACACGGATTCTGAGTATTTCGTGGGCTACACGAGTGCTCAATTGGAGTGGGCTGGCGAGCACGCCGAGTCGCTCAGCGCTGAGCGTGAAGCTCGGTACTGTTACGAGAACGGCAACGTTCGGACGGTGGCCTGATGTCCGCTCGACTTACGATGACGTCGCCGATCACGGTGGAGATGGTTCGCGAAGTTCGTGACCATGCTAACGGTGACCAGCACCGGATCGACATGTGCAACGTGGCCATCTGGGCAGCGGATGCTCATGGCGTGATCTCCGAGTTCACCTACGCGACGGACTACGTCCGAGCGTGCGTGATTGCACGGGATGACGCGCGACGCGATGGGAGGCTGTGATGGCTCGCTCCAAGCCCCGGACCGTGTACGTCGAGTGTTCGACCCCTCATCTGTATCGTTGGTTTCGCAGCCAACTAACCTACGTGGCCGCGGAGTCGGCCTACACGATGGCTGGCATGCGCCCGGGTAGCAGTTTCATCGTCCACGACGAGGTTCGATGGGCCGCGTTGCTGGGTGCAGCCGAGGGTAAGGAGATCGCCTCGGAGATCATCCTGCGAGACAAGGGCCGCGGCGAGATCGCACTCACGATTCGCGATGGCGTCGTCGTCGGCGCTACGGGCAGCGAGCCGAAGCGATTTATGGGACTCACCGAATCGGGTGCACGCTTGACGGCCGCAGGAAGGAAACTGGCATGAGCAACCTGTACAGGATCCGACTCGGAGGCGAGTGGGTCTCCAGTCCGACGAACACCCGGACGACGAACCCGGCTCGGGCAGCGACCTGGAGAGAGGTCGAGCTGAAGGATGCGGAGCGGTTCGCTGCGAGCGTCGGCGGTACAGTCGAGCCATGCCAGAGTCCAAGTACCCTCACGATGACGTTCGATGTCTCGAAGCTGTCTCGGGTGGAGATCGATCTTCTCTGGTCTGCGCTCATCGCACAGATCGAGGGGTACGACGTCGAGCCACCTGTGAAAGTGACGCTGTCGTGAAACGCTACCGAATCAGATACCGCGATGCGGATGATCCGGGCTGTCCCGAGATGACCGTGATCTACAAGGGTTACGACAAGGTGCACGCAATCGAACGCTTCTGGGAATCCCCAGATGGTGAAGGATGGGAGATTACTGGCGTGACACTGGTTGCGTAACACAGGCGTTGCGCCCATCGAGCACCGGGGTTATCCCGGTGTTGGACCGACGCAACATCAGTTTCCAGAGGAAATCATGCTTACCGCGCAAATCTCACTTGCTGCAAACGCTGCCCGTCTCGACGCTCTCAACATGGCGAAAAAGAGGATCGAGACCGTGATGCTATCGGGCGCTCGGGCGCTCGCTGGTACGCGTACTGCTACGTCTGAGTACTGGATCTCAGAAGAGCGAGATCTGTCTTCATCCGCCCCTCACACCGGGCGAACGGTTCTGATATGGCGCGATCACGGTGACGGTAACCAAACCGCGGTGCGCCCCTACGACGATGAACGTACGACCTACTCCGTCCAGATCATCGTGCCAGATTCTGTCACGCCGCTCCAATTAAGGGAGGTGGCCCGTATGGCCGAACTGTTCACGGACGAGATCTGCGAGCGTTGCGCTCTCACGATCGCCGCACAGGTGGCAGAGTCAACCGCCTTGCGGGATGGGTTCAACGATATTCTCGCATAAGTTGCCTTAGGCGAAACCAGCATCGCGCTGGTCTGCCGGATCAGCCCACCCGGCACTGATGAGCTTGGGCATACACCGTATTAAACGGAGACATGAGACATGGGTTCACTACGCAGAACACGAGACAAGTCCAGTACGATCGACGCTATCACCGTCCATCTCAACCGCTGGTACTACAGCGGGATTCGTGAGTTAGCGCAATCAGCCATCGATGCGTGTCGTGGTCAGGAGATCACCATCGAGCGCGCGATTCACCGCGGACATTTCCATGGGGTTCCCTACGCTCACCGCAAGAGCGCCATGGCTTCGTTCGTGCCGTACATCGACACTGAATCGCGAGAACGTCCGCAGGGAACGAATCCCCGCGAGTACCTCACCGAATGGCTAGACGAGACAATCGACGGCCATGAATTCGTGCTCTACACCTACAAGGCCAAACTGGTCACGGTCGCCACCGACAACGCAGACGCCTATGAAGAGGAGTATGGTGAACCGTCGATCAAGCCAGAGGTGACTGCCTACTGGGCGATGCGTGCCGACGTGTGGGAGGAATTGGATCGCCGCGAGGATGAGTGGGAGATCGAGGATCCAGACCCGGAGGGTAAGTAGCATGGCGCCGTTTATGTTCGGATTCATTTCCGATCGGTCGCCTACCGGTGTGGCGACCGCTCGCCTGGTCAGCCGCGAGTCCATTGGTGGCGCGTGGACATATTTACCCGACGAGGGTGGGCCGCGCCGCACGGTTCGCGGCCCGCTTAAGCTCTACGCAACCCGCGAGGATGCGGTGCTAGCAGCTCGGTTCAGGTGGCTATGCAACGGTGGACGTCCACGCAGGGCTCGCCCGGTAGCTATCGACACGATCTGAGCATCCGCCGATGCGCACGTGACTTGCACATGCGTAACGGGGACAGCTCAGCCTACTTCAGGTTGACACGAAAGGAATGCGTCATGGATGCACTGATACGGCAGAGGTACCGAGCACGGGTGACAGTCACCCTGGATATGCTACTCACATCGCCCTCAATCGAGGAGGCGGGAACGGAAGCACGTGGTCTCGTGGCCGCACGCCATGGATTCCAGGATGCCGCGATCGAGTCTCTCCGGGTCACCCCGCTCTCGTTGAGCGAGTCGATGCGCATCGACAACCTGGCACTGTGGCAAGAATCGGAGGCCCTGGCGCTGGGTACCGTTGACCAGCGGCTACGGTGGGGGACTGATGCCCTACCGATCGAGGAAATCGCCGACCTCGCGCGCCCGGAGCTCTTCCGATCCTTCGTGGCATTCCGCAAGTACAACCGAATGGCTGTCAGTGCGATCCCTCATCCTCGTGACAGCAACGGGGTCTGGACGTGCGTTCAGATCGGAGACCACGAGCGCGACCGCAACCGCCAGCTCCCGATCGCCTGGCTCACCATGCCCACCCCGGTGCTCTCCCAACGCGAATGGGTAACCCTGCGGGCTATCAACGTAGCGCTTGAGGCCACCAATCGTCACCCATGGCTGGCGCCCTCCCCGACCCCGGCTGCTACCGTGGCTACGCGGATCCACAAAGGCACCTGCAAGGTGTGCGAGCGCGAAGCGGCCGAGACCGCTGCGCTGGTGACGATCTCGTGGGCTGGCCGGACCCTGAGCAGGGAGTACCGCCTGTGAGCGACGCTATCGCCGTAGATCGCCGCCGCAACGGACGCTCTGCGCTGGGCTGGTTCGCGCTTGACCGCTCTCCACTGGCGTTTCTTCGCGCAGACGAGCGCGTGCTGTTCTGTAATGCCACCCTTGCGCGCTCGTTGCCGGTGGCGTTACCACTAGGTGAGGTGCTCTCCTGGTTACCAACGGAGCCACACCAGTGAGCGACGGCGAGAAGTTCCGCAACGACGCCGAGGATCGCGGAGACTGGGAAACCGTCGCGATCTTCGATCGAGCCGACAGCGGCATGATCCCGTACTACGTGTGGGTACATCTCAGCGTAGAGCAGAGGGAGCGCCTGGGGCGGGTGAGCCAGACCCAAGCGGGGCGTTCGCTGGCCGAGCTCATGGCGCCAAAGCCACCTCCGATCCCTCCGGCTGCGAGCCGGACCACGACCGCGAAACTTGATGAAGCGGTTAAGGCCGCACTTCGTCACTCTTCGAGAAAGTGAACGTTCGGTTCTGACATCATCGACATCTTACTTGCCTGACGCCCACCGGTGCCGTGAGCACTTCTGCTCGCGGACTGACCGACGCCAAGCAAAGATCGGAAATGACATGTACATTATTCTCTCGCAGCACTCTCGTAAGGTTTTACACACTCCGGTCGACGACGGCAGTAAAGACACTATGGCCGCCCTCACGCTGACTCCGGAGTTCGCCGTCGCCACTATGAACGGACAGTACGGTAACTGGCTACTCGGGATCGAGTTCTGTCGTGACAGCGACGGCACCTACCACGCGGTTCGGCGGCCCGTGCGGCAGGAAACGTTCGTAGGATACGGCTTGACCTCCGATGCAGCAGCGGTAGCGGTAGCCATCACGCGCATCTCGCACGACGGAGATATGACCGAGTGGCGCAGCACGTCAGGTCGCCCCCCGGAGTGGGACAACCTCGCGCCGTGCGTGAAACCGCTCACACCACCGTTCCTAAGCCTTCCGTCCGACGAGCATGGGGACACATGGGGAGATCCCGTGGACATCAAGTCCAAGATTACTGACCACTTCTCAATCGGAGACGATCGCGAGATCTCGGCCGCGGAGGCCGCGACCTGCCTGGCGAACTACAAGAGGTCGGTCCGCCGATCTAGCATCCTCACCACCCTCTCTTCTCTCGACGACGGGACCGGCAACCTTGGAGTCATCGTGGACCTCGCGCTCTCCGAAGACCCAGACGTCACGGTAGATGAGGTGCGAGAGTTCGCAGTTATCGTGTGCGCGTCGAGAGTAAGTGATCCCAAGTGATCCGCGAGACCACCCAGCGCCAGATTGCCCGGTGCGATGCCGGACTAGCTAGCCTGCGCAAGGCAATGGCAATCCGGCCGCACCTCGCGGGGCCCGCTGTTTGGCTGGCGTTCACCACCTGGAGATGTAAATGAGCCGGCGTGTCATCAAGACGAACGCGGACAACTTCGAGGAGCGCAAGGATGACCTCCCCGCCTGTAAGCAGATCTCGGACGCGCTCAGCTGCGCGGAGTGCTGTGAGACGCCGGCGGAGCTGGACATCAACCTCGATGATGCGCTCGCCGCCGCGGAGGCGCTGATCAAGGCCATCCGCGAACTGCGCGAAGGAAAGTGAGACTCGACATGAAGGACACGCCGATGGTGGCCGCCGCGAAGCGGGCGGCTGCAGAGTTCAAGGGTGTGCGCGGGCGAGCGTGGGCATGGACGACGCTCCGCGACGAGATCGTCGACGCCGAATGCATGGATCAGGTCCGCTCGGCGGTCTTCTCCGGGGGAGCTATCTCCGGGACGCAGATCATGGAGTTCAGGCACGCCTTCGTCGAGGCGCTCGCCAAGATCGGATTTAGCCGTGAGTAGCGTGAACCGGTTCGAGGAGCGTGATCAGCGGCTCCGGACGTCGAGAAAGCAGCCATGAGGGAGCACCTGTTACTCGGGTCGGCTGAGCACAATACGCTACGAACTGGGTGCGGAAAGACGCCACGCAAGGACTCGATCCCACCGTACGGGGATAGCTATTCCGTGGGTGCATCCGGTGCATTCCCAGAGGCGGAGTACATACGGCTCCGTAGAATAGCCATGATGCACATGTGCGGCATCTGCGAGCGATCGTGGCGCAAGATCTGCCGTGCCCGTCACGAGACGTTCGAGCCAACAGCGAGAGACGCGGAGGCGACGTGATCCGCGAGACCGTCAGATCGTGCAGGCGCGCAACGTCGTGCGGAGCTAGCGCGACGCGCGAACCACGGCAAGGCGACTTGCGATCGTCGAGTGTGGCGTACTGGGCCATGAGCTTGAGTGGGGGTAGATCGAGGGTAGATCGAGATCGTGTCCGGCGAAAGAGGGGATACGATGTCCGAGACGACCGTGTCAGCAGGCGCGCCTCCGAGGATGCATGAACCGCTACCTCATCGCCCTCTGGCGCTGGCTTGCCGGGATCGGTGACCTCCGCCGTCGTAACCCATGGACCGGTGAGTACGAGACTAGAAGGTGGAGACACAGCTGGCCCCGAGCGCGTAGGATCAAGAGAAACTCAGCGCTCTACAAGCTGAGGCTGTTAGGAATCAAGGTAATCTCAGTGGCATACATACTGAGACAGCATCATATTCGGCGGGCGCTCGACCCCGTGCGAGTCGAGACGATGGCGGCGATGAACCACGGCAACTCGGCGCCATGCCTGCCGAGACAGGAGATGAAACAGGATGAAGAGAACCGAGTGCGTGAACTGCGGCAGCCAACGGCTAACGATCGGCGTCGATGCGCGCGGCGTGACGATCTGCAAGTCATGCGGGACCGTACAGTCCGATCGGATCGAGTGGACACACTCAGGAACGGCGTCACTGCTAGCCGCTGTCATGGACCAGCCGGACCCGGCATCGATCGCGGCGGCGGACCGAGCATCCCACCTGGTGTCGTTCGTCACCGCCATGACGGAATCCCCGTACGAGATCTCCATGGCGCTCATAGCTGCGGTCATCCTCCATGTTTGCGGGGAGGTTCGGACACAGGCGCAGATCCGCGAGCACTTCACCGCCATCATCCGGTCCCTGGAGAGCGCGAGAGATACCGAAGTTCCCCAAGCCTAGGACCGCCGTGTCCGTGCTAGCCTGCCTCATCGTGTTCACGGTGTGGGTGTTGGGGGACCTGCTGATGGATGACCGACCGCGCGCCGAGCGGGTCAACCGAGAGGACTGAGATATGAGACATCCCGATGTTAAGCCGGCTCCAAACCAGGCACCTGCCAGTGGCAAGAAGCGCACGTACACGCTCGAGGTGCTCAAGCGCATCCTGCTTGAGTCCATCGCGCTCACCAACTCCATGATCAGCGCGGAGCACCAGGTCATGGGCTACCGCGAGGCCGTGCTTGCGCTGCCTGACCGGCGTCTCCTGCGGGGGTTGCCGATGGAGGCGCGCTCGTTCCTGGAGCGCGAGCTCGATGCGCTGGAGGTAGTGGCACGCCATGCTTCCAGGCTATACAAGCCGGGGTGTGGTCTTAAGCCGGCGGCAAGCAAGGTGGGCCGCCCCGCATCCAAGGCGTTCCTGGCGGCGCTGGGCAAGGGCTCCGGTCGGTCTACCACCGGCGCCGCCAAGGTGCCGTACTACGTCGAGTCGCCGGTCCGCGAAGCGGTCAAGCACATCCGGCTGACTGCAGCGAGATTCCTTGCCGACCGCGCATCGCTGTCGGATCTTGATGAGGCGATCCGCATCCTGGACGTCACACGTCGGCAGGTTGGGAGATGAGTTATGCCGCGCTCCCCTGTGCCGTCCTCGTTCTGGTGCTCTGCGCCCTGCGCCTGATCGTCGGGTGGCCGCAGCCTGACACCGCGACCTGCCCGGCGGGATACGACCTGCGCACCGGCGTGCGGCGCTCCGGCTGGTTCGAATGCTGGCCGCATGTGGTCGGCGATCCCGACTACGACGGGACCTGGCAGAGGCCGGAGCGCGGTGTGCAGCCGTCCGGCGTCCTGTCCTCGCGAGTGTACTGCACCGGCGGGAGCGTGCCGATCGTCGTCAACCAGCGCACCGTAGGCTGCCAGCGCGTCTGGAATGAACGGTGACTCGGTCACGCCATGATGGCGGCTGCACAGTCGGCCGCGCGAACTGCTTCGCTTGCAGCGGCACCAAGCAGTCCGGACGTCGGCTGCGTGAGCGTCGAATGCGCGAGCCGTTGCTTGCTGATTACCGCTCCGTCTGCACCTGCGGATGGATCACGAGCCTTCCAACATGCCCGATGTGCGGGCTTCCCAGAACCGAGGACACATGAAGATCATCGACCCATTCGACTTCGGCGTGCGTGGCGACGGCATCACCGATGACCGTGCTGCCCTCCAGGCTGCTCTCAACTCCGCTGTGGCTGGCGACGTCGTCCGTCTGACCAAGGGTAACGTCCGGGCTGATGGACCCTATCTGTTGGGTAACTTCGACGGGAGCTCGTGCCTCAACATCCCGGCTGGCGTCGCATTCAGCGGCACTGGCGGTGAGCAGGCACGCCTCCTCGCTGCCCCCGGGATCCCCGGCGGTGTCCGCATCATCGACATCAACGCCCCGGACGTGACGGTCTCAGACCTGATTCTGGATGGCAACGCGGCAAACCAGCCGACGCCAACGGAGCACATGCACGGGCTGATGACGCGCGGTGCTCGTACGATCCTGAGCGGCGTCGTAGCCACTGGGTGCTGCGGCGATGGGTTCTACGCGTACACCGGCGCGTTATCGCTGGCGATCCTCGACTGCATGGCCACGCTCAACGGGCGCCATGGCATCACGCTATCGGGAACCTGGGATCACGGCATCATCAAGGACAGCCGCCTGGTCGACAACAAGGTCAACCAGATCCATACCGAGGCGGGGCTGATCAACTATATCGTCATGCTCGGAAACAAGGCGTCGAAGCACGAAGCCACCGACTACATGGTGACGATTGGCGGCATCAGTTCAGCCCAGCGGTCGATGCATTGGGACATTCTCGAGAACCAGTTCGACGGCGGAATCCTGGTCGGGTGGGCCGACGACATCAAGATCTACGACAACAAGAGCAACAACACGAGCGCCCGACCGTGTGTCACCGTGCAGCGGACTTCGAAGAACATCCGGATCTACCGGAATGACTTCACGATGGAGCAGACGACGGACCAGGCCACCGGCGTCATCGCAGTGACGGGAACCGCCGAGGGCGGTCCCGAGCGCGTCATCATCGAGGACAACCAACTGACCGCGCTCGGCCACCCGCATTCATTCGGGGTGCGGGTGGAGGGTGCCGTATCGGTGCAGGTGATGAACAACCGCATCGACGGGCCGGGGATCAACGTGGCGCCAACAGCCACCGATCACGGGTCCCGGGGCAGCGCCGGTGTGTACGCTCGAGCAACGAGCCCAGATCGCAAGTTCTCCTCGATGATCATCCTCAACAACCACATCCGCGACTTTGGTCAGTTCGGTGTCTCGATCATGGGCAACGGCGCCGCCGAGATGACCCGCCTCGACGTCATAGGCAACGTGTTCGACGATGGCGCCGCCGGCACGATGATGACCGGGATCTCGCTGGACCCGTGCATCATGGATCTGACCATCGGCAACAACGTGCTGTCGGGTGCGTGCATACGGGAGAGCCCCCCGGATCCCTCGATGCAGCCGGGCAACGAGGTTCCACCGCGGACGTTCTCGCCGCATCGGTGGATCCGGTCCTGATGGACGACGAGCCGGATACCTTCGAGGTCTGCTTTGATGATGCGGTCAACGTGCGATGCCAGTCCAGGTACACCACCCACCCAGGCCTCCTGGTTGGTGACTGGTACATCGTGCACAATGTCGGAGCGTCTAGTATGGGTATGGTCATATCTATGACGACGTGGCCGGACAACAGGCGGTTCTCCGTCGGCCATCAGGACACAGGGCTTGCCATAGTGTTCGGGATAGAGTTCCGGGAGGCGCAGAGGATCGCGCGGGCACTCGTCGACGCCTGCCTGGACATCGAACAGGAGTTGGCAGATCCGGATCCGGACATCAAATATATCATCGACGCCATCATCGGATCTGCCCTCATGGACCACTACGTGTTCCCGATCGCCGGGTGGTCTGTATGACCCTCTACAACGAGATCGACCCATTCGCCGCCACCTGGCTGGAGAACCTCGCCGCCCATGACCAGATCGCGCCCGGAATCGTCAACCGTCGCTCTATCGCCGACCTCACCCCAGCAGATGTTGCTGGACATGGCCAGTGCCACTTCTTCGCTGGCATCGGAGGCTGGTCCCTCGCGCTCCGCCGAGCTGGAATCAGCGATGACGCCACCGTCTGGACTGGGTCATGTCCCTGCCAGCCGTTCTCGGACGCGGGCGCGGGGGGGCGGAACGAGCGACCCTCGACATCTTTGGCCAGCATGGTTCGCACTCATCGAGCAGTGTCGCCCTCCAGTCATCTTTGGAGAGCAAGTTGCGAGCGCGGATGGCCTCGCGTGGCTCGACCTTGTTCACGCTGACCTGGAACGATGCGGTTACGCCGTCGGGGCGGCGGATCTGTGCGCTGCGGGCGTCGGTGCGCCACACCAGCGGCAACGCCTGTACTTCGTGGCCCACGCCAGTGGTCAGCAGGGGCGACTACAGCTACGCCCGCGGGGACCACGAGGCGCCGACGCTCAAGCTGAGCGGGGCGGCGAAGACAGCATCGTGGCCAACGCCACTGGCGGGCGGCGGCGGGGAACGCGGAGGGAGCGAGGCACACATGGACGGCCGCCGGTCGAACTTGATGGACACCGTGATGACAGCGTCATGGCCGACCCCGGTGGCTCGGGACCACAAGACGGGCGGGATGGACGGCCAACTATCGACCGTAGCGCCGATGTCGGCGTGGTCGACGCCGATCGCGAGCAACGCCAACGGGGCGCGCGAGTACGACGGGAAACGCGGGGTAGGCCTCAACTCGGAGGTCAAGACAGCGTCGTGGAACACCCCCGCAGCGCACGAGGCCGGCGGGACGCCAGATCAGTTCATGGCTCGCAAAGCCAAGGCCAAGGCCAAGGGAGCGAATCTCGGCGTGTCGCTAACATCACTGTCGATGCAGGCGCAACTCGCGGACCCTGGGCCGATGCCGACTGGATCCTCTGTCGAGACCCCGCCGGTGGACCGCCCGTCGCCCGGCCAGTTGAACCCGGAACACTCAAGATGGTTAATGGGGTTCCCGGCGTGCTGGAGCACGTTCGCCCCAACGAAAAAGAAGTGAATGTCGCGATGCAAGAAATGCCAGGCCGAGATCGTGGACTACACGACGACGCGACAGCGTGTGTTTTGCAACAGGGTATGCATGGCGTCTTGGATGGAGGGGCGCACGAGGGTCATAAACCCCAAGAATGGCCGTCGGCAATCCGCGAAGACGGCGAGGCCGGCATGCGAGTTATGCGACAAGGCGTCGACCAGGCTAGCAGTCCACCATATCGACGAGGATGCCACCAACAACACGCCATCAAACCTGATGACGTTGTGCGGCTCCTGTCATCGTCGTTCTCACTCGCGAAACTTCGACGCGACGACAGGACAACGGAAGCCATGCAAGTACTGCTCGAAGCCTGCGGAGAAATGCGGCTTGTGCAACACCCACCTCTCAAGGCTGAGGAGGCATGGAGATCCATCAGCGAAGAAATACAAGACCAAATCCGGCTGGGTCTTGGGGCATTCATCATAGAGCCGACATTCCCGCTGGCTCATGGGGTTCCCGGCCGGGTGGGGCTCCTACGCGGTTACGGGAACGCGATCAACATCGAGGTAGCCGTGCAGTTCATCCTGGCCTCACTCGAAGCGATCTCTTCATGACTTGCCAGTGGCAAGGGTTGCGTGCATGATGACCACCATGAGTTATGAGACTTCAACGATTGCGGTCGCAGTGCTGACGTAAGCGCGCGACCTGGCAATGGCGGTAGCCCGCGAGGTGAGCACCCCTCGGCTCACCGACGCACAGCCCTGGAGGTACCACCCGATCTCCGGGGCCCGCCACTTTTCACCCTGCACGTACCACGAAGGAGACTGAGATGCGCCAGTTCGAAGATGAAGACGAGATCGAAGACGACCAGGTCATCGCGGATGATCCGAACGAGGAACCGAACAACGACGAGGTCAAAGACGACGAGGACGACCTCGACGTCACCGAGGACATCACCATCGTCGGCGTCGACGAGACTGGCGACGCGACCACGGCCGATGACGAAGCGGAGGTCATCGAAGCGGAGCCTGACGGATCGGATCTGGTCACGCGCACGACGCGCTGGGTTCCGCTGGGCGAGCTCCGGCTCGAGTTCGGATGCTGGACGAACCCACGCGAGTTCACCGGGCTCAGCGCAGACGACATCGACATCCTCGCGGCGAGCATCCATTCGCGGACCGCGCAGATCGACGAAGCGACCTACGCCGGGATTAAGGATCCGCTCGAAGTCGTGCGGATCCTGGCCAACGGCAGCGTCATCAACCTCGTCATCGACGGCCAGCGGCGCCACAAGGCCGCCACCAAGGCGTATCGGGGCGACGAATCTGTCCTGATCCCGGTGGTGGATCTCGAAGATGAGCCCATCGAGAAGCTCACGCCAGCGCACGCGAACAAGTACCTGCGGACCGCGCTCGAAATGGTTGGCACCCGGTCTGGGCTCAGCTCCTATGAGCTCTCCGAGAGCGCGCAGAAGCTGCGCGGGACCATGGACGAGAACACCTCGAAGGAATTCACGCTTGCCGCGATCGCGACGATCGTCGGGCGTAGCGAGTCCTGGGTCTCGAAGATCCTGAAGGCCAGGGGGGATGCCAAGCCGGCACTCCTGAGCCAGTGGAAGAAGGGCGAGATCACGGACGAGCAGTTCAAGGATCTGGCCAGCGTCAAGACGCCGGCCGCGCAGGCCAAGGCCGCGGAGGCCGTCGTCGAGGCGCGCAAGGCCGGCGACAAAGCGGCGTCTCGGACGATCGCCAAGGAGCAGAAGGAGATCGTCAAGGCTAAGGCCGCAAGGACGCCCAAGGCCGCGAGGGGACCGGTGGTCAAGGGCGAGCAGGAGGAGATTCCGCTCGCGCCGCCCCGGAAGTCGGTCCCGTTCCCGGTCGTGGAAGATCTTCTCGACCAGAGCAAGAAGCACCCGCCCACCCACGACTACGTCAAGGGCATCATGGATGGCGTGCGCTACGCAAACGGCCTCATGGACCCGGCGAAGTTCGCCGGGCCATGGCACACGTACCTCGACCACGTTGGCGGCAAATCCGCCGCGTTGAAGAAGAGGGGCGGCAAGAAGAAGTAGCCATGGCTGACGTCGGCAGACTGCTGTGCGAGGTGTTCACGGACACCGAACTGTCCCTGCTCGTGGACTCCGTGCACCAGGTCCATGCTCCCGAGAGCGACTTCCGCGCGTGGGCTCCGTGCGCGGATAGCGTCATCCACAAACTCGGACTTGCGACCGAGGTCGTCGCCGCGCGCAAGAGGAAGAACGTCGAACTCGTTGCGTCGCTATCCGACGAGGAGCGAGATTTCATTCTCGATCACCGGAACCGGGTCAAGTAGTTTTGGCATCTGTCGTAGGCTGTACGACGCTCGTGTCTCATTCCTCCACGAGCGTGCGATTGGATACCCAAGGGTGGTTCCAGGACGGAACAGCGACCGTCAGACCAGTGAGGCCACCCTGCCGACCAGATGCCACTTTCTCTGAGTCAGCACGGCTACTTTATCGCCGTGACCGTTCGCTGAGCTGGACAATGATCGTCCAGCCGGGTGATGCTGCAGCCATGGGCGCAATCAAGGATCTCTGGCAGAGCGAGCGCGGTCTGGTCGCGATCGGACTTCTCATCGCTTCCACGGTGCTCTGCGGCACCCACATCATCACCGCCGACCAGTGGGTCAGCTACACCCAGTGGGTGTGGATCAGCTACGCCGCCGCGAAGACGATCACCGGCGCCGCCGCGATGCTGACCTCCCAGTCCAACACCGCGGCAGTTCCCGAGTTAGTGCCCACCGCTGTTCCGGCTCCACCGCAGGTCGTCGCAGCGGTCGCCCAACATCCCATCCCACCGTTTGTGCCGGCCCCGGAATCGGCCGTGCTCCATACCTAGCCACCTGCCAAGGAGTCCTGAACGTGCGCCATCGCTCTCCGCTACCTTCTGTCTTCGCCACGCTCGTCTGCGTGGCCCTCATGGGCTGCTTGCTGCAGTCCGCCTGCACCAAGAGTCAGCGCGTCGACACGCTGCACGCCTCGCTGGTGAGCCTCAACGCCGCACGGGATGGCTTCACCTCCTGGGACCGTGAGCACCAGCAGCAGATCGTCGACCAGGCCACCAACCGCGATGACGCTGTCAAGGCCCTCGAGTCCTACCGCGATCGACGCAAGCCAGTCGCCGAGAGCTTCGAGGTCGCCTATCGCGCGCTCGCGCTGGCTGCCACCCAGACCGACGATCCCAGCCTCAACGCCGCCCTCGCTTCGTCCCGTGATCTCGTCGATGCCGTCAAGGCGTTGATCGGAGGCAAGTGAACATGCCGACCACCAGCGACATCAAGCGCTACCTCGCCGCCGCCGGCCATGGCCTGTCCACCCTGGACGTCATCGCCCAGGCGGCCACCGCGTTCCTCGGTGCTGGCAACGACAAGACGGTCGGCGGCGCCGAGACGCTCCTGCATGCCGTTCTGGCCGCGATCAAGTCGGTCCAGGCTGGCATCGACGGTACAGTGTCGCTCGAGACCGTCGAGCAGAGCCTGGCCGAGTTCAAGGGCACGCTCCTGGGCAACGACGCGTCTGCGCAGAGCGCGCTCGACGCGAAGTTCCCGACCGGTCCGATCCCGACCTGAGCACGTCCGCTCGACGCCCCTGAGATCGAGATCTCCCCATGCCGAATCCGGCACCAAAGCGCGCTCAGCGCTGCGCATTCAAGGAGGGTGGCCGCCGATGCCCACGTAACGGGCACGGATCTCCGCCGCTCTGCCGGCCTCATCAACTCGCCATGATGGAGGCTGCGCGTCCGCGTAGCCCGGTCGACGTGATCGCCGAGAGCTTCGTGAACTTCCTCTCCGGTAAGCCCATCAACCGCGAGGCGACCATCGGCGCGGCGGAGAGCCTCTACAACCAGTGGAGCGGAATCGGCGCTGATTATCGTCCGGACGTCCGCGACGGAGAGAGCGAGTCGTCCGCGCATCGCCGCGCCGCCAACGGCCAGCAGCGCCAGTCCTGGGCCGACGCGTTCGGTAACGCTCGCCAGGCCAGACCGCAGGTGGACCCCGAGGAGGAAGCTCGGCACCGAGCTCAGCTTGCCGCGCGCCAGGTTATGGGGTTCGCTGCGACGCAGAAGCTCACCGAGGACGACATCAAGGATCGGAAGCGAACGCTCGCCAAGAAGCATCACCCCGACCTCGGGGGATCTGCCCAGAAGATGGCCGCAGTGAATGATGCTGCGGACGTGCTGATGGCGTCGCTGTAGAGGGGGGTCCATCTCGAAGGCCAGTTATCCCGCAGCATCGTGCTGTGATACCCTGGCTGGGTGGCCGATCCCGCATTCGACGCTGATGTAGCCCGCGCCGCGCAGATCTACGACCAACTCGGGCCGTGGATCGATCGCTACCACGGTGGCATCCCGCCTGGCGTCATAGCCTCCTTCATCCTCCACGAGAGCGGCGGCAACTTCGGAGCTCCCGGCGACACCGGACTCGGGGAGATCGGATACCTCCAGGTCGCCGCGTACGTCCCGCCCCTGTTCGGATACCCGCCCGAGGCACGTGCCGACCCGGAGAGCAACATCGCGATCGGTGTGCTCGAGTACGAGCTCGAGTCGGTCTACTGGATGTTCGCATTTCCCGATGAAGTTGTCCTCGGGACCGCCGACTCATGGAAGCTCGCGCGTCTCGCGTTCGCGGTCGGTCGCGCCGGATCTCACCAGCTTGCCACCAACGCGAGCTCGTCGGTCGGCCTCAACTCGGGTGCGGTCTACGCTAGCATCGTCGCCTACGTGCTCGCTACCGGCGCGATCCCGCTCGGCTCGCAGTCGGCCGACAAGGTCAGGGCGCGGGTGCTCGACATCGACCGGCAGTGGGCCATCGGCCAGGAGGTCGCCGGCGGCGCCTCCGGTCCGCCCATGATCATCCCGGATCCTCCGGCCGGACCCTACACCATCCCACCGGATGCCGCTGACTACTTCGTCCAGCCGCTCTCTGGTGGTACGATGCTCATCATCGGCGGCCTTGCCTTCGCGTTCTATCTGCTCTGGAGTCGACGCAAATGAAGCTCTTTACACCGCGCCCGCAGGCCCCGCAGCCGTCCAAGATCGGGGCTGTGTCGCTCGACCGAACCAAGGCGCAGTCGTCCATGCCATCGGACACGACCGGGACATCGGAAGATCGGATCCGGCTCTCCACATACTTCACGAAGACCATTCCGGCGACCGACATCCTGTACACAGGCGATCGAATGTGGGCAAAGGTGACCCTAACACTGGAGACGGCCGGGCCGGTGGCGGTCGGCGACGCCGCTGATCTTTCCCCCGTGCTTTCCGGGAAAGGTCAGTTGCTCGAGACCAACGTGCCGACGACATTCGACGTCGCCAAGGGCAACAAGCTCTACATCGCCGCCACGTCGATTAATCGGGTCAAAGTCGAGATCGCGCCGTATCCGTGGCTCGAGACAATCACGGGACTTGCGGCATCGATCGTTAACGCGATCCGCGGCACGGTCTCGACGGCTGGGTCGACCATCACCGGGTCCAAGCTGTAATCTTGCCACTGTCCAAGGAGCCCCATGGCGTACCCACAACCCAGCGCTGACCAATACTGCCTCAAGGGGTACCAGTACTTCCGGCTGTTGACGCCGCTGGCGTCCCCCGGAGATATCTACGAGTCGCAGCAATCCTGCCATGCCTGTTGCGTGGGTCCGGAAAGCGATATCGCCAACGTGGTGGTCCAGTACTTCGATGATCAGGTGGCGAACTTCGTCCAACAGACCACGATCTCGCCCCGGCGAGCGTTCGATGGACGGATCGATGCTCGCAACGAGGTCACGTACGCGCCATCTGGGATGCCTGGCCGGATCATGTTCTGGGCCGCGGATCTGTACGACCCCAACTTCAAGCCGACTGGGTTCGTCACCAACACGGACCACATGCAATTCATCGTCCCGCAGATGGACGTCATCCAGTACTTCAAGCCGGTCGACGCACTCCCCCAGCGAATCGATAGGCAGTACCTGTTCCAGAACTACAGCGTCGGAATCACGTACATCGTGGTCCCGTTCTATGGCAGGAAGTACTGCTACGCCGAGATCACGAACCGAACACCGGTGACACCGGCCACGATCAAGATCATCGGCGTCAACTACGCGATCACGGATGACTCGAGCACCGGGCTGACAGTTCCGTACCATCAGGAGACCGTCCTCCAGGCCACTGCGTCGCTCGCCACCGGGGCGCAGTTGACAAAGATTATCACCGCCACGGCAAACGGGACATTCGACGCGCTCGTCTTCGGGGTGAGCGCGGACGGCCCGGCCCCACTCAAGATCGTCACGTCCGACGACGAATAGGACCCCCATGACCCACGCCGTGTCACTACAGGCCGCAGCTGGCCTGGCCTTCGACAACCTCCAGGTGAAGTGGCTGGGGAACCAGTTGCCGCTCTCGATCGTGCAGTTCGCCTCATCGGTGAAGCCGGTATTTCAGGAGCAGGACGTCAACAGCCATCCAGTGATCAACTGGAACACCATCCTGTGGTCGCTGGGGAGCCTGATGGTCAACCCGCCGGCGATCGCGCAGCTCGGATTGGCCGCCCAGTACGTGTTCCGCATGTGCTGGATGACGAACCAACTCCGGGTCCAAACCCTCATCACAGCGCCGCAGGCGGCATCCGTACTGTCGCTCTACAACCAGTTCCTCGCGGTTCCGTAACGACAGCGCGGTGTCCTCATACCGCGACCACGGTGTCCGCTAGATCGACGGCAACTCGGCGCCAAAGGCTGAGGCGTCCCCGGTCCCAACTCACCGGCCCGGAGGGCTACTGATAGCGAGCGCGGCCAGAACCGACGAGGTTGGCGATGATCTCGCGGAAGTGCTGGTTGCACAGCGCCTGCGGGTTCCGGGTGCGACGTACAAGCGTCACGAGATCGTCAGCACTCATCCTGGTCACGCGCGCGAGCGCCAAGCTTGCGACCAGCGCGGCCCGGTTGATGCCGGCGCTGCAGGTCACCAGAATGCGCTGACCGGCGCTGAGCGACTCGGCTACTGCCCTGGAGGTCATGAGAACCCGGGCGATCTGCCGCGGCTCGAGCCGGGCATCTGGGATCGGGCAGCGCACCGCCCGACCATGGAACGCCACGCGCTCTGGTTGTAGTTCCTGAGCACACAGCACCAGCATGTCGAAGTCTGGAAGGTCGCGGTCGAATGGTGGCTTGCCGCCGACCCAGAGCCGCGTCGACACCTGAGAGGCGTCCAGCGTGTCCGTGGCGCTACCAGCCAGCTTCCGGCGGCGCTTCTCCGCGGAGACCCATCCGCCGCGCTGCGCGGCCGGCGCGAGCTCGTGACGACGGCAGAACAAGCTCCCGGGCAGCCGGGCATCGGGGCACATGGTGCGATCGCCAACGGGCGCGATGCACGTCTCGCTCATGCCGCGAGGGGTCGCTCAACGCCGTTGTGCCAGCACATCGGCGCGAACGTCTTGGGCCCGATAATCCCGTCCGCCGTCACCCCGACCATCGTCTGAAACGCCTTGATCCGCGTCGTCATGTCGGAGTTGAAGAGGCCGGTCGGCTTCATGCCCAGGCGGGTCTGCACCCACTTCACGCGCACGCTGATCTCACCCTGTGTCATCAGGTTGAAGCGCGAGATGTCGACCGTGTTCGAGAACCCGGGCACCGGAAGCGCATCTCCCTGGTATTGGTGCAGCCACCAGTTTCCCGGCCCCCAGGTCGGTGGGACGGTCGGATCGTACTGCCCCTGCTTGAAGGGCGCGAGTTGCGCTGTCGTGCGGATGTTCCATGGCCAAGGCTTCGCCAGCCACAGCGGGGAATCCGCCATCTCGCCGGCGGGGAGGCTGTTCAAGTTCTCCGACCACACGCGGGCGCTTGTATAGATCACCGGAGACGTCGCGTAGATCTTCCTCATCTCAAGCCAGGCTCGATGAACCCACTCGAGCTCGAGCTCGGCACCCATCCCGGTGTCCTCGACATCGATCACGGGAACCAGGTCGTGGTAGCGGAGCGCGCCCACGTTATCCGCGAACACGTGGACCTGACTCTCGGGCGACATGCCTTTGAGCGTGCGCAGGAACAGGTAGGCTCCGCAGGTGAGGCCGGCGTCGTGTGCGCGTATCCAGTCGCGTTGAACCGTCGAATCTGGCGAGGTTCCCCACGCGCCTCGGAAGATCGCGAACCCGGCGCTGGAACCTTGCGCGTGGCAAGCCCCCTTGAACTGCTCGAAGTCAGGCGGGGTGTTACCGTCCACGGACGCGTAATCGATGCCGATGATCATGTGGTCGTTCCGGTCCTGGCTAGCCGCCAGGCTGGCGTTGGGGCTACGGGCGAACCGGAAACGGAAGCTTGATGCCAGAGGTGCCAGCGCGGATCTCCGCGCAGCGCTTCATGAGCATCTGAGCCATCTCGATCCATCGTGGGATCAGGTGCTCCGGAACGAAGGTCGTCTTCGTCGGGCCGTCCTCGTCATCCATCACCCGGAAGATGCCACAGGTCAGAGCGCCGTTGCGCCGCCGCTGGCTGATGATACCGGTGATCCCATCGGAGTTGCGGAGGGTCTCGAGGTCAACGAACGGACTGCGAGGAGCAGGCACAGCCGCAGGCGGCGGCGAGGTCACAGAACTCTTTTCCATGAGGTAGCGTAGCTAATCCGGACTCCGGAATCCACTAGGTAAGGGACATGACATTGCGCTGGGCGCTACGTGTAGCGTCGGGCTATAATTGCAAACCAATGTCGTCCGTACCCGTCACCGCTCTGTCCTCTCCGCTTCCCGTCCGGATGCCGTTCAAATACGTCCCGGCTCAGTCGTCGAAGAAATAGGGAGCTCGCCACCATGAAGACGAGACGGAAGGGACTGCCCGACCATAGAAGCCCGGTTCTCTGCCTACCGGGACGTCGCCATGTAGTATCCCTATGACGCAACGCCTTGTCGACATCGTGCGTGAGCTCGGCCGCAAGCTTGCCCACCGTGGGGTCTCCTGGAGCGCCGCCCTGCACGCCGCCGCACACGAGACGCTGGTCGACCGGGTTACGCTGCGGATCGCCCAGGTCGAGCTCGGCAACGAATGGGCAGGGGAGATCTATGACAACGCGCGCGCCGAGGCGTCCGCCGGCCAGCCGGTCGAGATTGTCGTCGACGACGTCACCCAGACCAACGACATCATGAACACCGACCACATCTGTACCGAGACCGGCGTTACCCGGAGCGTCACCCTCAACCAACTGATCCTCCGGCTCGCTGCGATGCGCGACGCCGATGGCGACGTTGGGTCGATGAGGATCGTAGACGCCTCGGGCACAGACATTACTGCGATCAACGTCGAACACAGCGGCGGCGAGGGCGACGATGCCTTCGTCGTTGCGCTACGCTGACCCAGGATGACCGACCCAAGACCCGCCACCTTCCCCGAGTTGCTGCTCGCGATCGCGGTGCTCGTTGGCCTGGGCGTAATCATCTGGGTACTTGCCCACGACAAGAACATCATGGACGATTGAGCCATGAGCGAATTCAAACAGTACCGTCGCAAACAGATCGCAGAACTTCGCGCATGGGAACCCGGCGATGAGCCTATCTAAGGCTCTTAACGGTAGCCACGGCGCCTCGTGCCGTGGACTATTCAGACGATATCATTCGAGCAATCCACTGACGAGTCCGGCCCCGATCACATCAAGCTCGTCTTGGGACACCGAGTCGACGTACCGGGCTGCGGTGTTCATCGACTCCCATCCCATGTACTTCTGGAGCTTCAAGATGGCCTGCGGGTCACCCTTGAGCTCCTTGAGGTAGTTCGTCGCGAAGGTGTGGCGGTACCGGTGGGGGTTCATCTTGAACACGCCGACCTTGTGCGCCGTCCTGCGTGCGGCCCGCCACACCTTCTTGCTGGCGATCTTCGGGTTCCCTGAGGTGCTGATGAGGTCCCGGACTCGCTCCCAGTCCTCGAACTCGACCAGGGCCTCGAGCTGCGGCCGGATGGGCGCTGCCGAGAACTCGAGCTGCTTCCTCCCCTTGCCCTCGTAGATGAGCTTGCCACTGGAAAGCGCGGCCTCCATCTCGGTGCGCTTCATGCGGAGGATGTCGCCAGACCGGAAGCCGCGAATCGCCATCAGCAGGAGTACATGGCGCATCGCCTCGTTCGTCATCTTGCAGGTCTGGATGTGCTTGATCACCTTCTTCCACTCGATGACCTCGAGCGGCAGCTTGATTCGCACGCGCCGCGCCGGCGGGAGGCGGATGTCAGAAAGTCGCTTCGCCAGCTTCGTGTCATCTGAGTAGAGCGCCCATGCGCGAAGTGAAGCCAGGTTGGTGCGGAGGCTGTTCGGGGCCAGCTTGCCAGCGACCAAGCGGTGGGTCAGGCCATTCTTGTCAGCGACGCAACTGCGAAGGTTAGAGATGTACAGGGAGGCGGTATCGACAGACCGGCCGCGCTCCAGAAGCCAGGACCGGAACTCATCGAGGTTCTTGTCTGAGATCTCCACGCTTGCGATAGGATAGCACTCATGAACGACAGCCGTGACGCCGTCATCATCGACATCATCAACGACGCCGCGCGCCAGGTCGCCACGGGACCTGGACGGAGAGTGGCGTGGATCCGAGACGTCTGGAACCAGATCATCCGCAACGGCAAGTCCGGTGGGATGCCGTACGAGGACTTCAAGCACGATCTCGAGCGGCTGTACCGCGCAAGGAAGATCTCCTTGGCGCCAAGGCCAACCGTCCGCGGTCTCCAGTCGATAGAGGCGGATGAGTCCGAGCTCGACATCGATGGCCGGCTGCTCTACCTGATCAACATCCCCGAAGAACATCAGCGCAGCAAGCCGCGGCCGGCACAAGCTGGGGATTTCGCCAACAGCGTGCTCGAGATCGCGCGCAGCGTGGGTCCCGGCTTCGGCGACCGGAGGGTGTTCATCGGCGACATCTGGGCACAGGCACAACACGTTCCTGAGTTCCGCGCGATGGGCGATCAGGAGTTCAAGCGTCGGCTGATCGCCGCGCACCAGGCAAGCCAACTTGTCTTGTCGCGCGCGGACCTCGTCAGTGCGATGGATCCTGACAAGGTCGCTGCCTCGGAGACCGTCGGCAATGGAGCGACGTTCCACTTCGTCAATATCGAGCCGGTGAAGCGTAGGAACCCAGCACGCCGGCCAGGCAAGAAGTCCCTTCCACTTGTGCGTAACCCGCCAAAGTGGGTGTCCGAGATGATCGCCGGTTCCTACGAGACGCTTGAAGACACAGTGCCCCCCCGGTGGCTACCCAAGCTCACCAACATCGAGAGCCTGGGATCCGGGATCGCTGGCGATACCAAGGAGTACGGCTGCGGTGCTTACGGTTGCGTGTTCCCGACGATGGATGAGCACGTCGTGATGAAGGTTACGCACGACGATACTGAAGCGGAGTTCGCAGCCCGGATGTCAGCTACGCTCGTCGCGCCGATCTGCGTCAAATACCACCTAGTCCTAAAGCTCGACGCGGAGCATGACGGCCACGGCGTCTACCTGCTCTGGCGGGACAGTGCCTCGTGGGTGGGGGATCTCGACGCATACCTCGACGAGAAGTTCGATGACCCCAATGCCGGCGACGAGTTCACGCGGCTCGTCAACAGCCAACACGACGCCGCGAAAATGGCGATGGTCGCCCTCCACCGCAACTCGCCGCCGAACGTGTACAAGCCGCTCCTCAACCGCTGGGAGCGCATGCTGCGCAAGATGGCAGAACAGGACGACATCCCGCAGTTGGCCGAGTTGGCTGCTGGCATGCTGGAGGTCTACCTCGAGCAGCACATCGCCATCCTGGACGTCCACTCCGGAAACATCGGGATGGTCGGAGACAGGTGGGTCATCACCGACCCCGGTCACGTCGTCGTCATCGAACAGTGAAGCAGTCGCTGAGCAGCATCGTTCTCCGCTCTCGCCGCCGGGCTTGCGCTCCTAGCGTAGTCTGTTCGATGTCACGCTACCAGTAGCGGGATCGCCATCCACTGCGCACCTGAACAGCGAGCAGACAATTTCGCACATCGTGACGGCAGCGCACAATTCGCCAACCGATTCGACGTGATCGGTTACCTTCTTCGACATGTGGCGATGCCGATCTTGGGTCTCCTACTTCCAGGCAGCTCTCGAAAAAGCGTTTGAGCAGGCGGTGGAAGAGGAGGAGGCCCAGGCCACGGATGACTACTGGCGGACGTCGATCTACGACGACCGCAACTTTCCAGCGGCCCTTGATCCTGATTCTGGGTTCTCGGGCGGAGATTAGAGATGCCCCGCATGCACGGCTATCGCGGTCCCTTGGTGATTATTCTGGTTTCTCCCCCATCAACCGTAACCATACAAAGCCTGCCCCATACACCGCCCATGCCGCTGCATGACGACTTCCCGGTTGCGCGGGTTGTTCGCTGGAGCGGAAAGAGGTGACAGCGTTTCGTGTTCCCCATCCAGCGGAGGGTTCACCGGCGGAGGGAGATGAGATCGCCTGGCGACGCGAACTGAAACAGTTGCGCACGCGTGTCGTACAACTCGAGGCAGAGCGCGGCCTCAGACAGTCGCCATCGATCGAGGTTACACACAGCAAGGTACACGGCTTTCAATGCGGAAGTCCGCCTCATGTCACGGTGATTGAAGAAGAGAATCGCGTCGAATGTGTGGCGTGCGGAGCGGGACTACAAGCCATCAGCGTCCTCCTCGATTACGCCAGGCACGAGCGCGACTTTTGCTACTCGCTAGAACATCTTCGCAAAGAGCGAAGAGATATCTCTGTTGAGATTGCGAAGCTCAAGTCGCTTCGCACGCGATTACGCGCCGATGCGCGCAAATTGCTTCCCGCACCACCGCCCTGCGATCGAAAATGGGACCGGGACATGGTCGCAAACTACGAGCTCGACAAGGTGCTGGCGCGCGAAAAGCTGCCATCAGGAGACTCGTGACTGCCTTCACTCGAATCGGATCATCGCTGTGGGACTGGGAGCCGTGGACCACGCTTCCAGGCAGCGATGCTAGACTTCTGTGGCTTGCCCTTTTCACGTCAGGCGAGGCCAAACGCCACGTACCTGGACTGTGGCAAGGCGGGATCCCGATGATGGCTGACGCCGCGCGCATGGCTCCTGATCAGGTACTCGGAGCGCTCGATAACCTGCTCGATCGCGAGCTCGTCGAGTACGACCCGAAGTTTCGCGTGCTCCGGCTGTGCACGCTACCGGACGCCGGTGAATACCCATCGAACGGCCGCGTGATCCGCGGCTGGTGGACTAAATTCAAGACGGTCCCGGAATGCGGCGTGCGCGACGCGCACGTCAACACGCTCCGCTGGATCATGACCCATGGCGCCCTCGTTTCTGGCAAGCTGGTGACCGCAGACCACCAGAGCACGTGGGACGAGACGTTTGGTCGGATTGCAATTCCTACTCCAAGGCGGCGTGGGGTTCGACGTCTGGCTGACTCCGACACGAGCACACATGCTCAGGCATCGCTGTTTACACCCTCACGGATAGCTCTGCCTCCCGTGAGAGATCAGCGATCTTCTGGTGAACTAGGTTATCCACAGGAGGGTGTGGATTCTGTGGATAACTCTGCTGTATTGCGTCAACTGAACGAAAACAAGGGTCCGGAAACGGTATACGAAACGGTATCCGATACCGTATCGTATACCCACAGGATCCCGGATCCCGGATCCCGGATCCCGGATCCTTCTTTTCTTTCCGGATCCGGAGAGGGGGGATGGGGGGGAGGGCACGAATCTGGCAAGCCACGGTTCACCCTGGTGCCGCCGTACAGCGCAACCCAGGTTCTTAACGAGCTCGCTCAGGGACCGTGGGACAAATCGCTCGATTCTGGCTGCCAGGAGGCCGTAGGAGCGATGATTCCGGGTTGGGCATCATCGGGCGTCACCGGCGCCGATTTTCGCGTCCTAGCGGAGTACAACGCGCATACGAATCGCCGGTGGAATGCGCGCTTTCTGCTTGGGTGCGACATCCTGGCGGAGATCGCAACAGCCAAGAAGGTCCTTGACTGGCGGGACGAACGTGCTGCGGCTATGCTCCGAACCTGATGTTGGTCCACGGCTCGAGCTTGTTGGACTTCGCGTAGGAGATTTGAGATGATTACCGACGAGATGAGACGTCTAGCGGAACGAGCCATCGACGCCGCGAAAGCGGATGTCGCGGCTCGCGTGAAGGCTGGCGCTCGGTTGATCAACCCGAGCATCGCTGCAGATCAAGCGCAGATTGAGCGCAACCGCGTGGCGCTCGAAGCGGCCATGCCAGGCGTCGACGAGCTTATTGATCGTGCGCTCGACGAAGAGAAGCCATGAGGCAGGTCGTCGAGTCATTGCTTCGCTATCACGCGGTGAGCGATGCCGATGCGGTCGGTATCCGTGAGGACTTCGTGGAGCGCGCGGCGATCTACGAGTACCTGGGCGAGTTCGATCGTTCCGGTGCCGAGTTATGGGCGATGCACGACGTCGAGCGGACGATGAAGTTGGTGGGCACCCGTCCTCCTCGTCCTCCTACTCCGCTCCGCAAGGCGTTTGCTCACCACGCCGACAAACGTCGGAGGTGACATGGCGGCGACGTGCGCGGCGTGCATGCTGCCGATTCTGGAGCGCTCTCGCCTGGTCGTGATGGAGACCGAGGTGCTGCACAGGCAATGTGTCGGCCAGATCACGGAGTTGTGGCGCGCAAAGCAGAACGTGGCCAAGGCCCATCAGGCTGCCACGGAGGCCGTTTCTGCGCTCCGACGTTCGGTTGCAGCATCCGAGACTGCCCTCCGGTTGCAACAAGAAGCGGTGGAGGCGCTCAAGCGCGCAAGCATCAGTCAGGTATCTGCGGAGTCCCGGTGCCGTCTAGCCGAGCGTGCGCTTGAGCAGGAGAAGTCGCGCGGCGACGCTCTTCAGGCTCGTCTTGCCGCGGCGCCCATCCCTATCCCGGCGCCGGTTCAGGAACCTGTAGTCACTCCGGAGCGAGATCCAGTCGTCGATGCCGCGCTCGATTCCGCCGAGGCGAGGTTCGCCATGTTGGACCTCGACTGAACGTCCTTGACACCATGCTCGTTCCGTAGCACAAACGTATACGAGACGTCGTGGTGGATGGCACGAGCGGAATTCTCCGATCGAGCAAAGCCAACTCATCTACCGCGGCGTCTCTCTACTGAGATCTGAGATGGCAAAAACAACCAGGCAGCTACTCGCCGACGCCCACCAGAAGGCTCGTGACCTGAGCAACGAACTCCATCTTGCCAAGCAGGGTAACCTACCCCTACGCGGCGAGGTGGTCGGCCTTACCAGCGAGCGCGATTTGCTTGTTCTCAAGGTGAAGTCGCTCATCACGCTCAACGAGCACTACCGCCACGCGCTGACCGGTCTGGTAGAATTGCTCCACGTCCTTGCCGGTGGCAAGACATGATGATCGAGCTTGAGTTCCCCCTCTCGGAAGGAGGAGCGTGGGCGTCTTTGGGTTCGATATCCGTGCCTGACACGCTCCAGCCGCCAGCCATTGGCCAGTGTGTCGAAGTCAAGCTTGATGGGCGGGCAGGCGTCTTTTACATAGAGTCATATCACTGGAGGATTGAGAACTTCCTACCAGGATGCGCTGAGCTGACGATGATAGCGAGGCTATCGAGTAGCCTTGCTGGACTGCCTTCGCGGCGGCGCCGGTGAGCAAGTCATGAGGATCCGGTTCGAGTTCAACGACTACAAATTCAGTTGGCCGACGTTCGAGTTGCCGGATTCCCATCCACTGCCGAGCGCCGGAATGCTTCTGGATCTCGATCTGCAAGAGTCGCCGAGCAGGATTACCCCAGCGGTAGTTGGGAACTTCCGAGTTGTATCATCCTACTGGCAGATGGGCGGCACCCCGGGGTCCATGTTCACCGTTCTTGTGTGTCATCTCGCCCAGGAGGGCGATTTTGAGCCCCGCAAGAATGGGCAGCGCCGGTGAGTACCTCCGATTGGTGGTGCTCGCCGCCGGAAATCGCGAAACCACTCGAGGAGTTCTTCGATGGCCCGGTCGACTTCGATCCGTGCTCAAACGACCGCTCGGTCATTCGCGCACGGAAGGCGCTTACCACTGGCGGTCTCGTGCTCCCCTGGCGGATTGCGAAGCCGGTGAACTGGGGCGTGTACCAGAACGATCCGTATTCGCAGGCTGGCATCTGGACGGACAAGATGCTGCTTGAGATCAAGATCGGTAACGTCCGTGAGCTTGTTCGGCTCTCGATGCTGCAGCCGTCATGTCGGTGGTGGGGGCGGATGTGCAATGAGCCCGAGCGCAACCCGAGAATACTCGTCACGAGACGCCTCTCGTTTCTAGATCCGGATGCCATCGAGGCTGGGCAGAAACGGCAGTCCTGTCGATTCGAGCCGGCGCTCACGTATATCGGACCGCGTGTTGAGAAGTTCGACGCGGTATTTCGCCACCTGACGCGGTGGTCAGCCTGGGGGAGATCGTGAGCCGACCGAATACGGTGTTCGTGGAAGCAGCGCTCCTTGAAGAGGCGGCTGTCCCTGTCGGAATCGAGAATGACGACGACCCGTGGGGAGAGGTCGATTCCCATAAGTGGGAGATCCGCAAGTTGCCGGATGGCGTCCTGGCACTGCAACTATCCGAGCCCGTCCTGATAGTTGATCGCAAGCCAACGGCGACGGACACCGAGAGCACCGACCTGCTACTGATGATGATGGTTGATGCGTGCTGCAGTCCGGGATTCGAGGAGGAGCCTACGGCGCGTAGTTGGTACGCTGATATCCCGCCTGCGAAGGAGATCCCTCCGCAGGTGAGGCATCGGCGGCTGGTGGCAAGGAGATCGACGTGAGTTGTGGAGACCTGATGATCAAGCTCAGCGAGTTGGGGGCCGCGCGCGTCGAGTCCGCTCTGCGCGGCGAGCTCAAGGCGGCCCTCGACAGTTGGAAGGTTGGAGCATGAGCGACAAGACCGGCATCGAGTGGACGGACGCCACCTGGAATCCAGTGCGCGGCTGCTCGCGCCCGCCATCTCGAGCTTGTTCGATGAAGCGCGCATCGAAGTACAAGCGCCGGCCTCGTGACCTACATTACATGGCATGGATCCGTCGCCAGCCGTGCGCTGCTCGTGCGCTCACCGAGGGCCTCGCGCATACCTGCGATGGTTCAGTGGAGGCCGATCACGCTGGCAGGCGCTGCGTTGGGCAGAAGGCCGAGGATCGCACGTGCATCCCTCTGTGCTCTCACCATCACGCGCAGCGCGCGAGCTTCCATGGGGTATTCAAATCTTGGAACCAGGCCAAGATGCGCGCATGGCTGACCGCACTGGTTCTCAAGTATCAACTCATGTACGACCTGGAGCATCAATGAACATCCCGCAGAACCTGCTCGATCACCGATCGGAACCAGACGTTCGAGCTGTCATCGAGGATATAGATCAGGACCATGGTCGTCAGTCCATGCGAATTGGGCTAGCGCTCTGGATCATACACGCCGCCGCCGACGACGCCGACGACGCCGCCGCCGCCGACGCCGCCGACGCCGCCGACGACGCCGCCGCCGACGACGCCGCCGCCGACGCCGACGCCGCCGCCGACGACGACGTCGACGCCGCCGACGACGCCGACGTCGACGCCGCCGACGACGCCGACGTCGCCGACGTCGACGCCGCCGACGACGCCGACGTCGCCGACGACCGATCTCCACTGCTTACCAAGATGCTACTCGAGGAGCCCGATATGAGAAACGGTCTGAAGCTCATCCAAGTCCCAGGTCGCTATGGATACTCCGTCACGCGGGTCGGATGGATGCGTCGCGTGTCCGGGGATGAGTTCGAACTCGTTAACGCCCGTACCGTCACCAGAACCGGCGACCTACGCTCGCTCGCAAGCCTGGCCCAAGACGGCCCAAAGCGAGACCATCGCCTGTCCGACATGGACGAAGGCGTCGAAGAGGTGCATCGGCTCGTCATCCGGCGCTCGCGCCCTGCCAGTGAAGCGTCTTGGCTCAAGCACTGCCCAAAGCCGGACGACTGGCGAGACGAGGGGTAGATGTCAGTTCGGCTGCCCATGCTCATGACCACCAAGGAGGCCGAGGCGATCGCTGGCGCCTTGGGACACCCCAGCAAGATGCCGGGGTTCTCCTACGGCATCAGCGCCCAGAAGTGCCAGACCGGCGCCAAGCTGCGCGGCGTCGCCGGGTCCGTGTGCTCGGGCTGCTACGCCATGACCGACTGGTACCGTAGTTGGAGGCCGCTACTCCAGGGCCATGAGCGCCGCTGGAACGGGCTGCGCCACCCCAGGTGGGTGGACGCCATGGTCTCGATGGTAACCCGCGCATGCCAGCCGCCTGACAATTACTTCCGGTGGCACGACTCGGGCGATCTGCAGGGCCTGTGGCACCTTGAGAACATCGTCGCCGTATGTGAGCGCACGCCCGAGGTGAAACACTGGCTGCCGACGCGCGAATACGCCTTCGTGGAGGGGTTTCTTGCCAGCGGCAAGACGCCACCCGAGAACCTCGTGATCCGGCTATCGGCCCACATGATCGACTCCGAGCCGGTGGTACCCGCCGCACTGGTCGGCATGCCGACGTCGGCGGTCGCGAGCGTGCCGTTCAGCTCGAGTGGCGTACGGGTGGTGGAGGGTAAGGGATCGATCGAATGTCGTGCGGTAGAGAGCCGCGACAACAAGTGTGGCGACTGCCGAGCGTGCTGGGATGCACGCGTCGTGTGCGTCACGTACCCGCAGCACTGAAGGAGATAGCAATGAAGGTCTACGTAGCGAGTTCGTGGCGCAATGAGCATAAGCAGCAGCTCATGGTTCAGGTATTGAGGGCAGCTGGCCATGAAGTGTACGACTTCCGGAACCCAGGGCCCGGAAACTCCGGGTTCTCGTGGAAGTCGATGTCAGGGCCGTGGGAGTTGCAGGATGGGGCGCGGTTTCGTAGCCATGTGCTTCAGCACCCGGTCGCACAGGCAGCATTCGCGCTCGATATGGCGGCGCTCCGAGCCGCTGACGCCACGGTGCTGGTGCTCCCATGCGGTCGCTCGGCTCATCTCGAACTCGGTTATGCGACCGGGGCCGGTCAGCGCACTATCGTGTTCCTGGACGAACCGATCTCCGAGCCCGAGCTCATGTACCTCATGAACACGAAGATCTGCATCTACATTGGCGAGGTCGTCGACGCGCTGATGTGACAGGCAACGTCTAGTCTCGGCTCGAGATGCCGAGCGATCACGGCAGCCCGGCGCGTCGATGCCGGGACAGCGTCATCCTGATCTACGGCTGGACGGGACTGGCGCTCACGAATCGGATCTCGGACGCATCGGGCGCGGGATCCGTGGCGAACGGGATCGCTAGCTTGGTGTTGCTCGGCGGATCGGTATTGAGCACGACGGTGCCGCCGCCCGCAGCCGCGCCTGGCGAGAGGATGACGGCTCGCGGATTGGTCGGATGCACGACGCAAGTACCCTTGCCGGGTTGGTTGTTGCTCTCGATGACGAGCGCTGGCGGCCCGGCGGGGTTGGAGAGGGTGCCATTGGGGAGGAACACGTCGACGTTGATCTGGATGGAGGGGCCGCCGACTTGGAGGTGCTGTAGCTCGGTGTTTGTGATGGGCATGGTTCGGCTGTATAGCATTGCGATGTGACATAGCTGACACCCGAGATCTTCACGCGCTCAAGTGATCGTCAGACCGGACAGGTACGAAATGGGTATGTATCGCGCGTCCGCCGCTCAGGCTGAGGTGACACTGTCCATCGAGGTCGTCTGCCATCACTGCCAGCGTCCACGGGAGCGCTCCGACCGCGCGCTGGTCGACGTATTCTTGGTCATGGATCCAGGCATCGACGGCGTGCCATGGATGCTGTGCGGAAGATGCTGGTTAGCCTACCTGAAGTTTGAGGGCAACCTGGCTGCGATCGGTGGCAGGGTGCTCGAGTTGCCAGTGGCTACGACGATCGAGATCGCGAAGCCCGCCCCCGGGCCTTCCGCGAGGCCCCCTACGCCGTAGAGGTGGCTCTAGACCTTGAACTAGAGAGATGATGGCACGTCGTTCGCCATCAGCGCGGCGCCCTTGAACTTACCGCCCGGATGGGGGTACCCTAGTGACACGGAGAACCATGGCCCGATCCAAGATGCATCGGCGATACGTCAAGAGCAACCCGGGGCCCAAGAGCAACCCGCCGTTGTTCACCGAGCTCCTGGAGTTCGCCGGCCCTGGTTTCGGCGCCTTTGCGGCAACCAGACTGGGGACGCGCATCGCAGCCACGCAGGTTGAGAAGTGGAAGCCCTCCTGGGGGAAGCACGCCGGCGCCGTCGCGTCGGTCTCGGCGTTCCTGGCGGCCTGGTTCCTTGGTCACCGGGTGAAGTTCCTCGCGAAGTACCACACGCCGATCACAGTGGGGGCGGGGATTGCGATGGCGCAGTCGCTGATTCAGCTCTACATCCCTCAACTCGGCTGGATGGTCGCGGATGCCACGCCCGAGCTCGCGGCGACCGCGGCAAGCAACCTGACCTCGGATGCGACCATGCTGACGGCGAGCAGCGACCTGCAGCCGACGGACGATGACCCCAACGAGTTCACGTACAACGACCAGTTCGATGCCGGCCGGTTCAGCAAGATCAACCAGTCCCCAGGGCAGAGCCCGCCGTTCGTCGCGCCGCACGACAGCGCAGATGTTGCGATCGACGATGCAATCGGACAGAGCGCCAACCTGGGCGTGTTCTCGAACTGACCGTGCAGGCCCCGGAGGCACTGTTCCACGGCTCAAAGGCTCGACTCGAGGTCGGCGCCGCGCTTCACGCGCGCCGTACACCGAACGGAACCTTCGGGAAGGGTCTAGAGACGTTTGTCGAGTCGCTGCGACCGCCAAAGTGCTCGTCGCGGCTCGAGTCGTTCTACATGGTGGATGACCCTAGGTTGATCCGTGTAGCCGGTGGGGTGCAGAACTTCATCTACCGCCTCGAGCCGTTCGGCATGTTCTCGAAGCATAATCAGGGCTGGTTGAGTCGGATCTACGACGCGCTGATCTATCACTTCATCGGTCGCGAGGTGCTCAGCGGGGACGAGCTTCATGGTCGCCTGCGTGCAGCGGAGGCGTGGGCATGGAAGTACTGGGACGGGTCGCCGTGTCCGGATCTGCGCCCGCCCAATGTGGAAGTGTGGGAGTATCTGGCATCGGACGTGCTCGTCGTGGCATGCGAATACAACGGCGAGTGGTGGTCCGCGGACATCGAAGAGGAGTGACTATGTCATACCACCAGAAGCAACGCGCTCTTGTGATCCGCCGCCCGCGGTCAATGGGGTCGATCGTGAGCCAGCCGACGAGTCAGCCGGTGTCGCGGCTTGCGGTCCAGCTTGGCTCGCTGGGTGACGACGCCGCCCCGGGAACCACGCTGTCGGATCCGACGATCGCGGACCCGACGTCAGTGTGGCAAGACAACGTGCTCGCCCAGCTCGCGGCTGGCGTGAAGACGCTGCAGATGGCCGAGATGCAGAAGTGGCTCCAGATCGCAGCCACGCTCTCGATCCCGCTGGCGGCGGCGGTGTGGAAAATGATCTTCAAGCGCGGTGCTGATATCACGTAGCGTGCGTGGATACCGGGGTGTAGGAATAGGCGTCTCCTGTGATACGGTTGCCGCCATGCCGCCGACGAAGCCCAGAATGCCAGGATCTCAGGTCGCGCCCAACGAGAGGCCGCAGCAGCATGCGAACCGCCGCACGGCGACGACGCACAGCCGGGTGCCGCTTGCGCAGGCGACCGCTGGCCGCACGTATCGAGTTCGCGACAAGGGATGGGTCAAGGTGTGGGGAGAAGGGTTGACCTGGGATGACGCGGTGAAGCTCAAGAATGGGGTGGTGGGTTCGAAGAAAAGTCGGACAGCCCGCGTCGAGGATGAGGCGATCCCGCCGCCCGCAGGATACGTGGCGGCGCCGCAGCCGAGCGCTGATGCGCTGGCGATCACGAGCGCCGTGGTCGCGGCTGGAGCACCGGCCGAGTACACGTACACGACGATACGCCAGGACGACGGTCAGTTCGCCGGTCTCGTTCAGGAGTTCCGCTCGTTGTCCTGGCTGGCCGATACCAAGGCGGAGGCGCTCGAGGGAATCAGGATGCTCGTCACGGATACCCTCGACGAGATGGACAAGGCTGGAGAGGTTCCGCCGCCTCCCGCAGGCACGGGCGATAACGCGAGGCCGTCCCTCGAGCTCGCCAACGATCAGTTGGTGATCGTCCCGGTGAGCGGAGTGATCCGCAAGATCCCAGCGGGCCACGAGCTCGTGGTCAACGGATTCACCCAGCCGGTCCCGGTAAGCGTCACGCAGGGCGACTCGGTGCAGGCTCGACCAGTGGACCCGGTCATCATCGCAGCGCGCGCATCTGCGAATGCGGCGGTCCGCCAGGTGCTGCAGCAGCGCCGTATCTATCGCGACGTCACCGCGACGCCGCCGGCCAAGCCGAACCCGAACCCGCCCAAGGATCCCACGGTGTCCAAGGGCGGCGTGTACATCCGTCTGGGAGCTCCGGCGCAGCCCGTGACAAAGCCCCCGGCATCCCCGCTCAAGGTCGCCACCTTGCAGGATGGCGAGGCCTTGGGCGACGATGCGCTCACGGATGACGACCTGCCTGACCTCGCTGGTGATATCGGCGGCGGCGCCTCGGATGCCGACCTCGAGCACGCGAGCAAGGTGCGCGAGGCCGAGGCCGCGAAGCGCGGGTAACCGTTCGGGATTGCGGTCGGCTCGGAATCGACTGGCCTATGACCCCACCTAGGATAGTGGGGCGTCCCGACCCGTTTAGTGCCAGCCCAGAGGAATCTGAGACATGCTTCCGAGCCGGCAAATGGGATTGCACCCAATCCGGAACCAGTAGTACCCTGCTTGGCATGGCATTCACAGGCACCCCCGTCGTCACGCAGATCTCGGACAGCATCGTCCGCATCACCGGGTTGTCGCTGGCGGCGGCCGCCGTCGGCACGATCGGACTCACGGGTGCCACAGGCACCGCGCCCGGCGTCACGCTCCCGGAGTCGTTCAAGACCCTGCACTACACGTACGCTGGAGCGAGCGTTCCATTCCAGGACTGCATCGACGTCTCGGTGGGATTCTCGACGGTGGTCGGCCAGACCCCGCCGATCGCGGTGGTCAAGACGGGGACCACCGTCGCCGACTTCCGGGCGACGCTGACCAACGGATTCGCGTCGGTCTCATCCGGGCTCGAGATCTACGTCAAGTTCCACAACTAGGCGGCAACAGCCCGGCGTAGCCGGGACCGTGACACCGTAGAACTACGCAGCCTGAGCGGTGACCATACGAATGCGCTCCCATGCCAAAACCGGGTCCGCGCTCGCCCAGAACGCGAGTGCCGACCGCGTGGCACCAATGCCGGCGACCTCGAGAACGCCACGGGCCGCCGCCGCCAGAAGCTCCATGGCGTAGACGATGGGCGCTGCGTTGACGCCGAACGGTACCGGCAACGTGCGCAGGCCGCTTGACCATGACTGCTCATGCCGCGCGAGGTCTGCACATGCGCGCTGCATCACATCCGGGCCGCACCGGTCCGCGACCAGGCGGACAACGCCAAGCAGGCACCGCGCCGCGCCACGTGCGGTGACGGCATCCGGCGGCGACACATCCACTGCGAGCGCCATGGAGCGGAGGTCGTCGATGTTGTTCTTCCAGTGCGCGATCGTGGGCATCTCAGGTCTCCTTCTGGGGGTTCCTCGCAAGATGGAGGCGCGGCTGCGCCATGTCAAGTCATAACTTGCCACTGTCAAGTCGGCCGCAGCCGACGACCGCACGTCCTGGTGATTGGGGTACCAGGCTACCGTCGAAGCCTGCCGAACACGGACGACGCGAGGCCGATGCCGTCCACGCCGGATGTAATCACGCCGACCAGATGGCCGTTGTCGTCGTAGAGCGCGGCGCCGGAGTTGCCGGGTACAGTGCGGATGTCCAGCGCCAGATCGACCTCACCGTGAGGCGTTCCCACGGGGCGTATCTCGGTGATGTGACCGCAGCGACGTTCCCTGGCCGGCAGCGCAACCTCAGCGCATACGGCATCGCCGACGTCCGCGGCATCGGTCACGGCTTCATCGCCGTGAAGGTCGGTGACCAGCAGTGCCAGGTCGTGGCCGTCGTCCCGCCAGGCGAGGTGATGAGCGGACAGGAGTTGGCCCACATCGGTTGTGATGGCAGAGCCGTCACATGCCACGTGGCTCGCGGTGAGCACGAATCCATCGCCGATATCTGCGCCGCTTCCACCGCACGGCTCAAGCGCCACAGCCGCAGCGTGCTGTTGCTGGACGGTCCATGCCGGCGGCGGTTCGATGTGAGCATCGTCATAGGTACAGCCACAGACAAGTGCGGCCATTATCGCTAAGCTTAACCTTAGTTCGCTAGGTCTCGATTTCGATCGATCGGGCATCGAGCAGCCATTGTTATATCGAGAGGTCGTAACGGTCACGTCTTGTTTGGCCTGTCTCGATCGTTCTGGCATCGAGCAGCCATTGTTACCGCCGAGCTCGCGCACGCCCACCGTGCGAGCATGATCGTCTCGATCGATCGGGCATCGAGCAGCCATTGTTACATCGGCAATCTGCGCGAGCTGCGAGGTGATCTGATTGTCTCGATCGATCGGGCATCGAGCAGCCATTGTTACAACTGTTGCCAACGGCGGGAAGCTCTCAGATTGCTGGTCTCGATCGATCGGGCATCGAGCAGCCATTGTTACCCGCGTAGGTCTCGCGTCATGAGCGAACCACCTTCTACGTCTCGATCGATCGGGCATCGAGCAGCCATTGTTACAGCGGGTTGGAAATATCGTGTCATCTCGCTGAGATACAACTCAGGTTTCGAGCGGTCTGGTCGTTGTGCTCGCCGAACGCGCCGTTCGCAGACGCTGCGACCGAGATGGCTTCGCGATCGCCGACTTAGCGGTGCGAGCGGTCTCCGGAGTCTCCTGCGCATTGGCCCACTCGAGTAGGAGATTGCGGCAGGCATTCGCATCCTGGTCGACACGCAGGCCGCACGCCGGGCAGGTACGCTCACGCCCGGTGTTGACGGACTGGTCCCACGCCTCATCGACATGACCGCAACTGTAGCACCGGCGGGTCACGTCGTTGGACGACATCTTCTCGACGCGGCCGTGGAACGCGTTCATGAGCACCTGACGAAGCTCGCTACCAGCGACCAGGCTTTGGTTGTTCTTCACGAGCGGGATGCCGTCGACCTCCTCGGACTCCGGGGCCGGCGATCGCTTGAGCTCGGCGAGGTCGGTATCGTCGATCACCAGCGTCCGATAGCGCTGGCAGAGGTTGGAGGCCAGGATGCGGTAGCCCTCCCGGCGGCGCAGGAGCGCCCGGCGGCGCATCCCGGTCTCGTATGGCTCAAGGTGGTTGTCGCGGTAGCGCCAGGCATCCAAGGCTTCATACCCAACCTCGTCACCGTGGAAGCGCGCCACGCGCCAGCGCTGCGCGAGCTTGCGGAACCGGTCCGCCGAGCGCCAGGCGTGCAGGTGCGGCTTGATCTCCGCCAGCCAGGGCGGCAGCGCCGGGCCGCCAGCGCGGATGTACGCTCCGACGCGGCCCCATGGGTGGTCGGCACAGGCGATCGGGATCGGTGCGGGAGCTGATGCGGTCGTCACCCCTCGCTGCAACCGCGACGACCACCAACGCAGCGTACCCACCTTGATTCCTTCACGCGCCGCGAACACCGCCGCGGTCTCGCCACTTGCTCTCCACTTCGCGACGCGTTTCTGCCAGGTGACCTTCGCTGCATTTGCCATCGGATCTCACCGTGCCGTCTCCCGCGCGATCGCGCCAGAACGCTGTTCGTGCAGCGGATACCCCGAGATGGCGCGCGACAGCCAGCGCCGTCTCGCCCGCGTCTTCCGCCAGCGTTGCCTGCGTACGCCGCAACGCCTGGGGCGGCAGCACCGGCACCTTGGCGGCGTCGGCGATGCGCCGCACGTGGTTGTAGGCCATGTACCGCGACCACCGCCGTCCGGCGGGCCAGCGCCGCGATGCCTCCGACACGAACAGCGGCGCATCACCCGGCCGGCCCTCCGCGAGCGCCAACAGGTACGGCCGGAGCTCGTCCGGAATCAACAGCCGGCGCGTCCCCGCCCCCGTCTTGGTGCGACCGATCCACAGTAGCCGGCCTTCATCGTCCAAGTCGCGCACGTCGCGCTTCACCAGCTCCGAGGCGCGCGAACCGAGCAGCAGATACGCCAGCGTGATCACCGCGCCAGCGTCGGTCGCGGCGTACTTGTGGCAATGTGCCTGCAGCTGCCGCGATTCATCGACGGTCAGACGTGGCTTGTCCGCACCTTCGACCTTCCGACCCACGGCCTCGACCTCGGCGAACGGGTTCGCCCGGAGCATCCGCTGCTTGACGCACCAGGCGCCCCAGTCCTTGGCGACCGCGAGCGCGTTCTGGTGCGTGTCGGCCGCGCGCGGCTTCCCCTCCCGGCGATGCCCCTTCGGGTAGACCCGGGCCTGCACGTAGAGCTCGGCGCCGCGGCCGAGAACCGCGCGCACCGGGCGCGGCATCAACGGCCCCAGGATCATCGCGAGCCGGTCCTCGGCGCTCTCCACGCTGGACTCCGCCAGCTCCCGCTCGCGCTTCCAGGCGAGGAACCGGTCGACAGACTGCTTCACGGTGACGCCTTGCGCCTCGTCACGCGCCCCGGCGATGAACGCGTCGGCAAGATCCCGCGTTGCAAACGTCTGATAAAGCGTCTTCCGTTTTCCTCCGCGTCGAGTAACGACGTGGACGCGGAACTGGTTGAAGTACTCGTTGGCTATTCGATCGACCCTTGTGCGATAGCCTTAGTGGCGGTGGGGAGGTCAGCGGCGATTTGCACGTCTGCTTCCTCGGGCGAGTACTGGTCCAACATCAAACGAGTCGTCGCAACGTAGTCCGCAACCGAAAGGTTAGTGACGTTGAAAAACGCGACGCGGATGTCTACGACAGAGCCGCCCTTAACGACCACAACATCATTCAGCCAACCACTGAGAATTGCCTCTGCCTCGGCAGTGAATTCGATGGTCGAGCTGACGATCAACAAGAAATCGATCGTCATGCTCGAAGCGGCACCTGATGAATGGAACCGGATTTCTTCGATGTCGTTGAGTAGCTGTTTAAGCTTTGTGGTCTCGGCTTTCTCCTTCTCGCGCTTCTTCATCACGGAGTCGAGGGACTTCACGATCTGCTTGTGAACAGCCTTGACGATGTGGTCGGGGATCGCGGGGCGATTGTATCGCCCCGCGACCCACTGAGCGAAACGAAGCCGCTCCGGATCAGTAGAGAACACCGTCGCGAAGCCTACAGCGACAAGAGACTCCTTTCTCAGGTGCGCTCGGCGTCTCGCATCAGCAAGCAGTGCCCGCTCGTTCGCCTCAGTGAGCAAGAAGAGACGCGACGAATTGCCCTTCCGAGCTTGTAGGATTTCGGTCGGGTCAGTTGACCAACGTGCTGTTACGACTTCGACGCACGGCTCAACCTCAGGACGTGCGTAGATGTCGCAGTCTTGTGAAACGAGGACCCACTCAGCATCAGTGTCAGCTTCGATCTTGGCGACCCACTTCGGCAGAGCGTTTGGCTCGTCCTCAGTATCCGTCTCCAGCCACAAGGTATGTGCTGCAGTCTTCACAAGAGATCCTTGGCGGCACCCGCGGGACAGAAGTACTTCTCCGACACTTTGGCTTTGTGGGCTCGGCACTCAATACCTCATTTCACAGACTCGTCGTCGTCCTCGAATTGCGCCGAGGGACTTAGTCTCTCGCGCGCCAGCCGACGCTCGAACACACTCATCGATGGTTGAACCATCGGTGCCTTGACTTGCGAGAAACCGGACATTGGCGAACCGGCTCTAACGACTAGCCCACGGAACACAGAAAACTGTTGCTCCTTGATGTACTGCAGCGGGGACTTCCCCCCCGCTGCGATGGGCGTGCGGAGCCAAGTCGGGAGATCGATGATTCCGTCGAGCTTCTTCTTTGCGTCCTTAATGTGATTGAGCGCTTCCACTAGGTGCGTGAACGCTTCTTCCCGCGGCGTAGCTCCTTCCATCCAGTTGTAGAAGGTTGTCCGTGACACACCGAAGACCTGAGCGAGCTGTTGGGGAGTAAGACGAGAGGCCGTCCGTAGCTCCTCGGCGGCTGTAAGAATTTCGTTCTTGCGAAAGTGCGTAACGTTCGCCGGTGAAATTCGTCGCTGCTGCTTCACGATCACAAAGGCATCATCGCCGTCCCAGCTGTCGGTCGCCCAGCCGTTGACGCGAAGCACGCCCTGGCTGCCGCCGATCTGTTTGTCGAACGCCTTGAGCAGTAGCCGCTCCTCGTCGATCTCCGGATCGAACCTGATGGCTAGCTTGCCGTCGATCTCGATGAAGGTTGCGCGCATGGGGTTAGAACTCGCCGAGCGACAGGATGACTCCGGCGGCGGCCGGGGTGACGGTGACTGTCCCGCCGGCTCCGCGAGGGCGCGTGAGGAACCGGAACGCGACCGCTGTGATGCTCTCGCTGTCGAGGCTGAGTCCGTGGAAGTACACCGACACGTTGGTCGCGTTGATCCAGACCGTCTCGCCCAGCTCGTTCGTGCCAGACCGGTACGCCCTGATGGAGCCGCCCTCTATCGTGACGCGCAGGCGCATGGGTCGATCGCCGCCTGCCTCGAGCTCATCGGTGCAGAGGCAGGCGGCATCGCTCTCGGACACCATCGAACGAGCGGTGTGCGGGGTGATGGCGAAGTTGAGCGCGAATGTTTGGAGGAGCGCGCCCGCGAACGGAGCCGGGGCAAAGGAGGCCACGGATGGCGTCCGCGGATCGCCGCCGAGGAACTTGTACGGCGCGGCCTTGATCTCGGCGAGCATCGCATCGCGGCCGGCCTGGTGGCCCACCTGACGGGCATCGTTCAGCACGGCGGCGAAGCGCGCGTCCTCGTGACCGGCGACCCCGCCGGCTGCGGCGCGCTCGATCGCGTGCAGCCGATCAAGCGTGGCGCGCAGCTCGGCGCGGTCGAGCTCGATCACGACTTCGAGCCGATCGGCGAGCTTGCCCATAAGGGTAAGGGCTTCTACGCCGTCCGGCCCCATGGCGAGCCGCGCGCTCTCGGGGGCCTTTCGCATGCTCTCGGAGAGCGCACGAGCGGCGAGGATCAAGCGTTCGTCATAGGGCAGTTGTGACCAGATGCTCATGTAACTCCTTGAAATCACGTAATTCTGTGTGGATAGTGGTACTAAATTAGTATTTAGTACCACCGGAAGCTAGCGGAAAGAGACGGCGCGACGAGGATTCACTTCTCACGGTGGCGATCCACCGCCACATCTCCGTAGCTGTCCGGGCAGGTATCGGCGTACTTGTCGTAAGCGGCGCCGCAGCGCTTGCACAGCTTTCCGTGCTTGGTGGAGACCCACCCACAGAGCGGGCAGTCCGCTTCGCTCATTGGCGCAGTTAGTCATCGTGCGCGGCCTCTAGCTGCGCGCTTCCGGTCATCGGCATCAAGCCACCGTTGCAACATAGCCTTCGACGCGTTCAGGCGCCGGATGGTCGGCGTGTAGTCGAAGCACCCTGCCTGGCGCGCGACGTCATTCGCCGGACCCGGATGGACCTCGACGAGCGCGCCGCACCTCCGCGCGAGCTCGTGGAACTCGGCGTCGGAGCCAATGCAATCGCCGTGGTGTGACGTGATCAGGATGTCGAACCCGCCTAACATCGCGAGGAGGAACGCGACTTCGCTGTGCTGGTTGTCCGTCATGCCGAACCTGGTTCCGGTGAACCCGATGTGCTTCCTCACCGCGCCTGGCGGATCGGTGTGGATGTTCCCCTTGGTGAACATGTGACCGCCACGCCCGCAGTCGACGTACGGCTTGCCAGGGGAAGGATTCTGGCAGTCCCGCTCGGGCGCTCCGAATCGGTCCCCGCAGTTCAGGCAGAAGCTCAGTCGCTCGATCACTTTCGGCTCCGGTCGATGAGTTTCTGCCCCTCGCGGATCGTGATCTTCTTGGCCAGTTCGGCCTCTTCATCGTCGAGGTCATCCCATAGCCCAGTGTCACCATCAGGGTGAGACCTGAGGAGACATCCGAGGTAGTTCAGCGTCTGCGCTCGGACTTCTGCAATTCGCTTTCCAGTCATGGCAACCTCCTGAACGTCACCGCCCACACGAACGGGTTGGACCCCCACGAGGCGCGCTTGGCGTTGAGCGAATCCCACAACGTGGCGTAATGAGCTCGCGGGCACGGCGCGCTACTGATCGCGACCCCGGGCAACAGCGCGCCGACCCATGCGATCTTGCCGCCGCGGATCCGCAGCGACAGGCCGCCTTCGGCGACCGGCTCCGGATCGGTGCCGGTGCACCCCTCTGCCAGCGCGTCCTCCACGGTGATCGCCTTCAGCCGCTGCACGCGGACCTCGGTAACCTCGAGCTTGATGCGCGACGCCCAGCGCGGCATGAAGATGGACGGCCGCCATGGCGATCGGTCACCGCCGCTCGGCCGCTGGCTGCCGTCCGACCGAACGATGTCCTTGTCGGTGGCCCGGTAGAACGCGAAGTGCTTGCCGCCGCCCTCGTAGCTGTCTGGTCCACGCGGCCGACCGTCGCTGTGATACGCGCCCTCCATCGAGTCCTCGCTGGCGAGGCACCAGGTCTCGCGGACCCACAGGTGATCGCCAACCTCTCCGTACGGGCACGGGATCGAGACCAGCCCGTGGTTGTGCTGTTCGTTGTGGCCACGCCCGAGCACCATGTAGCCGTTGTGGGCCGGGCCGTCGAAGAAGTATCCCCACTCCGACGGATCATCCTCGCTGCCTCGCGGTCCGATGTGGCTCAGCGGATGCCGCGTAGTCGCGATCCGCCTAGTCTGCGTCTTGGTGTCGTCGAGCAACGGTGGGATCATCGATCCGGAGAACAGGATCGGGCGCTCCTTCACGCGTCACCGTCCCGCGGGCGGCGCGGGGGCAAGGGAGGCCACTGAATCTTGGCTTGAAGCTCGGCAATGAGGCGATCGCGCTCGGCGAGGTCGGCGATGAGGTCCGGAAGATCATCGGCCGTCCGCTGCGCGCAGAGATTACACAGTGCGGTCGGCTCGAGGTCGGATGGGCAGTACATTGACGTGTGGCACGACATGCACTGCTGCTCGTGCGCGAGGCCCTCGTCGCTCCATCGCTGGATCTCGATGGCGAGCACCTGCAGTTCGGCCATCCGCTCGGGCTTCACGACCAGCTTGAGCGATCTCACGGCAAGTCCTTGAACGCCGCGTACGCGATGTGCAGGAGGTCAAGGGCGGTAGACACCGGGCAGTCCTCGCTGTGCGTGTCGCCGGCGCACTCGCCGCGCGCGGATGCTACCGTGTAGTCATCGGTCTCGGCGGATTCGTTATCGCACTCGGAGTCGATCCATGATGCGAGCGCCCTGACGACGACAAGAAGCGCGAACATGTCACCTCCGTCGACGGTCGCACGGGTGACCCGGGCGATACGACTGCCCGGAATGACAAACAGTTCCTCCAATCGATCTAGCGCGCTCATGAATCCTCCTCGATTGTTAGCCGTCCCGGAAACTGGAGTTCCTTGAGGCGATGATCAAGAGCTGGTCCACTGAATTCCTGGAGACCGGTCGCTCCGGTGATCTTGAAATGGCGCGCGCGCACCTCATCGTCGGTTTCCATACGCGTTCGCTTGTTCGACGCTTTTTGCTTGTTCGGATAGACCCACACCAGTCGCCCGGTCGCCGGGTCTACGTGCTGGTACGCATCCCGAGGTGGATCCTGGTCGCTCACGATCCCGCCTCGCTCGGGCAGTCGACGTGTGTGACCACCGCGCCATCGATCCCGCCAGGCCAGGAGTGAAAGAGCTCGCTCGGACGGACCTCTGATCCACAGTCGTCGCAGCGCCCCTCGAACCCCGTAGCGACCTGGATAGCCGGCATGTCCACGTTGGTGTCGATGACCGTCCTGTCCGGCTCATACTGGACAGGGGCAAGAACGGCCCCAGAAGACGCGTGGAACGCGTGGCGGCACGTGGTCGGCAGTCCCGGTGGGATCGCGGTGAAGCCGCACTGGATGGCCG
>Ga0193744_1000024_pt1 | contig 71747 bp, 65 predicted proteins | sample L1a1metaG_FD_143056 | JGI IMG/M metagenome (GOLD analysis project Ga0193744, IMG submission 143056) | Soil microbial communities from a riparian zone of the East river system, Colorado, United States - L1a1 | ecosystem: Environmental > Terrestrial > Soil > Riparian zone | place: USA: East River...
GCCTTGCGGACACGGAGCTTCTGCGCACGCAGCACATGAGCGAATCCTCTGTCGCCCCATCGCTGCAACAAACCGAAAAGAATGGCGGAGTGCGCTTCGCCTGTGTCGCCGTCCATTTCACCGATGACTGCGTAGCGAAATAACTCTGCGAGCCCCGCGGGTTCTCGGCGAATCGCGCGCTCAAGCGCACCCGGGTAGTCGATGCCGACTTGCTTTCCAGAGCTGACGCTCTTGTTGTGTATCCACGCGCGTAGCTGGGCGGCGCTCGGTGGTACATCGAGCGGCTGCGCCTGAATGGACGCTGCGAGGAATACTATCATGGCAACACGCAGCGAGGTCATAGGCCTAACGAGAACAAGATGAGCGACTCCGAAAGCATTCGTAGTTCGCTGCCCCTCGACCAAATGCCTGGGGCCTTGAGCCTGCTGCAAGTCTTGAGTGTGTCGAAAGGTCGAAACGGCATCGGTTGGTTAGAGGTTGCGGTTATTGGTCAATGCACGCAGCTCATCAATCTGTGATCTCATTCGCCGCTGCTGTTCCGGCGTGAACACTCCGGCAAACTTCGATTCGGTAATCTCCAGTTCGAGTAGACGCGACTCGGCCATGAGAAGATTGAGCCTATTCAGGTTTTCAACCGCTTGCTGCCCCTGCTCGGCCAGCTTGCCTAGCTCCAACTCAATAGGACCAATCTTGGCCTTGCTGTCGGATGAATGTGTCAGACGGTCGAATAATGCCTTGATCGGCTTGCGAAAGAGCAAGGCAAAAAGCAGCGCGAATGCGGGCCATGAAATTAAGAGCGAACCCACCACTTGGACCCAGTCCAACACTGCACCATGAATCACTGTTGCGATGGGAGGCGGGTTCATAAGCGAAATCTAATGTGAGCGAGCAACATCTAACGAGAATAAGATCAGCGACGGCTACCGGGAGCGAGCGTCAACCGAAGTGGAAGTGATTTAATCATTGGGAACGTGATCCCGCAGCGGGTAGCCGTTCGCTGCATCGTCTGGTTAGATGTGGCGCATGCCCAAGCTCACACGCGCAGCCTCCAGATGAGAGTAAAGGTGACGAACACGGCACCGAAGATGCCCGCAAATAATTTCCATTCATGGCGGCGATATCGTCTGATGTATCCGACGTAAGAGTGCCTTATCGAATCCCGCATCCATGTGCGAAACCCGGCAGCGCGAATCTCGATAATCCAGACAATGAGTTGTGCGGCCAGAAGGCTGAACACAACAACTGCGCCGAATCCGCTGAGATCAGAGCTGTATGCGAAAATGCTCACAACATCTAACGAGAAGGAACTGAGCGACCGCTGGCGAGAGCGAGCGCGGCAAACATTGGAAGGTTCCTCATAACATCAAAGCGACGCCACAGAGCGGCCAGCGGTTCGCTCCAGTGATTGGTTAGATGGTTGTATAGTCACGGCAGCCATATACTCCTAAAGACAACCTTCCATCCGGAACCAAACTTCTGCAGGTCATAGGCCCCCCCACTGTTAGCACCGGGATGACCGGTAAGGACATGAACACGATCTATGCGCTCATATAAAAGTGGGCCGCCAGGCTGCTGATACGGACGGGAGCCAGGAAACCGCTTGGCAGAAATGTCTGAGGTGATATCCATCAAAGGTTCCCGTGTGTATCTGCGAAGTACGGCTCGGATCTGCTCGACGTCATGTCGCGAAATTGGCGCGGTGACGGCCTGAGCGTGACCAGCGGCAAGCGTCGCTAGGAGCAATATTGTCGTGAGGATAACGCGCACCATCTAACGAGAACAAGATGAGCGACGGCGGACGAGAGCGCGTGTCGCTCGCAGTGGAAATGCTGAACTCATCTTAAAATGTGGACGCAAAGCGGTCTGCCGTTCGCTCCATCGCATGGTTAAGCCTTTTCGGCTTCGACCGCGGAGCACGCATGAAGACCAGCTCGAAGTGGTGCTCTGACAAGAATCGCTTTATATCGCTGAACATGGGTTCCGGAGGGTAAACGAACCCGATCTCCGGGCGCGTATACCAGCCAATGCGTGTGCCGGCAGGTAACCGTGATAGCTGCTGCTTCAGTTCCGCGACGCTGCCAGCTGTGTACCAATACGTCTTGGAAACGAGCGAGAAGCCCCAAGTGCCGTAAACGCGACTCTTCGAACTGGACAAAGTGTAGCTCTCCGGGTTTTTGCCGCTCACCCCGACGGCAGACGTGGCAAGCGTAAACAAACATCCGGCTGCGATTATCAATCCGACGGTAGCGCGCTTCATGGGCCTAACGAGAATGAAGTGAGCTACCGCCACCGAGGGCGAGCGGTGCTCGAAGTGAAAAGGTTCTAGTCATCTGAAAATGTGAGCGAACAGCGGGTGGCGGTTAGCTCCACTGACTGGTTAGATGGTTGTTGGTGATAGAGGTCACTTCCCAGGATTACTGTGGGCCTCAAGACGGGTTTGTCGATCGTCGTCTTTAAGCTGCTGGACAGAACAACGCCAGGGGGAAGGCGCCGGCAAATCTCCAAACTGGCCTGGAGTGAACGAGAAAATGAGGTCAGCGCCGTCAAGTCTCCAGTGGCCGGAGAGATAAGGCCCCCCGTCTCCGAAGCAGCTGCCCCCGGCAGAGGTCCATCTGTGATCAGCGTGAATCGTCGTGACGGAAAGTCCGCCGAGCATAGATGCCTGCCACTCGCCCACAATTTTCTTTTCGGGCGGCGAAAGGAACGGAAAACAGACGGCATCGCGAATAGGCTGTGCTGCAAACGCGATAGCTGAAGCAGCCAACAACGCCAGTGCGGCGATTACGATCTTCTTGCGTGGCGTTCTCACCATCTAACGAGATAGAGATCAGCGACGCCTACCGTGAGCGCGCATTGATCGGAGGTGAATTGGTTTACTCATGGGAAGTGGCGGGCGAACGACGGGTAGGCGTTCGCTGCATCGGCTGGTTAGGCCTTTTCGGCTGCGGCGATTCACTGAACTCCATCCGCGGAACCGGAATATGAATGCCGTGCGCTAGGGCGATTGTGGCACCGTAATCGATCTGCTCATCGTAATATCCGTCGTAATTGGTGTCTCTGCGCGCCCATTCGTAACCTATGACGCCGTTAATGAGTGGGCGAAAATGCAGCTCAAAGTCCGCTCGACCGTCGCCGTTGAAGTCGTAGTACGTCACAGATGCCACTCGGTCCCCACCGGCGACCTTCGGGCCTGTTTCGGCGCATGCTGCAAGTGCCAAGCACGGAATGATCAGGAGGATGCGCATGAGGCCTAACGAGAAGTAGGCCGAATTATTCGGCAATTTCTTGGCAAAAGGGGAATAATTCGGCCTAATAATCCGCTTGCTTTGGCGATCGCGGTAGGGAGGATACCGAGCATGGCCCCCACCATACGGATCGGGATTTCCCCGGGCAAGCCCAAACTGCTCCGGCAAGTCCGTGACGCCATCCGGCGCAAACTTTAGCCGTCCAACCTAACAAGCCTACCGACGGGATTCGGTGTTTTGTTCTGTTCCACCACAAGCTTCATCCATTGGCGTTGGCCCAGGCGCAATGACCCGATTTCTATCCACCTGGCCTGGCTCGATAACGTAACCGCATCCACCCCGACACCAAAGCACTGGCGCGCTGTTTCCCTTTATAGGAAAGGCGCTTCAACCAAGCAGTAGCTCCTTGCTACCAAGGCGGACGCAAGCCCTACAAGATTCGCAGAAGCACTTAAGGTGCGCCGGAGACTGGAGGGGGATTGACCGGCGCAACCAGGAAGCGTTTCCAGAGCGGGACGTACTGTGCGGGCGGCGGGGGATTCGGATCTCCGTGCAGGGTAGAGAGTGTGGGAGGCGGCGTGTCCTCGTCATCACTGGGTCCGGCTGTGCCGGTCACGGCGTCAACGAGGTCGGGTAGCCAGGCGGGCGCGTTTCGTCCGTCTAAACCGAGACCTTGTGCGCTGGAGCCTTGATAACGAAAGGAGGTGTCCCAGACGCGGATGGTCTCCATGGACGAGCCAAACGCGCCGGTCAGCGTAATCAGTTTTTGTCCATCGGAGTTGAAAGTGGGATAGATCATCGGGTCGGACACACAGAGCGGCTCGGCTAGAAATTCCTCGGACTTATCGGTGTCCGAAAGGCAAATCATGCCGTTCATGCCGGGACCAGGGCGATGTTCGCCTCCGCGCGCGATCATTCCATTCATGCCGGCGGCGAGACGATGTTCGCGACCCGGGCTGGAGCTGAAATCGACGCGCGTGATCTGGTCCTTGAGCTTGCGCGACCTGCCGGTGTTCAAGTCCCAAAGGCGGGCCGGCTCCCGCCAGCCCATGACGGCCAGCTCCTTGCCGTCACCGCTGAAGGTCAGGGACGAAACGCGGCTATCCGAAAGTCCCTCTTCCGGGTCCAAGGTTTTTTTGGCGTCCGAGTTCTCGGGGAGAGGAGGCAAGGTCCGCAGATCCCAGAGTTGCACGCGCCCGCCGGCGGCGCCGGTAGCGAGCCACTGATTGTCCGGACTGATGTCACCGGCCATCACGTTTTTGATCTCGGCCTTATGTTTGTACGCCGTTCCTTCCAGGGCAAAGACGTGGCAGCTAGGATTATCGAAGCGTTGCGGGAAGATCGCCAGGAAAGTGCCATCACGACTCCAGGCGGCGGAGCGGAAGCCCTCCTTGAACTCGATCGATCCGGCGTCCACGTAGGCATTGGCTTGATCCGACCAGAGCCAGACGTGCGCGTTTTCCGCATTGGCGGGAGCCAGGCCAACGAGGAGCCGCTTGCCATCTTCGCTGAAGGCCGCCCATGAAATGACGGCCCGGTTGTCGCTGGACTTTCGCGCCGGCGCCAGGGCGGCGGAGGGGAGCTGACCAAAACTCCTGGCATCCCATCGCACCAGGTTGCCATCCTGCGCGACCGCGACGATGTCGCCTTTTTTGGGAGTGAAGGCGGCGACGATGAGCGGGCTGTTGCCGGTGTAACGCAACGGCGCCGAGAGCGGCGGACACCAACTTTTTTCCAGCAACAAGGTGCAGGCCATTTTCGCGGCTTCCTTGTTGCCGGGGTCGATGCGCAAGGCGCGGCTGAGGTGTTGCAGCGCGAGAACAACATTGCGCCGATCACCGGCCGGTTCGTTCAGCTGTTCATGGGCGCGCGTGACCAACTGTTTGCTTTTCTTTTGCGCTTCCGCGCCGGTCTTCCAATTTCCGAAAGCGAAGAAGCCGGCGACACAGAGCGCGCCGGCGAAGCCGAGGAGCAGCACTAACACCATGACGCCGAGACGACGTTGGTGGCGCATTTGATTTATCTTGGCCACTGCGCTGGCTTCGCGTTCTTTGGCGAGCCGGGCCTGCTCCTGGGATTCCGCCCGCTGACGCTCCGCTTCTTCGAGCTGGCGCGCCACGCGCTCGCGCTCGGCGCTTTCTTCGCGCTCCTGCGCTTCTCGCTTCTCGCGTTCGGACCGGCTTTCCTTCACGACATCGCAGAGCACGTCATGGGTAAGCTCGAGCCATTTCGTTTTGTCCTGCCGGCGCTCGTTCACCCGGAGCAGGCGCTGATTGATCAATTGCTGGATCGCGGCGCTCGGATCGGGAACCCCGGCGCGCGAGAGCACCTGCTGCGCACGGGCCAGCTCCGCCATGTTGCGATAACCAGCGGGAGTAAGAAGATCGTCTTCGATGAACTTCTGCACCTGCCCCGCCGTCGCGCGATCGGGCAAGAGCGAAAAACATTCCGTGTAAAAGCGGTGCAGGACCGAGCGGCCTCTCTTCTTGAGCAAGTCCTCCACGATCTGGGGCGTGATCTTGGGCTGGTTCCTCCGCTGCCGCTCGATGTTGAGCTCCCGGCAAACCATGCTCAAAAGCGCCGGATCGACTTCGAGCTTTGTCTCATCGATCGCTTCGGTCTCGCCCTCTGCGGCGTCGACGCCATCTTCCGCCGTTTCGCTCCGGCGGGTCGCGGCCACGATCTCGACTACCTCGCGCGCCACAACCGGATCGATCAGTGATTCGCCCGGAATGGAAACCGCGTCGAGCGCTTGCCATCCGTTCAGCGGCACCAGTCGCGTTTCATTCTCGTGCACGGAGGGCATCAGCTCGCTTAAGTCGTGCAGCTCAGCCAGGTAATCTTCCCGCAAACTCAGCACGATGCGGTAATCCTGCCGGGTCAGCTCGAGATTCGCGAAGCGGCTACCTTCGGTCCTCCGGCTGCGATTCATTTCTTGCAGGACTTCCGCGGGAAGGCGGTTTTCCACGCAGTCCGCCAGGTCGCGGAGGAAAGTCTGCCGGATGGCTTGCCGGCGCTCGTTCCGGCCGAGGGTGAAAATTTCCTCAAACTGGTCGAACACCAACACCGGCGCGACGCGCGATCCATCGTGCGTGCGCAAACCCGATTCCTGCCGGTGCAGAAATTCCCAGAGCGTCTCGTCGTCGCGCGGAAAGGCCGAGGGCGATTCGCCGTTGCCTGCGGTGCTCGCCAGGAAGTCGCCTTTTTCCAGCGCGTCGATGATGGCCTCGCGAATGGTTTGGCGCGCCTGCGCGATCAGGGCCGTCGCGCCCGTTCCACCGAGACCGTCGGCATCGGTGTGACTGAGGCGGATGTAAACCGGCAGCCATCCATCCGCGCGCAGGCGGGGAAACAAGCCGGCTTGCAGGAGCGAGCTTTTTCCCAGGCCCGATTGGCCGTAGAGCACGGTGAGCAAGCGGTGCCGCACCATGCTCAGGAGCAGATCGGCTTCCTCGACGCGGCCGTGAAAAAAATCGCAGCTTTCTTCGCTGAAGAAGTCGAGACCGGGCCACGGATTTTCCGCGTCGAGGACGACGTGGGCGGCGGGATCGTCGGAAGTTTTTGCGCTGGTCATGGCAAGCGCTCGCTAGCTGTCCCCATTGCCGCCTTCGATGAGAGCACGCATTTCCTGCACGAAAGTGGGAGTGGCTTTGCCTTCGGGCAGCGTCCACCAATGGGTGCGCAAGAACGCCTTCGGGACCCGCGCCGTTCCCGCCTTCGTGTCATCGATCACCACCGGCAGGATGAAACGGGTGGAGTCGTGCATGCCGCGCGTTCGGTCCGCCGCCTGGTTCCACTCCCGGCGGAAAAAACCTTCCAGCCGCCGGTCCGTGGTGCGCGAGATGATCGGCATGAAAAAACGGCAGCGCGCGATGCTGTCATCGATCTTGTGCTCCCACGCGTCGCCTGCATGAAGCCGGGCCTGGTCGAACCAGACAGTCATTCCCTTGAGTTTGGCGTGCAGCCTTTCCGCCGCGCCGATGTCTTCTCTGGCGTAGCTGATGAAGATGGCGCCGTCCGGCATGGTGGAGGGCAGGGGTTCGGCCGGTTCGACCTTGGGCCCGCCGCTGTCGGCTGCGTCCGCCAGTTTGGCCGGGTTGCGTTCGCCCCACCGTCTCCGCAGTTCTTCAACGAATTGGACGACGTTGCCGCTGCGAAAAATCCGCGTGCTCGTCCAAAATTGTTCGAGAAAAAGGACAAGGTTTTTTTCCTGCGGCGCGTAATCGTCCACCACGTACTCGACGATGTTCCGGAGCCGCTCGTCGTCCGGCTTGGCGGAGAGACGCCGGCGCTTGGCCGCCCGGAGAAAGAAACGCGCAAGCCAATCGGAGAAGCTGCACCCGAGCAGCAGCAGATGATTCCGCGAAAATTCGTTCAGCAAATTGATCGGGACCCGCTTCTTGTTTTCTGAATAAAGCGCGGCCACGAACTCGAGGAGATCTTCATCGGAGACCACCACGTTGCTGGAGCTGAGCGCCAGCCGGCCCATCAAATGGTAAATGAACGGCTGGGTCATGGTCTTGAGGCTGGAGACCGGCAAATCTTCCACCGCTTTTCCAGAGGGCGGTTTGGGATCGTAGGACAACACTGTCGGCTGCCGATGTTCGCCCTTGACCTTGACCGTTTTTACGGCGGCTTCGATCAGCGGATCGAATGTGGTCGAAACGAAGAGACGAAAATCGGTGATCTCGGCGAGCTGGCGCAGAGTGTCCGGCGCGGGCCAGGCGGAGACCTCTTTCAGCACTTCCAGGATGCTGTAACAGATGTCGAATTGGTTTCGGCCGTAGCGCAGGCAAAGGCAGACCGCATCGTTGAGCGTGTATCCGGACGGATCGCCGGCCGGCAGAGCGGGGAATTGTCTCACCAATTCCTCGACCAGCCGGGTCGCGATGAAGCGATAGAGCGGCAGAGGCGGCGTGGCCTCATCGGGCGCGACGTAAAGAAGGTCGCGGCCGAGAATCGGAATAACTGTCCCGGCCTCGACGTTAATGAGGAGCTTGTCCCAATCGTGCTCCTTCCAGCCTTCGCCAATGCCGGTGGTGAGAGGTGGCATAAAGTATTCTCGTCGCGCGTTCCAGGAGGCTGTCGCGACAGAAGGAACTAGCAACTCGCGGGGGTCGCGTCGATTGTTTTTTCCCGCGCGGTTATGCCGGATGCGCCTGGGAAGATTCCGCTATGCTCTTGAACCGGGGCGATGAAAGCGGTAAGTTCCGGCGATGCGAGCCGTGTTGCGATTCGTCTTTTGGCTGGCGATCTCCGCCTCCATCGCGATGGCCGTGATACCCGTGCGGGCCGATGCTCCGCAGCCGGCAAAGTCCAGTTGTTGCGCGAAGATAAAGATGGAGGCGCCGGCGAACGATTGCGCCCATCATGCGCCGAAGTCGGACCAGGAGAAACAGTGTTGCTCGTTCTGCTGGGCTTGCGTGGCTCTTTTCCTGGCTCAGACAACATCATTTGTCTACCCGCCATCCGGTGGGGATTATTTCGCGACCTTCACGACTCGCGCCCACTTTCGTTCAGTGCGTCCACCTGTTCCACCGCCGCGCGCTTGAGCGCGTCTCGTAGCGTTGGCTCGTCCGGCTTTTGGGCGAGGAGAAGGATATTCAACAGAAGGATTCTATGAAATACCTATTGATGATCATGGTGGCCCTGGCGCTCGTGGGCACAGCCACCGCGACTTCGACTGCGGCTGATTGCTGCGGTGGCGGCCCTTGCTGCCTGGTCAAGTTGCCTTGCTGCGCAAAGTAAGCGTGGCTGCTAGTTAAACGGAGCCCCCGCCGGAGAAATTCGGCGGGGGCTCTTGTTTTCGGTGGAGATTTGTATCCCTCTTTTCGCCCGAAGGAAGATCGGCCACGCGAAAGTAACAATGCCGTTACTTATGCGAAATCGCTTTTACTAGGAGGAGTCCTTAGCTGTCGTTGGCATACCTCTGAGTAAATCAGCACTGAGTATCGCCTCTTCCTTTGCATCATGCGCATCCTCGTTATTGAAGACGAAGTTCAGTTTTCGCGGCACATCACCTCCGCCCTCGTCGAAGCTGGCCACGATCCGGTGGTGATTCACGACGGTGAAACAGCCTTGGGCGAGATCGAGAGCCAGCCTTTCGACCTTATCCTGCTCGACGTGGGCCTGCCGGGCATTGATGGCTTTGAGGTCTTGCGAAGATTGCGCGCTAAAAATATGTCCAATCGCGTCTTGATCCTGACCGCGCGCGGCGAGCTGAACGATCGTCTCGCTGGATTGCAGCTTGGGGCGGATGACTATCTCGCGAAGCCTTTTGCCATGCAGGAATTGCTCGCGCGAGTTCGCGCGCTCGGACGGCGTTTCCCCGAGCAACCGGAGTTGTCGCTGCGCGTAGGGGACTTGACGCTGAACCTGGCGAACCAGGAGACGCATCGCGGTGATCGTCATATCGAGCTTTCCACCCGGGAGTTGACGTTGTTAAAAGTGCTCATGCGAGAGCCTGGTCGTGTCTTTACCCGCACCGAGCTCTGCGAGCGCGTCTGGGAGCGCGAACACGAGTATGACATGAAGCTGGTGGAAGTATTCGTGGGCCGGCTGCGGAGAAAGATTGGATCGCCGCCCCTGATCGAGACCGTGCGGCACGTCGGTTACACGATCAAAGATTCGCAATGAAGCGCCGCCCTTTGCGTTGGAAGATCGCTTTCTACGCGGCGGCCCTTGGTGTCGTGGCCACGCTCGCCGGCGCTGCCACTACCTGGACGGTCATGCGCTATTGGGAGATCAAGGCTTTCGATCGGCGCCTGGCCCTGGATGCACGAGAGCTGTTCCGAGATGTCGAAAACTTCGAGGGCGGTCTCGCTAACAACAGACGTGCTTTTCAGGAAAAATTTGTCCCGCTGGCGTTGCGCAGCCGGTTAGTGGAAATTCGCGGGCCTAACGGTGAGGTTCTTTATCGGTCCCCCGAGGTTCGCGATTCGATGGACGACGGCATCGAAGGAATCCATACCCGCGTCATCGATGGACGCCGGGTGCGCATGGGCACCTTTCATTGGAACGAGCTGACCTTGCGCGTGGGCGCCGACATGAGGGAGGTCGACCAGATTGGAAGCGACATCCTGTTTGGGATGTTGGCGGCGATCCCCACTGTTCTGGTGGTGATTGGTATTGGCGGAAGATGGGTGGCGCGAAAAGCCCTCGCGCCGGTCGAAGCAATCCGCGAGGCAGCTTCGCGCATCACCGTGCGCAATCTCGATCAACGCCTTCCCGTTCCACCGGCCGAAGATGAAATAGCCGGCCTGATCGCAGTCTTGAACCAAACGTTTGAGAGGTTGCAACGAAGCTTTGAACAATCGGAGCGGTTCTCACTCGAAGCCTCGCATCATCTCAAAACGCCCATTTCCGTTCTGCGCGCCGGGATCGAGGAAATCCTGGTTGATCCCGACACGCCGGAAAAGCAACAGGCCCGCGCGGAGGCGCTCCTTAATCAGGTCCACCAACTTACTTCGATCGCGGAGGACTTGCTCTTGCTCGCGCGTTCCGATGCGGGACGGCTCCAATTGCAGCGCGAAGAATTTAATTTAAGCGAAGTGCTCGATGGAGTCTGCGACGATGCGCGCGCGCTAGCCGAGCCGGCGGGGTTGACGGTGGAAGCGAAGCTGCCGCCAAGCCTGCCCTTAGTGGCGGATCGGCGAGCAATCGCATTGATCGTGCAAAACCTGGTCGAAAACGCGGTTAAGTATAACGCGCCGCAGGGTTGCATCCGCATCGACGCGCGCGTGACGAATGGCGACGCCGAGGTGACAGTGAGGAATAACGGCGAACCTATTTCTCCGGAAAAGGCGCCGCATATTTTCGAACGCTTTTATCGGGCGCGCTCCGATGCCCGCATCTCGGGCCAGGGTTTGGGGTTGAGCATTGCCTGCGAATTGGCCAAGGCGCATCACGGCGAATTGACTTTGGTCAGTTCCGACAAGGAGTGGACCGAGTTTCGCCTGCGTTTGCCGCGTAACGGAGCTTCTTAGCTCCGAGCGCTCTTCAGCGCGAAGAGGCTCTGGCTCTACCACCATCAATAGGTATTGGCCTGGCAGTAGCCACCTATGCCTAACAAGGAAGTAAGTACTCTACCTCAGGAGTATGAAGGTCTTGCAAGGTAACAACCGCGTTACCTTTGCCTGTTAGCTAAGACCATTGCGTAACCCTAAAATCCGACACATGAAACAACAATTAATCAGGGCTATACAGGTCTGTGCGCTCTTAATCGCCTTTGCGATTCCGAGTCTCGCAGAGGAAAGCAAGCGCGGGTTCTACGAAGCTAATCTTGCGGGAGGCGGCAAGGTCGTTTTCTTCGTCCAAGGCAACCACGCGCTCTCGACCTATGTCTTCGATACCGCTGGGCATCAGGCGAGTTTTGGCGGCAGCAGCGTGGCGGACAACGGAACGTTTACACTAACACTGACTCCTGCCTCAGCCGGCACCATTACCGGAACGGTTAATCCGACGACGGTCGTCGCGACGGTCCTAGGCCAGAACGTCACGGCCAATCGGGTGGGGGCCTTTGGGGAATCGGAACACATGGGCGGCCGTTTCACCGCCACCGCCACGAGCAGCTCTGGCGCGGCCTATGATGTAAAAGTCCTGGTCGATGCGCAAAAGAACATTTTTCTGGTTGCGAAGCAGGGAGCAACGGTCCTCGGCGGATTCGGCACCCTGACTATCACTCCGTCCGCGTCGCCCTCACCGACCTCTACACCTTCTCCTTCCTCACATGCCATCAACGATCACGGTGATGACGATGGAGACGACCATCACGGCCACGATCACGAAGGCGACGATGAACACCAAGATCATAATCTCGACGATAACTCCCACGAGTTCGCAGCTACCTTTACCCTGACCTTTGTTACGGGTGAGACCGTTACGGGCCACCTCAATGCCAGTCACGGCCTCTTGCTCGGCGACTTCACTCTCAACGGTGTGGTCTTCCGTTTCCGCGCCCCGCGGGAATCTTCCGAGAATCATCTCGCGAACATCTCCACGCGCGGCTTTGTCAACAACGGCCAGGGTCAACTCATCGGCGGTTTCATCATTCGTGGCGGACCTAAATTTGTTTTAATCCGCGCTCTCGGTCCGTCGCTCGTCGCCCTTGGCGTAACTCCGGCTTTGGCCGATCCGCAGATTCAGCTCTTCCACAATAGCAACCTCCTCCGCCAAAATGATAATTGGATGAGTGCGCCGAACGCGGCCGAACTCACGGCCACCGCGCTCGCGCCGTTGAATCCGAACGAAGCCGCCATCCTGATTCGGCTCGAGCCGGGTAGCTATACCAACGTTGTGTCGGGAGCCGACAACGGGACCGGCATCGCGCTGGTGGAAATCTACGAAATCGACAACGACTAATTCACGATACGAGAAACAGCTTCGCTGTGCGAACTAACGCACCTCAAAGCTGACGAAGCCCCCGCTGGAGAAATCCGGCGGGGGTTTTGTCTTTTCCAAGGAGCGGCGGTCTACGACCGCCGAACGCGCACTTGGAATATGTAGCCTCCATCATACGCTTGGCGACTTGAATCGAGCCGCACAGGTATTCTACCTATTGAATTTCGGCCTGTTGTTTGTCGCGCATTGCGGCGAAACGCATACTTGCATATGATTGAACCGTGAGCGTGGACCAAATCAAAACTGCAATCGGACAACTCTCGTTTGAAGAGCGGGCCGAACTTGCTGCCTGGCTGCACGGCTGGCAAGACGATGAGTGGGATGAGCAAATAAAGCGTGACGTTGCTGCTGGCAAGCTCGACCACGTTTTGCGTGAAGTGGACGAGGACATCCGTTTAGGGCGCCTCCGTGAGATGCCGTGACATCTCGGGCGCACCCCCTCTTCTGGAAACATTTCGATCGCTTACCTGCGGAGGTCCAGGCGCGCGCGCGGGAGAAGTATCGGCTCTGGGAAAGAGATCCCTTTCACCCGCCGCTCCAGTTTAAGCCATTGCTCGGCAACGTCTGGTCAGTGCGGATCGGGCCGTCTCACCGTGCGCTGGCAAGACGCGCCGGCGACTTGGTCGTTTGGTTCTGGATGGGCACGCATGAAGAATACAACAACCTCGTCCAACGCCTGCGCTGACGCACGGTGACCTCTCCGGTTGATCATTCGCGGCAAGCAACGCGCTTGCCCGACCGTTCGGTTCTTCTTGTCCAATCTTTCGCCACACAAACGTAACAAAACTCACTTTGTCGGTAGGAGGTCGCGCCTGCTATTTTTGTGACGCAATGGAGACACTCGATTCACCCGCGCGAACTCGAAATCTTCGCGTGGTCACGGCTCCCCTTCCGCGGCGCTTCCGCACCGCGTGGATCTCCGACGTGCACCTCGGCACGCGCAGCAGCAAGGCCGCGGCCTTGCTCGATTTTCTCCGCGATCACGAGCTGGAAACGCTCTACATCGTCGGTGATCTGATCGACACCTGGCAAATGCGGCGCGGAATTTATTGGCCGCAACAGCACAACGACGTGATCCAAAAACTTCTGCGCAAGGCGCGCAAAGGCACGCGCATCATTTACATCCCGGGCAACCATGACGAATTCGTCGGGGACTTCTGCGGCTACTACGGCCACATCGCAATTGAGAAACAGGCCAAGCACATGACGGCCGATGGCCGGCGCATTCTTGTCATTCACGGCCACGAGCTCGATACCGTGGTGCAAAACGCGCGCTGGCTCGCCTTTGCCGGCGACCTCGGCTACCAGTTTCTGCTTTCGCTCAATCCGCTGATCAACTTCGTGCGCCGGCGTTTCGGGCTCGGGTATTGGTCGCTCAGCGCGTATGCCAAGAGGCGGGTCAAGGACGCGGTCAATTTCATCGGCGAATTCGAAACCGCGATCGTGCGTTACGCCGAGCGTCACTCCGTCGACGCCGTGCTTTGCGGACATATTCATAGCGCCGGAATCCGGCAGATCGGCGCGGTCACTTATTACAATTGCGGCGATTGGGTCGAGACCTGTTCGGCGCTGGTGGAGAATTTCGACGGCGAGATGGAGTTGCTGAACTTCAATCCGTTCCAGGCGCTGCCAACCGCGCCCGCAAGAAAACCGGAATTCGCCGAAGCAACCTTATGACTTCAATCAAATACAAGCGACGCGCACGAACCGAGTCGCTGAACACATCTCCGGTGAAAGTGCTGGAGTCGGAGCTGGAAAAACTTCGGCACGACTTGCGCGCCACAGTCCGAGCATACGCCGCGCGACTCGAGATCGATCTCGCGGAAAGCCGCGCGGCACTCGGCTCGTTGAAGCCGGCCGAAGAATTGTCGCGCGAACGGCTGCATCAACTGCGAGATCTCATGATCCATGTCCGGAAGCGAAAACTGAAACCGGAGAAGGGGCGGCGCAAAGATCTGCGCAAAATCGATTCGCTGATCGAGGATCTCCAACTGCTGGTGCCGAGTAAGAATCAAAGTTGAGAGTGACTTTCTCGCGAAAATCGACTCTTGGCCGTATCGCGCTCGCGCTTTTTTGCGCACAGGCCACGGCGACAGCGATTCGCGCTTCCGGTTTCGCCTCCGAAATAGTTGTTAGTGTGGCGGACCAAGAGCTTGCAATTGTTGCGAGAGGAAAAGTAGTGAAGCGATTTTCCGTTTCGACTTCGAAGTTCGGGACCGGTGACGCCGTTGGAAGCTACCGCACGCCACTGGGCGAAACGTTCGTCAGTGCGAAAATCGGAGAGCCCAGTCTCCTCGCGCGCGCGGACTAAATTTGTAGCGGCGGTCTATGACCGCCGAACGCTTTGACTTGCGGCGCGGCAGGTAGGACGTGCCGAAGCACGTCCCTCCGGAAGACATGATTCCACATGTCCTCACAAATGGTTTTCATTTTTCGAGGTCCCGGCAGACACTGGCGCAGTGAAGGCCTACCTGAGCGCCGTTCTCCTGGTTTGCGGGGTGATCACGTTGCGCGCACAAGAGGCTGAGTTGCCTCCGATGGTCGTCACGGGAACATTTGAATTGAGACGGGGACCGTCAGTCACCGAGTCATTTGCCCGGCATCTCGATCAAGAAATCGAGGCCAGGCGGGCCGCGGCGGATGCGATCGCGCGTTCGCCGTTTTTTAACGCCCGATTCTGGAGGTACATCCCGCTCCACCTGGAATCGTGCTCGAGCGATTCCACGCAGTTCTTTACTCCAAGTTATCTCACATCGGATTTCCGGAACTCCGGACGCGCCCTCGAAGTATCACGCAAACAATCGCTCTTCGACGCCCGATAGAATTCGTTCGTGATCGTGCTTTTGCTCGATCCGGGTCGGGCGTTAAATCGATCACGAGCACGAGCACGAGGAACCCATCGGACTAACGCTTCGAATACGGGTTCAGTTTCATCCCGTTTGTTTTACTCGATCGCTACCGGAACATAAGGCTGATGCCGGATATCCTCGGCCGCGGCGGCGTAAACGGCGTCCTCGGCCATGTTGGTGGCGTGATCGCCGACGCGTTCGAGACAGCGCGAAATAAAAATCAAATTCAGATAGCCTCGAAGTTGCGCGGGATCCTCCGCCATTCGCTCGATCAAGCGGCGGCCGGCCGAACTATTCATGTCGTCCAGGGCCTGATCGCGCGGCACAACCGCGCGCGCGAGCTGGACATCCTCGCGCACATAGGCATCGATCGAGTCCTTGAACATCGCCATCGCGTGCGCATACATCGGCGTGATTAATTCCGTCTCGGGCAGGGCCGGATGTTGGTTCAGTTTGCGCGCGCGCCGCGCAATGTTCGTTCCCTGGTCCGCCATGCGCTCGAGATTCGAGGAAAGTTTCATCGCGGAGACCACGCGGCGTAGATCGGATGCAACCGGTTGGAAACGCAAAAGAAGATCGATGCCATCCTTGTCGACTTGCTTTTCAAGTTGATCGATCTCCTCGTCGTCGGCGATCGCGATGGCGCACATTTCGTCGTCGCGTTGGAGCAGTCCGGTGATGGCGCGATCGAGGCTGCGTTCGGTCAGGCTCGACATCATGAGGACGTTGTTGCGCAGCGAAGCGAGCGCTTCGTCAAAAGTGCCGAGAATGTGTTTGGGTGCGATCATGCCAAAAGGTTGAGGGGTTGAGAGGTTGAGAGGTTGAGAGGTTGAGAGGTTGAGAGGTTGAGAGGTGGAAAGGTGGAAAGGTGGAAAGGTGGAAAGGTGGAAAGGTGGAAAGGTGGAAAGGTGGAAAGGTGGAAAGGTGAGAACCACAAGTGATCAACCAAAACGGCCGGTGATGTACTCCTCGGTCTGACGCTGGGCGGGGTTGGAAAATATTTTCGTGGTGGCGTCAAACTCGATCAAGCGGCCAAGATAGAAAAATGCGGTGTGATCGGAGCAGCGGCCGGCCTGCTGCATGTTGTGGGTGACGATGACGATGGTGTATTGCTGTTTCAGCTGCCGGATGAGCTCTTCGACTTTCGCCGTCGCGATTGGATCGAGCGCCGAACAAGGCTCGTCCATCAAAACGATCTCGGGCTCAACCGCCAGCGCGCGCGCGATGCAAAGGCGCTGCTGCTGGCCGCCGGAAAGTCCGTAGCCGCTGACGTGCAGCCGGTCTTTTACTTCATCCCAAAGCGCCGCGGAGCGCAGACTTTTTTCGACTGCTTCGTCGATCAAGCTTCGCTTTGTGACCCCGGCGATGCGTAGACCGTAGGCGACATTGTCGTAAATCGACTTTGGAAATGGATTCGATTTCTGGAAGACCATGCCGACGCGTCGCCGCAGATCGACCACGTCCACGCCCGGCGCGTTGATGTCCACCCCTTCGATCCGGATCGACCCCTGCGTTATGCGCGCACTGTCGATCAGATCGTTCATCCGGTTTAGGCAACGCAGCAACGTGGTCTTGCCGCAGCCCGAGGGTCCGATGAACGCGGTGACCGCTCGCGCCGGAATGTTCAAATTCACATCGTGCAAAACCTGGTGCGTGCCGTAGGCAAAATCGAGTTGCTCGATTTCGATCATGCCGCGCTCAAGCTCCGGTTTCGAAATCGGCTCGGGCTGGTTGACCATGATCGGTGAGGTTATTTTTTCCGGCATTTCGGCGACGCTTACCATGAGAGACGGCTCCGGCTTCGTTCTCGCAAAACAATCGACGTCAGGGCAATCAGCATGACGAGGAAAAGGAAGACAAACGCGGCGCCATACTGGACGCGCTCCGTGTACTCGTTTTGCGGGATTTTCGAGCTGACCACATAAATGTGATACGGCAACGCCATCACGCCCTGGAAAAAGAAATCAGTCATGCGGGCCACCTGCCACGGCATTTCATCTTTCATGGCATAGGCAGCCGTAAACATGATCGGCGCGGTTTCGCCGGCGACGCGCGCGATGCCGAGGATGGACGAAGTCAGGATCCCAGGCATGGCGTAGGGCAGGACGTTTTTGCGGATCGTCTGCCATTTGCTGGCGCCAAGCGCGAGTGACCCTTCGCGCAATCCTTGGGGGACGGCGCGGAGCGATTCTTCACTCGCGGTGATGATCGCCGGCAGCACCATCAAACCGAGAGTGAACCAGCCCGCGATCAGCGAGACATTCCAGCCGAAGAAAATGACGAACAGTCCGAAGCCGAAGAGCCCGAACACAATCGAGGGGACGCCGGCGAGATTGAGAATGGCAATCCGGACGAGACGAATCCAGCGGCCGTTCCGGCTGTATTCGCTCAAATAAATTGCGCTGCTGATCCCGATGCCGAGCGCGAGCGCCATCGATCCGATCACGAGAAGTGCCGTCCCAACGATGCAGGGCCAGATCCCGCCCGCGGAATATGCGATGCTGGATGCTTCCACCTCGGTTCCCGCGTGCTCGAGCTTCCATTGGCGGAATTGTCGGTCGCTCAGCGTCATCTTCTTTCCCTCGTAGTCGAAGACATAAAGCGTCTGCGGCGGCTCGGTCAGAAACGGCACATTGATGAAGGGGGGCTTGCTGGTGAAAACGGTGCGGCTGCCTTTGATGCCGATGTCGAGAAAGATGTAAGTCGCGCAGGCGAGCACGAAATAAGTGGCCAGACGAAAGGCCCAGAAAAGAATTCCCTGGAGGAGATGAACCCGGCGTGAATTGGCGGCGGCAGCGATCATCTTATCCGATGCTCATCCGGAAGCGCGCGACGAATTTTTGCGCGAGATAATTGATCCCAAGCGTGATGGTGAAAAGGAGCAGCCCGACCATGAACAGCGCCCGGTAATGCGTGCTCCCCCGCACCACTTCGCCCATTTCCTGGGCGATGATTCCAGTCATGGTGTGGACGGGCTGGAAGATGGCGCCGAGGCCCTGGGTGAAATCGGGAATCGCAATCCGATTTCCTGCACAAAGCAAGACGACCATCGTTTCGCCGATGACGCGTCCTAATCCCAGCAGGATCGCGGAGACAATCCCCGAGAGCGACGCGGGCACGAGGACGCGCGCGATGGTTTGCAGCCGGTTAGCGCCGAGCGCGTAGGACGCCTCCTTGAAACCGCGTGGCACATTGCGCAACGCATCTTCCGAGAGCGTGAAAATCGTGGGCACCGCCATGAGCGCGAGCAGACACCCCGCCGTGAAAATATTCAGCCGCTCGCTAATCGGGAAAAACGAGACCCATTTTAAAAAAGACGATTGCGACGCGGCCCGCACCGCCTGGCCGACGACAGCGATACCAAAAAACCCGAGCACCACCGACGGGATCGCCGAGATGAATTCGATGTAGGGCTTGATCAGCCGTTTCTCGTGCCGTGAGGCGATTTCGCTCACGTAAACCGCCGAGGCGACGCCGAGCGGCACGGCAATAATCAAGGCAACGACCGAAACCATGATTGATCCGACCAGCAACGGGATGATCCCATACCAATCCTGCCAGAAACTCGCCGTGACCCATTCGCGGCCGAAGAGGAAGGAACTGATCGAGCGATACCAGGGAATTGGCGCATCGGGCGACCAGGTCCGAAGTTTCTCCGATGCGGCGGGCAACGCGGCGAGATATGCGCGCGCCCGTGTTTTCCATTGATCGAAGGCTTTTTGTCCCGCGGAATCCGGCATCGGAGGCACCTGCGCGAGGAGATTAAAAAGTTTGGCCGTCATCTCCGCGCTGACCGACTTAAAACTGGCGGAGCCTTCGTGCAAACGCGCCAGCGCCCCAGCGCGATCCACTTCCGGCACGACGATCTTCTCCGCCTCGGTTTGGGCGCCGCCGCGCTCGAGTTGATGGCGCTGCGCCAATAATTCCCCGCGGGCGAAGAGCTGTTCCTTCAACGTGCTCGCCTGGTCGGTCAGGTCGGAAACGACGCCGTGCAAATTCTCCGCGGTATCGCTGAAGGCGGACGCGAATTGATCGAAGGGCGCGAGAATGGCGTTGATCTCGTCGAGCGCTGCATTTCGTTTCTCCATCACCCGCACCTCGTGCAGCCGGATTTCGCTCAACTTTCGCGCGAGCGCTTCGTGCTGCGACGCCACGCCGCGGATGATATCCACGTATTCAAGACCCGCCTGCCGGTAAAGCCGCAGGTTGGCCAGGTTTTGCGCGAAGAATCCGAAGCCTTCGCGGAAGAGGAAAATGGTGATCAACGCGAGCACGATTACCGCCACGAGCGCATTGCCGCCGAAGAAGGCCTTGATGCTCTGTTCCACCGCTGCCTGGGCTCGCCGCGATTTCGTTCGCGGGGGGATGAGAGTGCGGTGATCAGCGACGCCTTCCATGGCGGAATCACCTTCACGGAAGCGTCCGCCTTCCGGCAATTTGTTTAGTGTTACGTTTGTGTGACGGAGTCCGGATGATTGGGTAGCGCGCGCGTCTCGCGCGTTGGCGACCCCGAAAGCTTTCGGGCTCGCGGACTTTTCGAAAGATTGTTTCGGCGAGACGCCGAAACCAACGCGCGAGACGCGCGCGCTACCCAGAGCGGTCAGTCGGCTTGGTTTACGGGCAAAAGGACACTAATCGTCGTCCCTTTGCCAAGTTCGCTCTCGGCTTCCACGGTGCCGCCGTGCAGTTGCACGATATGTTTCACGATCGACAAGCCCAACCCCGTGCCAACCAGCTCGCCGCTCCGCGCCTTGTCGGCGCGATAAAAACGCTCGAAAATGCGCGGCAGATCGGATGATCGGATCCCGATGCCTTGATCGGCCACACTGATGCGCACGCGATCGCCGTCCACCACAGCTCGCAAAGAAACCGTTCCACCAGGTTCAGAATATTTCACCGCGTTATCGAGGAGATTGTAAATCACCTCTTGAAGACGGCTCTCGTCCGCTTTCAGGCGGGGCAAATTCCCGGGAAAATTTAGATGCGACTTGAGCTCCTTGGCGGCGAAGCGCTTTTCCCAGTCGCGCATGATCGCGTGCAGCAACGCGGGCAGATCGACCTCGGACAAATCGAGCTCCGCTCCCGGCGATTCGAGCCGCGCCAGGCTGAGCACATCTTCCACGAGCGCATTCAAGCGATCGGAATGCCGTTCCATGATCTCGAGGATGCGAAGCAATTCTCCAGGCGGTTGCTGCGGATCATCGAGCAGCGTCTCGAGATATCCGCGGAAGATCGACAACGGTGTGCGCAGCTCATGCGAAACATTCGCCACAAACTCGCGCCGCATATTCTCCATCTGGCGCAACTGCGTGACGTCGCGAAACAAGACCACGGCGCCTTCCAGTTGCGCCGAGTTCTCTCCGAGCGGCACCGCGCTTACTTCCATTTCGCGGCTTTCGCTCGCGCCCCGCGACATCTGAATCGATTCCCGCTGCGGCTGGCGGCTGCGAATGGCTTCCATGACCAGGCGGTCGATCGACGCGTGGCGAATCAATTCCAGCAGCGTCTCCCCAGCCACATTGTCTTCCAGGCCGAAGACCCGCCGGAATTCGCGATTCATGAGCCGGACCCGGCGCAGATCATCCACCACCACGAGTCCATCGAGCATCGCCCCGAAGACAGCCTGCACACTCAGTTCGCCTTCGCGCACGCGTTCTTCCAGTTCGCGGCGCCGTTCGGTCAGGTTCTCGAGTGCCAGTCCGATCCGGCGTGCCTGCGGATTACCGCTGATCAGAAACTTCCGCGGAGCACGCTGCTCGACGATGGCGCCGGTTAATTCGTCGACATCCTTCCATGGCGCGATCCATTTTCGCCAGACGGCGAGCGCGATCAGCAGCGTCACCCCGAAAAGCGCGCAAAAGGCAAGCCAGCCCATCAGCGTTCAGCTTTGCCGGATGCGATAACCGAAACCGCGCACCGTCTCGATCGCGTCCGATGCCTTCCCTAGTTTCTGGCGCAGCCGGCGGACATGGGTGTCGACCGTGCGGGTATCGATCACGCTTTCGTAACCCCACACTTCATTAAGCAACCGGTCGCGCGCCTGCACGCGGCCTTGTCGTTGCATAAGCATGCTTAGCAATTTGAACTCGACGCTGGTCAGCCGGACTGGCTTGCCCCCCACCGCGACATGGTGCCGCGACGGATCGAGCGTGATCGGGCCGATCGACAGCTTTTTTTCTTCGGCGACTTCGCCTTTGCCGCGGCGCAGGATCGCGTTGACCCGCAGGACCAGCTCGCGCGGGCTGAACGGCTTCGTCACGTAATCGTCCGCGCCAAATTCGAGCCCGACGATGCGATCGATTTCCTCCGCCTTCGCGGTGAGCATGATGATCGGAATCTGCCGGGTGGCGATGTCGCTCTTCAGGACCTTGCAAATTTCGAGCCCGGGCATTTTGGGCAACATTAGGTCGAGGATGATGAGCGCCGGAGATGCTTCGCGCGCCTGGCGGATCCCGTCGGCGCCGTCGGTGGCCGTGCTCAAGACGAACCCGGCCTTTTTCAGATGCAGGGTGAGCAGATCGATCACGTCTTGCTCGTCCTCGATGATAAGAATTCTTGTGCTCGACATGGCGCTCGGCAGGGCTTTTGGAACGACGAGCTTTGCAGAGTCGAGCCCCGGTTGTCAAAGAGCGTCACGCAATTGGGACACGAAGGGGCAAGATAGCGGGTGTCATCCCGAGCCGCGTTAGACGGCGAGGGACCTCACAGTTGCAATTTGCGCCTACCAAAAAACATTACGCGTCATCCAACGGATACGCTCGTTGTTGCGCGAAAGCGGTAGAGCGCCTGTGAGGTCGGCACGAAACACGAGGCGCAGAGTTACTCGACGGTGACGCTTTTCGCCAGGTTCCGCGGCTTATCCACATCACGGCCGAGCTCGACCGCCATGTGGTAGGCCAGAAGTTGCAAGGGGATGACGGTCAGGATCGGGCTGACATAATCGGGCACCACCGGAATCGTCACGATGTCATCCGCGATGTTCGCGAGACGTTCCGCGCCCGTGCCGGAAGTGATGGCGATGACCGGGCCCTTGCGCGCCCGGACCTGCTCGATGTTGTTCATGTTCTTGGAGAAGACCGCGTCGTCCGGGGCAATGAAGACCGAGGGAAGATCAGGCCTAACGAGTGCAATGATGCCGTGCTTCAACTCAGCGCTGGGGTGGCCTTCGGAGAAAAGATAGGTGATCTCCTTCATCTTCAGCGCGGCCTCGAGCGCCACCGGGAAGTTGAATTGGCGGCCGAAAAAAAGCACGCCATTCACGGTGGCGTATTTTTTCGCGATCGCTTTGATCTGGTCGCTGAGCTTCAGGACTTCGCTAATTTGATCCGGCAACGCTTCGAGGGCGTCGATGATGCGTGTTCCTTCCGAAGTAGAGAGATGCCGCATCCGTCCCAAGAGCAGTCCGATGGCGGTAAGGATGGCGACTTGGGAGGTGAACGATTTCGTCGCGGCCACGCCGATCTCAGGACCGGCGTGCATGTAAACGCCGCCGTCGCTCTCGCGCGCGATGGTGCTGGCGACGTTGTTACAAATGCCTAGCGTGCGATAGCCTTTGCGCCGGCTTTCGCGAAGCGCGCCGAGCGTGTCGGCCGTCTCGCCGCTCTGGCTGATGGCGAAGACGAGCGTATCGCGCGTCATCGGCGTATTGCGGTGGCGAAATTCGCTGGCGTATTCCACCTCAGTCGGAATCTGCGCGAGGGCCTCGATCGAATATTCGCCGATCATCGCGGCGTGCAGCGCCGTGCCGCAGCCGGTGAGAACAACGCGGCCTACGTCGCGTAACTGAGCGGGCGTCATGTTCAACCCTCCGAGCTTGGCCGTGCATTCTTCCGGGCTGAGCCGCCCGCGCATGGCGTCGCGCACGGAATCGGGTTGCTCAAAAATTTCCTTGAGCATGTAGTGCGGGTAATCGCCTTTCTTGATATCGGCGTCGGTGAATTCGACTTTGCTCAGTTGATAATTCCCGGCCTGCCCGGCGACGGAGCTGATCTCGAACTTGTCGCGTTCAACGGCGACGACGTCGAAGTCGTTTAGATAAACGGCGTCGCGCGTGTAGGCGACGATGGCGCTGACGTCGCTCGCGAGGAAATTTTCATCCTTGCCCACGCCGAGGACCAATGGACTCCCGCGCCGCGCGCCGACGATGAAGTCGGGGATGTCGCGATGGACGAGAGCGATACCGTAAGTGCCAATGACCTGGCGCAAAGCCGCGCGAACGGCGTCGACCAGCCGTCCTTTATTGTTGGGAAGTTGAGCCGAGGCGTTCCCGTTGGCGCCGGCATCCGCAGCTTCCGCGACAGAAGCGTCGTAAAGTTTTCCGATCAAATGGGCCAGGACTTCGGTATCCGTCTCGGAACTGAAGTTGTTGTCACCATCGCGGACCAGCTGGTCCTTCAGCGCCTGATAGTTCTCGATCACGCCATTGTGCACGAGCGCCAGCCGGCCGGTCGCGTCGAAATGGGGATGAGCATTTTGATCGGTCGGTTTTCCATGCGTGGCCCAGCGAGTGTGGCTGATGCCGTAAGTTCCCGTGGGCGGCTTTTCCGCCATAAGCTTTCCGAGCTCCGCGATGCGCCCGGCGCACTTGCGCGTTTCGACGTGCTCCCCGTCAACGATGGCCACGCCGGCGGAGTCGTAGCCGCGATATTCGAGACGTCGCAACCCATCGAGCAAGATGGGAGCTGCCTCGGAACGTCCGACGTATCCAACAATGCCACACATGTAGAGGAGGAGCGTGACATTAACGACTCCGCCGCGCAAGAGAGCGCGATCCCAGCTCTCGGAGAGACGTGCTTCTGCACGTTCCATTCTTTGAAAGACGACGCCAAACCAGTTTGGGAACTGCGGAAGCACGTCCCTCCGACGGATCATCCAGCGCCTCCACATCAAAAAGGTTTGATGGGACGCGGGGAAATCTGTCTTACTTTGGTCCGTGGAAAGGAAGATCCGCCAAACACTTTCGTCGGACCCAGCGTCCACGATGTCCTCACCCGCGCTTCCACCCGGCACGACGCAGCGAACGCTGGCTGTGATCATGGGAGGCGGCGCCGGGACACGCTTATTTCCATTGACGAAAGATCGTTCGAAACCGGCGGTCCCGCTGGGAGGAAAGTACCGGCTTGTCGATATTCCGATCAGTAATTGCCTTAACTCCGGGTTGCGCTCGATCTACGTGTTGACCCAGTTCAACAGCATGTCGCTGCATCGCCATATTCAGGCGAGCTACAAGTTCGACCATTTCTCTCGCAGCTTTGTGGACATCCTCGCGGCGCAACAAACGCCCGAAGGTTCGCAATGGTATCAAGGCACTGCGGACGCGGTGCGCCAGAACATGCGCTACTTCCTGGAGCAGCCGTTCGATTACTACATCATCCTCAGCGGCGATCAGCTTTACCGGATGGATTTTCGCGCGCTGCTCCACCAGCACATTCGTTCCGGGTCCGACATTACGCTCGCGATCAAGCCGGTCGCGCGGGAACAAGCTTCCGAGTTCGGGATTATGCTAAGCGATGCGGATCGCCGGATCACGCATTTCGTGGAGAAACCGAAAGACGCGGCCGTCCTGAATGAATTCAGGATGGGCCCCGAGTTGCTCGCTTCGTCCGGATCTGCGCCTGACGAGGAATTATATCAGGCCTCGATGGGAATTTACGTTTTCAATCGAGACGTGCTGGTGGAATGCCTCGCCAACGACCTGGTCGATTTCGGCAAACATATTATTCCCCAAGCCATCCAAGAGCGGCAGGTGAGCGGATATGTTTTCAACGGCTACTGGGAAGACATCGGCACCATCCGCGCCTTTTACGAAGCCAACCTAGATCTGACGGACCTGCTCCCGCAGTACAGTTTCTTTGAAGCTTCGGCGCCGATTTATACCCATCCGCGTTTCTTGCCCGGAAGCAAAATAAACGGCGCGACCCTGCGGCAGGCTATCATTGCGGACGGCTGCATCATTTCAGATGCGCATCTGGAACGATCGGTTATTGGAGTGCGCAGCATCATCCAGACCGGGGCCACGATTCGAAACAGCATCGTAATGGGGGCTGACTATTATGAGACGAACCCGTCGAGCGCGGAGCGGGGATTGCCGCCGATTGGGATCGGACGCAATTGCGTAATCGACCGCGCGATCATCGACAAGAACGCGCGAATCGCGGACGGCGTGGTGATCACGCCGGAAGGGAAGCCATCGGACCTGGATGCGGGTAATTACTTCATCCGCGACGGCATCGTGGTCGTACCGAAAAATGCGGTGATCCCGCCCGGCTTTTGGATCTAGCTTTTTCCGATTATCGGCGCTGCTGATTCAACATCGCGGCCTCGCCTTCTCTCTCCCACTTCTGCTGCTCGTTCCACGGCATAGCCGTCTCGCGGGTCACGGCATTGGGATCGGCGATCAGCGGCGCAGGGTCTTTAGTCGCACAAGAAGTGAGCACAACAGCGACGCAGGCAAGGAGCGCCATGCCCAAGGCGTTGGGAAGGGTCCGACTAAAAATTCGTGCCAGCATAAACCACAATATCTCCAGGTTGCACTTGGACACCCCGGGCCAAGCTGCTGGTGATGATATCGCCGATAGCGGTTGCCGGTTCAACTGAGGAAATCCGAATTTTCCCGATGAGCGTGCCACCGCGCAGGACCAGCATTTCGCTATTGGGCTCGACCCCCTGCCGGCCACCGAGATCCAAAACGACAAAGTTGTAGGCTTGGTTCACGGCGAGGACCGTGCCACGAATCCCGGGGTTTCCTCCGGCGTCCGATTGCCTTTTCTTTTCGGTTTCCCGCGGTTGAGTCCGCCGCTCCCCAGCGCTCTTGATTTTGTCAGCGAGCATGGCCTTTTCTTGTTCGGCGGCGTCAACCTGTTTTCGCGCTTCATCGAGTTGCGCTTGCAACTCAGCGGCGGAAGGATGGGGCGGAGCGACGTTGGTCGTCAATTTGCTTTCCGCCTCCGCGATTCGCTTTTGCAGACCGGTGATCTCGGTTTCGCTTGCTCGAAGTTTGGCTTGCAGAGCGTCTCCTTCCGTCTGCGCTTTCAATAACTCCGACTCCGCGCTCACCATTTTCGTCTTCGTTTGGTCGAACTGGACGCTAGTAGCGGCGATAATCGCTTCCCGCGCCTTGAGGTCCTTTTCCCGTCGGGCGGTCAGTTGTTCCGCCAGCTTTCGTGAAAGGCCGCTCTGCACGACCTCCGCGCGCAAGGCGCTGGTCCTTTGGTGAATGAGAAGGCCGAACACGGCAGAAAGCGTGAGCAATAGTGCCGAAGCACCGATCAGTGTTCTGGGGATGTTCACCGAAATGCGGGCGACAATCCAACCGCGCCCACCACCCTTTTACGCAACCAGACGCGTCGATGGCAATCCGATTCTGGGCCCGAAGGCGCAATTTTCCGACGTGCTTGGCTTATTTCGCGTTGCGCCGGTGACTCTTCCATCCTATAGAACGCGTCATGGGTCAGCGACATAGGGTGAAGGTAAAACGTAAGCGGCGCAGCGCTTATCTGGATCGCAAGAAAGCCGCCGCGAAGGCTGCGCCCGTCCGACGGGAACCGCCCAAGCCCAAAGCCAAACCGAAGAAGCCTGCGGCCGCCTCGACGGAGGCATAAACGTCCGCCTTGTCTCCGGTTGACGGAGATTCGACTTTGCGAAACATCTTCCGGAGAACGCAGAGTGCGCTCCCAGTACCTCCTCGTTGATGGTCACAGCGTGATTTTTGCCTGGCCGGAGCTGCGCGCGCTGCATGGTCGCCGCACTTCGCTCGCACGCGATGCGCTCATCAAAAAATTGCGTGATTATCAGGATTGGACTGGCGTGAGGGTGGCAGTCGTCTTCGATGGCAAGGGTGCTGCGGTCAGCGTCAGTTCAGATCCAGGCGAGATCCAAATCTTCTACTCGGCCGATGGCCAGACGGCGGATTCCATTATCGAGCGCCTCGCCAGCAAGTATGCACCGCGATTCAAAGTTCTGGTGGCGACGAGTGATTTGCTGGAACAAGAGACGGCCAGCGCGAGCGGAGCTGAGTGCATCTCTGCGGAAGCCCTGCGATGGCTCCTCGAGGAAGCCTCGCCCGCGTGAAATTCTGGTAGCGGAGCTAGCGTTTACGCGGCTCCGGCCAAAGCACGATGAGGTCGGGCTAGGGCCTCGCGGCGGGCACGCTGCTGACAGGTCGCGAGGACGCGCGAGAGCACGCAGTAGAGTTGTTCGATCGGCAGATTCTTGCTGACGTAGCCGTTGGCTCCGGCGCGCAAGGCGGCGTGCATTCGTTCTTCGTCATACCCGACCCCGGTGAAAACGATGATCGGCAAATTTTGACTCATCTCCCGGATGAAAGAGATCAAAGAGATTCCATCCACTTTTGGCATGTTGAGGTCCACCACGACCACGTCGCATTTGTGGTGCTCGAGCCAAGCGGCGGTCTGGAATCCTTCAGTGAGGAATTCACAGGTGTGCCCCTTTTGTTTGAGATAGGTCACGAGAAATTTTGTGATGGCGGGATCATCGTCGATGAGGAGGAATTCGGCGGCATCGCGGGCGAGTATTTTCATTGGCGGGTGTCTATAATTACTAGAATCACTATAAGCACTAACCTTGCCAACTTTGTCCGCAGCCGGTTTTCGTCCAGAGACCCTCTCTGAAATACCGAATGCCCGAGATCGCAATCCAACGGAAACACTCTGGCCTACGCCGGAAGACGAGGATGCGCCGCGCACTTGGTTCGCGCACGGAACCCAGATCTCAGCGACGTCCGCCGATGCTGCGGGCGGGTTGAGTTTTGCGCGATTTATAATTTCGCCCTGCGGTTCAAAACACGGAGCCGGTTTCAGAAAAACAGCGGGCGTTGTTGCAAACGCTGCTTGCGGTTCTCTGAAAAATCAGCCTGCAGCTACGCTCGTCCGGACGGCGTCGAGCTGACCGGCTGAGCCCAGCTTTCCGTTCTTATGCGCGATGAACTTCGCATATTCTTCGACGAAGATTTTCCCTGGCGGGCGAAAATCGAATTCGGCGGGATGATCGCGAAAATATTCGCGGTGCACGCGCGTCCAGACCAGGCGACCGTCGGTGTCGATATTCACCTTGGTCACGCCGAGTTTGGCGGCGGGAAGATATTCTTCTTCATTCACACCGCGGGCCGAGGGATCGAGCTTGCCACCAGCGGCATTAATTCGCTGCACTTCCTCCACCGGAACGCTGGAACTTCCGTGCATAACGATTGGCAAGCCGGGGATCAACTGCTTGATTTCTTCTATCACTTCGAAGTGGAGACTTTGCTGGCCTTTGAATTTATAGGCGCCGTGACTCGTCCCGATCGCGGCCGCGAGTGAGTCGCACCCGGTGCGCTTCACAAACTCCACCGCTTCCTTTGGATTCGTCAGCGAGGCATGGCCTTCATCCACCTTGATGTCTTCTTCGACGCCTCCGAGCTGCCCGAGTTCCGCTTCGACGCTGATGCCCTGGCCGTGGGCCCGATCCACTACCCGTTTTGTGATCGCGATGTTTTCTTCGAACGACTCATGGCTCGCGTCGATCATGACCGAACTGTAAAAGCCCGACGCGATGCAGTCGTAACAGGTTTCCTCATCGCCGTGGTCGAGGTGCACGGCAAAGATGGCTTCGGGAAACATCTCCTTGGCCGTGCGAATCATCGCCTCGAGCATCCGCTTATCGGCATATTTTCGGGCGCCTTTTGAGAGTTGAATGATGAATGGCGCCTTGCTCAGCTCGCAGCCACGGAAGAGCCCGAGGAGTTGCTCCATATTGTTAATGTTATAGGCGCCGACGGCGAACTTTCCGTAGGCGACCTTGTAGAGTTGAGCGGTGGTGACGATCATTCCATTTTGGATTTTAGATTTTGGATTGTGGACTCCGAGTCGAGTCGGAACGCGAGCTTAAATCCAAAATCCGAAATCCGAAATCCAAAATTGGCTCAGTTCCCGTTTGGGCTGGCCGGCAGCATCACGCTCACGGAGGTACCGTGTGGATTCGAGTCAATGTCCACGCGTCCGTTGTGATCGAAGACCGTGCGCTTCACAATCGGGAGACCCAATCCCATTCCGCGCGGTTTCGTCGTGCAAAATGGTGAGAAAACTTTCTCTTTCAGATCCGCGGAAATCCCCTTGCCGTTGTCGTGGACGGTCACGATCACGCCACTGGCGTGGCCGCCCTCTCGAATCGGCTTGGCTGCCAGGGTGATTTTCGGCTTGCTCCGGCCGTGGGTGGCTTCGGCCGCGTTGGCCACCAGATGCGCGAAAGCTTCGGTCAGCGCGTTCTCGTCGCCCATCACTTTCGGGAGGTCGTTAGGCATGGTCGTATCGATGGCCAGGCCGTTTTTCGCCACGCGCTCTCGCGCAAGCTCGATCGCCTTCCGGACCGACGCCCGCAGGTCGATCGGTTTCATCACCAGTTCGGAGGGATGCGCGAAGTTGTTGATCTGAGTAATGATCTTATCGAGCCGGTCGATCTCCTGCACCACGATCTCGTTAAAATCTTTTCGGAAGTCAGCGTCATCGAACCGTTCCGGCAAAAGCTGGGCGAAGGTCTTGATCGCGACGAGCGGGTTTCGAATTTCGTGTGACATGCTCGCGGCGAGATCGGTCCAGAAGGCGGCGCGATCGACCAGGTCTTGTTTTTGGCGGAGGTTATCCTCCGCGGTCAGATCGTGGATGACTGCGACGGCGCCAAGTGGCGTTTTGTGATCCGAGAGACGCCGGGTTTCCACCGAAAGCGACCGGCGCGTGTTTGGATCGATCCATTGCTGAGCCGGGAGATTTCCTTTTGCTTCGAGGGTTTCGCGCAGAAAGGAGGAGAGACGCCTGCCTACTATCTCTACGGGCTGATTCAAGGCCTCGGCCGCCTCGATCCCAAGCATATGTTCCGCCGTGGGATTAAACCAACGAACGTTCGCGTCTTCATCGGTGGCGATGATGCCGGGCGGGATCGATTTCAAGAGTGTTTCCGCCAGGGTCTTTTGGAGGGCGACTTCTTCATAGAGAAGCGCGTTCTCGAGCACGGTCGAAACGTGTTCGGCCAAAAGCATCAGTCCTTCGAGATCGTGGTAATCGAAACGCTGGCCGGTGATACGGTGCCCGAAAAAAAGCCAGCCAATGATCCTACCCCGCGCGTGGAGCGGCACGATCACTTCGGCGCCGAAGGTATCGAGCGCGCGCCGCATCAGGGTGCGTTGGGTTTGGTCGGCGGCCTGCGTGAGATTGCCGCGGTAGATGAGGTGCGCGTGTAATTCGAACCAGCGCACCAGGGCATCACGTTCTCCGTATTCGATGTCGGAAGTCTCTGGGAGGCACCGGAGACCAGCTCGAAGCCGGTAGCGGTCGCCTTGCCTGATCTTGGAGAAAATTCCCACCCGGCCCACTCCGGTGGCGTCGGCCACACCTTCCACCACATTGGCCAGGAGACCTTCCACGTTATCGAAACGGCGAAAGACGCGTGAAAAACGCAGCAGCGGCATGGAAGATTCGCGGCGGTCCGGAATCGTTTCCACGCGGTGCGGCGGCTCAGGCGATAGGGGCATAAGGGATTGCTCGCGCAGCTCGCGATTTTCCTGCAACACGCGCAGGTGGTCGAACCCGCGCGCGATCAGGGCCTGTAAGCGACGCCGGTCGATTTGCAAATCGTCTGCCGCGTAAACACCCGCTTCCTCGGCTTCGCGCAGGGGTTCGGAGCGCGGCGTGCCCAACGCGATCAGCAAGACCTCGGGCCAGGCGATTTGGAGTTGTGCGATTAGATCCCGCGCCTCTTTCGCGCGCAAATCCAGAACAAGAATCGCCGGGCTGGTCTGCTGCAGCACCATGTCGAGCCGGTCGGCGAGGCCGACGTGGCGCACTTGCGCGAGCGCGCCCAGGAACGCCTTCATGCGCCGGATAAAATCCGCGTCCTGCGAGTAGAGGACGCAAATAGGAGATAAACTCATGCGGCCGCGACCTCCTCCCTGAACCGAACCAGCGGCAGCAAAATGTGGAAAGCCGTTCCCTTCTTGAGTTCGCTTTCCACTTCAATCTGCCCGGCGTGTTCCTGGATGATGCCGTGCACCACTGATAACCCGAGACCCGTGCCGTAATCTTTCGTGGTAAAAAAAGGATCGAAAACATGCGGGATGTCTTCGCTCCGGATGCCCTCGCCGTTGTCGCGAATCGTGACGCGCAAAATCTCGTGCACATCCCCGTTCGTGCCGGTCACCGCCACGACCCATTCCTCCGCCGGGCGAATTTCGGTCGAGACCACCATCTCTCCGCCGCGCTTCATCGCGTCCATGGCATTGAGGAAGAAATTAAGGAAAACCTGTTCGAGCTGGTCCGCATCGGCGCGGATTGTATCCACATCCGCGCCCCACGAACGAGTTAATTTGATTTCTTTTTGATACAGCCGGTGGCCGACGAGCTGGAGCGATTTTTCCAGCACCGTGTGGACATGCATCGGCTTCAAGATCGGCTTGGAGGGGCGCGCAAAGCGCAGGAGCTGGTTCACCAGGGTGTCGATTCGATCGATCTCGTGTCCGATTAAATTCGAGAAAGTTTCGCGGAAATCGGAATCCTGATACCGCTCCGGCAAGAGCTGCGCGAAAGTCTTGATCGAAACGAGCGGGTTCTTGATCTCATGCGCCATGCCGGCGGAAAGGGTGCCCAGGCTCGCCAGCCGGTCGCTTCGGCGAATCTGGAGCTCCAGGCGCTTCAGCGCTGTAATATCGGTGAGAACGACGAGCGCGCCGAGCATTTCGCCTTGCTGGTCGTGGAAGATTGAGCTGCTCGCGCGCACCACCACGTCGCCCTCGGCGGACTCCAGAGTGAGCTCGCGATCTTCCTGGCGCTCCCCGGTTCGGAGTGTCTCGCGGAGCAATTTACCAATCGCTGTTGGCAAATCTTCGACCGGGTGATCGAGCAGATCTTTCGAACCTGTTATCTGCTCGGCCTCGTTGTTGAAAACGGTAACGCGCCCATCGGAGGCAGCGGCAATCACTCCCGTGGTCAGGTTCTGGAGGAGAATTTCGTTATAGATTTTGGCGTTTTGGACTTCGGTGAAGAGCTGCGCGTTGTCGATTGCGATGGCTAGCTGCCCGCACAAGACCTGGAGTGCATTCTGTTCGACGCTGCCATAAATCCGCCCTGAAAGTCGCGGACCAAGGAGCATGACGCCGGCAAGATGTTCACGGGCGAAAATCCCCATCACCACCGCGATATGGAGAGAGGCCATCTGTTTTTCGACCGCTTCCAATGCCGGTGTTTGTCGCATACGGTGTAGCTCATCGAGAACGAGAGTCTCCTTATGAGTTTCCAAGTACTGGATGACCGCGTCGTCTCTAGACAATACTAACTCTAAGGCAGTGCGCTCGGCCTGTGGCAGTGGGTATTGCTGCGAAAATCCACTACGCTCAGGGAGCAGGATGAATACGGCATCGGTTGCGACAGCGCTCGCGATGGTCTTGGCGAATCGCTCGAGCAAGTCCTGCAACGTTGTAACAGACTTCAGGATCGCCGCCGCCTCGTTCATGGTGGAACGAAAATCGAGCCGTCGGCTGCCGAGAAAAAGTTTATCGGCCAACGATCGGGAGACTCCGCGCGCGGGGGCCATGGCGAAGGCAATCACGATCGCTGCCACAACATGTGCCGTTGATGGAGCTTCGCCGACGAAAGGTTTAAGCGCGGTGAAGACAAGCCACCAGACCAACCCGTAGAGAACCAGGAGGTAGGTTGTTAGGAGCACATACCCGCTGACGCGCCGGACGAAGAAACCCACTTCAAGGATTTTTCGAGTGGCGATGCCATAAGCGATAATCAGGCTGAAAATCACAATTCTGAAGGGCGCGAAAATGACCGCTATGCTCCGCTCCACAAGAATCGGCGAAAATGCGACTAAGACGGTCAGCGTCGCGGCTCCGACGGCGACGAATTGCAACTCGACCTTCTGCATTCCGGAGGTCCGAATCATACTCCGCACATACAGAATGATGACTATGACTGTAGCGCTGGCGAGGAATGCGACGAAAAGCGGAAACGAAGGACCGTAAACAGGCTGTGGAATCAAGCCGTGCAGCGTCCGCCCCCCGCGAAGCTGGGCGTATCGCAGGAAAGAATGCGTGTAGCAAAGTGCGATTGCCGGCAAACTCAGCAGCGCCAGCGGTACCCAGCGTTTCCCTATCTCCCGCCAGCCGCCCTCTCGGCAGAGAATGCCGAGCCTAAGCAGATTGAATCCATTTACGAGCAGGATTCCGCTGGCCGACGCGTGTCGGATCCAACGCTCGGCTTCGCTAGGATGAACCGCGTTGAACGCAAACTGCAACGAGAGCGTCCAGGCTGAGATAAACAGCGAGACAATAAGAAAACTTTGATTTCCGTAGTTCCTGGGATTCGCGCGAAAAACCGCCAGACCGAGACCGAGCTGGATAAGGAGCGCCACCCACAGCGGGATGGATTCTATGTTCATTCGCGCACGCGCTGAACCACGAGACTGCTGTTTCCTCCGCCCAATCCGCGCACGTTGATTAACGCGGTATTTAGCTTCCGATGGCGGAAGCGCCCCGGAACATAGTCCAGATCACATCGCGGATCCGGCACCGAGTAATTGGCGGTGGGCGGAATGACGTTGTGTTTGAGTGCAAGGGCGCAGGTGATCAATTGGAAAGGGCCTCCGGCAGACAAGGGGTTGCCGGTTACGCCTTTGATCGAACTAATGGGAATCCCGTAAGCACGACGGCCAAACACTCGCTTGATCATATCGGTCTCGACAATATCAAGGGCCGGGTGGCCGGGACCATAGGCGCAAATATAATCAATGTCCTCTGGCGTCTTTCCCGAACTACTCAATGCGAGTCGCATCGTTTGCGCGAGACCAAAGACATCGCCGGTGGCGTAGTCGTCGCCTTGAGTTCCATAGCCGCAAATCTCGAGGTATGGTGTTGCGCCGCGAGCGATGGCCGATGTGTACTCTTCCAGGATTACGATTCCACATCCCTCGGAGATGACGCCCGTGTCCCGCTCGAGGTCGAAAGGCCTGCTCGCGCACTGCGGATCGAGATTTCTCATGGAACTTAGACCGGCACTCGCAAAACTAGCCATTGAGAGCGGCGTAATCGTGGCATCCGTGCCACCGGCAATCGCTACGTCCGCTTCTCCGTTGCGGATCATCGTGACAGCGCTGGCGATCGCATCCAATCCAGACGGGCAGGCAGACGTCACCGCAGTCGTGCGCGCGGCAATGCCGAGCGCGAGAGCAAGCATCTGTGTGACCGCTTGCGGTTGACAATGTAAGACACCCGCGTTGACCGATCTCGGACCCTTTCGTTCCAAAGTTTCGAAGCAGTCTTGCAAGACATCCATAGCTGTCGTGCTGACCCCCATCATGATCGGGATCGGGTGGTCCAACATCTCTCGTACTGGGTCGTATTTTGCATCTTCGAGCGCCATTTTCATCGCAGCCATCGCGAACTGAGTATGCCGTGCCATTCGTTGCGGCTTGTATTTCGCGTCGATGTAATCCTTGGGATCGAATTCTTTCACTTCGCCCGCTATCCGGCTTTTAAATTCAGTCGCGTCAAATAGCGTGATGTGCCCGACTCCGCTCTTACCTGCCACGAGCGACTGCCAGAAAGCATCTAGTCCGGTCCCGTTCGGCGCGAGAACGCCCATTCCGGTAACAACAGCTCGATTTCGTTTATTCATGGCTATGGGGAGACAGCAGATTAAGGCATACTTCGTGCCTCGAAAGACGCATTCTAAGCATTACATTAAATGCAGTCATTATGTTTTTCGACAGTCGGTGACAATGTTATTCACCAAATTTCCGAGTTATTCACAAGATCGTTCTTGTGCGGGGGCAGAAAAAGTTTCACCATTAGGTCGAAGTTGGAACCCTCAGCGGATGTTCATTTTCATAAATTAAAGTGTCTCAGAGGCACGCCCTTAGCTTCACTGGCCCCATCATAATGACGACCGCCACCGAACTCCCTCAAGTTCTCGTCATTGATGACGAATTGGGTCCCCGCGAAAGTTTACGGATGCTCTTGAAGCCGAGCTATCAGGTTTACACGGCGGAAAATGTCGAGACTGGCCTCCGAATCCTGCGGGAGAAAAAACCGGACGCCATCATCAGCGACATCCGCATGCCCGGAACCAGTGGGATCGATGGCCTGCGCAAAATCCGCGAGATCGACCCGCACGTTGCCGTGATCATGCTTACCGGATTTGGCGCTCTCGAGACGGCCAAGGAAGCTCTGCGGCTCGGCGCGAATGATTACATCAGCAAGCCTTTCGATGCGCGCGAAATGCGTGAAGTGATCGGGCGGAATGTCGAACGCACCCGGATCCAGCGGACCGGGGTCAACGCCGCGGCGGAAATCAAAGAGTTGAACAACCGGCTTTTGAAAGAGCTGGCGCAGAAAGAGCGGCTGGCTTCGTTAGGCCAGGCCTCCGCGGAATTTGTCCACGACCTCGGCAATCCGCTCACGATCGTCTGGGGTTACGTTCAGCTCCTCGCCAAGAAGCTCGAGGAATCGGAAAAGGAAAATGGGGCGGCCAGCCACACGTCGGCCAAGGAGCTCAATATCATCGAGCAAAACGTGCGGCTCTGCCGGGAATTGCTCACGATGTGGCAGAGCTACGGCAGCGTCGAGGCTTCTCCGCACAAGCCGATCTCCGTAACCCAGATTGTGCGTGAAGTGGTCAAGGGTGTCGGTCCCATGGCCGTCCAGAACGGCGTCGAGATGAAGTCAGACATTTGCGATGATCCTTGCACGTTGCTGGGTGATTCCGTCCAGATCATGCGCGCGATCCAGAACGTGATTATAAATGCGCTCCAGGCCTCCGCGGATAAGAAAGGTTCCATTTCCGTCAGCTGCACGCGGAAAGATTTCTATGTGGACGTTCGGGTCGAGGATTCCGGTTGCGGAATTACCCCGGCCCAACAGGCGAAAATCTTTGATCCTTACTTTACGACGAAGCAGGGTAAGAGCGGCACCGGACTTGGTCTCTACATCACCAAGAAAGTGGTCGAAGATCACAACGGCTCGATCAAAGTGGACAGCACGCCGCAAGTCGGCTCGACGTTCACGATCCGTTTGCCGCTCCTGAATAATTAGGAGCGTGGGAGTCTGATTTTCCCAATTCGGAGGGACGGGCTTCCGCACGTCCCAAACTAGATCCCCTGGGTCTCGGCGAAATGGGACGTGCAGAAGCACGTCCCTCCGGGTTTTCCAGAGGAACTAACGCGCTACTTTTTCTTGTCACTGCCAGCCGCTTCCGTTCTGTTGCTTGAGTGTCTGGAAGTTACCGGGTTGCCCCAATTTTTTTGATTCGCATGGCTGGTGTGCCATTCGATGTCCTCGATCCCCTTGGAACGCCGGGCACGTTTGCCGCTGCACGCGCACTTCTCGTTAGGCGGAAAGAATTTGCCCGGGCCAGATCGGAAGCGGAACGATTGCTGCGCCGGCGCGATCATGGAATGCCCGAGGAGGCCTATCGGGCGTTACGCCGGGCGGTTCGAGCGGGAAGTTTGCCAGGACCCGGCGGAGGTCCGGCGCCGCAGGAATCTACCGCTTATACGGCGGCCGTGACCGCTTTGGCCACCGCGGAGTCTCTTCTCCAGGAAACGCTGGAACGTGAACTTGGCTCGGCGCGCCTTGCGCTCTTGGAATCGACCCGAAGAGTCGTAGCACGCTACCTCGTTTTTGGTGGAGCAGGTGTTCGCGAAGTGCTTCCCGATCTGATGACGGACCGAACTTCCGAAAGCGTTAGCTTGCCGCCTCGCAAAAAGCGCGAACGCGCGCGCGAGCGTCATCTGCTTCTGTATTTGCAGCGGGTTTGCGGCAAGAACGACACCTTGAGTGAGTTTGGGCCGGGCGGGTGGGGAACAATCGATCAAGACACGAAGGGCATCAGCCTTTCACCCCAGCCGGGAATAGCGGCGCGCGAAGTTTTTTTCGAGCGCTGGACAGCGCACGGAATCGCGGCGGCGCTGAACGCCGATCCCGACATCCGGGTGGAACTTTCTCCGCGGCTGCATCCAAATGGCCGGATCGAGGGCGATCAATTCGTTTTTGCCGACACCGGCGACACGGCGATGCTCGATCCGGAAAAGGTTCAGGTCCTCCTTCGCTGTGACGGAAAGACGCCTGCGTATTTATTCGGGGCAAAGATTGATGAGCTCGACCAGCTCGCCGCGCAAAACATGATTCGTTGGGAAGTGGAAGTTCCCGCGCTCGACCCGCACGCGTTCGACGTTCTCGTCTCCGATATTTCACGCTGGCGGGACACCCCGCTTCGTGCGCGCTGGCTCGATCTGCTTCAGCCGATCGCCGCGTTGCCAGCCAAGTTCGCTCACGCAGCTGAAACCGCGGCTCGCGTGGAAATCATGGATGAGGCGAGGCGCCAACTACAGAACGTCGGCACGGCGCGTGAAACTGCGGACCGCTTCCTTTATTCGGCCAGTAATCCCATCGGGGAAGAATGCTTTCGCGAATGCCATTTCTCCATCGGCGAAGATCTCATCAACGAAGTCGCGACCGAAGCCGAGCCCTGGATCGATCTTTGGCGCGACAATTACGCCTTTGTCGCCAGCCGGGTGGCCGCGGGATTGCGCGGTCTTTTCGAAAAAGCGCCGCTTCAAAACGGAGCAATTCCTCTCCCGGCGTTTTTGCGGCATTGCGAGACGCAGAGGATGTCGCTCACCGGTCCGGCCATGGTCGCCCTGGCGCATATGGCCTTTCAGGAAGTGAAAGCCGCGTTTCGCGAGCGAATGAGCAAGCGCCCGGAAGCGGCCGAGTGGGAGCTCACCGCCGCTGATTGCCACTTCATCCGGGATAATTTTCAGTATGAGAAGTTCGACGAGTTCACTTACCCGTCGGCCGATTTGCAAATCGCAGGCAAATCGGTCGAGGCGGTAAACCGGGGGGATTATCAATGGACGCTGGCGGAACTTCATCCGCCCGTCGCTTTGCTCCATCATGGCTTTTACTGGAGTTGCCCGGACAAAGAGGAGCTCGGGCGCGCACTCGGCCACACGACGAAAGGCTGTCCGAGTTTTCATTTCGGTTTTTTCGCGGCCGATTTCACGGCGACCACCGCCGTGCGCATGCTGGATGCAATGCCCGGGCAGACCAGTTTCGTCGCGCCGCAGCGAGGCGATTCTCGATGGAAAATTATTCCACCGGCCGAGATCGAAGTTTTCGTCGATGACAAAAACGGCGATGTCGGTTTGCGCACGCGCGGATCGCGCGAATACCTGGGTTCGTTTGCGCGCGCCTGGGTGATTCCGCTCGGCTTTCATCCTTTTCATTTCGGCCGTGCGCCGCACATGCCGCGGTTGCGTTGCGGGCGAGTGATTGTCCAGCGCCGCTCCTGGACCGTTAATTTCGAAGAGCTCGGGCCGGGAGATTACACTGGCATTTCGCGCGATCTGGTTCTCGCGGTCGAGCGTCTGCGCGCGGAAAAAGAATGGCCGCGCTATATTTACATTCGGCCCAGCGAACAAGCCTTGCGGCGCAGCGGCGCGGAAGGTCGCGACAAAGACACCAAGCCGGTCTTTATGGATCTTGAGAGTTATCTCTTCCTCGAGATCTTCCATCGCTGGTTGACCAAGGCGGGCGAGCTGGAAGTGAGCGAAATGTTGCCCGATCGGGACGACCTGCTTTGGCAGGAACAGGACGGCCGGCGCAGCTTCGAACTGCGCACTCAAATCGTTCCGCGCGCTCCCCGGCCCGAGAAATGAAGATTATCGCCATCGCAAACCAAAAAGGCGGCGTCGGAAAAACGACGACCGCGGTGAATCTCGGTTGCGCCCTGGCGGAAGAAGGGTTGCGCATGCTCCTGATCGATCTCGATCCGCAGGGAAACGCGACCAGTTCCTTTGGCATGCAGGAACTGGACGGCGAGAGTCTCTACGAACCGCTCCTCGGCGGTGTTTCGATCGCGGAGAAAATTCTCCCGACCTGCCGCGTCTGTTCCTCGTGCCGGCCGATCTCGATCTGGCCGGCGCGGAAGTGGAAATCGCGCGGATGGAAAATCATCTCACCCGTTTAACGGAAACGCTCGCTCCGCTTCGGTCCGATGACACCTTCGATTTCGTCCTGCTCGATTGTCCCCCTTCACTCGGCATTTTGATGACGAACGCCCTGGCCGCCGCCGATGAGCTTCTCACTCCGATCCAATGCGAATACTTTGCGCTGGAGGGCCTGGTCAAAATCGACCGGGTCATCGAGCAGATCCGTGCGTCCGGCGCAAACGATGGTTTGGAAATCGGCGGGATCGTAATGACGATGTTCGATAGCCGAACGAACCTCAGCCCGCAGGTCGTGGCCGAAGTCCGCCAGCATTTTGGCGAACGCGTTTACGACACCGTCATCCCGCGCACCGTCCGTTTGAGTGAAGCGCCCAGCTTCGGGAAATCTATTCTCGAATACGACTCGAATGGCACCGGCGCGCGCGCTTACCGCGCGCTGGCCGCGGAGTTCATTAGGCGGCATCAAGGATAGAGCGCGCGCCTTGGCTCCTGGAGCCGCGGCCCTGTGGGCCGCGCCGTACTCGATCAGACCGCAATCTTCTCAGGGGATTGGCGCCGTAGTTTCCGCCGCGTTACAGCTGTCTGCGTTTTCTCCCCATGAAATGTCGCCCATCGAGAGGCTTGACCGAGGTGGGGAATTCTACTCGACAGAAAATGCCGTTTCGTCATTATCCGTGTGTTCCTTTCCGCCCCCCAGAAATCGCCGCAGTCCTTCAACCCTTCCCCAGGAAAATATCTATGATCACTAGAAAACTCCTCTCTTCCGCGTGCCTCGCAATTCTTGCCGCGATTTTCCTCCCCTTGGAGCTTTTCGCCCAGGCGCAAGCCCAAGTGCCAGGAGGCGGCAGACTCGATAGGTCGGTCCAGGTCGTCCTGAATTCTGGAGAAGATAGCGAGACGCCCTTGGAGATTTACGGCGGCGAGGTCGAGCCCGTCGGTATGCTTCCCAATCAAGCAATGCCCTTCACTCTCCAGTTTCCGAGCACCAGGGCCGGAGAACCGATAATGGTAGCCCTCCTCGATGGCGGGCAAGTCACGGCTGTCACCAACCAAGGGACTTTTGTCATCTCGAACAATGGGGCGGACGCACCAAACCTTCTGATCTCCGCCGAGGGAACGTTTGAGTTTTCCTTTCAGCCAGGGGCCACCGCAGGGCTTTATCGAGTCCTGGTCACGGTCGGGGTCGACCAATATCAATTCCAACTCTACGTCAAGCGCGCGCCGGCCAATAACTAAAGGTCCCCCCGATGAAAAAACATTCTCTTCCATTCGCGCTGGCCCTCTCGCTCTGTTTCCTTTTCCCGGGGCTCGCTGAGGCGACCACGGGAAATGACAATCCCACCGGAGTTACCGGCAGCTACAATGGGGAAATCACTACCGGCGGATCGTACGATCCTTACACCGGGAACGCCAAGCGCTTCGTCACCGATTTGACAGTTACAGGCAGCGTGGGCGCCTATCCGCTCAAATGGACGCGGGTCCTGAATACCCGCGATGCAAGGCCCGTCGCGCTGGGACAGGGCGGAACGTGGAGGCATAGTTACCAATGGGGTTTGTGGGTGAGGCCGCCGCCTCCTTACCACTACCATCCCGATCCCTACGAAGGCCCCGATGGCGCCGTCTCTTATCCCGATGGCCGGACGATGGAGCTCCACGCGGAGACCGACGGCACCTATCGGCAGGCATCGGGAGCCGAGGCCGTGGATCGGCTGGAGAACAGGACGGACGGCTTTGACCTGGTCCTCAAAGATGGAGGCAGGGTGAAGTTCTTCCATTCCACTCCGAATTCGACTAGTGGCCATGACCTCATCGCTAAGGAGATTGTGGACCCTTACGGGCAGACAACCCATCTCGAACGTGACACCGCAGGCCGCTTATCTAAAATCATCGAGCCGGCGGGACGCTATTTGTTGATCACCTACGACACGAAGTCTTATCCGTATTACTGGCCACTCCCAGGCGGGACCCATTACGTTGACGTAATTTCCAGGGTGGAGGCGTTCGCCGGCCCTGGCTCCGCCCAGCCCACGGAGACAGTGAGTTACCATTACGAATCGGAACAAATCGGATCACAGCTTACGTATTATTATCTGACTCACGTCGATTACGCTGATAACACTCACGCTACCTACACCTATTTCCCAAGCTCCGCGGCTGCGGGGCAAAGCGCTGTTGCGGGAAGGATCCACACTTGCGACGACGCGCGTTTTGCGGGGGCCATGAGCAAAATCGAATACGTTTATGCTACCCCGGGCCAGGGTTACCCAGTCGGCATTGGCCAGATTAAAGGAGAAAAATACCCGGGGACATCAACCTTCGTTTCCGAGGTCATTTACCCGCCATCTACTCCGAACACGAATAATCCTTCGCAGTATGTGCGGACCGAGAAGCGGGCGGACGGCGCCAGCCGCTCCTTTTAATACAGCAACGACGGAAATGCGGAACTTCTGAGTTACACGGACTTCGAACTCCCACATCAGACTACCTATCTTGGCTTCGCTCCGGGATCCATCCCCACCAATTATTGCCGGACCCTGCAGGACGGGCGCGGAAACATGACCTACACCGAGAAAACATGGGCCGACGGTGCGATCATGTCCATCAGACGCGGTCTCGGAGCGCCCGCGACATACACTACTCGGATCCAGGCAACCCCTGGTATCTCGAATGCCGCACCGACGAACTGGGTAACCCCACCCATTATGTCAGATACCCGGCGGGTCATCCAAACGCCCATATGATCCAGCAAATCAATTACCCGGACCTCGGCTCCGAATCCTTCACTTATAACAGCTTTGGCCAGGTGCTCACGCACCTTATGACCAGCGGCGGCACAGAAGAATTCACCTACGACACGCGAGGCCTGAAGCAAACTTATACGCCTCCCGCGACCTCAAGCGATCTGTATCCGTGGCAGCATCCCACAGTTTACACTTATTACGATGGGACTGAAGATGGTCGCCTGGATCGCATCGACCGGCTCAAGTCAGTAAAGGATTCGCTCCTCCATACCACCACCTACGACTATAATGTGCGCGGACAGCTCACCAAGACCACGCACCCCATTGATCCCATCACCGGACTGACTTACTCGATCATAAACGCCTATAACGACAGTGATGGTCAGCGATCGAAGGTCGGCACCTTGGCCAGCGTGACTGACGAGCTCAATCATACAACCAAGTATGAATACGACGATTACAAGCGCCCGATAAAAGTCATAGATGCGTCCAACAAAGAGACCACGAGTGACTACTCGCCTCCTAACGGCCTGGGATCTCTCTCGCACACTACCGCTTCGATCTATCACGTCACCTCGCCTACGAACAAAGTCACGGAGTCCGATTATGATAAGAACTTCCGGCGCAAACGAACGACCGCCGCGCCGAACACGCCAGATGCCGCCACCACCAGTTTTACCTACGACGAAGCCGGCAACCTGAAAACCGTGACCGAGCCGAATCACCAGGCAGATCTAAAGTGCACCACTTACGGTTACGATGATCGCAACCGGCAAACCAGCGTGACGGACGCTCTCGGCCACCCTACCACCACCGTTTATGACGATGCGAACAACAAAAGAAGCGTCGAGCGGGCCGATGGTTACAAAGTCCAATTCATTCTCTACGATGAGATGAACCGCCTTAGGGAGCAAGTGGACGAACGGGACTTCCACAGTACCATGGTTTACGATCATGCTGGGAATCTCACGTCGCAGACCGATGAGCGTTTCAACGTTTATTCCTATGCCTATGACCTCCTGAACCGAAAGACGACGATGACGTATCCCAGTGACGAACTTGGCAACGTCTTCCACGAGGATTATCTCTACGATTGGGCTGGGAATCTCCTCACCTACAGGAACCGAAACGGCGCGATCCAGACCTTCACCTATGATGAGCGCAACCGGCAGAAGGGCTTTACCTGGAGCGATGGCACCTCGTGGCAGAATACCGTTTACGATCCAGCTTCGCGGGTCAAGCAGATTACGAACGCCGTCTCCACCATCAACTACACCTACTACGACGACAACCGGCTCAAAACCGAAGAGGCATCAGTCGCGAGTTCTGTGTTTCAAGGCAGCCCCGCGCGCATCGTTGCCTACACCTATTACGACGACGGGAGCCGGAAGACCATTCAGTATCCCGGCGGCGACTCATTTACCTACGCCTACACCAATCGGAATCAGCTTTGGACCATCACCGCGACCGGCCAATCGGGCGCGATTGTTACTTACAAATATGACCTCGGCGGAAACATAATCCGAACCGACCGCGAGAACACCACTTCCACCGACCAGACGCCAGACGACGTGAATCGGGTCAGATCCATCACCCACAACCTGGTGGGCGCGACGAAAAGTTTTGCCTACAGCTATAACAGGGTGAACAATATCACGACGGTGCAACGCGACGGCGGGCAAGGCGATGGCTATGTCTATGATCAGAGCCGGCAGATCACCGGCTTCAACCAAAACGGCACGGTCCATCCGGACCCGGAGGCGGCGACTGTGACCAGTCCTGCGAGCAGCACCGGCTTCGAGTTCGATGGGTGTGGCAATCGGATGAGTATGAGCAACAGCAATACCAGCCTGCCCAGTTACACCTACGCGGTCAATGGCTTGAACCAGTACACCGCCATGAAGCTCCCCGGGGCGCCCACGCCCACTCCTCCGCCTGGGCAAACGCCGACGCCACCTCCAGCCACTCCGACACCACCGCCGGCGACGCCGACGCCACCTCCGGCCACCGCAACACCGCCGCCGGCGACGCCAACACCTCCACCAGCGCAGCAGCAGGTAGCCACGCCGAGGTTCAATCCGGACGGGGGCACCTTCTTCATTACCCAGGCTAGACCGGTCACGATCACGACGACGACGGCGGGCGCGAACATTCGTTACACCCTCGACGGCACTGCTCCCAGCGCGAGCAACGGCACGCTCATCGGGGGCTCGAGCGGGACGGTCTCGGTCACGCCCTCGATCGACGGTCGAACGCTCCAGGCGATCGCGTTCAAGGACGGGATGAGTAATTCGCTGGTGTACTCAGCCACCTTTTATTATGAGCATGAGAGTGGAGGGGCAAATGTGGATTTAGCGAACGCCTCGTCACCGATCTATGACGCCAACGGAAATCTGACCAATTACAACGGCTGGATTTACACCTACGATGGGCAAAACCGGCTTATGACGGCAAATAACGGGACGCATACCGCTTCCTTCTACTATGATGGGAGGAACCGGCAGATTGCGCGGGTGATCGATAACCAGGTCCGGTTCAGTGTATGGGACGATTGGGAATTGATCGAAGAGTATGCCTCTTCATCAAGCCGGAGCGCGGCCTATCTTCAGGGAGCGCGCGGCGTGATCCGGTCGCAGGTGAACGGCGCTTACTTTTATTACTATCAGGATTCGCTTGGGAGCACGACGCACCTCGCCAATGGCGCCGGCCAACTTCTGGAGAGCTATCGCTACGATCTTTATGGGAAGCCGAGTTATTTCAACTCAACCGCTCAACCTCTCAACTCCTCAACCTACAATGTCGTTGATCTGTATGCCGGGGAGCGATGGGTGACCGAGCTAGGCCTATACGACCTGCGCAACCGTTTTATGTTGCCAGAGCTGGGCCGCTTCATTCAGGCCGATCCGATCGGATTCAAGGGCGATGCGAGTAACCTTTATCGCTACTGCCACAATGACCCGGCCGATTTCAGCGATCCGACGGGACTAGATTGGGCAGCGGAGATTGACCAGTTTCCGGTCAATTTTGACAAAATCGATGCCGTGCCTATGCAAGCTAAAGGAGCGAATGGATATACGGCCCGCACTACGTTTTCCGCCATCGCGACTGTTGATCCCGGAGACGGGGGCTATGTACTGCGATACCACGATGTCAAGATTCGGTCTCAGAGTTACATTCGGACACATCAAAGACACTCCGTCGATGGAAATGCTTGGGGACCAAAAAGAGAGGATCGATTGACGCAGGCAGACATAAAGAGAACAACGGGGCACGAGGACCGCCAGAAAGCCATCGACCATCGTATCTATGATGCTTGGCACAATAAGGGTACCTTCAAAGGGATGATTGAGGACGGCAAAACCTACCGATCGCCGGGTGAAGCCGGCAACGCCTTGAAACGAAACGAAGGAGCCGCGAAAGAAGCGTTCGAAGGCGCGCGGCAAAAGGAAGGTACGATATTGCAGCAACAAGACGGAATGCAATATAACCACTTTGAGACTTCGGTGCCGACGGCGAAGGACGTGGATGCACGCTACCAAGCGACGGGGGTTCCGAGTCTAGGCGCAGAAGCGGTGAATCATTTTAATGGCAGACTATGAAAAGGCAGACAACTATATCTGGAACAGTTTTGCCTGTGCTTCGTTTTCTTCAGCAACGCGGAATTCTTTGCTTCAAAATCAGTCTTCTTCGGCGGACAAGTAAAGGTTATCTTAGAGTTTTGGCTCTGACTATTTTTGGCTTGTTATTCACAACCTCAGCATGCGAGTCGTTATTTAGCCGGGACGATTCGTTGCCGGTCTTTAACGGTGTCACGACCGAGTTCACCCTGACTCGATCTCGCATCAGAGCAGGCGAACAGTTGGAAGTTCACGCTGTCTTTCACAACACAGGAAAGACGACCCAGGTGTTTCGATTTTTGGATTTCGGGGTCAATGCGCGACTATACTCGAACGGCAACCTGCTCGAAGATTCATGTGAAGCGCTCGACTATCCTGTCCAATCGTTGGAATTGAAACCCGGGGGGATCCGCGAAATAACGGACAAAGTATTCACCACATCGTGCTACAAATTAGCGCCAGGGCGATACTCGATCCGGTTCAAGTATGATCTCGGGCTCTTGCAAGACGAAATGTTGCGAAAGCAATTTAGGGAAAAGTATAACAACCCGCCTGATGCGGTAGTGCCGTGGGATGGACGTGACCACGCGTTCACCGTCGTTAAGTAATGGGCCGAGGATTGCGGCGTTCCAATAGCTCGGCCGGTGGGGGTTTTAGTGACTCGTCGGAGTAAAAGGCGGCGGGGGTCGGTCAACATATTTTGACAGGGAGAGCAAAAGGAGTCAGTGCCAAGTATTGACGTGCAAATCACACTCGACCAGCTCCCAATCGAGGATTGCGATTAATCAACCAGAAAAGCTTTGCCTACACCTATAACGAGGTGAACAATATCACAATCCTCCAGCGCGATAATGGGCAAGGCGATGGTTATGAGTACGATGAGAACCGGCAGATCACCGGGTTCAAACAGAACGGGACGGTCAACGCGGCGGCGAGCAGCATGGGCGTGACCTTCGATGGCTGCGGCAACCGGATGAGTCTGAGCAATAGCAATACGAGCCTGCCCAGTTACACCTACGCGGTCAATGGCTTGAACCAGTACACCGCGATGACCGCGCCCGGTGACACACAACCACAGTCGAGGTCGACTGAGGGTCGCATCATCTCTCGACGAATACGCGTCGGCGATTTCTTCGTCCCGCCGACGGGTTCGTTACGCTCCGTGGGTGTTTCCGCGGTAATGCAGCGCGCGGACTTTTTCCATCGTGACTAGTCCGCCCGTGATCATGGCATCGAGCACGGGGAGGAAGCTCTGGATCTTCTCCTCGCTGTCGATGATCTCGACGATCATCGGCAGGTCCATCGAGAGCCGCAGGATTTTCGAGGTGTGCATCCGGCTCGATTTCCCGAAACCGATCGGTCCGCGCAACGCAGTCGCGCCGGCCAGATGCATTTCGCGCGCCTTCAGAATGATCGCCTCGTAAAGCGGGCGATGCTCGTGGCGGTCGCTCTCACCGATGAAGATGCGGAGCAGGGTGGCTTCGTGTGGGATTTCCATCAGTGGCCGTATTGTTGGTTGCGGTTCATCGGCTGATCGCGGCGGCGCCGAGATGTCCGAGCCAGACCGCGCCGAGACAAAGCGCAACCGACAGGAACACGTTCGCGCCTGCGCGCAACCAATCGCCGTCCGTGGCCAGGTTGAGCGTTTGCAAACTGAAGGAGGAAAAGGTGGTGTAGCCGCCGCAAACGCCGGTCATAAATGCGAGCCGCCATTCCGGCCGCATCAGGGCGCGCCCTTCGGTTCCGGTGTAGGCTGCGAAAAATCCGATCACGAGGCAGCCGCTCACGTTCACGAGCAAGGTGCCGTAAGGAAATGTTTCGCCGAAACGCCGGCCGACGACGCCCGAGAGCCAATACCGCGCGACGCTTCCAATGGCGCCGCCCCCGGCCACGAGCCAATAATCGAGGCGATTCATTTCGCTGCGGCATATAGCAAAAGAGAAAAAGGGCGGCGAGCCTTAATCAAGCAGCGACGGTTTCCAAACCGCCGCTCAATGAAAGAATCACGCGGCTTCCACTATGTTCAGTCGAACATTTTTGCGGCCGGGCGATTATTTCATGCGTAGAGTTCACGATGGAGCTAACCAAGAAGCTGGCGATTCTCGCGGATGCGGCCAAGTACGACGCCTCCTGCGCGAGCAGCGGCACGACCAAGCGAAATTCCCGCGCTTCCGGCGGCCTGGGATCGACCACCGGCTCGGGCATTTGTCACAGCTATACTCCGGATGGTCGCTGTGTTTCGCTCCTGAAAATTCTTCTGACGAATTACTGCGTTTACGATTGCCTCTACTGCATCAACCGCATTTCCAGCGATGTGCCGCGCGCGCGCTTTACCACGGAAGAGGTGGTCACGCTGACGCTCGATTTCTACCGGCGTAATTATATCGAAGGATTGTTTCTCAGCTCCGGGATCATTCGGAATCCGGATTACACGATGGAGCAGGTCGTGGCCGTCGCCCGCACGTTGCGCAACGATCACGCGTTTCGCGGTTACATCCACCTCAAGACCATCCCGGAAGCATCGCCAGCTTTGATCGAGGAGGCGGGGCGATGGGCGGATCGGATCAGCATCAACATCGAGCTGCCCACCTCCGCGGCGCTCGCACAATTGGCGCCGGAAAAAAATTTGGAGCGGACGCAGGCGGCGATGGGCGCAATCAAAGACCGGATCGATGAGGCGAAGACAGCGCGTCGCGAAAATCGAAAGGCGCCGGCCTTCGCGCCCGCGGGCCAGAGCACGCAAATGATTGTGGGCGCGACCGACGCCACTGACGCCACCATTCTCGAGCAGGCCTCATCGCTCTACGGCCAGCATAAGCTTCGCCGTGTTTATTATTCCGCTTACAGCCCGATTCCCGACGCGTCGCGCAAACTGCCGGCGATCGCGCCGCCGCTCGTGCGCGAGCATCGGCTTTACCAGGCGGATTGGCTGGTGCGTTTCTATGAGTTCGACGTGCGCGAGCTCACGACCACGGAGAGGCCGAACCTTGATCTCGCGATCGATCCAAAACTCGCGTGGGCCTTGCGCAATCGTCATGTTTTCCCGGTGGATTTGAATAAGGCGCCGCGCCATTTGCTGCTCCGCGTTCCCGGCCTCGGCACGAAATCCGTCGCGCGAATTTTAAAGATCCGGCGCTGGCACAAGATCCGGTTGGAGGATTTGCTACGGCTGCATTTGTCGATCCACAAGGTGCTGCCGTTTGTCATTATGGCGGATTACAACTCTCAAGCCTTGAGGCTCGATCGCGATGAGGTTGCGGCGAAGTTCGCGCCGGTGAATCGCCAGCTCGACCTGTTTCCAGTCGAGGCGTCGGTTGTTACCGGCCAGCTTTAGCGTGGAACGGATCACGTTCGTACCAAATTTTGGAACGTGGCAGAAAGCCGCGCTGGCCGCGCTTGGCCGCGCGCTGGAACCCGACGGGTTGATCTGGCAGGAACTCGGTCACGATCAACCTGCGCTCGATCTTTTCGACGAGACCGAGTTTCCGTCCAGCCCAAGCGCGGGAGAACGCGCACGCTTTCACGTGCCGAAAAAGTTTTTCGATCTCGCTCGCCTCGTCGCGCTGCATCGGGACGAGCGTCGCTGGGCTTTGCTTTACCGATTGGTTTGGCGGCTGACCCACGGCGAACCGAAGCTGCTCGAGATCGTGGTCGATCCCGAGGTGAGCCGCGCCTTCGACTGGCACAAGTCAGTCCGGCACGACATCCACAAAATGCGGGCGTTTGTCCGCTTCCGCGAAGTCACGCAGGGCGACCGGAAATGGTTCGTGGCCTGGTTCGAGCCGCAGCACCACATCGTCGAACACAATGCCCTCTTCTTTGTGGACTGGTTTGCTTCGATGCGCTGGTCCATTCTCACGCCCGATCGCTGCGCCCATTGGGATGGAGCCGAGCTTGCCTTTACCGAGGGAGTCGAGAAGTCCGCCGCTGCTTCGGAAGACCAGATCGAAGCGCTTTGGCTAACCTATTACGGAAACATTTTTAATCCGGCCCGCGTAAAAGTGCACGCGATGCAGGCCGAAATGCCGAAGAAGTATTGGCGCAACCTGCCGGAGACGGCGGTGATCCCCGCGTTGTTGCGGGCCGCGCCCGCGAGAGTGGAAGCGATGATGAAAAAGAGCGCCGCGAAAATAGGGGATGATGATCCGGACGATTGGAAGCCCGCGCCGGTCCCGGAAACGTCGAGCCTGGCCACCGTGGCGAAGGCGGCCCGAAGTTGCACGGCGTGTCATCTCTACAAGCGCGCTACCCAAACCGTTTTCGGCGAGGGACCGAAGCACGCGAGGCTGATGCTCCTGGGTGAGCAACCCGGAGACCAGGAGGATCTCGCTGGGAAACCATTCGTCGGACCGGCGGGACAACTGCTTGATCGAGCGCTCACGGAAGCGGGGATCGATCGCAACGAGGTTTACGTCACGAACACCGTCAAGCACTTCAATTGGGAGCCGCGCGGAAAACGGCGGATCCACCAAAAGCCGAACTCGCGCGAGATCGCGGCCTGTCGTCCGTGGCTTGAAGCGGAGCTACGACTCGTTAGGCCTAAGCTGCTGGTCTGCCTGGGCGCTACGGCCGCGCAGTCGATCTTTGGGCCTTCCTTCCGCGTCACGCGTGAGCGCGGGAAGGTTCTGGAATCGGAGCTCGCGCCCAAGGTCCTGGCGACGGTGCATCCGTCGTCGCTCCTCCGCCAGCCGGACGAAGAATCGCGCGAGCGCGAGTACGCGCTCTTCGTTGCCGACCTGCGCGCCGCGCTCAAAGCCTCCAGGTAGGGACATCGTGCTGCGATGTCCGGCTTGGGGCGGCAGGCGGGGCATTGCCCGCCTTGTAGGGCGTCTGTGTCAGACGCCATTGCCGTGATCGCTCGATTGGCCTTTCACAGAAACGCCCTACAAACGAGAAGATTTCGCTTCGCATCGCGACGCGTCTACAACGAGCGATTGATTCTTATGGCGTCGCGGAAGCCGCGGGTGATGGGCTCGCAGAAGCGTCCGTCTTCGGAGTCTTCTTCTGCTTGCGCTTCTCCGCCTCGGCCTTCTCTGCGTCCGTCATCGGCCCGAGCTTGACTGTCTTGGCTTCCAGGCTGCCATCGGTGACCTTCCAATAGGAACCGCGAACTTCTTCATTTACCACGACATCCTTCATCGTCGCGGTCGCACCGGCTTTGGTTAGCATGGTGCGATTGGTGATTTTAAATACGCGCGACTTTTCCTTGCCCGCAATTGTGAACGTCTTCGCTTTCGCGTCGACGGAAGCAATCTTGCCCCGAAACGGAATAGCGCGGACCGCTTTGGTGGTAGCCGGAGAGGCATTTGGGCTCGGCGCCGGTGACGGCGATTTCTTCGCCGCGGCGAACGCTGCGCCCGGCACGCAAAAAGCGAGTGCGGCCACGCAAGCTGTAATGATTCGTAATTTGTTTTTCATGTTTGGGTCTTGGGTTGGGGATTCCTTCTATCGGGTCAAAAACGCGAAAGCAATGATAGATCGCCAGGCTCGCGATTAAATCCACGTCCGACAAGACTCGGTTCGCTGAATCTTCTGTAGCCGTCGCCCTGTGGGCGACGTTGGGGGGCGAGCGACGTTGGGGGGCGAGCGCTGTGACCCTCTTTCGGTTCGCGCAGCGAACCGGCTACAGGAAAGACGCGCCTAGTCCTCCGGCTTGCCTTGCAGCAGCGGCTCGCACGGGAGCGTTTCCGGTCCCTTCTCCGTGCAGACGGCGTAGGTGGTCCTAATCACTTCGCCCGTGCTCTCCTGCAGGTAGGCCGGATACATCGACACGCCGGCGTACTCGCCCTTCGCGTTTAACGCATAGAAATTGATGTTGAAGTTCGGGTTTCCCTTGTTGTTCAAAAGCCGTTTCTCAATCGTGTTCGCCTTGATCCGGCGGCAGGCGTCGAGTCCTGCGTCCTTCGGATGCATCCCGCGCCGCATGTTCTCCACGATCAGAAACGAACAGAGGTTGTAGAGATTCGCTTCCCCACGTCCGGTCGACCCCGCTGCCCCGATCTCACCGTCGACGTAGAGGCCGGCGCCCAGAATCGGTGAATCGCCGACCCGCCCCGGGATTTTCCAGGAGAGGCCGCTGGTCGTGGTGACGCCGCAAATCTCGCCTTTCGCATTGATCCCATTGCAGTTGATCGTGCCGTAAATGTGCCGCGGGTCGATCAATCCCTCCGCCACCATTTGTTGCAGGATTTTGCGACTCGCGTCCGCGCGCTTTTGTGGATCGAGGTAATGCTTCGAGTCGATCCGGCGTTTCCATTCCAGCCAAAGTTTTCTCGAATGCTCGGTATTCAAGTCGTCCTCGATCTTGAAGCCGAGGCCGCGGGCGAAACTCTGCGCGCCCAAGCCAACAATGAGATGATGGTCCGTCTGCTCCATCACCGCCTTCGCCACCAGCGAAGGCGTCCGCACTCCCTCGATGCAAGCCACGCCGCCCGCCCTTTTTTTCGGCCCGTGCATGCAACAGGAATCGAGCTGCACCACGCCGTCCGCGTTCGGCAACCCGCCGTAGCCGACACTGTCATCGAGCGGATCCAGCTCCACGATGTTCACTCCTGCGATCAACGCGTCGAGCACGTCGGCGCCGTCTTGGGTCATCATGGAGAAAGCCTTCTGCACACAAGTCATGTCGCCGCCGTTCTTGAATTTGTTGCCATTGGCAGATGCGATCACGACCGGCTTGACTGATTTCGAGTTCATAATGGTAGGAGCTTGCGCAAAGAGCGCGCGCGGCGCGACCGCCAGCGTTAACCCTCCAGCCGCGCTGGACTGCACGAATCGGCGTCTATTCATATCCGATCAAAGCACGGCGGAGCTGTCGCTGGCAATGCGCTTTGTCTGATCCACTTGGACTTTAGCGCGACGCCCGATGTTGCTTTGGTATGGCGCTTCGGATTAGCTTCCGGGTGTCGTGCGTGTTCTTCCCTTAGGCCGAGCCAGAAACCAGTATGCATGACGTTTTAAAGAACGCGGTGAAGGCAATTCGCGCAGCTTCGGGCTTCCGCTGCCAGTCAGAGAGCGAATCCAATTCAACAGCCATGATTATGTTCAGAATTATTCGGAAGGTAAGGTAATGCGGGACGAGGTAATTGAGTGCCCGGCCTGCCGGGAACAAATGCGGGCGGACGCGCGCAAGTGTCCGCACTGTCACGAATGGGCAATTCGCACGGAAGACAAGGGCCCAGATCAGAACCATATCGATCGTATCGAGCTCGCCGAGCGACGTGCGTCAGAAAACGTACGCGAGCGCGTTGAGAAAGAACTGAAAAGCCGTTATACGTGGATCGCCATCATTACGGCGGCAGTAACTGGCGCAACAATGGCCGCGTTTGTGAAATCGACCGCCGAATCGCTTCTGACGAAAGCGACCGACCAGGTCAAAGCGGCCGAAGTCATTCAGAACAGCGTCAATCGATCACTCGATGAATTTGAAAAGACCGTGAGGAAGATGCAGGGCTTGGAAAAGACTGCCGCAGATATTGAAGGAAGAGCGGAATCTCAACGTAGGACCGTTGCCGAGTTATCTGCGGTTGCTCAACAACTCGACGATAAGTTTAAGGCCTTGACCTCCGGCGTCCTGCCAAATCTGCCCATTCAGGTGCAATCGGCGATAAAAGATAAGGTTCAGAAGAGTACTGGCCTGTCCGAACTTAGAACTAATGTGGATAAGCAACGGTATCTGGTAATAGTTAGTTTGCCTGAAGGATCAAAGCTGGCTGACGAGCTTCGAAATGCTGGCTACGCTACCAGCAGTTACAAAGAAGGCCAGGCGAAGAGTGAGAACAGCCAAGCAGTCTGGGTTGGCCAAAACGTGCCGTATGAATACTCAAAGGAAGTGCTAAGTCTAGCCTTAAGGTCTCACGATGAGTTGCAATATCTAGATTACAATCAGAACCAGAATCAAATCTTCCTTGGAGGCGACACCAAGGCTGCGCAAAATGAAGGATGCTTGCCCTTGTCTAAAGACGAGAAATTCTGGGAGCGGTTGAAAAATATTAGCTCGCAGGGAGAATGGCGCGCATTTGTGGACAGTTTTAAAAAGGTGACTGCTACCCGTAAGTGACGTCGGTGCGAGAGGACCGCGGGAGGTGCAGTGATTTCTTGCCTACGCCCGGCTTAGCTACACCTACCTCCTTTTGTAATGTCATTTCCTACGTGGACTTCCATATCTACCCCTTCATCCGCGCCCAAGCCAACTTAGGCGAGCCACTTGCGTTGACAGGATTTTTCCAAGAGCTACTCTGCGAGGCATGGAAACGAGTTCTGCAAACGCACACTATGAGGCGCGAAAAGGCGGGATCAGTCGCCGAAAATTTCTTGGTACCGCGCTGGGTGGCGGGGCCACGATTCTGGCCGGAGGTTCGAGCGTGATCTTCAGCTCGGGAGTGAATGCGGCTGCCGGTACGAATGCTGATTCGATGTTCAAGCTGGGCGGGGATCTCTCGGTCAATCGGCTTGGGTTCGGCGCGATGCGAATTACGGGCGATGGCGTTTGGGGTTGGCCCGCTGATCGGAATGAGGCGCTCAAGGTCCTGCGACGCGCGGTTGAGCTCGGCGTTAATCTCATCGACACGGCGGATGCGTACGGCCCCGAAAGCAGTGAGCTGCTTATCGCCGAAGCGCTTCATCCTTATCCGAAGGGTCTCGTGATTGCGACCAAAGGCGGACTGACCCGGCCCGGACCCGGCCAGTGGGTGCCGAACGGACGTCCGGAGTACCTGACGCAATGTGTGGAGAAGAGCTTGAAGCGACTGCGGCTGGAGCGGATCGATCTTTATCAATTGCATCGCGTGGATTCAAAAGTGCCGATGGAAGAGTCACTGGGCGCCATAAAAAAAATGCAGGAGGCCGGGAAGATTCGGCATGTGGGATTGTCCGAAGTGGGTCCGGAAGAGATTGCGCGGGCGCGCAAGGTTCTTCCGATCGCGACCGTGCAGAACCGATACAACTTTGCCGACCGCAAGTGGGACAAGGCCCTGGCCTATTGCGAGAAGGAAGGGCTTGGCTTCATGCCATGGTCGCCCGTGGGCGGGGGCAGGTCGCTGCAAGGCGGCGCGCTGGAAACCACAGCGAAAGCGCACGGCGCAACCGTCTACCAGCTTGCAATCGCGTGGCTGCTGGCTCGATCGCCGGTAATGCTGCCGATCCCTGGCACGTCGTCAGTCGCACACCTGGAAGAGAACGTCGCTGCCGGAAAGGTGCAACTAACTCCGGCGGAGTTGAACGCGCTCAACGGCGCGAGCTAGCGAATCTGCTGGGCGCGACACGCCTTCCCGAAAATGCAGGCTTTCTGATTGTGATCCGTCTTGACTGCCCAACCCGGCGAATCTCGCCGATTGGCGTCCGAACCTAAAGAGTGGTGTCAGCCAGGTTGGATTTGTATTTGGTGTTCGTCTGACGATCGTTGAGCTCGATGTAAACGTAACTGGGCGGAATGACGCCCTCCTCGAGCGCAAACCAAATCTTGCCCAAATCGTCCGGCTTGCTCAGGGCGCAAAAGCCGTAGAGCCGTTTGCCGGTCGAAGTGTAGAAGTCCACCCAGGTGCGAGAAGAATTGGTGTTGCTCCCGCACGGCGGGAGAGTGGGGGCGGCCGCAAACATCCCCGCGGGGTAATCTGCCTTGTTCAACACGTCGTAACGATACCGAACCCAATTCTTACCGCCCGTCGTATAATACTCGAGCCGGAGTAGGTAGAGGATCGGATTGGGGGGCGTGGCCGAGGGGGTCGAGGCGACGACAGGCGCGGGCTGATCGCTTGGAACGGCCAGATCGCTTGCCGGGCTGGCCGGTGACTCCTTCGTTGGCGGAGTGGCCTTGCTTGGCGGACTGGCCTTGGTGGTGGGGCTGCGCTGAGGTGCTGGACTCGGCGTGGGGCTGCTGGCGTTGGCCACCAGCACCAGAATCGCAAGAACCGGGAGGATCGCGAATATCTTCGTGAATTTCACGGAGGGCCTTTCTTTAAGGGTTAGGAATGCAGTGTTTTAGCTTCGTTCAGAGTGACCGGGGGGAATGAGCGTTACAAGACATTTCTTGGGGCGTGCATCCAGCTCGATGGCTGCGGGTCCACGCAACTCGACGCTCCTCACGCCACGCGGGCGACGTAGACGGTGCTGGCGGCGTTACATTCCAACAGGGGATTATAAAAGGTGACGACGTGGACTCTTACGTCCGAGAAAGATGCGTCGAGAGCATGGAGGAATTCCTCGTCGGGCGGATCGTCGGACCACATGGCGAAGACTCCGCCCGGATGCAAGTGAGTCGCGAGCCGGCGTAGTCCTTCGGATTCATAAAAGGATTGATGACGCTGGTGGAGGAGGCTGCGGGGCGAGTGATCAATATCCAGCAGGATTGCGTGAAACCGTTTGCCAGGGTTCTCGGGGTCGAGAGTGGCGGAACTCGCCAGCTTAAAAAAATCGCCGTGGACGAATCGGCAGCGTGGGTCGGCGGTAAGCTTCGCACCTAAAGGCACGAGACCGCGACGATGCCAGTCGATCACGGGGGAAAGGGCGTCGATCACGATCAAAGAGTTAACCACCGGATTCTCCAGTGCGGCGCGCGCGGTGTAACCCAAGCCGAGACCTCCTACAACCACGTCGAGCTTATTTCCGGATAGTTCGGCCAGGGCCAGATCGGCCAGTGCGACTTCTACTTTCGTAAACAAGCTCGACATGAGAAAGCTGTCGCCCAGTTTGATCTCGACTACTTCGACGCCACCCAGAGACAGAAGGCGCCTGCGCCTCAGGATTAGCTCGCCGAGTTCGGTCTGCTGGTAGTCGAGCTCTTCAAAATTAGCGCTCATGGCCTGGCTCGATGCTAGACAAAGACGGCGGTCATAGACCGCCGCTACAGGAAAAAATCCATTAAGACTCGCGCGGAGTGGCACTGGCGACGACCAGGCCGGCCAGGAGAAATGTGATGGCGGCGGAGAAGAGGCAGTAGCGACAGAAGGAGTGAAGGACGAACGCCTGGAGGTAGAGCAGCCACAAAGTGAAAGCGAACATGGACCAGACAGTTAGCGCGAAGAGTGTTCGAGCCCGGGCGTAACCGAACCCGGTGAAGATGGCGAAGGTAAAGGCGCTGAAATAACCCAGCACCCCAAGAGAAGCTACGGGTATTCCAGCTATCCGCGCATAGACGCTGCCGAGAACCTCAAAGCAGCCAACCGAGTTCCCGCACGTCGCGGTTTCGCCGGTCAGGGCGAGCACGGTCAAGTAGGTCGCGTCGGCCAGACCGGCGAGGCAGATCACAGCCGCGACGGTGTAGAGAATGGCCCGGGTGCGTCCTTCCTTTGCTCCAGCTTCTTGTTTTGCTTTGCGTTTCACGACTAGGATCAGGGCGCAGGCTTTTCCTTTACTGCCTTGTCGATCGCGGCGCGAAGACCATCAGGGTTCATGGAAGGTACGGGCACGAGTTCATTGTTAATGAAGAGGGTAGGGGTGCTTTGGACGCCGCGCGATTTGCCCAGCTCCTCGTCGGCCGTAACCCGAGCTTTGACCTCCGCACTCTCCATGTCGCGGATGAAACGGTCGACGTCCAACCCGAGCGTGGCGGCGTAACCCTGGAAGAGGACGGGGACGTCGGGGCTTTGCTCCATTTGGTTTGCTCTTCATAAAGCAGATCGTGCATTTCCCAGAAACGGTTTTGCAGGCCGGCGGCCTCGGCGGCGAACGCGGCTTCCCGGGCGTGCTCGTGCATGGCCAGGGGGAATTCATAAAAAATCACACGGAGCTGAAGGCCGAAATCTTTTTCAAGCTGCTTGAGCGCAGTCGCGACTGCACGGCAGGGCGGACACTGGAAGTCGCCGAATTCTTCGAGCGTGACGGCCGCCGCCGTTTGGCCGCGCACGTGGAGCGCCGAGGCTTTGTCCGGCGCTGGCGTCGGAGAATTGCCAGCGGAGGCGGGAACAGCCGGCCGCCTGGCCCGGTAAAGCAGAGTTCCACTGCCGAGCGCAAGTAATCCGACTGCGATAACAATAAGGAAAGGCAGAGATTTTTTCATCGCGACAGGAACGCCACGAGCACCGGCGCCGGCGGCAGGCTCTCGATCTCTAAACACTTGTCTAACATGGCGGAAAGGATGACGGTCATGAATGTTTGCCAGAAATTTCAGCTGCTTTTGTTTTCTGCTGGCGAGTCTTTCGCCCGTCCTTTGCCCGGACGCAAGCGCGCGCTCGAAGGGCGCCACCGCCCCGGGAACTTACCGCGACTGGAACGGCGACATCGATGAGGTGACGATCCTGCAGCCATTCCGGCTCGACAGTTACAACGACATTGCGGTGGAGTCTTTCGACCTCACTGGATTGCCGCTGCCGGACCCTGGCGAGAACACCTTCCGGGCGGTCCAATCCGCGGTGGCCAGGATCAAGCCGGCCTTTATTGAAGGCTTCCTCAGAAAACTGCGGTACAAACCGGCGGCCAACGCGATGAGCGGCCCTCCCAATGCCAGACCGAACACGCTGGTCATACGCGCGCGGTTGGTGAAAGTGGATCCGGGTTCGCAGGCGGCCCGCTACTTCGGCGGATTCGGAGCCGGTGCGGTGAAGGTGGCGATTGTAGGGGAAATCATCGACGCTCCTTCCCGGACGACCCTCGTTCGGTTCGCGCAGGAGAGGCGCTCCGGTTTCGGCATTTTCGGTGGCAGCTACGGCGACCTTTTTGTCCGGACTGCGCAGCAGATCGGCGGCGACGTTGCCGGTCTCCTGAACGCGTTCTGATGGCCGGGCCCTGCGGGAGTTTTCGCCGGCGGGCGGCCATTTCGACCGCGCGAAACGAACAAACAAGGTCCAGGTCGCGTGCCACTCGGTCGCGTGCTCGCGAATTCGTCGCAACCACTCAACCACCCGCGTTAAACACGTTAAGGAGAAATCGCCATGAAAAGGAAATCCGCGTCCGAATCCGGGTCTTTTAATTCACGCATCTTTCTGGGCTTTCTTTTTTGTTCTGCCGGAGCGCTTCTGGCTGTGCTCAGTCTGGCCGCGCCGGGACCGGCGTCGAAGCCATCACTGGCAGTCGCCTTTGCTCCGCCCACTTTCGGTCAACCGATCATTAGCGGCATCGGCGGGACCGGCTTCGAGCAAGACCTTCGGCTCGATCCTTCCAATGCCAGCCGCGTTTACACCAGCGCGCCGGGGACGGCGTCCGCCGATACCAGTTGGATCTGGCGTTCGCTCGACACGGGTAAGACCTTCAAATGGGTCCCGGGCGCTACTGCCCTGGAAGGGAAAGTTACTACCTGCCACGGAGGAGGGGACACCGAGCTCGGGGTCGACTCGGCAGGACACCTTTACTTTAACGATCTTACGCTCGCCAACTTCAGCACCGCGCGCTCGGACGATCAGGGCGCGACTTTCACCTGTAGCAACACGGGAGTTCCTGATACCGCGGTGGACCGCCAGTGGTATACCATCGACGGCGATCCGACTAATGGCGGCAACATCTACCTCGTGAACGACGAGATCGGGCCTGGCGGGGTGATGTGTGGCAGCAGCACCGGTAACAACGTCCTCGTGATGTATCGTTCGCCGGTAAGTGGCCTAGGTGCGACTGCCGGGCTTACTTTCGGCCCTGCTAACAAGGTTACAGCCGTAGGTAGTTGTGATGAAGCTATCATGGGTAACAACGAGCTGAGCCCTATCGCTACTACTTTGGGGCAGCCTGATGGCTTGGGAGGATATGCCACTTTAGCCACGCCGGTGAAGCACATCTTCGTCATCCATGATAACGCGCAACTAAACAAGATCCTGATTGGCCGCTGCTTCCCGGTCGCTTTCGGATTGCCTGTTGCCAATGTCAGTGATCCAAGTGGCTTGAACTGCACGGACACGCTGGTGGCGGATTTGGGCCCGGGCGTGAAGACCGGCGGGGACTTCCCTACTATGGCGATAGACAAGGCCGGCAACCTCTACGCGGTCTGGGAACAAGCTCCGATTGAAGCGGCTGGGATGATTAACGGCGATACCGTTCTTAAGTATGCCTTCTCCACGGATCAAGGTAATCACTGGTCGGCGCCGATTCTGATCGATACCTCGAGCTCGCCCGTGGGCACACTGCACACTAACGTGTTCGCGTGGATGGTCGCGGGAGACGATGGCCGCGTGGACATCGCATGGTATGGCACCCCAGGCGCTCCCACCTTTCCTTCGAACGGCCCAGACTCCTGTCCTGCTACTTGTGACTGGAGCCTCTGGATGGTCCAGACCTTGAACGGTCATGACGCCGTCCCTGCCTTCACCGCGCCCGTGCAGGCCAGCGCGCACTTTAACCATCGCGGCAGCATTCAGACCCTCATGGGTGGACAAACCGGCGACCGTTCGTTAGGCGACTTTCTCCAGATCCGGATGGGCGCGCTCGGTGAGGCGCAGATTTCTTATGCCGACTCCAATAGCATTGTGGAAGCCTTTGATCCGCACGGAATGTTCGTCCGGCAGAATGGCGGCACTGGACTGCTGGCCGCCAGTTCGTTCGTCAACATTCCCGGCCTGACGCCGCTCAACGCTGTGTCCGACCCAAGTGGCGATGGAAAGTATGAAGTGAACGGATCGAGTAGCGCAAACATGCCGCAACTAGATATCATTAGCTCCAGCATCACCCTGGTCGCGACCGCGCCCTGCTCGGCCGCCGACCCATGTTACCGGATCGTGATGCAGTTAAGTGACCTGAGTCTCGCACCCACGACGGCTCAGGACCCGGACCCGGACCTGGTCTGGTCGACCCAGTGGATGGTTCCTTCCACGAGCGACGTGACTGGAGGGAAGAATTTCCACGCCTATGCCGAATCGTTTAACGGGGGCGCCTTGCAGTGCTTTGTGGGTGAAAACGCAGCCTTAATTGTAGGTGGCGGAGTAACCATGACTTACCCCGGCATCAGTGCGCTGCCGGCGGCGAATTGCGCTTCGACCCTCGGCCCGAACGGAAATATTATTATCTATGTTCCCTTGTCCTCGGTCAACGAGCCAGGCGCCATAGACAATCAATTGCATGAAGTCACAGCCAGTACCATGACACTTCAGGAGCCTGCGAATACTACGCCTTCCTTTGGTGGAATCGGCGGCTCGCTCTTCAATCTGATTGATGTAGCCCAGGGTTATACTTTCAATCCCACGGCGATAACGCCAACACCTACTCCGACGATCGCTCCCACAGCTACACCTACGGTGACTGCTACACCCACACCAACCATCACGCCGGCGCCCACGACGACGCCAATACCAACCGCTACGGCAACAGCAACCGCAACCCCCACTCCTGTTCCGACTCCAACGAACATCCAGTTAGTGAATATTTCCGGCCGCGTCTTCGCCCAGACGGGCGATAATGTCGGCATAGTTGGGTTCATCGTGAAGGGGTCCGGCTTCAAACGGGTCATCGTCCGCGCTCTCGGCCCTTCGCTTTCCTCCAATCGCCAGCCCGTGCCCGGGACGTTACCGGATCCAGTTCTCGAACTCCATGATACTAACGGGGCGACGATCACCAATGACAATTGGCGGAGCACGCAGCAGACCGAGATTCAACAAAGCGGCCTCGCGCCTTCCGACGATCGCGAAGCAGCAATTATCCGAACAGTTCCCGCGGGTAACTATACGGGCATCATTCGGGACGCCCTCGGGAACAGCGGGGTGGGCCTGATCGAGGTCTACGATCTGGGAGGTCCGGCTGCGGATGAGGTCGAAAGATCCTCGCTGGATTTAATGGAACCTGAGGCGACGAATTCAACCGAGCTAGGCAATCTTGCCGTGCGGGCCGACGTTGGCACCGATGACAATGCCCTGATTGATGGATTGATCCTGAGTGGCGGCACGGCCAAGCGCGTGCTCTTCCGCGCGCTCGGTCCGTCGGTGAGGGTGAATGGCGCTCCTATCCCGGGAGCGTTGCAGAACCCGACGCTCGAACTGCATGATGGCAACGGCGAGCTCCTGCGCAGCAACGACGATTGGAAGGACGCGCCGAACGCCGCGGAGATCCAGGCGACCGGCCTCGCGCCCACCGACGACCGCGAGTCCGCCATCCTCATGACGCTGCCCGCAGGGAATTATACAACGGTGATGCGCGGAGTGAACCGGACCACGGGTATCGGTCTCGCCGAAGCCTACAAGCTTGATAACTAACGCTCGCGGCGACATCGTTATCGTATCCTGTTCGCGCCTTGGATCGCTAGACGGATTCTCCAAGTGTCGTAATGTTTTGGACGCAGTCAGCCTGATTAAGATCCGGCCTCCAGCATGGTAGCGATATTGCACCGCTTCGTTTCAGCATTTGTGAACCGTGCTCCTCCCTGGATGGGCAGCTTCAGTGTCTGTTTGATTCTGCTCGGAGTCGCCTTCAGCGCAGCGTGGCGAGCAACTCACGATCTCGAGTGGCCCTATGACCTTGACCTTTTTCGCGATGCTGCTTTTGCCCAAACCATAGCCAGGGGCGATTTTCCAGACGATGCTTATTACTCCGGCGAACAGAATTGGTACAATCCGCTTGGACCCACCGTGATAGCAGTGGTGGCCAAGATTTTCGCTCTGGAACCCATTCAAATATATGCGCACCACGGCGCAGTTATTGGTTTGGTCGTGCCCCTTGCTATTTTTGTCCTGGCAGTCGCCTTGTTTGGCCGATGGGCGGGCTTGGCAGCATTATTTGCATTTTTGTTTCTGGGTCCCCATGACGTTTTGCCGTCCTGGGCTGCCCCAACCTATTCGCCCTGGTTATTCACAAACTTGCTCTCACTGGTCCCGTTTGCCCTGACCATAACCATAGCCCTTCGCGCCCGCGAAAACAGTCGACCCATTACCTGGATTATATGCGGCGTTCTCCTTGGGGTAACGTTCCTCACCCATACCGCCACGGCTATTGTCGCGGGGTGTATTGCTCTCGTGTTGGCTTGGGGACACGGGAAGCCACGTTTAATCGCGTTGCGCTGGAGCTTGGTCTTGTTTTCGGCAGTGGTGGTGAGTCTCCCGTTTCTGGTGACGATTGTTGGACGTTATGGCCTCCGCATTAGGAATACGGCGCCTTTGGACTTCTTTTGGGAGGAAACGGATTTGCGCAATATCTTCGAGTTCCTTCGGTCAACCTTGAATGTCGGAAGCGCGATATCTTGTCTTGGATTTATCATGCTCTTTACGAGCCGGACCACGAAAGCTGCCCGATCTGTAATGATAGCGTGGCTGGGAGTATGCCTGGTTCTCTTTGCTTACGGCTATGCTCGGCAAGCCTGGCCAGGGGCGCACCTGCCAGGTATCTTGCCTTCCTTTCATTGGCTGTTTCATTTGCGGCTGGCAAAGGCACTCCTACTTGGTTTTGGACTGTACTGCGCCCTGGATCTCATCACGTCACGGCTCGACCGGTGGTGGAAACTGCCAAGTCCAGTTGCGCTTCTCTTCGTCTTCATCCTTTTCTTGGGATTACAGTATCGGAAAATCTCCCATCGCTTCGACTTCGTGGGAGCGCGTGAACTGGCTTTGTCTTACGCCGCTTTACCAGGATTCCGCGAGTCGGTCGCGTGGTTGCGCCGCGAGACCTCGGCTGACGCGGTCGTTCTCGCGCCGCCGCAATGGGCGCTCGTCCTGCTTGGGGCGGCCGGCCGGAAAACCGTGATAGTCGATCGCCCTTTCTCCAACCCCTACGTTCTTTTTGAACCGCGCGCTGCTGCCGCCGGGGACATGGAAATGAATCTGGCCGGCCATCAACGCGACGCCTTCCTCGAAATTGCTCTGAAATACCACGTTTCCTACGTCTTGCTCGCCGACGCCTTGCCGGTATTCGATGACCGCCGCTTAACGGCACCGTTCGTTACGCCTGTTTTCGCGCAAGGAAATTTTGCTGTGCTGCGAATCGAGCAGTGACGAAAGGCGTAGTTTCTATTCGTGAGAAAACCGTCTGATTTCGGAGTAGCGAAATTTGTGGAGGTAAGGGGATTCGAACCCCTGGCCTCTTCATTGCGAACGAAGCGCTCTACCAACTGAGCTATACCCCCCAAACGCACATCCCCAAAGATGCCGGGCACCAATTATCGAACCAAACATCAGCTAGGCAAGCGAAGCTTGTGAAATTCGTTCTGGGCGGGTCAATCCCGGTCTACCCGAGCTGGAGCCCACGCGGAGGAATCGGATAACGGCGGCGCTTCATCGCCACCTTTTTTCCGCGTGCGCGGGGTGTGAAAATTCTTTCTTGCCAGATTGGTTTCAGCCCACATAGCCTGTCGAAGTAGTTTCTCACTCGAAGCCCGCGGTCCACTGGACCAAAGGCGGACAGAAGGACTTGAAAATGACGGCTGATCTTGAAATCAACAACAGCGCGAATCCCAGAGCGCGCTATGTCACCTGGTTCCCGTCTCCCTGCCGCATTCGCCTGACGGACGCTTCGGGCGCGACCGCACCGGTTAGCGTCACGCTCACGGGGCGATCGACTGCCACGGGAGGCGTGGTCAGGTTCCGCCGGACGCAGAGTGGCGCCGCCGCCACGAGTTTGTCGCTCCAGCTTCCCATCAACGGCGCCTCTATGCCGTTCTTTGTTTCGGGGCTTTTTGGGCGTCCCAGTCTGGCCGACGGAGACGTAACGATCGAGGCGCGAGCCGGCACTGCTCTCATCGGCGCGGTGAAGTTGATGGTGCGGATCAGGAAAAACGCCAATACGCTGACGGTGGCAGAGCGGAACCGCTTCATCGGAGCGTTTGCCCAACTGAATAATCAAGGGGCCGGACGTTTCGTGGACTTCCGCAACATGCACACCGCGGCCGCTTCGCCCCAGGCGCACGGCGCTCCGGGATTTCTGCCCTGGCATCGCGCCTACCTGCTCGATCTCGAACGCGAATTGCAGGGGATCGACTCGAGCGTTGCTTTGCCTTACTGGCGCTTCGACCAGGCGGCGCCCAATCTGTTCAGCCTCGCGTATCTTGGTTTTTCCACTTCGGCGAATGGGACGGTGCAGTTCAGCTCGACTAATCCGCTTCAGTTTTGGGTGACTGATGGCGTCCAGGGCATTAACCGTCGCCCGTTTTTCAATACCACCAGCGGTTTCGCGAGCGGTCGCACCGAGGCGCAGACGCTTGCCCTCGGCGCGCAGTACGCGGCCTTCCGGAACATGGAAAGCAACCCGCACGGGTCAGCCCACACCAGCTTCGGCGGCTCCATTTCCAGCATCCCGACCGCCGCGCGGGATCCCTTGTTTTTCCTTCTCCACGCCAACGTCGATCGGTTGTGGGCGAAATGGCAACGACAGAATAATCGCTTTGATCCGACGGTCGCCGCATCGTTCACCAATGACGGGAGCAATCCCATCGGCCATAACCTCGCGGACACGATGTGGCCCTGGAACGGCATTACCGGACCTCCGCGTCCTCCTACGGCGCCCGGCGGCGCGATGGCCGCTTCGCCCAGCGTAACCGCCCCTGGGGCCCAGCCGCGGGTGCGAAATAGTTTGGATTTCCAAGGCAGGATCAATGTCGCTTCGCGACTGGGATTCGACTATGACGATGTGCCGATGCCCTAACGACTCTCGCATGAGGAACCCGACAGCATGAGCAAAAAAGGTATCAAACGCGCGGCCAAAAGCGCGAAATCAGCGATGCAGGCTGGTGCGACCAGTTTATCGCCTCGCCTGGCGATGACCACCGCTACCAACGCAGGCAAGTCGGTGAAAGAGCGCGTGGCTGCCATGCCGAATGTAAGCCAGGCTGTCATCGAGAGTGATGCTCAGCTGCAGGCAGTGCTAAAGGTTCTGCGCAGCAAGGACGAGCCCACGCCGGTGAGGCTGGCGGCTTTGCAGGCGCTACAAGCAGCGAGCTTTGCCGTGATCGAGTTCGAGTCCTGCCGCGGAGATTATCTCGCCACGCTCAGGGCCGTGGCAACCGACTCGGACTTGGAGCTTCGTCAACGCGTGCTCGGGATCCTCGCCCGGGAGAACGACGGTTTCGCGCAGCAGCGATTACTGGAAGGTCTGCAGAATCCGGAGAAGGCGCTCCTGCCGCCCGAGAAAGCGCTCCAACTTCTTGGCTACGACGTCCACGCGGACGCTTATCCGGTAGCGCGCGAAATCGTCAAACATCCACCCAGTGATGCCGCCAAGCGCGAAGCTTTGCGCTTGCTCGGCGCGGATGCCTCCTCGAAGCCGCTCTTCGAAAAAATTCTGCGCGACAAAGAGGAGACCAGAGAAATCCGGCAGATTGCGGCCTCGTCCCTCCACGCCATCGCACCGGCCGCACTGCAGAAACACGCGCGCGAGATGTTGCTCGATCCAAAAGAATACAGCGATATCCAAGAGACAAGTCTCACTGCGCTGACGCAGTTCGGCGACGCGGGCAAGGTCGAGAAGGACGAGACGTTGATGAAGCGCATCAGTTCCCTCAGAGGCGTGGGATCGACCAAGCTGAAACAAGGCGCGCGTCTCTTCCAGGCGAAGTACGGCGGCTAAGAGGCGCGGATTCGATGCCGCAACTGGCCGCTACCCGTGCGCTGGCAGAATCCGAGTTTGCCCAGCTAGTCGATGCCCTCAGCTCCGAGCCGGATCGAGGCAACGAGCTAATCGATCTCCTTCGCGAAGACCATCCAGTGTACGACCAGCGTGGCGCGGCCGCGACGGTCCGCATGCGTGGGTGGATCCTGATCGCGCTTAGCCGCAGCGCGCTAAATGACAACGCGCTTTTGTTCGTGCTCGAAGAACTTGATACCGGCCGCGATGCCTATCTGGTCGCCGCCGCCGCCCGCGCGTTGCGTTCGTACGCGAATCCAAACGCGGCCTTTGCGCCGTTTGTCATCCGGGCGATCGACAACATCCGGTATCACGATGAGCCTGTCACTTTGGAGCGCTATGGCGAATATGCGACCTCCACCACTGACTCCGGCACCACGCCTGTGCGTGAGCTGCTCGCGACGTTAGTGTGGCTTGGGCCACATGCACGCGAGGTCCTCCGCGAGATAGAAAGCTGGCGGGCAAATCGCAGCGGTTTCTCCAAGAAGTTTTGGAATGAAGTGGATCAAGCCTTTGACGCTGTCGCCGGAATTGATCCGCTCCGCGAGTCCAACCATGACACCTGTTGTTGCAAGTTACCGAGCAGCCTGGGGAACACTCATTCCTGGTCGCCTGGTTCCCGTAACGATTGCGAGGCGATTGAATCGACCGTCTTCGAGGACCACGACGGCGCTACCATCGCATTTGGGGAATTCTTCCGCGGGCATCCGTCCGTTGTCGTCTTCTTCTACACCCGCTGCGACAATCCCCAGAAGTGTTCGCTTACCATCACAAAACTCGCGCGCTTGCAGAAGTTGTTGGCTGACCAGGGACTCACGGAGCAAATATCCACTTCGGCGATCACGTATGACCCGGCGTTTGACGTGCCGGAGCGGCTGAGCGGTTACGGACGAAACCGTGGCGTGCGCTTGGACGCGCGGCACCGAATGTTGCGAGCCATCGACGGTGTGGATGCATTGCGCAATCACTTCAAGCTGGGAGTGAACTTTATCGAATCGCTCGTGAACCGGCATCGAATTGAGGTTTACATTCTCGATGTCGATGGCCGGGTCGCCGCCTCCTTTGAACGCATCCATTGGAATGAACAGGAAGTGATAAATCGAGCTGTGGAACTGCTGAAGGAGGAGCGCCCGCCGCCGCCGCCATCCGAGACGGGACGTCTTGTTGCTCCGTCGCGTTCCTCAACGGCGTTGCCCGTGGCCAGCACCTTCGCTTCGCTCGGTCTCGCATTTTTTCCCAAGTGTCCGGTTTGTTGGGCTGCCTACTTAAGCGTTCTTGGATTAACGGGGCTGGAGCGGATCCCGTATGCCCCATGGTTGCAGCTGGCCCTTATCGCTCTGGTGTTGCTGAATGTTGTCAGTGTGTGGATGAGAGGTCGGGCCACGGGGCGAATGAGCGCCTTCGCCCTCGTCGCGGCCGGCGCAATCGCGATCCTTATCTCCAGAGCGGGACTCGGTCTGGATGGCGCGGGGCCGTGGGGTGTGGCTTTAACGCTGGCCGGTTCACTTCTGAGCGCGCTGAGTCGCGAAAAAACCACCCCGGTCTTGTGGCGGCGTCTGGCAACGCGCGTGTGATTGCACCACATTGCCGCTGGTAATTGATCTTTACCCAAAAGAGTCTTGCTTCCGTTCGTAACACTTGACGCAGCCTGCGCGGCGAATGTTATTCAGCGCAGAAGAATGCAAGGTACGTGAATGAGAAACCGAGTTAGCCATGGCCGAAGAGAGAGTTGGTAAGAAACCGGAGCTGGAAGGCGAGACCGGGACGGAAAATCCCATCGCTGATACTTCGGAAGTTGGCGGTCGAGGACGGCAACTTCTTTACAAGTGTTACCACGATGGCGCGGAAAATTACGTCCAGATTTGGGGTAATGGATATTTCCTTTGCTTTAAACTACAAGTAAGCGGTTCGCGAAGTTCGACTCTGCCGAGCATGCGGGCTCACAGCAGGATTGCCTATGAAGCGGGGAGACGATAAAAGCGTTCCATCCCGCTCGCCATGGCGCACGATGTTTTCATTTCGCACTCGACCACGGACAAAGCGGTGGCCGACGCCGTTTGCGCGGCGCTCGAAAATGTAACGATCCGCTGTTGGATCGCGCCACGGGATGTCCTTCCCGGACGCGCTTACTCCGGAGAGATCACCCGGGCGATTCAGCAACGCAGAGTGCTGGTGCTGATTTTTTCCGGCGATTCGAACAGCTCTCAACAAGTCCTGCGCGAAGTCCAACTGGCGGCTAACTCGCGTTTGCACATCGTCCAGTTTCGCATCGGCTCGGTCGTCCCAAACGAAGATCTGGAATATTACCTGAGTGGTCCGCACTGGCTCGACGCGTTAACACCTCCGCTGCAACGTCATCTCGAGACACTTCAAGGCTCGATCAAAGCCCTGCTGAATTTACCCGGCGATGCGACGGCGAAGTATCCGGAGCCCGCCGCGATTCGACGAGAGGGGCCGCGAGGGGACAGTGACCAACAGGTTGTTGCGCCCGTGCTGCCGGTAGCGAGTGATTCGGGTGTTGGGTCAGTAACGCCATCGAATGTCTGGAAATGGATAGCTCTAGGTGCGGCTGCGTTGGTGCTTGGTTATTTTGCCTATGTCTCATTCTTCAGCCATCTGCGTCCCAGTCCCGCACCCGCGGCTGCGCAGCCCAGCGTTTCTCCAGCAACTGCGAGAGCTTTAGTAAGTGTCACGCCTGAGCAAGCCCGAGTCGCCAACTCGCCTTCGCCCAAAGCTTCAGTCGGTGTCCTGGTTACTCAGAATGAAGCCGAAAGCTTCATCAGGTCTGTCTACCATGACATCGAACAAAATGATGTGGAGAAGATGCTGGGTTACTTCGACGAGACGGTTGACTACTATGCCTACGGACGCAAAGACAAGGCCTTCATTGCGGGCCAATTGCGCCAATACTTTGCGGCTTTGCCGATCCGATCGTTTTCTGTCGGCGAAGTCAGGCTCCAAGCGTCGTCCGACGCCGGCAGCGCGCCGGTGACCTTCGAGGTCCGCTACTCGCTCGGGACCCCGGGGCAATCGGGTGCGAGTACGGGGCGGTCGCATGTGGAATGGGTTTTGGTTAAACGCGACGCGGCATTGAAAATTACCCGCTTTACCGGCACCTCGTATCCGGACGCTTCCCCGGCAGGTTCCCCCTGAAAGCGAGAGCGGATTCTCCCTTGGCGGGGAATTGGGAAGGGGCGCGCTCCTGGCTGATCGGATTGCAACCGCCATTATGGAAATTATAAAACTGGTCTGTAAACTGCTTCATTCATGCCATTGATCTTTCGGGCGATGGGCGCGCGACGATCCGAGGAAAAACCACTATGTGTTTGGCACTTTATTTGGCAGCGGCGCAGGAATTACCCGTAATCGCCTGGGATGAAAACAACCCGGCCTTTCACGTCCTTCGTTTGCCCAAGACTGCCGAAGGGGTGCGAAAACATTTTCGGTACGATCACGTTTACTACGCCGGTTCGAAGCAAGGTTGTTCGTGCGCATTTAATTACGGACATGAGTTCGACTCCATCTCCGAGCTGAGGAACTATCTTCGCAACGCACTTATCTGTGTCAGCGAGGTTGAAGTGTTCGCCTGCCATGCCGGGGCCGAAGAGCAGGAAACTCAACACGCTCAAAGCACTTCTCCCGAGGGAATAGCCCTCGGTGAGTTCTTTTTCAAGGATGGCCAGTACCTCTCTATCCGCTCGGTGAAATCGTCGCAGCGTTTCACCGAAGCAGAAAAATGTTTAGCGCAAGCGACGCGACCGGTTCCAGTGGTCGAACGGGCCGCCGCGCTGGTCTCCGAGCCGCAAAACGCCAGGGCTTGTTAGCCGCTTCAAGCGGGTTTGAGGGAGCGGCTTCGGTTTTGATTCGGCGCCTCCCGTCCATCCTGGATATATTCTCCTTGAAGTTCACCTTCGGAGGTGTTTTTTCCCTGTCTGCTGTCGGGAAGGTTTTGTCTTCCGCGGCCGGCATCGTTTAGAGCGGCGTCACTTCAACTCTGGAAAGAAACAATCGTATGGGACTCATGGACTTCATCAAAGGCGAGTTGATCGAAATCATCGAATGGACCGATGATTCTCGCGACACGCTGAGCTTTCGCTGGCCGGACAACGACAAGGAAATCAAGAACGGCGCGCAATTGATCGTGCGGGAATCGCAGGTGGCGCAGTTCGTTTATCTCGGACAATTCGGCGACACCTTCCAGCCGGGTAAACACACCTTGACCACGGACAACATTCCGGTGTTGACGACGCTGAAGGGCTGGAAGTACGGGTTCGAGACTCCGTTCAAGGCGGATGTTTATTACGTCAGCACCCGCCTGTTCACCGGCAACAAATGGGGCACGTCGAACCCGGTCATGATGCGCGATAACGATTTCGGCATCGTGCGGGCGCGTGCTTTCGGGACCTACGATTTCCGGATCACCGATCCGAAGTTGTTCCTGAAAGAGGTGGCGGGGAGCGACCAGCATTTCCGCCTCGATGAATTCGCGGATACGATGCGCTCTCGCATCGTGAGCCTGTTCAGCGAAGCACTGGCTCAATCGAAAATTCCCGTGCTCGATGTCGCGTCCCGCTACAGCGAGGTCGGCGCGGCTTTGCTGCCGCTGATCAATCCGGTAACGAATGTGAAGTACGGCCTCGAATTGACCACCTTCATTCTCGAGAACGTGAGCCTGCCGCCCGAAGTCGAGCAGGCGATCGACAAACGTTCGTCCATGGCGGCCGTGGGAAATTTGAATGATTTCGTCAAATTCCAGATGGGCCAGGGCATGACCCAGCCGGGCGGAAGCAACGCCGGCGGTTTCGCCACGGAGATGGCGGTCGGCATGGCGATGGCGCAACAAATGATGCAGCAGCAAGGGGGGATCCTTGGACCTCAAGCGACCCCGAGCGCGTCACCTCCGTCGCCGCCAGCTGCTCCGACGGGGCCCGGCGGCCCTCCTCCCCCGCCTCCGCCGGGACAACCTCCCGCGCCGCCGAAGGCCGCGACCGCAATGCCCGATCTGCTCAGCCCCGGCGATGTGGCCAACGCACTTGGAGTCAGTGAAGGTGACGTGATTGCCACTATCGAAGCGGGCGATCTCAAAGCGAAAAAGATCGGCTCGACCTGGCGCGTCTCGCGTGCCGCGATGGATGAATTCCTGAAAAGTTAGCGCGGCTGGCATGGCGGAAATCAGCGCGCGGCAAAAACAGGCCTGCCCTGCATGCGGCGGCGCGGCAGAATGGAATCCAGCGAAACAGGCGCTCGTTTGCCCATTCTGCAATACGGTCTTGCCGCCACCGCTTCCGCAAGACGCTTCGGCGAAGCCGGGGGAAAACGATCTCGCCGCGGCCTTGAGCGCGGTGAGCGAAAATGATCGCGGCTGGCAGGCGGAAAAGACTTCCGTGAAATGCCAAAACTGCCAGGCCATTTCCGTTTTCGATCCGACTCGCGTGGGGCAACGTTGCGATT
>Ga0193744_1000025_pt1 | contig 71713 bp, 61 predicted proteins | sample L1a1metaG_FD_143056 | JGI IMG/M metagenome (GOLD analysis project Ga0193744, IMG submission 143056) | Soil microbial communities from a riparian zone of the East river system, Colorado, United States - L1a1 | ecosystem: Environmental > Terrestrial > Soil > Riparian zone | place: USA: East River...
CAAACCCTAAAAGAAAACTCAGTTTTTATTATCATCATTTCCTCCCTTCTTTTGGCTTTCCTTATCATCATCATGATAATTCAATATAAAAAAATAGTCTTTCTCAAAAACCTGCCAGAGAGAAGAAAGCTAATAAATGAAGAAGAGAAGACAGAAGATACAAAAATCAGACCTGCACTTTTCCCATTAATTCAGCCCCACCAGGAAAATATCATCAGTTTAAAAAATTATATAGAAGAAAATATTGAATCTGATATTAGCATTGACCAACTAGCTAGGAAATTGCACACCAGTACCCGCCAGCTGCAAAGATTATTCAAAGAAGAAATAAACCTGACCCCTAAGCAATTTATCACAATTATCAAATTAGAAAAAGCTTCCTGGTTATTAAGCAACAGCAATAAAAGCATCTCAGAAATAGCCTTCGCCACAGGATTCTCTGACCCCGCTTATTTTACCAATGTCTTTAAACGCTATTTTGGGCTGCCGCCTAGTAGTTTTGGGAAGATGTAGACTTTAATTTTAATTTTATCATTCGCATTGTTCTTATTAATTGGGCAAGTCATTTTTACACCTAAGGCTAATATCTTTACTACTTTTATGGACGAGTTACAGGCGGGTATAGGACGGGTATAGGACGGGTAATAGGCGGGTAAGAAATTCTTACCCGCCTATTACCCGCCTATTACCCGTCCTATACCCGCCTGTAACTCGCCTATAAACTAAATGTATAAATATTCAATCTAAATTACTATTACAAATGAAATCTGGCACACTATACCTCATCCCAAGCCCATTAATTGAAGATCTTACTACATCTATTGATCCGGCATTAATAGAAATAATTCATTCCTTAAGGGTGTTTGTAGTAGAAAAGTCCAAGACAGCCAGGCAATACATAAAATCTACAATACCACCCTATACTCAGCAGGAAATAACTGTAGTAGAACTTAATAAACATGGGGTAACTGAAGAATTGGATGAGGTTTTTAAAAGATTAAAGAAGAGTGAATCGGTAGGCTTAATTTCGGAAGCAGGTTGTCCCGGAGTTGCAGATCCTGGAGCTGACATTGTAGCACATGCTCATAATCTGGGTATTCCAGTAAGACCTCTGATTGGCCCTTCTTCGATTTTATTAGCTTTAATGGCATCAGGAATGAATGGTCAAAAATTCTGTTTCCATGGTTATCTTCCCCAAGATAGAACGGCATTAGCAAAGGAATTACAACGACTGGAAATGGAATCAATAAAGTTTAAGCAAACTCAGATCTGGATTGAAACACCTTACCGTAATAATCAAATGAAAGAAGTTTGCCTTGCAAGTTTAAAACAGAATACCCGTTTTTGTATTGCAGCAGACTTAACAGCTACTGATGAAAAAATATTTTCAGGAAGAGTAGGAGATTGGACCAAAGACAAGATGGGAGAATTGCATAAAATACCTGCGGTATTTCTATTACAAGCTTAACCCCTATCAATCAAAGTTTAACCAATCAGAAACAGGAGGCGTTTTATAGGCAAGTCTTGTCTCCATTTTTTGTTTAAACCGGTTGATTATTAATTGTGCAATACGCAAGTGTGGCATTTCAGGTGAAGAAGGGTTTAAAGCTTCCCAGATTAAAGACTCCTTCACATCATGACGATATAAGAGATTAAGTAAAAACTCCATACGCCCCTTATCCATAAGATCAGCAACTCTTTCAGCTAAAGAATTAAATAACATTTCTTCGCTAAATGTACCATCAAGAGAGTCCATTTCAAATTCTTCTGCCACGGGCAAAAACTCATCTATGAGCATAAAAATTACTTTATTATATTAAACGTCCTGACGAATTAAAGTCAATATGTCGTCTATATATTCTCTATGGTTAGCCAGCCGGGGAACTTTATTCTGACCACCGAGTTTACCCCTGTTTTTCATCCAGGTATGAAAAGTACCTTTGGGTATTTCTTTTAGATTTAAGGCAACAAGTGCCATGTCTTTATATCGTTTTGCTTCATAATCACTATTGACAAGTTGTAAGTTCTTATCAAGTGCTAAGCTGAATTCTTTCAGGCTTTCGGGTGCTTTTTCAAATTCAATCAACCATTCATGTCCTGCTTTCCCAGTGCTTTTAAAATAAATTGGTGCTACTGTATATTCAGATACAATGGCTTCAAATATTGGGCAGGTCATAGCCAGTGCCTTATCGGTATTGCTTACGATTACTTCTTCACCAAAAGCATTCACAAACTGTTTGGTTCGTCCGGTTACTTTTATCTTAAATGGAAAAACAGAAGTAAACATAACGGTATCACCTGGCATATATCTCCACAATCCTGAATTGGTGGTTATAACTAAAGCATAATTCAAACCTACTTTCACATCCTGTAATGGAATGGCTAGTGGTCTGGTAGCTTCCCATTGGTCCATAGGCAGGAATTCATAGTAAATGCCATTATCCAACATCAATAACATGTCATCACAATCAGGATCATTTTGAATAGCAAAGTATCCTTCAGAAGCATTGTATATTTCGATGTAATTGATTTTATCAGATGGCAAAAAGGCTTTAAACTGTTCTCGATAAGGAGTGAAACTCACACCCCCATGTATATAAGTCTGAAAGTCTGGCCACACCTCCAATATATTTGCCTTACCGGTAATCTCCAATATTCTTCTAAATAAAACTATGGTCCAGGTAGGTACACCACCCAACATGACTATATTTTCATTGATCGACTGCCTGGCCATTAACTCAATCTTCTCTTCCCATTCTGACATCAACCCAATTTCAAGACTTGGAGCATAGAAGGGTTTTACAAAGGCAGGCATATTGGCCAACATGATAGCAGAGACATCTCCGATTTTAGAATCCTGATATTCTGTATAATTAGTAAGAGAACCACCCATAACCAGGTTCTTGCCTGCAAATATTTTGGAGTCGGGTTTAGTATTATATAAAAGTGTCATAGTATCGAAAGTACCCCTTAGATGGCAGGACTTAAGATTTTGAGTAGTAACTGGAATAAACTTAGACTTATCGCTGGTAGTACCCGAAGATTTAGAGAACCATTTTACCTGTCCGCTCCACAGTACATCTTTTTCACCCAGCATCATACGTTTTATATAAGGCTTTAGTGTTTCATAATCTTGAAGTGGTACGCGTTTAGAAAAATCTTCGGCTGTATAAATAGTAGAAAAGTCATACTTTCTACCCCAAACAGTATGCTTATTAAGAGAAAGCATATTATTAAGAACCTCATTCTGCACTTGTATTGGAAACTTGACAAACTTTTCAATCAACCTGTAACGCTCACGAAAGTACCAGCCAAAGATGTTATTCATCAAATTTTTCATAGTCATAGTCTGCCGGGGGTAACCCTATTATAACAAAGATACACAATTTTAAAATATTTAGCCTGAAAGAGACCAGGTATGATGGGATAACTTGAAATAAGCTTTATAAATTGCTTAGAATTGCAATTACTTCATTCAAATAAAAAGCTACTCCTTTATTGAGTAGCTTTTTATATTGATCCTCTTTATTGTGATTATTGTATTTTGACTATTTTCTTCGTAGTTGCCTGATTAGCAGCACTTAATTGTAGTATATATATTCCAGCAGGGTAAGAAGACAGATCTATTGCTTCATTTATATAGCTAGAATTAAGGTATTTTTTGCTGTATAATAACTTGCCTAAAACATTGCTTAGCTTCACATCTATATCCAAAACCTTTGTAAATACAGCATTCAGATTAATACTGTTATAAGTAGGATTAGGATTGATGTTTAACTGACTTAAGGATTCTATTTCAGTAACGCCTACTGCAAATACTGAAAAGTTAAGTATTTGTTGACAACCAAAAGTGTTGCTTATAGTAACTGAGTAATTGCCCTTGTCAAGGAATGAAATTGACTTTCCGGTCGCACCATTGCTCCATGCATAAGTAAAGTTACCGGCAGGACCACTTAAAACTACTTTTCCGTCTTTTTTACCAGGCTCAGTTATACTGCTGATGGTACCTGAAAAGCCTAAACTAGCAGGACAATCCAATACATCGAAACATTGAATGTCATTACATCCTTTAGCATCATTAATGGTTACGCAATAATTACCTGCACTTAGATTTGAAACAGAAGATGAGGTACTTCCGGTGCTCCATAGATAAGTATATGGACCAGTACCTTTAACAGGGTTTAATTTTATAGAACCATTCTTAAGTGCCGAAACATAATTAATAGTTGGCGTTGCCCCAAGATTAACAGGACAGCCATTGATATTGATATTGTCAACATCTACCCAGAAATCTCCGGTACCCGTATAAATAGATTTAAATCTCAGCTTTATAATTTTACCAGCATATGCACTCAGATCTAAACTTATATTTTTAAGATCGGTAGAAGGAACATGATTTGAATCATCGATGGTATAAATGTTTTTGAATGTCTCACCACAATCATCTGAAAGTTCTACATCAAGGTGCACATCAGAAGCAGGCGTGGCGATCAAACCATCATAATAATTTACATATCTGTAATCAAAAGTCAGTATATTACTACCATCCAAAGGACCTAAGCTATTAGTTGTAAAATCAATTTCAGGCGTAGAAAAAGCATACATATTGGCAGCCATAACAAAACTCTTATTATTATGAGAGTTAGTCACACTGAAATAAGTACTTTCCCATCCTTTTGGAAAAAGAGCTGATTCAAAATCTTCCTTAACCGGCAAAGATCCCGGTTCAGCAATTTTAATAGTATAGTAAATGGTATCATTAAAGTTATTGGCATCCCCAGGGGTTGTTACCCAGGATTTAACATTGTAAGTACCGGGTCCGTATGAGTCAAATGGAGTAGTAAAAGTATAAGTATATGCATTGCTAGGCAGTAAGACTATAGATGGAAGATTTTCAGTAACTACAGGTTTATTATTAATAATAAAGGAAGCTTTTATCTGATTTGGGCCTACTATTGATTGTGCACCAGTGTTTACCAAAGTAATTTGTAATTTATCTTTTGTACTTCCACACTCCGAAACAGAAGTATTCTTAATAGAAGCAGAGGTAAGATCTTTAGCGATTTGCTTGTAAATTAATATGTTATCAACAGCAACACCACCACCGGTTGTAAAATTATAGTAAGTATTAAAAACTATTCTAATTCTGCAATTAGGCTTTCCCTTTAACCCGGGAAGTTTATGCCCTACCAGGGACCAGCCGTTTGAAGAACCGCCCCAGGCAGGAAAACCAAATATATTAGACTGCTGATTATACCAATTAATAGGTTCGTTGAATGTACCAAGTTGTTTCCAGCTTACACCACTATCATCTGATGTTTCAACCCAGATTCCATTATAATAAGTATCTGTATAATAATTTAAATTAAAGCTAAAGTAAGGATCTGTAGTACTACTTGAAAAATCAAAACAAGGAGATTCTAAATAGGATAATACCTGTTCAGAAAAATTAGTAGGAATATTAATAAAGAAAGAGTTGTCACCACTTGCTGTAGTATTTATATAAGTTTGATTTGGTACACCTAATTGCCAGCCTGCAGTTCCAACTTCTGTCCTGGATGTCCAGCCACCGGTAGATGGTTCAAATGCTTCAGTATAAGGCAAATTATTAATAGTTGGAACATGGAACAAAGAATAGTAGGTGGTATCATTATTAATATTTTCATCTCCTTTTAATTCAGTCCAGCTTGCTACTTTATATTCTCCTTCCTGACTATAATCGTATCCAGTATCAAATATAAATGCATCACTACTATCAATACTCAAAACGCCGGTATAATAACCATCTACAAACTGTGGAACACTAATAGGCTGTCCATTAACACTAAAACGAAGGTCTATTAAAGACTGCGGAATTTCACCATAATTTTTAACCTGTACAGTTAATCTTTCATTATTTCCCAGATCGCATTTAGATATGGGCGAGATAACTTGAGATATACCTACATCTATTTTAAAGGTAGTTTTAAAATTCAATGCAAAATCAGTACTTACTTCACCTGTACTGCATTTAAACCTCAACAAAGCGGTATAATCAGTATTGGGTATTAAACCAGTTAAAGTTTGCTCAAGAGAAGTAGGAGTAAGTTTTGTGCCGGTACCTGTTATAAACCCTAATTTTCCATATTCTAATTCATAAGTTCCAGTTTGAGCATAACCGTCGAAAGCAAGCACAGCAGAAGTTGCCTTTACTGCAGTCGTAGTAAAATAATAAGGAGTATAGCAATACAAACAAATCGAAGTTTTACCATCCCCACTATCGGTAGCCCAACTATTGCTGTTTAGAAAACAAAGAAAGATTATAGCAAATAGAAGTTTTTTCATCTGAATATTTTTTTAATTAATTTATTTAGCCAGGTGTAATATAATATAAAATATGAATTTACTAAATGTAAATATACCAAATGAATTGGAGTATGCCCCTTCATTTAAGTATATAGAATTTTTCAATCAGTCTCCAAATATACTAGCTAAACCCATTCAAAACACTTTACAGGCCTATTTTTTTTAAGTACAATATACAAATTGAGTCAAAAATGAGCATATGAAACTTTTTAGCCAGACATTTGTTAAATGATTTTGGATTCAATTATTTCGTTAACCAACTAAATTTTTCTCATTGAGTATATATTCCATCAAAGATCTGGAAAAGCTCAGTGGTATAAAAGCCCACACCATTCGTATTTGGGAACAACGATACAATTTAATAAAACCTAATCGTACCCAAACCAATATACGTTACTATGATGATGAGCAATTAAGGATTATTCTCAATATAGCCTTACTCAATAAAAATGGCTATAAAATTTCACACATCTGTAAATTATTACCTGAAGAGATAATAGAAATAGTACAGAATCTTTCTGATCTGGATCAGTATAGTTCCCATACAGACGCTCTTACTATAGCGATGATCAATATGGATGAAGATAAATTTCATCAGATCATAGATGCCAAAATAGATCTTCTAGGTTTTGAACAAATGATGATGCAGGTCATTTTTCCATTTCTGGATAAACTTTACTTGTTGTGGTTAACAGGGACTATCAATTCAGCACACGAGAACTTTATTAGTAATCTTATACGGCAGAAGATAATTGTTGCGATCGATCGATTACAAAAGAGTGTTAATGAGAAAAGGACTTTTATGCTATATTTACCTGAAGGGGAACAGCATGAATTGAGTTTGCTTTTTATGTATTATCTATTAAAATCCAGAACGTTTAAAGTAATTTATCTTGGACAAAATATAAGTATTCAGGATGTAGGCTATACCTATTTAAATCATAGGCCCGATTATGTATTTACTATGATATCTGAATCATTTACAAAGAAACCGGTACAGATATATATTGACGAGTTGACCAAATATTGCCCTGATGCTACCATCTTAGTTTCAGGATATCAGGTTGCAATGCAGGGAATACAATCAAGTGAGAAAATTAAAACCGTTAATACACTTCAATCTACTATTGAGTTTTTAAACCAGGTTTCTACTAAACCAAAGTCAAAAGCAGTACAAAACAGTAATCAGAAATTGGAATTTAATTAAATAGAATTAGACCAGCTATTTGATAAAAAAAGCCATCAGTAATGCTGATGGCTAGCGCAAGTAATTGTCAAACATTTTATATTGTCTTTCAGGCCATAGCCATAGTCTTTTCTTTTCCTTGTACCTGAGTTTTATTTTCAAGGCGTTTAAAAACATAACCCTTATCACTATAATATTTAAGTATTCTGGGTAAGACGTATTGAAGTTTATCCCATGCTTTTAAACTGTCATGAAATACTATAAGTGAACCATTTTGAGTGTTCTCTATTACATTTTCCAAACACTGCTCTTTCGTGATATTATTATCAAAATCACCACTTAGTATATCCCACATGATTATCTGAAAGTCTCTCTTTAAAAATTGGGCTTGTTTCCTTGATATTTTACCATAAGGCGGCCTGAATAAATCGCTCTTAACTAAGGTAGCACATCGTTTGATGTTTTTGTAATATTGAGCAGTATCTGTAAGCCAACCATTCAGATGGTTATAAGTATGATTACCTACCATATGTCCATCAGCTATGACAGCATTATATATTTCAGGATATTTATTTACGTTATCACCCACACAAAAAAAAGTAGCCTGTGCATTGTATTTATTCAATTGTTGCAACACCCATGGGGTAACATCGGGTATAGGGCCATCATCAAAAGTGAGATAAATAGCTTTTTCTTCTTCTGGCATTTTCCAAATGTAATTCGGAAAAATCTGTTGAATTAATTTAGGAGTTTTAACTAAATACATTCTAATTGTACTAATTCAAAATAGTTCGGAAATTAACAACTGTTAAAATCCTGGCAAAATAATATACGGGTAACGAAACTAATCTGGATTTCGCTGCTGCCTGTTATTGATATTATTTAATTAATTGAACGGTAGTAAATCTATGGCTTCTTGTTAAGAGATAGTTTTGATTTCGGTTTTAAGATTTAACGATAATAAATATCCCTCATTTATCATTGCTGTTTCATAGTTTTCAAACTCTCAATAATGCTGTACCTTTGATTTGATTTAGTATTTAACTTACTGGAAAATAATTATAACATTAATCATCTGACTAATAAAATACAAACAATGCGCGTAAGATTTGCACCTTCTCCTACTGGGATATTACATATAGGAGGTATCAGAACTGCTTTATATAATTATTTATTAGCAAAAAAGCACAAGGGTACATTTATTCTGAGAATTGAAGATACTGATCAAAACCGTTATGTTCCCGGAGCAGAAGAATATATTATTGATGCATTAAAGTGGTGTGGTATAGAACCAGATGAAGGATCTGGATATGGGGGCAATTTTGGACCCTACAGGCAATCTGAAAGAAAAAGCATGTACATGCAATATGCGCAGCACTTACTTGAAAATGGAAATGCATACTATGCTTTTGATACTTCTGAAGAGTTGGAAGCTGCAAGAAAAGCAGACCCGAACTTTATTTACAATCAAATTACAAGGATGCAAATGAAGAACAGTCTAACCATGTCTGACCAAGATGTAAATCTAAGACTGGCGATTGATAAAAATTACGTGATAAGATTAAAAGTACCAGATAAAGGTGAGATTATAATAAATGATCTGGTAAGAGGTAAAGTTGTGTTTGATGCTACCCAAATCGATGACAAGGTCATGTTAAAAGCTGATGGTATGCCTACCTACCATTTAGCCAATGTAGTTGACGACCATCTAATGGAAATATCAGATGTTATTCGTGGCGAAGAGTGGTTATCCAGTACGCCTCATCATGTTCTTTTATACCAGTTCTTGGGCTGGGAATCAACTATGCCCAGCTTTTCACATTTACCACTGATATTAAAGCCCAATGGAAATGGTAAGTTAAGTAAAAGGGATGGTCCTAAATTTAATATCCCTATATTTCCATTAGCCTGGAAAGGGAGCACTATAGAAGAAAATGTTACTGGATTCAAAGAAACTGGGTTTTTACCGGCAGCTACTATTAATTTCCTGGCCCTATTGGGTTGGAACCCTGGTAATGACAAAGAAATTTATAATTTAGAAGAACTAGTAGAAGAATTTAGCCTGGAAAAGATACACCAAAGTGGTGCCAGATTTGATTATGAAAAGGCACTATGGTTTAATCATCAATATATACAAACTACCTGGGATGAAGAATTAGCTCAAATGCTTATTCCTTTGTGTGAGCAGAAAGCTTATACAACTGATATTAATTATTTAAAAAGCTTTTGTCGTTTAATGAAAAACAGAATTCAGTTATTACCTGAATTTCTTACCATAGGCTACTATTTCTTCACTGATGACCTCGTCTATGATCATGATATGATCCATAAGAAGTGGAATAGTGCGCTCTCAAACAGCTGGAGCAGTTTGATAGATTTATTAAAAAGTTCAAGCACTGTATTATCTGTTGAACTGGAACCATTAGTGAAAAGCTGGATGCAGGAACAAGAAATTAAACCTGGAGAAATATTGCCCTTAATGAGATTAGCGTTAGCAGGAACTATGCAAGGCCCTGGGGTTTTTGAAATGATTGAATTATTAGGTATAGATAGAACAATATTAAGAATGGAATTGTCATTAACTGTATTTAATGCTATCTAAGTAGAAATATGTTTTTTCCAATAGGAGATGATGCAGTACGGGGTGGACATAAAGCAATATTCAGTTATATAATACTGGTATTGAATGTATTGGTCTTTGCATTTGAAACCACCCTTGATGATCAAACACTTGCACACTTTACCTACATTTATGGTGCTATTCCAGACCACTTCCTTCATGGAGAGCATTTGATTTCTTTAATTACCGGCTTATTTCTTCATGGAGGCTGGGGACATTTATTAGGTAATATGTTATTCCTTTGGGTTTTTGCAGATAACATCGAAGCAACTATTGGTAGTTTTAAATTCCTTTTATTCTATTTATTAGGAGGCATTGCTTCTACGATTTTTCATGGACTAATATTCCCTGATAGTGATCTTCCTTTAATAGGTGCTAGCGGAGCTATTTCAGCAGTATTAGGAGCATATCTAATTATGTTTCCCCATAGTAGAATAAAAGTATTAGTTCTTATTCTGTTTACAAGTTTTAATATACCGGCTTTATTATTTTTAGGGATCTGGATAATTACCCAATTTTTGGACGGATATGGATCCTTAGGAGCTGTATCAGCTGAGGGTGCCGGTATTGCCTATTGGGCTCATGTGGGAGGTTTTCTCTTTGGGCTGGTCGTTGGTTATTATGCCAGGCAAGTTTACCATCCAAAACTAATAACAGATGAGGATTCAATGATCGATGAATATGTCTGACTATTTCTTTATTGAGTTTTTGATATCAATTTGTTTCAACCATAGGCTTCATAATCATATGACCTAAAGCACACTGCAAGCATTTCTTTTGATCACAATAATGCTTTTTAAGATATAATAAAGCTTGGGTATGACCTGCATTTGAAGCCGGAAGTTTCAATTCTTTCCACCTGTTTATTATAGTATTTTGTTCAGGTTTCAATTGTTCCATAAAATCAAGCGCCTTTTCCTGGAAACTTATATCATTATTTATTTTCCCATAAGCATATAAAAAAGGTATTACCACATTTATCATGATGAGATTGGCAAAGTCATCCCCAGCATTGTTCCTCTTTCTTTTTAAGGTAGGATCAAATGAAAAGTGTTCAGCCCAGTAACCATTTAATTCTTTTTTAATAGATTTCATAAATTGATGTGATGATTCAATGGATTTAATATAATGCCAGGTGTACAAATGATCTTTTAAAAATGAAATCCATTGTTGTATTCTTAAAACAGGAAAATTGGCTGGCCGAACTCTGAAGAATTTAAATGTACCCTTTTCAAGTGGTAAGAGATTATACTTTTTCTGAAGATAATTATATTCTTGAATAAGGCTTGAAATATACTTTTCATCAGAAGAGACTGGTAAAAGATTAGCTTGGCCAAAAACCAAAGCTTCAAGCTGTAAAGGACGATCAATATGCTTGGCTAAGAGTTTAAGTGGTAAACTGGATGCCAATATTTCAAAAGGCTGGGCATTAATATTAAGTCCAAAGCCGCGGGCAAGACATCTATGAAAAGTTTCTTCCCAATCATTTTTGGTTTGTTGATAAACCAAGCGAATATGCTCAAGTTTATTATCCATCTTTTCTAATAACAATCTGGATAACCAGGCTTCTGTTTTTAAAGCCTCATGATTTGATATTAACTTTTCGCATGGAATCCAATAGCTATTGTTAATCATATTCTCATACTGTAGAATTACCTGTGGCCCAATATAATTGCTTAATTCAATACAAGGAATAATTGAGCCATCCTGATAATATATTTCTTTATCAGCCTTCCAGACGACATGGAGTATCACAGTATTGTATAAATTATCAGTTTGGTGGTTGTGAGCGTTCCAGTCTGATGAGAAAATATGCATTTCAATATTACCCATCCATTGAGTATCATCAATGATAATACGTGCATTTAGAAAATCAGGTCCTGCATTAGTATTTAATTCTCCTGCTAGAATAATTTCACAGGATAAACCAGTTGTAGTTTTTAAAACTAAACCGCTCCATTTCTTTATTCGCCAAAAGTAGTGGAGTAGTTCCTCTTTCATTTTCTTCTTTGAAAGGTATTAAATGAATAGGAATATTTATTCTTGTCATCAGGATCAAATGAGACGGATTCGATTAGAGCCCATTGCGTCCAATCTATTTCTGGCAGGAAGGTGTCTCCTTCCAATTCAATATCTACAATAGTTAAATATAGCTTATCACAGATATCAAAGGTGACACGATATATTTCAGCTCCACCAATAATAAAAAGCTCCTCCTCACCATGTTCTTTTGCCAATTCTATACCATCATTTACTGAATATACTATTTCACAACCCGGTGCTCTAAATTCAGGGTTTCTGGTAATGACAATATTCCTTCTATTGATAAGGGGTTTTCCAATTGAGTCAAAACACTTTCTACCCATCAATACATGATGATTAAGGGTAAGGGTTTTAAAAAACTTAAGATCTGCAGGTAAGTGCCAGGGTATTTTGTTATCAATACCTATTACTCCATTTTTTGAAGAGGCTACTACACTTGATATTCTCATTGTACTTCTGAATTTTCTTTGTTTTGTAATTGATAGTTCAGGTTTTGTTGTGCAACAGAAGTGGAGTCATTGTCTGTAATAATATGAATAGGCATTTTCTTTCTTTTGGGACGTAGTTTAACCGTGTTAATACTAATCATCTTTTCTTCAAGTCCAATTCTTTTAACTTCCCTTTTCATATATTTTTCAATAACCAAACTACCAATAGGTGCGGCATAATCAGCACCTCTACCCGCATTTTCAACCAACACTGCAATTGCAATTTTAGGATTTTTAATAGGTGCAAATGCAAAGAATACGGAATGGTCTTCTCCATGTGGATTTTGAGAAGTACCCGTTTTGCCCGCTATTGGAATATCATACATATATGCCTGACTTCCTGTTCCGTACGTTACTACTCTGCCCATTCCATCTATAATAGGTTCAAAATTTTGAGGGTTTATTTTAACCACATTTTTCATAAGAAATTTAGGGTCAATACTGCTATTTTTATCTTTAAACCCTTTCACTAAATGTGGTATATAATAATATCCCTTATTTGCGATAGTGGCAGCAAGATTAGACATCTGTAGGGTAGTAAGTTGTATTTCTCCCTGGCCTATACCTATTGACATGATAGTTGGTGATCTCCATCCTCTTCTGCGTTTGTAGAGTTTGTCATAGTAATTGGGCGTGGGCACATTACCACCTTTTTCGTTAGGATAGTCTATTCCAAATGGTTTACCCAATCCAAACTGATCCAGATAAGTTGCAAAAGTACTTAAGCCTTTACCTGGCAAATGGAAACTATATTGATCTATAATATCACGGGTAAGTTGGAAAAAATAAGTATTACATGAATGTTGTAGCGCAAGTGCCATGGAGGTAATAGGTCCATGATTATGACAACCCCATTTTATATCGCCATAAAAATACCCTCCTTTACAAGGTATAAATCTGTCAGGCCATGTAAGACCTTCCTCTAAAGCAACCAGCCCCACCACAGTTTTAAATATAGATCCAGGTGGGTATTTCGCCATAATAGAGCGATCAAAGAAAGGCTTCAAAGTATCAATCGACAATTTCTGAAAGGCATTTCCTCTTTCTGGACCAAGAACTAGTAGATTTGGATCATAACACGGAGAAGAAACCATTGCAAGTATTTCTCCGGTGGAGGGTTCAATAGCTACAATGCTTCCTGTTTTATTCTGCAGAAGTTTCTCTGCATATGCCTGAAGTTCAATATCGATAGAAGAAACGAGATCTACTCCCGCTTCAGGTTCAAGATCAAATTCACCCTCTTTATAGGCACCCACATCCTTCCCGAGATTGTTTTTTAAAGAATATTGAAGCCCCTTTCTACCTTTTAATTTATCCTCATAAGCTAGCTCCAATCCCGCACTACCTATATAATCACCACCCATATATTTACCATCCGAATTCTCAATCTGTTTTTCATCTACCTCTGAAATATAACCCATAACATTTGCAGCATTAGGAAAAGGATAGGTTCTTTTATTTTTGGGTTGTACATAAAAGCCCGGAAACTCAAATAAGCTCTCTTGAAATGCTGCATAGATTTCAGGAGGTACCTGTGAAAGGAAAACAAAAGGAAGAGATTTTGAGAATTTACGTCCGGCCCAATCTTTATCTAATTTTTCAACAAAAGAGGCTTTCGTAATATTTAGTAGTTTACATAATTTGGTTGTATCCATTTCAGGATTTATCTCATTAACAACTACCAATATATTGTACATTGGGTTATTGTTTACCAGTAATTTCCCGGTTCTGTCATAAATAAGACCTCTTGAAGGAAAGATATAGTGCCTGGATATAGTTACTGCATTAGCTTTATTACTATAAGTAGAATCTATTATTTGTAAATGCAAAAGCTTCAATGTGAGCACGAGTCCTGCTACAATAAAAAAAATCAATACTGTATTTTGTCTTTTAACAAAGGCTTCCTGCACTTGGATACTTTATATTTTTGGATTAAAAATTACGATATAGAACGACATTAAAATAATAGTCAATATAAATGAGGTGATTGTTTTTAAAATAATATCAACAATATAGAAGGCAGTAAATATTTCTAATACAAAATAAGTTAAACAAAAGGCGAATATCAATATGGATGTGTAGACAAATAACCAGGCAAATCCAAATGAATATCCCGCACTTTCCTGTCCGATTTTAATTCCCAATCGTGGCTCCAATAAAGAAAAAGTATAAGGTTTTAAATATGCCATTAAAACTAATGAGCCTGTATGTACACCAGGGGAGTTATAAAAAATATCTACAGTGATGCCTATTAAAAATGCCAGACATAATATAAAAGGCCTGGAAGTGGCAGCTGGTAAAAAAATAATAATGATAGGGTATAGAAATATTTGGCCAAATTGATTTTTATCCCAGGGTAAATGTACCTTTTTAAGGATCAATACCTGTAACAGCACAAGAATAAAAATTCTTAAAATCCACCTTATTATATTATTTGTTGATATTGACATCCGATTCTAATTCTTCAATTTCTTTTCTGGAACTATTACTCACCACATAGACGGTCTTAATATTACTTATATTATTAATTGTTTTACATTTAATAGAATAAAAATTAGTCCCTTTTTTAAGCTTAATGTTCTCTACTTTACCTATATAAATTCCTTTTGGAAATGCCAATGAGTAACCGCTGGTTTCAATGGTATCGCCTTTTATTATTTCAGCATGTTTGGGTATATCTTCTAAATTTAGAATAGTAGGATCATTACCATCCCAAACAAGAGAACCAAAATAACCATTTCTCCTTATGGTTGCACTAATTTTAGATTCTTCATTTAATATTGATAAAACTAAAGAATAATTTTTACTACACTTTTTAATAATGCCGACAATTCCATTATGAGAAATAACAGCCATTCCTTTTTCGACGCCATTTGAACTACCTCTATTGATCAGTAGATAATTATGATGGGAACTTACCGAATTATCAATTACAGCACTGGCAATTACTTTCACATGGATCATTGTATCTTTAACCCTGTCTAAAGTATCAAATAAGAAGGGATAGTTAAAACGTTCCTGATACAATATTGCATTTTCTTTAGCCACAGAGTCAATAATTCCATATTGGTTTATAAAACCTTCTATTCTGGCAAACTTTTCATTTACTTTCCCGGAGACAATATTAGCTGAGTTGACAAATATATCTCTTTGGGAGATATTATAATTTACAACTAGAAAAATGCTTATACTTTCAAACAGCAGGAACAAAAAGAAAGACCCAAATCTTATTATGAATTGGATGAAATTATACATGCTGTTATTTTGTTAGGAATGTCTTACTAGACACTTTTTCTATCTATAAGAAATGAGAATTTGTGTGTATTTTTTAAAGCTATTCCGGTTCCCCTCACAACTGCCGTTAATGGGTCATCAGCAACATGCACAGCCAACTGGGTTTTTAATGCTATTCTCTTATCAAGGCCCCTTAATAAGGCACCACCCCCAGTAAGATAAATACCTTTTTTATAAATATCAGATGCTAGTTCAGGAGGGGTAGTTTCAAGTGCTTTTAAAATAGCTTCTTCTACTTTTGAAATGGACTTATCAAGTGCTTTGGCTATTTCCTTATAACTAACAGGTATTTGTCTTGGTATTCCAGTTAAAAGATCCCTGCCATTCACCGGATAATCAGGAGGTGGGTTGTCTAACTTTATCATCGCAGACCCAACATGTATTTTTATTTGTTCAGCAGTACGTTCACCTACTAAAAGTTTATGTTCACCTTTCATGTAGTCAACAATATCCTGGGTAAACTCATCCCCTGCAGTTCTTATTGATTGGTCACATACAATACCGGATAAAGCTATTACTGCAATTTCGGTTGTACCACCACCAATATCAATAACCATATTTCCAACGGGTTCTTCAACATCAAGACCAATTCCTAAAGCAGCAGCCATAGGTTCATGTATCAAATAAGTTTCTTTAGAATCCACATGATCAGCTGAATCAAAAACCGCTCTTTTCTCAACTTCTGTAATGCCGGAGGGAATACAAATAACCATTTTCATATGGGTAAAAAAACGTTTCCTGGCACCAATCATGTTAATGAATCCTTCAATCATATTCTCTGCAGCCTGGAAATCAGCAATTACACCATCTTTTAAAGGTCTAATAGTTTTTATGTTTTCATGTGTTTTTTCATGCATTTGCATTGCCTTTCTTCCAACGGCAATAGTTTCACCTGTTCTACGGTCTATAGCAACAATTGATGGCTCGTCAACAACAATCTGACCATCTTGAATTATGAGAGAGTTAGCAGTACCAAGATCAATGGCTAATTCTTGTGTGAAAAAATTAAAAAATTTCATTAATATTTTCCTTTTGTAGGATGAATTACAGGCTAAAAATAAACAATCACAAAGCAACGTAAAATTTAGCTATTATTTAAATAATAATGTGATTATCGCTTGAAAATGGTCTATTCTTAACTTTTTGGACCGCTTGTGAGTACCCAAAAGTCTTTTTTATTAAGATATTTCTGAGACAATAATAAAATATCATTTGCAGTAATATCTTGAATTCTATTGACAACTTTGGTCCATAAATTGAGGGAGACTCCGTCAGCAACCAAGGTTTTAATGATCCCATTTGCATTAAATGGCCCGTCTATTGCCATAATTAATGAACCCATAAGATAACTTCTCAGTTGTTTTAATTCAGCTTCATCAACAGGAATATTCTGTAGAATATTAAATTCATTGAAAATAAGCTTAATAGCTTTGTTGATGTGTTTAGCACTCATTTCACTTGAGATAATCAGACATCCGTCAAAACTAAAAGTGTCAAGAGAAGAAGATATATTATATGTAAAACCCTTTGTCTCCCGAATATTCATATTTAACCTTGAACCAAAAAATCCACCTAAAAGAGTATTAAGTATGAACATGTCAGGGTAATCATTGTGATTTCGGGTAAACAATTTTCTACCCATTCTTACAGCCGATTGTACTACAGTATCCATAGATATATCGATTCTCTTCGGAGGAATTGCAAAAGCTGGATCAAGATGGAAAACTTTTTCATCCTCTAAATACCAGTTACCAAAAGCAAGTTCCAGGGCCTTTAATATTTGATCGGTATATCCTCCACTCAGAAATATACGGTACCTGGAGGGTCTATAATTTGTCTTATAATGTTCAAGAATATCCTGTCGGGAAATTAAATTATAAAACTCTTCAGTAGAATTATAGCCATATGGATGATCAGGGCCAAAAATCTTCTCAGTTATAGATCTGTAAGCAATTACTTCTGGTTTACTTAGATCAATCTGTAGTTTTTTAATATTGTTTTTAATATAAGTTTCAATCTCATTTTCGGGAAAAATCGGGGCCTTAATGATTTCCTCTAATAAGGGTAAAAGCTTATCGAAATATCTTGTTAAACAATATAGTGAGATAGTTAAATAATCCAGGTTGAATTGTACATTCAAACTTGCACCATAAAAGTCGAAGTAAGCAGAAATCTCTTTAGATGTTTTTGATGCCACCCCTTCTTTCAATGTCTTAGCAGTAATTTTAGCGGCTAGTCTTTTCTTCTCCCAGGGTCTTCCGGCACAAATTACAATCTCTAATTTTAAAACCGGTAAATCAAATGCAGGAGTCAAATAAAGTGGAATTCCGTTTGAATAATTGATTTGTTCAGGTATTGGAAGTTCTACTTTGGTGATTTCTTTTATAAGGGGTGGAATGGATCTATTCATAAAGGCTCAAAAATAGCAGATTGAATGTCAGTTATTTCAAGAAAGAAGTATTTTATTTTTCTACTCATAAGAATTTTTGATAAAAAATGACTTTTAAAAGGTATTTTTGCAAGATTCAATTAAGCCTTATTTCTACATGAAATTTAGTACTTCTTCTACAGACCTATTAAAACATCTTCAGATAGCCGGCGGTGCAATAAGCACCAATCCTGTTTTACCCATATTGGAGGATTTTCTGTTTACAATTTCTGATAACCGTTTAAAAATTACAGCTTCAGATCTTGAAACTACGATTATTACATCAATGGATATAATTGCTGAAACAGCGGGCTCAGTGGCAGTTCCAGCTAAAATCCTGATTGAGACTTTAAAGGCTTTACCAGAGCAACCTGTAACCTTTGAAGTAGATGAAGATTCAAATGGTATTTCGGTAACAAGCGCATATGGGAAATATAAATTATCAGGTGAGAATGGGGCAGATTTTCCGGAAACACCATCTTTTGCTGAAGGAAACGAAATTGAATTGTTAGGGGGCATTTTAAGTCAGGCTATAGCTAATACCATCTTTGCCACTAGTAATGATGATCTTAGGCCTACTATGACTGGAGTATATTTTCAGATAGACACAGATCAGGTAACATTTGTAGCAACTGATGCACATAAATTGGTGAAGTATACGAGTAAAATAAATAATTCGGATGTTTCTACTTCCTTTATAGTTCCTAAGAAGGCCTTAAATATGTTGAGAATGTCTCTGCATACGAATGAGCCTGTCAAAATATCCTTTAATAAGTCCAATGCATTTTTTGCCTTTGGAGATTTCCAAATGGCCTGTAGATTAATTGATGGAAGATTTCCTGATTATAATGCTGTTATTCCGGTAAATAACCCAAATCTGCTTACGATAAGAAGAACCGATTTTTTAAGTTCAATTAAACGTATTGCTATTTATGCAAATAAAACCACCAACCAGGTTTTGTTCAAAATAGAAGGGAGTACTTTAAATATATCTTCAAAGGACCTAGATTTTTCAAATGAAGCAGAAGAGACTTTGACTTGTACTTATGATGGTAGCCCATTAAACATTTCATTTAATGCTAAATTTCTCATCGAGATGCTAAATGTATTAAATGCAGATGATATAAATATGGAGCTTTCTGTTCCTAATAGAGCAGGTATTATTAGACCAGTCGAGCAAGAAGATTCTATAGATTTGTTGATGTTGGTTATGCCTGTAATGACCAATACAGCCTCCTAATAATAATAAAATTAAATATAAGCTATTTAAAAACTCTTGATTAAACATCAAAAGCAGTATATGAAATATTCACACCTACTATTCTTATTAGGTTTTACAGCATTGGGATTCTTTTCATCTTGTAAACAAGAAAGTGACCCGGAAACTGTAGTTAGAATGTGGCAAAAACATTTAGATGAAAATGAATTTAAATTAGCGAAGGAGATTAGTACAGACAGAGGAAAGCAATGGCTTGACATTGTAACCAAAATGATAGAAAGTAATAATGAGTCACCCGACACTTTTAAAACTGTTTTTAAACAGATTAAATGCACAGTAGTTAAGGACTCTGCAATATGTCGATATAGTATTATAGATCAGGGTGAAGAGTTGCTTGACAGTATGTACCTTAAAAAGATTAATGGCAAGTGGTTGGTTGATGTTCAATTGGATGAAATGCCCGATGAAAATGATGTGCAAGACTTTTATGATGACATTTATGAAGAAGCTCCAGACTCTTCTGTACATGACAATTAATATAGAATGAAAATCGGATTGTTTTTTGGTTCTTTCAATCCAATACACTTAGGTCATTTAATTATTGCAAATTTCATGGCCTCCAATACAGATCTAAATCAGGTATGGTTTATGGTTTCTCCTCAGAACCCTTTTAAAGACAAAAAAACGCTTGCACCAGATTTGACAAGATTACAAATGATAAGGATGGCTATAGAAGATAATAACCAGTTAAAAGTCTCAGATATTGAATTTTCATTACCAAAGCCTTCCTATACCATAACTACTTTAACTTACTTAAAAGAAAAATATCCATCCTATGAGTTTTGTTTGATTATGGGAAGTGATAATCTTAGTTCATTACCTTTATGGAAAAATTATGAACAAATCATCAATAATTATCCCATATATATTTATATCAGACCAGCTTATTTAGAAAACCCATTAGTTGGGAATAATAACATATTCTTTTTTGATGTACCTCAAATATTGATATCAGCCAGCACCATCAGAAAATATATTGAGGAGGGGAAATCAATTAAATATTTGGTTCCGGAAGTAATTTATGAATTTCTGGATGGGAATAAATTATATAAATTAAAGAAGTAAAATCCAATATTTAATTATGAACTACGTTAATCCATAATACAAATAGTACATAAAACCAATGAAACGATTAATTCAGGTAATTAGCATTTTCTTTATATCTAGTTTTACACTATATTCACAACAAAGTGATTTATTGATTGGACAATGGAAGAACTTTTATCCATTTAAATTTGCCACCCATGTAACCCAAAGTGAAAATGAGGTATATTATGCAAGTCCATTTGCTATTGTAGTGTGTGATAAGGGTGGAAATGTTAAAGAAACTGTTTCTCGAATCGAAGGACTTAATGATATTGATTTGAGCCAGATAAAATATTCCCCATATAAAAATTCCTTAATGATTACTTATGAAGATGGGAATATTGATCTATATCGGGGTAAAAATGATGTGAGTAATATAAATGATCTTAAAACAAATGCCAACATCCTCGGTAGAAAAACGATAAACCACATTAACTTAGTAAATGATTCTCTGGCAATATTGTGTGCAGACTTCGGGATTATGATATTAGATCTTGCAAAAGAAGAATTTAGATCAACGGTATTTACCCCTTCATTCAAGACCAATTCATCATGTTATTTGCACGATACATTATATGTCTCAACTGATGTAGGCGTCTATGTTATTCCCAATAATATAAACATACAAGATTTCAATCAATGGAGATTGTTAACAGTAAATAATTCAACCAAAGCTTATGTATCCACCTCATGTACTGTGTATAATAATGCTTTATATATGGCGCAAAATGATACACTTTGGAAATATCAGTCTGGCATATTTAAGAAAATTAATTATAAGAAAAACTTTAAGATTGTCTATTTATCGGCTGAAGGTGAACACTTAATTGCCGGGTTATTTTGTACAGCAAGTCCAGGATGTAGTGGTTATGGCTTAGCCATAAATAAGGATGATTTTATCGCCGAAATACATTCTGGTTGTTTGGGCCAGCCTGTTACAGCTGTTGAAGACCAAAATCAAATTATATGGGTTGGAGATGGTTATAATGATTATAAAAGATATGACTTGAAAAATGATGGTTGTGCCGGATTTCAGTTAAACTCACCGCAATCTCATGAATCATATGACATGATGGTTTATAAAAATAAGACCTATATTACAGCTGGTAGTTTGAGTAATGGAACTAACGCCACATTTAATTCCTCCGGATTTTATATTTATGATAATTCTGAAAAGAATTGGACAAATGTAAATAGGAATTCTTTTCCAGTATTAAATGATAAAACGGCATTTGACCTTTTAAGTATTGTAGCCAATCCTAAAACCGATAAAATTTATAGCGCTAGTTTTTTAGGCGGATTAGTAGAATATAGCGGAGATGCAATAAATGTATTTGATTCAAAGAGCCAGGGTTCTAAATTGCAAGTACCTCCTGGCGATACTAATAGAACCAGGGTTGCAGGCTTAGCTTTTGACAAGAATAATAACTTGTGGATGAGTAACAACTTTGCTCCAAATCCAATTGTTGTTTTAAAGAAAGATGGAACCTGGCAAAATTTTCCCGTTTTTTCCAATACAGGATTCTATCAGATGACAATAGATCAATATAACAATAAATGGTTTGTCATAGGAGGAATAAGTGGGGGTCTATATGTATTTAATGAAGGGAGTGATATAAATAATACGGCTGATGATAAATGGAGGGAAATTACGGGTAGTAATTCTAACTTGCCATCGAATACAGTTAACTGCGTAACTGTTGATTTAAAAGGGGATGTATGGGTAGGTACTTCTAAGGGGACCATTGTGTTTGAATGTTCCAGTGATCCTTTTTCTACCAATTGTAAAGGAACTAAAAGAATTGTTCAACAAGATGGGTTTGGTGCTTATTTATTAGAAACCGAAAATGTTAAAGTAATTAAAGTTGATGGAGCTGATAGAAAATGGTTTGGGACTGATAATGGTGTATTTGTTCAATCAGCAGATGGAGAGAAACAGATTTATCATTTTGACACTAAAAACAGCCCATTATCCAGTAACTCTATCACCGCCATGGTAATTAATAATGAAAATGGAGAAACCTGGATAGGTACTGATAGAGGTATTTCGGTTTATAGGATGGAAGCTACAGGAGCTACAGATGAATTTAAATCAATGGTGTATGCCTTTCCTAATCCTGTACGGCCCGAATATGATGGTCCTATTGTGATAACAGGATTAGCCAATGATTCAAATGTTAAAATTACAGATACAACCGGGAAGTTAGTATTTGAAACAACATCCCTTGGGGGACAAGCAGTTTGGTATGGAAAAGATTATAATGGTAGAAAAGCCAACAGTGGGGTTTACCTTGTTTTTGCTACCTCTCTGGCAAATATAGAAGATCCAAGTGCATATGTAACTAAAATACTTTTAGTAAATTAACAGACTGCACTATTATATACTTCTTCTATTACTTTTTCGTAATAATTAATATACTGAGGAAGTATTTTACTTATATCAAATCTTCGGGCTTGCTCTAGTGCATTCTGTCTAAAGCTCTTCAATTTCTGATCATCCGAAAGTAATGCTACTGCATAGTCTGCCATTCTTTCGTTATCACCTACATCACATAGATACCCAGTCACACCGTGTATATTTACTTCAGGCAAACCACCAATATTGGAGGATATGACAGGAACCTGACATGCCATCGCCTCTAATGCTGCTAATCCAAAACTTTCACTACCTGATGGTATTAAAAATAAATCCCCTATCGCCAGTATTTCTTCAATAGCATCTTGCTTACCTAAAAACCTGACGTTTTCATTTAAACCTTCATTTCTGCATAACTCTTCCAGGTTTTGTCGTTCTGGACCATCTCCAATTAATAATAACTTAGCAGGAATCTTTTCACTTAAAAGTCTGAATATTTTAATTACATCATCTACTCTTTTCACTTTTCTAAAGTTGGAAGTATGTATAATTATTTTTTCATTATTTGGTGCAATTGCTAATTTAAAGTGGTCCTTATTTTGTTTACTAAAACGCTCAAAGTCAATAAAATTATAGATTACTTCTATCTCTCCCTGAATATTGAAATTTTTGTAGGTATCATTTTTAAGGCTTTCGGATACTGCTGTGACACCGTCTGATTTATTTATAGAAAATTCAACTACCGGTGAAAATGACCTATTAATTCCTACCAGCGTTATATCTGTTCCATGTAAAGTAGTAATAACAGGTAATATTTTTCCATAGGTAAGCAAAATTTGTTTGGCCATAAATGCTATGGCTGCATGAGGAATGGCATAGTGTACGTGTAATAAATCAATATTTTCATGTATTACAATATCTACTATTTTGCTCGTTAATGCAGTATCATACGGGGGGAACTCAAAAAGCGGATAATCTACATTTGATACCTCATGATAAAATATATTTTCAGAATAATGAGTTAATCTTGCAGGTTGTCTGTAAGAAATAAAATGAATTTTATGACCCAATTTGGCAAGACCTTTTCCAAGTTCTGTAGCTACTACACCACTACCTCCGTAGGTGGGATAACAAAGTATTCCTATTTTCACTGCTTATTATTTAAAGATGTGTAATTTAGATACATAATTGAAAAAATAATCAAATTGTATAATAATATTGATCTTTAATTGTTCAATTAATAGAAAATAAACTCTTCGAGATTGACTAGAAAAATGCTGTTCTGTTTATTGGTATTATTGATATTTTTCATAAGCCTGATCAAGGCACAGAAGATTTCAATTAGTGAACCAATGCCGTTTAAAGGAGGTGACAATTTTGATATACTCGGGCAGGTTAATGGTTATTCATATCTCTCCTCCATCTCCAATTCTAACCTTCAGTTATATCGAATGGACAAGGACCTTTCCAATCTTAGAATTAAAGATTTAAAACTCCCTGAAAGAAGGGCTGAATTACTTTTTACTTGTATTTATAAACAAATGATCTATACGCTTTATAGTTACAGACAAAAAGCTGAGCTGTGTTATAAACTTTGGATATTTGACTCTAACCTTGATCTGCAGGATAGTATTACATTGTCTTGTATTGATAAGCAAGCATATAATCCAAGCATTAAAATAATAGCTTCCGAGGATAAATCAAGCTTACTTATTTACTATCAATATTTAGATGTCTACATCCAGTTTTTTGCTGTTGACCTAAATACCAAATCTGTCATTTGGAAATATAATTGGGACTTTAATCTGGAACATAAAGACAGTCAGGATCTATTAAAAATCCTTTATGATAATAACAGACGGGTGAGTTTAATATTTAATGATGTAAAACAGCATATAAAAAATACACAGCAATATAACATTTTTTGTCTTTCTAGAACAGGAGTAATTAATAATAATATCATGATGCATAATATCGAAATTTACAATGCAGATTGGTTTATTGATAATAATAACAGCACCTTGCTTTTATTGGGAAGTTATTTTACAGATAACAGGAATAAAGCAAAAGGAGTACTATTTGGCTCAGTCTCTATAGGTACCCAGGACAGTTTGTATTTTAAAACTAATGAATTTAAAACCGAATGGTTAGTGCCGGTAATTGCAGAAAAGGAAAAAGTGGATAAAAATTTAAATGATTTTCACTTAAATGATTTGATTTTAAAAAGAGCTGGCGGGGTAGTTATTATACTGGAAAATCAAAAAGAAATAGAGCGAACAATACCTGGAAGAAATATCAATATTGATGGAATTGGAAGAAATATAGTAGATTATTATTATAATGATATATTGGTCATTTCACTTGATAAATTTGGGAATATTGAATTTACAACTCCCTTGTTTAAAAAACAGTTTTCACAGGATGATGATGCAGATTATTCATCATATTTATTGAATAAATCATCAGACTATCTAAGATTGATTTATAATGATGAGATTGAAAATGAAAATACAATTAGCCAATATCTTGTAGATGCTTATGGCAAAACCATAAGACAGAGTATACTCAATACAGATTACAGGAAGTTAAAAATGATGTTTAAATTTGGTAAGCAAGTGGGTACAAATACCTGCCTAATACCGAGTTACTATCGCAACAAAATAAAAATGGTGAAGATGGAATTCTAAATAACAGCAGAACGTGCAACTTTCATCGGAATATCTATACAACCTTTTTCCATATAGTCCAAAAGTTTATTGATCAACTCTCGGGAAGTTTCATCCAATTCTTCTATCTCTTTTTTGAATACCAGGTTAACTGCTTTATGCTTAATTTCTTTTATCTGTACAGGTACATTTTTAAGTGCCCGTTCTATTATTCGGTGTTTATAAGCCGTAAAGAACAAGTCAATAAAATTAGCAACAATATCCTTTACTGCCGAAATTTCTGACATTCTGTGTTCCAGGTTTTCTTGAGCTATTTTCCTAAGACTTTCTACTTCAATAAAATGGAAATCTCTATTTGCGATAAGTGATGCATCAACATTGTTAGGAACAGAAAGGTCTATGACTATTTTTGATCCTACTTCATTATTTTCAAGTAAACCATAATTAATCTTATTTATGATTGCTTCTTTTGAAGCTGTGCAAACTATTAATATATCAAATCCGTCTTTATACTCAGCAATTTGCTGAAGGACATAAGCTTTTCCATTCAACCGATGGGCCAGCCTTTCAGCACCTTCTATACTTCTATTAAAAATACTTATATTAGTATATCCATATTTTGAAAGGAATTTAGCAAAAAGAGTGCTAGTTTGACCAGCTCCTACTATGATTACCCGGGCTTTATTATTAGGATTATATACTATCATTTGTTGAAACGCAAGAGAAACTATTGATAGCGGTTTTTCACCAATGGCGGTTTTAGAATATGCACTTTTGGCAGCTTCAATGATAAATCTCATGGCAAGACGAATATTATCATCTGATAGTTTATTGCTTCTCGAATAATCAAAAGCTTCTCTTATTTGTCTGAATATCTCCCGTTCTCCTATTACCATTGAGTTAATTGAGCAAGCAGTCTCAAATAGATGTTCTAGTGCTTGTTTCCCTTCAAAGTAGTCTATTTTAGTTCTATAATTATCCCAATTAAAATTAGCAAATGAGGGATTAATAAATTGAAAAAAAGTTTTTATTCTTGATTCATCATAAATTTGATCATCATAAATAAAAAAACATACTCTGTTACAGGTAGCTAAATAAAGAATTTCAGGTATGTTTAATTCAGCTTTAAGTTGTGCCAATGAAACAGCTATAAAATCAGATTTGACAATGAATTTTTCAATGTCCTGTAACCCTGCGTTTTTATGAGTAACTGTTAATATTCTATAACCTGATAGCATAATAAGCACAAAACTAGAATAAGGAGCCCGGGTTATTGTCATCATAATGTAACTTCTCTATTTACACCAGACCGAAGTATTAATATTCAATATTTAGAACAAATACTGTATCAGCTTTTCAAATTAATTAATCATAAATAATAATTTTGCATTTTGATATCAGCGGGTATTTGTGATAAGAAATATAACTTGCTTTGATTTACTTATAAAACTATTCAAACATTATGAAAACGATTGTATTAAATTTATTTTTAGCTATCTTGACCGTTAATAGTGTGTATAATCTAAGAGCTCAGGCTGATGATAATAGTTTGAAAGAATTAAAGGATCAAACAAAGAAAGATGGTAAGGGTTGGACCAGGGGAGCAGGTATAGGATTAGATTTTGCTCAGTTAGCACTTATCAACCCACGTGTTGGTGCTGGAGATAATAAATTAGGATTTGGTGGCCTTGGAAATATAAATGCGAACTATAAAAAGGCTGATCTTTTTTGGGAAAACAGAGCAAGTATTCAGTTGGCAATACAAAGAATTGGCTCTTCAGATAAACCGTTTCAAAAAAGTCTTGACCGCTTTTTACTTGGATCTAAACTGGGGCATAAGCTCAATGAGAAAATTGCACTTGCTGTCGAAGCTGAAATAGAGACCCAATTGACCCCTACTTATGAAGGTAACATACTAAACCCGGATACAGGACAGGCAAAAATTGCAGGCTTCTTTGCCCCCGCTACCATTAGATTGTCGCCGGGATTAGATTATAAACTTACAGAGCATTTGACTTTATTTTATTCCCCTGCCAGTTTAAAATTGATATACATTTCTAATCAGAATATTGCAAACAGGGGTGTTTTCGGAACTCAAAAAAATGATGACGGCACTTTTAAAAAATCAGATTTACAATTGGGTTCAACTTTTAAAGCCATTTATAATAATAAATATTTTGGAGATAAATTGGTAGTGTCATCTACATTAGACTTATTTTCAAATTACTTTAGAAATCCACAAAATATAGATTTTCAATGGCATAATGATATTAGCTGGAACATCTGGAAAGGATTTGCCCTCAATCTGGTAGTAGATGTTTTATATGATGACGACATATTGGTGCAAGTAGACAGAAATAATGACAATAAGTATGATGCAGGTGAATTGGGAAAAAGGGCTACGGTAATACAAGCTTTATTGCTAAAGTACAACCTGGTTTTTTAAATAAAATCATTTAACATAAGTTTGAATTGATAACTCCTCTATTCATTAGACTTGGAGTAAACTTTGGTATAAATATTATAATTAGATTTAGTAGAAATACATACATAGCTTTTTAACCGAGGTTTATTTCCTATTTTGAGAAAAATTTTCAATTATCATGGCAGAAGAAAAAATACTTTATTTACTGGATGGGCATGCGCTTATTTATCGTGCACACTACGCCTTTATCTCCAAGCCCCTCTATAATTCAAAAGGACAAAACACATCTGCTATAAATGGATTTGTACGTACACTTTGGGATTTAATAAAAAACAAAAAGCCGACCCATATAGCTGCAGCTTTTGATCTGTACTCAGATACTTTCAGGCATAAGATGTATGATAAATACAAAGCTAATCGTGATGCACAACCTGAAGACATTTCTATTGCTATTCCTTATGTATTAGAAATAGTAAAGGCAATGAACATACCTGTCATTGCTATTGAGAACTTTGAAGCTGATGATGTAATTGGCACCATTGCAAAACAAGCTTCTAAGCAAGGGTATACCGTTTATATGGTCACTCCGGATAAGGACTATGGTCAATTAGTGGAAGAGAATATTTACATGTATAAACCAGGCAGGCAAGGCAACGATGTGGAGATATTAGGAATTAAGGAGATTTGCGATATTTGGGGGATTCAATCGGTTGATCAGGTAATTGATATTTTAGGCCTAATGGGTGATAGTGTGGATAACATACCAGGTATTCCGGGTATTGGAGAAAAGACTGCTGCCAAATTATTACAGGAATATGGTTCCCTTGAAAACCTATTATTGAACACACATTTATTAAAGGGAAAACAAAAGGAAACAGTAGAGCAATTTGCTGAACAGGGCATCCTTTCTAAAAAGCTGGCTACTATTGATATTAATGTTCCTATACTATTTGATGAAAACAAATACATTATTGAAGCATTTGATAATGAAAAACTGGCAGCTATATTTAAAGAATTAGAGTTTAGAACTTTAGCACAAAGTATATTGGGGAAATCCGAAGCAGAGCCCATGCAGCAAATGGATCTATTTGGTAATGCTGTTGAGAATGCTCCTACAAGATCCACACCTTCTAATGAATATTCAGTAGTAGATAAGAACATTGACAATACCCCCCATCAATATGATTTGATACAAACAGAGGAAGAAATGATAACCTTAGCTCAACTTTTAAACACTAAAAAGTTTTTGAGTTTTGATACTGAAACAACGGGTATTGATGCTAATGAAGCGGAACTAGTGGGCTTATCTTTTTCATTTGAACCTTATACCGGATATTATATCCCTGTACCTTCGGATACCATAAGAGCTGGTCAAATATTGGAGATATTCAGACCTGTATTAGAAAATCCTGAAATAGAGAAAATAGGTCAGAATATTAAATATGACATGCTTATGATGAAGTGGGCGGGTATTGAAGTTAAGGGGCTTATTTTTGATACTATGATAGCTCATTACCTCGTTGAGCCTGAACAAAGACATAAACTGGACTATCTTTCAGAAGCTTATCTTAAATATAAAATGGTGCCTATTGAGGCATTAATAGGTAAAGGAGTTAATCAGTTGAGTATGCGTAATATTGCTGTGGAAAGAGTAGCTCCATATGCAGCTGAAGATGCGGATATAACCTTACAGATTAAGCCAATTCTGGAACCTATCATGAAAGAAATAGAAGTAGAAGGGGTTTTTTATGATATGGAAATGCCACTGGTAAGGGTATTGATGGATATGGAATATGAAGGGGTGAGAATTAATGCGCAGTTGCTTCATGACTATTCAAAAGTGCTGGAAAATCAGATCAGAGAAAAGGAATCGGAAATCTATAAAAAAGCAGGATCCGTTTTCAATATTAGTTCTCCTAAGCAAGTTGGGGAAATACTCTTTGACAGAATGAAAATCCCCTACCGGTGGAAGAAAACAGCAAGTGGGCAATATAGTACAGATGAAGATAAGCTACAGGAACTGGCAGTTGAATATGAATTTGTATCGGACATTATGGATCATAGAAAGCTTTCCAAACTGAAATCTACTTATGTAGATGCATTACCCTTGATGTTAAATCCCAGAACAGGCAGGATACACAGTAATTTTAACCAGGCAAGAGCTGCTACCGGAAGGCTAAGTTCTGAAAATCCTAATCTTCAGAACATTCCTATTAGAGATGAAGCAGGTAGGTATATACGAAAGGCATTTATACCCCGTGATGATGATCATGTATTAATATCTGCCGATTATTCTCAGATAGAACTAAGATTAATAGCTGAGATAGCGAATGAAAAAGCCATGTTGGATGCTTTCTCTGCTAATCTGGATATACATACATCAACAGCTGCAAAGGTATATGGGGTGCCTATCGATTTGGTAACACCCCAACAAAGAAGAAATGCCAAAACAGTCAACTTTAGTATTATTTATGGAGCGGGAGCAACTAATTTATCTCAACAATTAAAAATAAAAAGATCGGAAGCAAAAGAACTTATTGATCAGTATTTTTCACAATACAAAGATCTTAAAGCCTATATGGACAATACTGTAGAGACAGCCAGAAAAAGTGGTTACGTTATAACATTATTAGGAAGAAGAAGATACTTAAGAGATATTGATTCCAGGAATTCATTGGCAAGATCAAATGCTGAAAGGATGGCCATCAATACCCCTATACAAGGCACAGCTGCTGACATGATTAAAATCGCTATGATTAATATAAATAAAGCTTTAAAGGAGGGTAATTATAAGACCAAAATGATCCTACAAGTTCATGACGAACTTGTATTTGATGCTCCAAAACTGGAAGTTGAAGCTGTTTCAGCTTTGATAGTTGATAAAATGAAACATGCTATCCCAAATTTGAATGTGCCCATTGAAGTTGGAGTAGGACATGGAGATAATTGGCTGGAGGCTCACTAATTATTTTAATAATTAAGGTGTAAGTTTAGTAAGATCTTTGTCTTTTAGAAATAAACAAATCCAAAAAGCAATAAGTGCTGTTCCACGCGCTGTTTCTAATGGACTCTCAACCATAAATGAAGCAAAACTGGCCACTATAATTACAACAAGTATTTGATTATGGGTTTTTAGTCCTGTAAAAAACGGAACTGCAAAAGCAAATAGAAAAAAAATTAAACCAAATATTCCAGAGCAAGCCATGGTATGCAAGAACTGATTGTGTGGTTGTTTTCTGGATGCTATATCAGGATATTTTTCCTTATAACTTATAGTCATTTTATCTTCGAGATCCCCTGGCCCAATACCAAACAAGGGCTCAGATTCAAAGTAATCAAGACCAAGTTTATATGAAATCCATCTTCCACTATCTGAATTATTAAGGGGGTCACCTTCTATAAACTTATTCCATTCCCAGACTCCATAGGAAATCTTTGCTTCAAGGCTGGGAATAGTTTTATATGCTATAAAGGGTATTGTTAAGGTCAAAACTAAAACTAACATTATGTGCTTAAGTTTTAATTTCTTTATATACAGGATAAAGAAGCAAAATAAACCGGTATATGCTATTAATATGCCTGATCTCACAGCCAGAATATGAAGATAAATAAAGATAAAGGAAAGCAGGACACCTACAATTTTATTCAATAATGCTTTACTCCGGTTTGTGATTAGCCAATAAACCCCCGTTAACAATACAAAAGCTTCCAATTGTGCATAGCGAACATGGTCCTTCATAGGTACAGGAATTGAAGAACCACTTCTGATTAAATCAGACATGGTGTTGTAGTTATTGAGATAATTAACAACCACTCCTGTAGAAACAATGAAAATTAGGATGATGGAAAATAAGATTATGCTATCCTTATCAATCTTGCTCCAGGGGAGAAAGAAAAATACGACTGGCAAAGCGAGAAAGGGAAGCCTTAATCTTACTCTGGAAAGCCAATAATTGGTATTTTCTGAATTGAAATACCCTAATACTATTACCCAAAACACAAGCGTTATAGCCCAGAAAGCTGGATGTTTAAAGAATAATTTTATTTGAATTATTCCATTTTGAGGATTCCATACCCCATTAGGGAAAAAGATATTGTAAAATGAGAGTGCTATAAATAATATAATGCAGGATGAAGTGGCATATTTAGAAAATACCAGCATGATAACAAATAAAATACCTAAGAACAACTTCAGTTTAGTAATAGTATCTGCTACATTTCTTATACTCATAAATCAGATAAGCTTCTATTAATTGATTATCGAATGTACCATTTTTCTTTAACAGGATGTATCTTGTGTTATTACAAAACGTTAGACTAGTGATCTAAGTACTATTTTATTTTACCTTTGCCTGTCAATCGAGAAGTATTTATGGATGTATTTGAAATAATAAATAGCCTACAAGAAGAAATTAATTCAGTTAATCCTGACACTGCCGATTCAATAGAAACTTTTCGTATTCGTTTTGTTGGTTCCAAGAATGTTATCAAACCTTTATTTGGTGAGATCAAGAATGTCGTAAATGAAAGAAAACGAGAATTTGGCCAGGTTGTCAATGCACTGAAAGATTCAGCAGAACAAAAATTCAATTCACTAAAAGAACAACTGGAAAATAAAAAAGAATCTTTTGAATCAGATATAGATGTTACTGCGCCTGGTTTTCCTTATATGATTGGTTCAAGACATCCTATTTCATTGTCCATGGAGCGCATAATCAAGATCTTTACTAAAATAGGTTTTATAATAGCCGAGGACAGAGAAATAGAAGATGATTGGCATAATTTTACAGCCCTGAACACTCCGGAAGACCATCCTGCCAGAGATATGCAGGATACTTTTTATCTTAAGAACAGTACTGAAAGGATGCTTCGTACCCAAACTTCTTCAGTACAAATCAGAACTATGACTTCTCAAAAGCCACCTATCCGGATAATTTCTCCAGGAAGGGTGTATAGAAATGAGACAGTTTCAGCCAGGTCACATTGCCAGTTTCACCAGGTAGAGGGCCTTTATATTGACAAAAATGTATCTTTTGCAGATATGAATCAAACCTTGCTTTATTTTGCAAGAGAAATGTATGGTCCTGAAACTAAAATTAGATTGAGACCTTCCTATTTCCCATTTACTGAACCGAGCGCAGAAATGGATGTTTACTGGGGCCTAAAAGATGAAACAGATTACCGTATTACAAAAGGTACCGGATGGCTTGAAGTATTAGGATGCGGTATGGTCGACCCTGCTGTCTTAGAGAATTGCGGTATTGATCCAAATGAATATACAGGATATGCATTCGGAATGGGTATAGAACGACAGGCAATGTTATTGCATCGCATAGGAGATATCCGCTTATTTTTTGAGAACGACATCAGATTTATTAAACAATTCACAGGAGCCCTTTAAGAAACAATATATGAAGCCATTCCTGCCAAAAGGTACCAGAGATTTTGGGCCTGATCAGGTATTGAAAAGAGATTTTATATTTGATACAATCAGAACGGTATTTAAAATATATGGCTATGCTCCGTTAGAAACCCCAGCTATGGAGAGTTTATCTACATTGACAGGAAAGTATGGAGAAGAAGGTGACAGGTTAATTTTTAAAGTTCTTAATAATGGAGACTTTTTAAATGGAGTAGATGAAAAACTATTAAGTGAAAGGAATTCAAATTCCATAATTCCAGCTATTTCTAAGAGAGGATTGCGATATGACCTTACAGTACCTTTTGCGAGATTTGTAGTAATGAACCAACATGCACTTGCCTTCCCTTTTAAACGATACCAGATACAACCTGTTTGGAGAGCAGACAGACCTCAAAAAGGCAGGTACCAGGAATTCTATCAATGTGATGCAGATATGGTAGGAAGTGATAGTCTAATATACGAAGCTGAATTAATTCAAATATATGACCGGGTATTTAGTGAGTTAAACATGCCGGTTGTCATAAAATACAATAACCGTAAGATTCTATTTGGCATAGCAGAAAAAGCTGGTATCACGGATAAGTTTGTCGAAATGACAACAGCACTGGATAAATTGGATAAAATAGGTTATAAAGGAGTAATAAAAGAATTGCTGGAAATTGGCATAAGCAAAGAATCAATTGATTTAATTACACATATACTAAAACAAAAAAATCTAACTTCTATTGGAGCTTTACTATTAAACTGTGTAGAGGGGTACAAAGGTTATTTAGAATTAATTGAGATAAATAAGTATTTGAATAAATTCAAAATTCGTGGAAATGTTTTATTTGATATTAGTTTAGCAAGAGGATTGAATTATTATACTGGATGTATAATTGAAGTAGTAGCAAAAAAAATTAGTATGGGTAGCATTGGTGGTGGAGGAAGGTATGATAATCTAACGGGTGTATTTGGGATGCCGGGCGTTTCGGGAGTAGGTATTTCATTTGGTGCTGAACGGATTTATGATGTTATGGATGAAAAGGGATTGTTTCCTAAAGATCTGAATACAGCATTAAAAGTGATAATAATAACTTACGACCAGCATTGCTTTGAACAAGGATTAATATTACTAAATGCTTTAAGAAAAGAAAATATACCATCAGAAATTTATCCTGAGGCTGTTAAAATCCAGAAGCAAATGAAATATGCTAATGATAGGAAAGTACCATATGTTATTTTAATTGGGACAGAGGAATTAAATTCCGGAGAGTTTTCTCTAAAGAATATGACCTCTGGAGAGCAACAAGCTTTAAATGAAAAAGCCATTATTGATATATTGAATACTTAATATATGAAAGCTAATTTTAATCATAACTTGCTGATTGATAGGCTATCCTGCATTATAAAAAATCATTATAATAATTAACCAAGGGTAATTTTCAGATATTTTAATATACAGTGTATTTGAATATACATTTAATCATTTCATATGAGTATAATATTCTGTTAGATACATATTGTATTAATCATAATTTTGTTAATATTTTGATAATAGATGGCAGGTTAAAATATTATTCGTAAATTTGCAGGTCGATTTTGAGTACAACAATAACGATCTGAATGAGAAGAACCCTATTACTATATATATTCCTGATATTATTTCAGCTGATTACTGCTGATACGTTTGCCAATAACAAGGAGGGTGTAGACCCTATCAGCACTAGTACCTATGCTAATCTTGATCTTAAGGATTTGAAATTAAGAGTTAAGAATCTTAATATTCCATTTAAACCTAAGTTTTCAAGAGAAGTAAGGGAGAAAATTGAGGATTACGTTAAGATTTACAGAAAGAAGACTAGCAGAATTCTTGGACTTTCATCTATATATTTTCCTGTAATAGAAGAATATCTTAAGGCTAACAATATACCCGACGCCCTTAAATACCTTCCTATTATTGAAACAGATTTAAACCCTAAGGCGGTATCACCAGATGGAGCAGTAGGAATATGGCAATTTATGCCATCAACAGGTGCAATTTATGGTTTAAGTTCTGATCAAGTTGTAGATCAAAGATGCGATATTCACCGATCTACAGATGCTGCTGCTAAATATCTGTTGAAGCTATTTGATATATATGAGGATTGGGCTTTGGTATTGGCAGCTTATAATGCTGGTCCTGGTCGTGTGAACCAAGCTATTAAAAAAGCACATAGTACTAATTACTGGACAATAGAGAGATATTTACCATTGCAGACTAGAAAGTATATACCTTCTTTTCTTGCAGCAGCTTACGCTATGCAGTATTTTCCGGAATACGATATTATAGCAGATAACCCTGACCTTGATTTGCAATTAACTAAAGAAACTAAGATTTTTAGAGAGTTGAGTTTTGAAGAAATTTCTACTGCTACAGGTCTTAGCCTGGAAACTTTAAGAATTCTTAATCCTCAATATTTACAGGACTTTATACCTGTCAGTGCAGATGGTAATTTCCTTACACTACCTAAAAGAATAATTGCATCTTTTAATGATTATATAAATTTACCTGAAGGAAGGAAGAATGATTTTCTGAAGATAGCACATATGATCGTTGAATCTGCAACAGCAAATACTACTTTTTACCATAATTCATTATATACAGTTGGGCCAACTGAAAGTCTAAAAAGCATTGCCGACATTTATAATATTAGTACGCATTCATTGATAGTGTGGAACAACATTACTGATTTGACATTAAAACCAGGAACGGAATTGACGCTTTATCTACCTAAGAAAGTAGAAACTAAATTGGTAGAAATGCCTACTTTAAAAAGGATGAAAACTAAAAAATTATCAAGACTTTCGATTCATGAAATTGAAAAGCTGCCTATAGCACTTGATATGTCCAATCAGCGCAAATATTCTTCTGCTAACTATATAAGTTATATGATCGGCCCTGATGAAAGCTTAAAAAGTGTTGCAGAAAAGTACGGAGTTTCATTAGAGTCTTTAATCTGTTTAAATAAATTCACTAAAGATTACCCACCTTTACCTGGCATGTTAGTGAGGATCAAAGAATCAGAATTAATAAAGCCCTAAGCAAAAGGCTCAGGGCTTATTAACATCAAATTATTAACCAACTAATTATTTTTTATTAATTTATTTCAATAGTTCTATTGAGCTGTTGTTTTGCTTCTGCCTTTTTCGGAAGCATAATTTCTAATATTCCATTGTCATAACTAGCTTTAATTCCTTCTGCTTGAATGGAATCAGGCAAATCGAAAGATCTTGAAAAGCTAGAATAACTAAATTCCTTCCTTGTAAATTTATCTTTTGTTTCTTCACTTGATTGCTCCTTTTTAGTAGAAACTGTTAATTTAGTATTATCAATAGCGATATTAAAATCAGCTTTTTGTAAACCGGGAGCTGCTATTTCAATTTTATAATCATCTGAGCCTTCTTTTATATTAACTGATGGCTGTGTTATGGCAAAATCCCCATTTAATACATCGGTCATAGACCTGTTAATTGCGCTGCTAAAGAAATCCTGGAACACATCTTTTACCGGATGGTAATTTGGTTTAATGATTTTCATTTTTATTCATTTTTAATTTTAATAATTTTATTAATCAATAGTAATATTAACCGGACTCTTAACAGCTTCCTCTGCTTTAAATCCAAGCTTTACCAATAGAATTCCATCTTTACATTGTGCAGTTATATTATCATAGTTAACAAACTCAGGTAGACGGAAAGAACGCTTAAAATTTTGAGTACCAAATTCTTTATGATTATACTTATAATCTTCTGAACTCATTTCTTCCATTGTGCCTTCTATATGGAGTAAATCCTGGTCGGTACTTATCTTTATATTTTCTTTTGTAAATCCAGGTACGGATAAATACAGCTCATATGCATCTTCTGTCTTCTTAATATTGCTGAAAGGTCTTGATATTTTGTTTGCAAGGTTTTTAACATTGGGGATAGCGTCCTGAGTAAGGCAACGGTGTACAAAACGGTCATATCCTTGTGGGATAACGTTGGGCCTAATTCTGTAGGCAAATGGTGACATTAATAATGTATTCATAGTTTATTTAGTTTTTAGTTTCTGAATGAATTACAGAATATACTTATCAAGCTACATTCCATACTTAAAAAGAAGACAAAATTTCCAATAAATCATACATTTATCATGTCATAATGACGCAATAAATAAAATTAACATGACAATATGGCGTAATTTTATGTGTTCGCCAGATTTAAACTAAAACTAAAAGAGGCATTAAAACAATATTAGCTAAAGGAATATAGACTTTGTAAACACCTTACATACGCTTTACATACAAGTAACAATTAAGGTAGAATTTCTACCTTAATTGTTACTTGTATGTTACTCCTATGCAAAGCTTACCATAGAGTGGAATAAGCTATATTCAATATTAGTATTGAATAATACAACTAAAAGAGCTTTTTCTAATGGACTATTTGCTAATTTTATTATGTAATAGAACAATGAATTATTATGGAGGAGAAAAAATATACAAGGCTAAAAGAATTTTATCCATTTTATTTAACAGAACACCAAAATGAAATAAGTAGAAGTTTGCATTTTGTGGGTACAGCTTGCTTTCTGATTATAGTGATATATGCTTTTTTTATAGGAAATTATAAGATTTTAATCTTCGCGCCATTTGCAGGTTATGGATTTGCCTGGATAGGTCATTTTTTCTTTGAAAAGAATAAACCAGCGACCTTTACTTACCCCGGAATGAGTCTCGCATCAGACTTTATTATGTTTTGGCATATTATTACAGGCCAACTCCCCAGAAAACTCAGGGAAGCAAAACAGAAATTGGGAATTAATTCATAACTCCTGCATCTAAATATTAAAAGCTATTTATTTTTCATCAACTTCCTGCTGTTTTGGAGCTGGAGCAGGTTTGGGAACCTTAATTTTAAACTTAACCGGAATAACGGTCTGTGAAGTAATCTTCCTTCCATTTTGCATTCCGGGTATCCATTTCTCCTTCATTTTGTTCATAGTCTTCACAATTCTCAAAGCTTCCTTATCCATATCCGGATGCGGTGCTTTTTTATCAACGTGAATTTGTGAAAGCATGCCACTTGTATCTACCACAATAGAAATAAACGAAATACCTTCAATACTATCTTTAACACATGCTTTTGGGTATTTAATTTTCTCCTTAATATAAAGACCGAGTTTATGTTGAGAGCACCCTAAAAGATATTCCCTTTCTTTTTCTTCACAGCCAGGAAACCTTGCAGGATCTTGAGGATTACGATAAATGGCATCAAAAGTCTTTGTAGGTTTTTTATTGCTCTTTTGTGCACTTACAAATGAAACCCCTATAAAAAATAATAAAATAACTAAGCCAATCTTTTTCATATTAATCGATATATTCTACTTTATTTAAGAATCTTATACCTAACGTCAATTCTAAAGTAATATTACTTATTCTGCGTTCAGGCACATTATAGGTTTGTCCCGGATCATTTACATTGATCAGATTGTATAAGGGGGGCTGTCTGTATTGATTTGATAAATCCGGATTTACGGTAAATTCAAGGATTCCTCTTACAAATTCAGAAAAAGGAAACTCATATCCACCACCTATTGTCATTCCATAGTTCCATTTATTTACAAAGGCATTGTCGGGATAGAAAAAGAATGATTTATTAATTTCTTCAAATTCATTAAAATTAGTTTTAAGGGTATAATCACCTCTAACTCCTAGTAACCAATATGCAAAGTTTGGACCAGATGGATATTTCTTTTTAAAACCTAAAGTTAGAGACAGGTTATAAAATTTATATTCAATCACGGAAGGGTGATAAGTAACTAAATTTCCCTGATAATCCTGGTAAACTGTACTTTGTCGCGGTCTGTTTGCAGCCCCTTTTATATGATACCCGATTTCAGCAAAAGCTGAACCGAGGTCATTATCGGCCGATTCTATAAATAAAATTCCCGGTATTTTATAAAGTGGGTCATGGCCAAAATTATCCCATTGTTGAATTCCTGCAGTTAAGCCGGATTTTAATCCCCAGGCAAAACTTTGCGCTTTTGATAATAAGGGAGTCAATAAAATTAAATAAACAAGAATTCTTTGTAGTTTTATAATCATTTGATCTTTAACTTTTGACCTAGTTTAATATTATTATCTGTTAATTGATTGAGGCTTTTAAGGCTTTCTACATCCATATTATACCTGCGGGAGATATTATAAAGTGTATCACCACTTGTAACGGTATGATAAAGTGTATTGTTCGGAATTGGGGCTTCCTTTTGGGCCGGAGTATTCAATATAATAGCCGGAGCCTTTGCTCCTGTTAAAGCAGGTATCAGTTTAGTGCCTTCTGCTTTAGTTTTGTCTGGCATTTCATGATCAGTCTCTTCTCTTGCTTCTATTGGACTAATCGCAGTAGCTGTTACTTTATTTACACTTAATCCTGTAGTAGCGGGTGTAAAAGTATGACTTTCTTCCAAATCATTATTTTCTGCTTTTGCTTTACCTGCAGGTTCCATTACAAAGTCGAGTTTATCAGATAAAACTTCATTGCCGGGTATAGACTTTTTTACTTCTATTCCGGTATTTACTACGGGTCTTTTATTTAGTTTTTGAAACTCAGGACTAGTTGTCTCCTTTTGAATTAATGGTTCAGATTTTTGATGGTTGCTTACCAATACAGGTTTGGAAATGACTTCTTTAGCGGGCTCCACTTTAACTTTTGAAGTGATGACCGCACTATTATCCGGCCTTTCACCTCTTAAGTAGATTGTTTGACCTATAGCAGGTTCGGTTTCGGGCTTAATATGCTTTCTTTCGTATAATTTATCGAGCCTGATACCATATAATTGGCTGATTAAAAACATGTTGTCACCTTGTAAAACTGTATGCGTTTTGTTTTTACCCCAGAAAGCCTTTTTCTTTTTCCCCAGGAAAACTATATCATTTGGATTTAATTCCTGGGAAGCATAGCGCAAATAATCATTGTATTTTAAGATGTCATCAACATCTTTATTTGCTATTCGGCTAATAGATACAGGGGTTTCACCGGGCTTGGCCACTATAGCTTTTACTTCATTTATTTTTATTATCCGGTCTTTTGGGCTTATTTCTGTTTTAAGAACTGTTGCTTCAGACTTTTTAATACTTGTTGACACAATGACATCTGCATCGTTTAAACCATCCAATTGATAAAGGTGGTAGCGTTCTATAATACCAATAAGTTTTTCAGGATAATCGGAAGCAGTAGCATAGCCTGCTTTTTTCAGACCAAATGCCCACCCTTTATAGTCTGTCTTATTTAAATTAAAAAGTTCCTGGTAAGGGCCATTAGGTCTTCTTATGAATTCTGAATGATCTATATAAGATTCTTCGGCATTGTTATATTTTCTAAAACAACTTTTCTTTTTAAAAACTAATAGCATTCGTTCATCATCTCTTAATCCATAACTATCACCATTCCATACATTTCCACACTTTATTCCAAAATGATTATTTGCCTTTGTACACAATGAACTCATTCCAGCACCTGATTCTAGCAATGCCTGAGCCATTTTTATACTGGCAGGAATTCCAGTTCTTTTCATTTCGCTAATAGCCAGACTTCTATAATTGGAAATATACTGATCAGCAGTAGGGTATTGCCCCAATAAATGAGTTTGATATATAAAGAGAATAAATACGGTCCTTAGTGTAGCTTTAAACATAAGTTCGGGGTGATATTTAATTCTTTTGTTAACTTTGCCATTAAGATATAATCTACTAAATGCCAATAAGACCAATAATATTATATTTTTTACTAATATTTTTACTGGGTTCCTGCAAAAATAACCAAAAACAAGCTGTTACACCAAGATCGCTTGATCCAAATATATACGTTATAGAAGATCCTGAACAATTGTCTGAAACTCAATACTATGTATGGCTTCCTTTTTTATATGTGAGATCAGAACCAAAAGCTAAATCCGCCTTAGTTACTAAACTAAAAAAGGGTGATTTGGTTAAATATCTTGGTATTAAAACTCAGGTTAAAGAAAGAATTAATATTCATGGTAAAGAGTTTGAAGAACCATGGATGAAAGTAGTAACACCGGATAATCAAGAAGGCTGGGTTTATGGTGCAGGGATTAATATTAAGGATGTGGGAACTGACTTATCTCCTACTCCGTATGATGACTGTTTTCAGTTATTAATAGATAGAGAAGTTGAGGATTTTACAAAATGCACAAGCCAGGTTTCTAAACAACAATATAAAATGCAGGGGAATAAAGTTTTGCAAAATAGCAAGGGCCTTACGCTCTCTCTAAAGAATGGTAAAAGACTTTATCTTGAATCTAATTTGACAGGTGCAAGCAATACTAAATATGATTTTTGCTATTATTTTTCTACCATAGGTTACTATGTAGTGCGGGAACAAACAGGAAATCATTATGAATATGTATTAATCAATAGTTCCACCGGGCATAGGCTATCTACTTGGGGTTTTCCTAAACCATCTCCGGGTAAAAATTATATTGTATCTACTTCTTCAGATATTTTCGGAACCAAAGAAGTAAACGGTATTCAAATCTTAAATGTAGAAGGTAATGAGCTTAAAGTAAGCTGGGAAAGAGAAGTGGAAAACTACGAGCCCTATATGCCTAAATGGTTGGATAATAATACCATAGGGGTTACTTTAGTACCTGATAATGGTGGTAAAAAAGGTGTTAAAAAGTTTGCTTTAATCAGGAAACAATCCAATAACGAATGGAAGATGGAGTATTAATATACTCCTTAAATATAAAAAGGGAAGACTGTAGCTTTTGGCAACAGTCTTCCAGGAATAGTATGAAAAAACAGTACACTTAGTATAGAGACGTTTGAAATCTCTGTTCTACTACAATGCTCTATCGTTTTAGTAAAATTTTAACTAAAAGATTTCTGAAGCCTATCTGCGCCTAGCTTTTAGCTATTGGTAAAAATTTCAAATTGATTATTCCTGTAAAGACTTTGGCTTTTAATAAGACCCAATATTTTATTGAATTTTAAGAGTCTATAGTGCCTATGGTCTGACTCTTATATGATTATCCCAGATTATGCGATAGCGTATTTTCTAACGCGTAGCATTAGAAAATATGTCCCATAATATATTGATTTACAGTTTAATAGAAGTTAAATTTATATGCTAAATATGCAGCAAAATTAAATGAAATTCTTACTAATTAGCTGTCCTGAGAATGCTAGAAACAGGGCGATTTAGCAACATTGATTAATTCTATTACATAATCTGGGATATTATTTGAGGGTAGTAGCATTATAAAGCCCTAACAGGGCGTAAGATATTAGCACAGGGGTAAGCCCTGTGAATCAATAAATTATGTTACTTAAGCCCTATAAGGGGGCGTCAGATTTCAGCAAGTTTGACTCCGAAATCTTGCGCCCCTTATTCATTCGGTATTTAAACCAATGCCTCAATAGACATTATCCAATCAATTTCCCACTTCTCTTCATCTCCCATGCCCAGGCACTTGCTAATATTTCACTAATATCTGCCTCAGGTTTCCATTTCAATTTTTCATTTACTAATCGTATGTCAGCAAATATAGCTTCCACATCCCCTTCTCTTCTAGGGCCAATCTTGTAATTTAGCTTTTGATCTGTTAGCTCTTCAAATGTTTTGATTACTTGTAATACAGTTAGACCTTTCCCGGCACCTAAATTGAATACCTCGCAGTTTGTATTGTTTCTATTCGTTTCTATATATTGTAAAGCCATGGTATGTGCTCTTGCTATATCCATAACATGAATGTAGTCACGTACACAAGAACCATCAATCGTATTATAATCATTTCCAAATACCGTCAAAGAACCCCTTTTGCCAATTGCTGTTTCAGTAATAACCGGTACCAAATTGCTGGCTAAATTTATTGAATCTTCTCCTATCCAATTAGAACTATGTGCGCCAGCTGGATTAAAATATCTTAAAATAATACATTGCAATAACTTATTGGCAATACAAATATCCTTCAATATCCTTTCGCCAGCCTGTTTAGTATAAGCATAGGGGCATTCTGCATCCTGAAGGGGGGTGTTTTCAGTTACCGGCAATTCATTTGCCTGGCCATAGACTGAACAGGAAGAGGAAAATATAAAGTGATTAAGCTTATATTTTTTGGTTAATTCAAGTAGATTCAATAAACCTACCATATTATTATAATAATACAGTTGGGGTTTTTCTACCGATTCATTAACGGATTTTAATGCGGCAAAATGTATAATACCCTGGACATCCGGATTTTCAAGAAATATTTTTTCCAATGAAAGGATATCACATAAATCGATAGGATAATGTTTGGGTTTTATATTGGTGATTTTCTCAATTCCATTTAACACATCCGGACTGGAATTTATATGATTGTCAACAGATAGCACTTCATATCCTTGTTGTATCAAATCTACTACTGTATGAGAGCCAATATATCCACAACTGCCTGTAACAATGATTTTATTCATCTCTTAGCATTAATCTGGCTCAAAGCTAAATAAAAAAGGCGATCAATATAGATTGATCGCCTTTCGATTGATTGGATTAAATAAAAGTAAAGTTGATAAAAATCAACCCAAACTATTTATTTACTTAGAAGTATTATCTGCAGTTGTACCTTTCTTAGCAGAACATGCTGCACCAGACTTTGCACAACAAGCTTTACCCTTAGGGCTAACATTTACAAATTTTCCTTCCTTAGAACAATACTCAACTTTGTCATAAGAAACAGCACCACCTGTACCATTCACTTTTCTTACATAATAAGTTTCGTTGGTAGAAGCTTCAGTTCTTGTTTCAATACTAGGATCAGCAGAAGCAGCTTTTGCTTCAGCACTAGCAGTTTTTTTCTCACATGCCTTAGCACATGATTTTGAGCATGACTTAGTTTGCGCTTCTGATACCATTGCAAACATGCCCATAAAAGCAAATACAAATAATAACTTTTTCATTTTACTCTCTAATTAGGTTAAATTAATATCATTAAAATTACTTCAACAAATTTATATGCTAGAATCAACTGATGCAACAATTAAGCAAGCACTTAAGAGAAATTTAACTGTTTTGCCTAATTATTTGTTACATGTTCTTTATTAATCTTCATCTTCATCCTCATGTGCCTGATGATCCGCAATTAATTTAGCCTGAATATCTGGCGGTACTGCACTATATTCTGCAAAGGATCTGTGGAATTTAGCCCTTCCCTGTGATATAGATCTTAAGGTAGAGTTGTATTGAAACATTTCAGCTAAAGGCACTTTAGCAAGGATCTTTTGATAATGTCCTTCACTATCCATTCCCACTATGATGGCTCTTCTTGTCTGAAGATCCCCCATAATATCACCCATTACTTCATCAGAGCAAAGAATCTCTACATTATAGATAGGCTCCAATAATTGTGGCCCGGCATTTTTAAAAGCAGTCTTAAATGCATTAGTACCGGCCAACTGGAAAGCCATATCATTTGAATCTACAGGGTGCATTTTACCATCAAATATGCAAACCCTGATATCAGTACAAGCAGATCCGGTCAATGGTCCGTTTTCCATTTTTAGCAAGACACCTTTCTTGATAGCATTTGAAAATTTAAGATCAATTGAACCACCCACTATACACCATACGAATACCAATTTGCCTCCCCATGGTAATTCATCTACTTCTACTTTTTTTACTGATAATCCGTGCGGATCCGGCATTCCTTCATGAAATGGTTCAATTCTCATATGTACTTCAGCAAATTGTCCCGCTCCTCCTGATTGCTTCTTATGTCGGTAAGTTTCATTTGCTTCTTTTGTAATGGTTTCACGATAAGGAATCTTAGGTCTTTCAAACTCCATTGCGATTCCATTTACCTTTTCGATCCTGTATTTAATTATATCAAGATGCAGTTGCCCCTGACCATGTAGTATGGTCTGCTTTAATTGTGCATTTTGTTCAATAATTACTGTAGGGTCCTCCTCTGCAATAATGTGTAAAGCTTTCATCAGCTTTTCCATATCGTTTTTACTGGGTGGTTTTACACCTGCACGAATTCTTGGTTCAGGAAAATGAATTGGGTCAATTCCTTTATCTGCCTGCTTTGAAGATAGGCTGGTATTGGAATGTGTATTTTTAAGTTTAACGGTAGCACCCAGATCCCCCGCATTCAGTTGATCCACAGTTTCTCTTATTTTACCATTAGATACAAAGACCTGGTTAAAACGTTCTGTCGAACGGTTCGAATGGTTAATGAGTTCATCACTTGTTTTTAGGCTTCCGCTGAAAACCTTGAAATAAGATACATTACCCACATTGGGTTCAGTTATTGTTTTATAAATAAAAATAGTGGTATTTGCTTTGCTATCACAAGCTAAATCTTTACCATCCTCCAGTTTAGCAGCTGGTCTGTCAACAGGAGAAGGACAGACATCATTGATGAAGCCCATAATTCGGCCACTTCCCATATTTTTAGCTGCAGAAGCGCAAAAGATTGGGAATATTTGTTGATTAGCCAAAGCTATTCTTAAACCCTTTCTCAAATCATCTTCATCCAAAGTTCCTTGTTCAAAAAACTTATCCATCAGGCCTTCTTCATTTTCAGCAGCAGCTTCTACCAGTTTATTGTGCATTTCCATTGCCTTTGCCATTTCAGCTTCTGGGATAGGTTTTTTTTCTGGTTTTCCGCCATTTGTCGGAAAAACATACATGATCATTCTCAAAGCATCAATAATGCTATTGAAGCCATTTCCCCGATTTAACGGATATTGTACTGGTATTAATTTGTTTCCAAAACGACTTATTGCTTGTTGAACGCTTTGCTCGTAATCAGCTTTGTCATTGTCTAAATGATTGATCACAAACATCGCCGGAGTTTTATATTGCTCAATATATTCCCAAATAAGTTCTGTTCCAACCTCCACACCGCTTCTTGCATTTATTAACATCACTGCCGTATCGGCAACCTTTAGGGATGAAATTACTTCCCCAATAAAGTCATCATACCCCGGAGTATCAATAATATTAATTTTGGAATCTTTCCAGCTAGCATGCATTAAAGTACTGAAAATAGAGTTTCCTTTTGATTGTTCAATTACCGTGTAATCAGAGACTGTATTTCCATCTCCTACATTTCCCCTTTTAGTAATTCCTTTTGCTTCAAATAGCATATCCTCAGCAATACTGGTTTTTCCTGATCCCGGGTGACCAAGCAGCACAACGTTCCGGATGTTTTTTGATTCATACGCCATAGTGATGATTTTTTCCGTTAAACAAAATGAATGTGGAATGTATAAAAAATTAGCTTCACTTTTTCAATATAGACCAAAAATTATTTTCAAGTTGTTGGTCTTAAGGAATTAAATAATTTAATTATACTCTTAACTGGCACAATACTCATCAATTGCCTTTTCAAGAGAAGTATACCTAAAAGGCAGTAATTCAGTGATAAGGCTTCCATTATAGGATAATTCTTGTTGCATTTGTTTTGCCATTGCTGTAGGAACAGAAACAGGTAGACCAAAAACTGTTTTAAACTTATTTCTAATGGACAGCAATTTCATATAATAAGAGGGAACCCCTTTAAACTCTGTATTTATATCCAGTTTATTAGCGATTATGGTAAAAAAAGAATGCCAGCTTAGATTTCCGGCATTCAATATTATTTTTTCTTCACCAATATTATTTTCAATCATTGAAATAATTGCTTTAGATACATCTTGTGCAAGAACAAAACCTGAACTGCCTGCAGGAAAATATGATAAACCTTCTTTGATTTTATTTTTAAATACAGCAGTATTTGCAAACTTATCGGCCGGATTAAGCATAAGTGAAGGAGCTAAAATAATGGCATTTAATCCTTCTGACATGGCTCTCCAAACTTCAAGTTCACCATACCATTTGGATAAAGCATAATCAGTGATGAACTGAGTAGGATCAGGTATATAGCTTTCATCCAACATTCTTGGTTCAGTAGGGATTCCTAAAGCTGCTGTAGAAGAAATATGGATTAATTTATTAACTGATGCCGCATTAGCTACATTAGCTACATTGAGTGTTCCTTCAATATTTATTTTTAATATTTTTGATTTATCTCTTGCCTGATAAGATACAATACCAGCCAGGTGTATAATAATTTCATTTTCTTGTATTATATCTTCAAGTGCTATTACATCAAGAATATCCAGTTTTTGCCAGGTCACTCCTGGAAAATTAGGAAGATTTTCTGCATGATTACAATAGCAGGCTGTAACATGAGTATACCCATTGCCAGAAAGATGTTGTATTAAAACCTTACCAAGATTGCCCGAGGCCCCGGTAATTAAAATCTTTGTATTAATTGATTTCATTCTTTGATTTTATGGTGCCTGGATAAATTGCCCCAGCACAATGATCCATCTTACTTCCCGTAACTGAACAAAGCACATTATTTAGATGATAAATTCTCAACAACCCCATTAGGCCCATTAATAAGGCTTCTTTAAAATTTACAAGAATGCCTTCAGGTACAACAACTATAGTATTATCAAGTTGTTTTTTAATTTCTTCTACCAGGTAATTATTAAATGCTCCACCACCTGTAATGAGCACATTTGGATTTTTAGTTACATCCATTGAGTTAAATGCTTGTTTAATCAAAGTGGATATTAATAAAACCAGGGTATATAGTTTGTCCTCCATATTTCCCATTTCCTCATCCAAAATTGGTAAAAAGCTTTTCTTAATATCTGAATTATCAAGAGATTTTGGAAAAGGAAGAGCAAAAAAAGGCCATTTGCCTAATTTACTATATAAGTCTATTTGAATAGTACCACTTCTGGCATATTTACCATCATAGTCATAAGAAAGACCATTTTGTAGGGCAATATAATTCAATGCCTGGTTACCGGGGCAAACATCAAAAGCAACCACTTTATTATTCTCTTTTAAAAAACAGATATTGACAATTCCACCCAAATTAATTAAGACTTGGTAATCTTTGAAAAGATAATAATCTACTATTGGAGCAAATGGAGCTCCTTGTCCCCCTAATGCAACATCCATTGACCTGAAATCGCCAATTACAGGCAATCCGGTTGTAGCAGCTATATTTGCAGGATGACCAATTTGAAGGGTATAGCCAAAGGAAGGATAATGGTAAACAGTGTGGCCATGAGAAGCGATATAATCTGGGCAAATCTGATGCTTTTCGCAAAAGCTTTTTATCATTTCACCAAAGACAGATCCTAGTTCTCTGTCAAACTCTGTAAGTTTCAAGCCATTATAATCGCTGACATTTTTTAGTTTATACAGAATTTTAGCAGAAAAAGGAAAGATATCTCCTGCAGTAATTTCCCAACTTAGTATCTTAAATTCAGGATCATCTTCGACTTCAAAATGACAATTTGCGATATCAACACCATCCAGTGAGCTACCTGACATCAGACCAATAATATCCCAGCTTTTTATTGCCATTATTTCAATTGCGGATTCAGGGACTTGGTATAATCAGCTACTGCTTTTATTTCTCTTTCAGTAAGAATACCATTAAATGGGCTCATTAAGCCCTTTCCATTGGTTATTTGTTTAATTCGTTCTGCTTCGTCCAGTATAGATTTGCTAAGATCATGTGCTCCATTAAATTGTAATTTTCCATTTACCCCATGACATAAAATACAATTCTTTTTAAACAATGCATTTCCATCCGGAGGTAAATTAGATTGTAAAGAGGTATTTTTATCCCCCCCTTGTGAACAACTATACCATGCAAAGCAAATACATAACACAGAAATTAAGACATTCTTCATTTGATAAAATGTTAAACTAATATTATTATAGAACTGATTTTAATATTATTTCGGTTTAAATTAATAAATTAGATCCCCCAAACAACATTATAGACCTCAAAGGTATCTAATTGATTGTTTGGTTTAAAGAATTGACTTATCTTTCGGAATTAAAAAAATGTACACTTATGAAAATAGTAAGATTATTGGTTTGTGGTTTAATATTTTTTATGGCTGGCAAAACCAATGCCCAGGTGTCTACAAGGTTTGTAACAGACAATGAAGCAACCATTAAAATAATGCTTAGCAATACCATAAATGAAGCAGAATTGAAAGAATTAAAAGCTTTATTATATGCTAAAAGGGGATTTGTATTTACCTGGTCCAATCTTAAAATGGAAAATGGTAAAGCAAAATCATTGACAATAAGTGTTGATTGTAATGATCAAAAATTCCGCGGTACTACTACCATTGAAGATTTCACCGATAAAAAGAAAATTGGCTTTTACAGACATTATTCAGATGATCTTCCAGCACCATTTTGGATTGGTGTAGAATAAAAATATACTATTCTTAATATATTGGACTGTTAAATTTAGCCATTATATTATTTAAAAAAGGGTCACACAATCTGTGACCCTTTTTTCATTTTCAAATTAAAATAGAACCCACATTACTTTTTAATTACCTATTTAATAGGGGAGTAATGATCTGGAATATGATTTTATATAGCTTAACCTCGGAGTATTAGCAATTCCACTACCAATTAAAACACCAAATATTTGCACAAACTGTAAGCCCATTGTTTCGATAGTTTATATCCGTCAGGCTTACCAGGGTGAAAGATATTCTAGCCAAATTAAGCCTATATCCTACTTTTATAATACATAGGCTTAAATTTTAACAGCGACTCTAAAATTATTTTTCCATAAACTTAAAAAACTTTTAAACATATTTAAGTTTCCAATGTTTTTATCCTTAATTTCGCCAAATTAAATTTCGTTAATGGATCTTAAAAATAAAGTAATTGCCGAATCTGAATGTTTGTTTATCAAATATGGAATAAAATCAATCTCTATGGACGATATCTCCAGCAGGTTAGGTATATCAAAAAAAACCCTTTACCAGGTAGTCAACGACAAAGAAGAACTCGTAAAAAAGGCTATTAAACATCACATGGACCAGGAAAGGGAAGACCTGCAACTGATTAGTTCCAATTCATTTGATGCAATTGATGAAATGGTCAAAGTAACACAACATGTTTTAGAGTTTTTTAAAAGATTGAATCCCATTACTCAATTTGACCTGGAAAAATATTACCGTGACTATTATGTCAAAATGAAAAAACAGCATTTTGAATTTATTTATGCAGTAATCAAATTCAACCTTGAAAAAGGTATAAAAGAAAATATCTATAGAAATGATATAGATACTGATATCATTTCAAGGCTCTATATCATAAAAGCAATGGCCATTCTGGACGATGAAATATTTCCGGAGGCAATGTATGAAAAAGCATCCATATTTAAAGAACACATGATATATCACCTTAAGGGGATAATATCAGAAAAAGGACTTTCATTATTTAACCAACATATTCAGTCACTCAAATGAAAAAAGCAATTTTGATGCTGGTGTTATTGTTTTCCATTAGTGGCCTGTTTGCACAGGAAACTCAGAAAATGACGCTCCAACAGGCTATTGATTATGCAATGCAAAATAGCCCACAAATAAAAATGAGTCAAAACGATATTGAAGATGCACGTCAGCAAATTATCGAAAGAAGATCAGCAGGTATACCACAACTTAATGGAGAGATTTCTTACAACCATTATTTAGTGTTACCAGTTACTATATTGCCAGAAGAATTTGCGAAGGATGCAAATGGTAATATCAATCCCGATTTTAACCGTGAAGTTAAATTTGGAGTAACAAACAATTTAAGCGGAAGTCTTTCACTCTCAGCATTACTTTTTGACGGAAGTTACACAGTTGGTCTTCGTGCTGCCAGAACTTTTAAAGACTATGTGCAGAAACAAATGGCATCCAAACAATTTGATGTTAAAAATCAGGTGATTATGGCTTATCTACCTGCCTTAATTGTGGATGTAAGTTTGCAAACTTTAGATAAAAACATTGCCAATCTTAAAAAATTAGGTGCTGATGTAAAAAGTACTTTCGAAGCCGGGTTTGCTGAACAGCTAGATGTAGATAGATTGGATCTTTCTCTAGCTAACCTCCAGGTTGAAAAAGAAAATCTTCTTCGCCAAAAAGAAATAGCACTTAATTATTTAAAATTTACAATCAGCTACCCCGTAGAGAAGGATATTGAGATTTCAGACGATATCAATGCCTTATTAAAGGATACACCTGATGCAGATTTAGCAGCCCCAATAAATTACAGTTCAAGACCTGAATATGCAGTTTTGAATACTGGTCAACAATTAAATGAATTGAATATAAAACTATACCAGGCTGGTTATTTACCTTCAGCTGCTGCGTTTGGTAGTTATCTTTATTCAATTCAGGGAGACAATTTATTTGCTTCAGATGCCAATCTTTCGCCTACTGCAGTAATTGGAGCAAAAATAAGCGTACCAATATTTGATGGTTTCAATAAGAAAGCAAAGATTCAAAGAGCGCGAATTCAATTAAATAATTTCTTAGAACAAAAGAAATTATTTGAAAGAAGTGTAGACCTCGAAGTTTCAAACGCCAGAAAAAGCTATAAGAGTAGCAGTAATAGAGTAGCTTCTCAAAAGAAAAACCTGGAATTGGCAGATAAAATCTATAAAACTACCCAAGAAAAATACAAACAAGGAATAGGTTCTTCAATAGAAATTACGCAGGCAGAACAAAGCTTATATACCAGCCAGCAGAACTATAATCAGGCATTGTATGATCTGTTGGTAGCAAAAACCACTCTTGATAAATCCCTAGGTAAATAATTAATCCAATTTAAAACACTATTTATGAGATATTTAATAATTATGATGATGTTGGTTCTTGCAGCTTGTGGTTCCAAAAAAGAATCAGTTGATTCAAAAGACCTCGGAAGCTTAAAGACTGCTCTTGCTGCTAAACAAAAGCAAATGGACCAGTTAAAAATGGAAATGACTACAATTCAAGAAAAGATCAATAAGTTGGATACTACCAATACTAGAAAGAAAATGTTGGTCTCATTGGAAACCCTTAAAACAGGTCTATTTACCCATACTATTGATGTACAAGGAAACGTAACAGGAGATGAGCTATTAAATGTAAGCCCGCAAATGCCTGCTATTTATGCTAAAATATATGCAAAAAAGGGAATGAATGTCACAAAAGGACAATTATTGGCTTTAATGGACGATAATGTTTTAAGACAAGGCGTGGAAGAACTTAAATCAAATATTCAATTTGCACAGACATTGTATGATAAGCAAAAAACGCTTTGGGACCAAAAAATCGGCTCCGAGGTACAATACCTTTCTGCAAAAAATAACCTGGATGCGCTGAAAAAGAAAATGGCTACTATGAATCAGCAACTTTCTATGTATAGACTAACTTCCCCTATAAATGGGGTGGTGGATGATGTGATTGCAAAAGAAGGAGAAATGGGTTCACCCGGATTTCCATCTATCAAAGTATTTAATTTAAAAGCATTAAAACTGGTGGCACATCCTGCTGAATCATATGTAGATAAAATAAACACAGGCAATGATGTGGAGGTCTTTTTCCCTGACCTGAATAAATCTTATCATTCTAAAGTTAAGACTATCGGGAAAATGATTGATAATCTGAACAGGACTTTTACAGTTGATATTGCTTTACCAAATTCAAGCGATATCAGACCCAATATGATGGCCATTTCAAAGATTATCGATTACCAGAATCCAAAAGCAATAGTAATTCCCATAAACATAATAGTAAACCCAGATACAGATCCGTTTATTTATGTCGCAGAGGAACAGGGAGGTCTAATGAAGGCTATGAAGAGAAAAATTAAACTGGGCCATACTTATAAAAATGATGTAGAAATTGTTTCCGGACTGAAGCCGGGAGAAAAGATAATTACTATTGGTTATCAGGACCTGAACGATGGAGATGCTATCAGTTTATCAAATTAAACTTTAGCAGAAAGCCTCGATATTCAACTAATTAAAAAACTGTCATTACTGACTCAAAATCTGCAATTGACTGTTTATAATAAATAAAGACTATGAAAGATAAATTCAAAGAGTTCAAACCGACTAGTTGGTCAATTGATAACAGGAAGAGTATTTATTTTATCACTATACTCTTAACCCTGGCTGGTATTGCTGCCTATAATGCATTGCCAAAGGAGCAATTTCCGGACATTGTCATCCCTACAATATTTGTCAACACCATTTATCCTGGAGCCTCTCCTTCTGATATAGAAAACCTGATAACGAAGCCTATAGAAAAGGAAATTAAAGCAATTGCAGGGGTGAAAAAGCTTACCAGTCAGTCTGTTCAGGACTTTTCTATTGTGACAGCCGAATTTAATACTGATGTAAATGTATCTGAAGCCAGGCAAAAGGTCAAAGAAGCTGTGGATAAAGCCAGGTCCGACTTGCCTACAGATATCCTGGAAGATCCAAAAGTGATGGAGGTAAATTTCTCTGAGATTCCTATTATGTATATCAATATTTCAGGGGATTTTGATCTAAATAGGCTAAAGAAGTACTCAGATGACCTTAAAGATAAAATAGAGGCCATGTCTGAAATTACCAGAGTTGATATTGTAGGGGCACTGGAAAGAGAGATCCAGATCAATATGAATAAATACAAGATGGAAGCAGCAGGTGTGACATTAGATGAAGTAGAAAGATCTATCAAGTTTGAGAACTCAACCATTTCAGGGGGTCAACTAGAAATGGATAACATGAAAAGATCCATTAGTATTTCAGGTGAATTTAAAAATGTTAGCGAACTTAGTAATATAATTATCAAATCAGGAGCAGGCTCTATTGTCTATCTAAGAGATATAGCTGAAATTAAAGATGGTTTCAAAGAACAGGAAAGTTATGCCCGCCTCGATCATAAAAATGTAATTACACTTAACATCATCAAACGCAGTGGAGAAAACCTTATAGTAGCATCAGACAAAATAAGGGATATAGTAAAGGAAATGAAGGTAAATCATTTTCCACAAAATCTTAAAATCACACTTACCGGAGACCAATCCAGCAAAACCAGGATCACCCTACACGACCTTATCAATACTATTATCATTGGATTTATCCTGGTAACTTTACTGCTCATGTTTTTTATGGGTGTTACCAATGCATTTTTTGTAGCACTTTCAGTGCCATTATCTTGTTTCCTAGCATTTCTCATTATGCCCAGCCTTGGCTTTTCATTGAATATGATTGTATTGTTTTCATTCCTGCTAGCATTAGGAATCGTTGTGGATGATGCCATTGTGGTAGTGGAAAATACACACAGGATTTACCAGGCTGGCAAAATGAGTTTAGTTGATGCTGCCAAGAGTGCAGCTGGCCAGGTTTTTATTCCGGTTTTTGCAGGAACAATGACCACCCTGGCGCCATTCATTCCATTATTATTTTGGAAAGGAATAATAGGCAAATTCATGATATACTTACCAATAACACTTATTATAACTTTACTGGCTTCTTTGGTTGTTGCTTATATAATCAACCCAGTATTTGCAGTTGATTTTATGAAAAAAGACGAAGAAGTATTTCAAGCAAATAAAAAAACAAGCTGGACACCGCTTATAGTAATGGTAATTCTGGCTGCTATATTTTATATATCAGGGAGTTTTGGAATGGGTAACTTTATCAGTTTAGGCATCATACTCCTGTTATTTTACAGATATTTCTTAAAAGCAGTAATCAGAACCTTCCAGACAAAATTCTGGCCTAAGGTTCAGCATGGTTATGGTAGAATTATTAATTGGGCAGTTAATAAAAGAAGACCGGTTTGGTTAATGTTAGGATTAATTGGATTATTTATTTTCAGTATAATTTTTACCGCGATCAGAAGTCCAAAAGTAGTATTTTTCCCTTCAGCTGACCCCAATTTTGTATACGTTTATCTCAATCTGCCTATCGGAACCTCCGCTAAATATACAGATGAAATGTCTCAGGAATTAGAAAAAAGAGTTTGGGATGTAATAGGAGAGCATAATCCTATGGTAGAGTCAGTTATTACAAACGTCGCAGTAGGAGCAACTGACCCAAGTGAAGGAGACAGAACAACCGCTTCCAATAAAGCAAAAGTTTCTGTGGCCTTTGTTGATTTTGCAGAAAGACATGGTAAATCCTCCCAGGATATATTAGATAAAATACGTAAATCAGTAAAAGGAATTCCAGGAGCGGTAATAAGTGTGGAAAAAGAAGCAAGTGGTCCTCCAACGGGTAAACCTATCAGTATAGAGATATCAGGTGATAACCTGGTTGAACTTACTAATTCGGCCCAGTCTGTAAAAAAATACCTTGATTCATTACAAATAGGTGGTGTAGAAGAACTAAAATCAGATCTGCAAAACAGTAAACCGCAGGTAATGGTTAACATCGATCGTCAAAGAGCCAATTTATTGGGCATTTCAACAGCCCAGGTTGGGGCAGAGTTAAGAAGTGCCGTTTTTGGTAAGGAAGTTTCAAAATTCAGGGAAGATAATGATGAATATTCAATCCAATTACGTTTTAATGAGGCACAGAGAAAAGATTTATCTGCTCTTATCAACTCTCAAATAACTTATCGGGATATGTCCATGAACGGAATGCTCAGGCAAATACCCTTATCCTCTTTTGCTTCTATAAGCTATAATAATACTTATGGGCAGATAAAAAGAAAGAACCAGAAAAGAATAGTAACCTTATATTCAAATATATTGACCGGGTTTAACCCCAATGAAGTAGTTGCCAAAGTTGAAAGTTCTTTAAGTAACTACCCTAAACCCTCTGGACTTGAAATTAAGATGGCAGGGGAACAAGAAGAGCAAAAAGAAACTTCAAAATTTCTGGGTACTGCATTATTGGTATCACTTGGATTGATATTATTAATATTGGTTACTCTTTTTAATTCTATCTCTAAGCCATTGATCATCCTATCAGAGATATTCTTCTCCATAATTGGAGTACTTTTAGGTTTTAGTCTTTTCAAAATGACGATGTCTATTATCATGGTGGGTGTAGGAATTATTGCTCTGGCTGGAATTGTTGTAAGAAATGGAATATTGTTGGTGGAGTTCACCGACGTGTTGCGAAAGGAGGGCTTGTCATTAAAAGATGCTCTGGTTGAAGCTGGAAAAGCTAGAATGACGCCTGTATTATTGACAGCAACCGCTACCATGTTGGGATTAATTCCGTTGGCAGTAGGATTAAATATAGATTTTGTGACTCTATTTACGGAACTGAACCCTCATATTTACTTTGGAGGAGACAATGTAGCGTTCTGGGGTCCATTATCCTGGACCATGATTTTTGGACTATCCTTCGCTACATTCCTGACCTTGGTAATGGTACCTGTAATGTATATATTGGATGAAAAACTTACAGAAAGAGTAGTAAAGCTCTTGAGAAAGAAATAGCTTTTGTTTAATCTTTTGGTTAGTTTTATGTTAAAATATTAAACAACACAACCGTGTATTAAACTTAATTAGGCGTTCAGGCGTTTAATCTATAATACAAAAACGGTTGTTTTTGTTCATAGTGTTTGTTTTTGTTAGCCCCTGGTATATCTCTTATACGCAGGGGTTTTTTCTTTTCGTTAATCCGTAGGTGTTTGTTTTTGCTTTGGCTGGGTGAATTTACTTATTTTCTTGATCTGTGGTAAATAAATCATAAAAGATTTTGACTATTAATCTAAGTAATTGGGGTTCGGTTTTGACTATATAGCAGAACTTACGAATCGAACCTCCATGCACCGCTTAGCTAAAACTAAAGCAATACCCTATTTGCATTTTTATTTTTTATTAATCAGGTCGGCATTTAGGCAAATTTGCAGCTAATTCGCACCATAATTCCTCCTTAAAAACATTCTATAGCTCTCAATGGTTATCTTAACTAAATCAAATACTATAAACTAAATCACCATTAAATGCCATCATTAAAAACCCGCCTTTATGATATCCTTGTCTCTGTGTATCTATATAATGAATATACGGGTTACTGCGAATTAGAAAAGCTAATTAGTGCTCTAAAAGAAAAATATAAGAATGAGCATGAATTTATAAAAGCAGTAGAAAAGCACTGTGATGATGAAAGAAAACACTATCTCATGTTTCGTAATTACTTCATTAAAAATGAAAGAATGCCTTATAGAATAGGTCCAACTTATGGATATGTCGATCTATTCATTAAACACATATTTAAACAATCAATAGAAGATTTAAGCAGGGAGGATATCATCCAAAATGAGCAATCCTTTTTCCAATTATGCCGCTTAATAATGATGACAGAGTTCAGAGGAATGAAACAAGTAGACCTATTATTGAAATTAAGATTAATAAAAAATCATTCAGGGTTAAGTAAGATATTTAAGATAATAGAAAGAGATGAACCCTCTCATTGTTATCCCTATCAATATTGGCTTAAAAAGCACAACAATCACATCCCAGGTTTTAAGGAAAAACTTACAGATTTATGGATCCACTATTCATTATCCTTACTGAAAATCCCATTTCTTTTTCTCAATTATAAGTTGCCCAGAATGAAAGAGTTCTATGCTTAAGAGTTTGACAAGCCATTTAATAAAAGCTATCAAAATATTGCTAGCCTGGATGATTGGGATTTTCCTGTTTGGTTTTATTCTCCTTAAGCTGCTTTATTCCTGGATCTTAAGGCTAATTCAGCAAATCTTTAATGTTCCTGGATTATATCAATTCAGGGAAAGACAATTTGAATTAATGAAAATTAATTCAAATGAAAAAGAAGAGCATATTTCCTTAGGAAAATTTTCATTTAAGAATCTAGAGGTTTTAACCTTTTTTATCCCAAACATTAGAGAAGCCACAGAAGTACTTTTGGAAATCAAATTAGATAAGTTTGATGAGTTACTCCAGTTGGAATTAGAATATTGCATTTTTAATAAGTTCGTAAAAGAACATTTCTATTTCTTTATAAATACTATGGCAGAATTTCCCGGATTAAATTATAATATTGCTCGTTGTTGGTTTCCCATATCAGATGATAATTCTATGAATGCCCAATTAACAGGCTTAGTTTCAAATCAATTCCCGCAAAATATTACTGCAGAATTATTCTTAATTAAGTGGCGATAGGATAAAACAAAAATAATTTAGATGGTAACTGCTTAGTTGAATATTGGCAAATTGGAATCTGGCTCAGCAACCCGCGCATCCACATATCACTTTTAACTCTAGACTTTTAACCTTTCACCCTTTACTGTTCTCTTACCCGATCCCGGCCTCGACCAACTACCAATGACCAACGACCAACGAAAGAAGGGCTTAGGATATATTTAGAGAACAAATAAATAGGATAAACAAAAAACGGTGCCGCCACTACATCCAAAGTATAATGAACATGCTGTACCAAAACTAGAATCCCAATCAATACAGAAGCAACATAGGCGAGAATCTTATCAGATCTATCAGTAAAACAAAAGGCCATCAATAAAATAGTACCCGTATGGCCGGAGAAAAACAGATCCTTGGTAATTATACTCTCCCCATAAAATGCATCAGTAATCGGATCAGTTAATACAATAATGCCTCTCGGAGCATCTAATGGCACCATACTTATGGTAAATATGCGTACAAAATTGATTAAAATAAGACACCACACATATTGAATGAATAGCTTAGGTTCATTTATAGCCCTCACCAACATTAAAAAAGCCATTCCAAACATAATGATAAAAATAGGCCAGGTTACTTTAATAGCAGTAAATGAGGCCAATAATGGATCGCTTAAAGTAATGCCATCCCTGAGTTCAATAGATTTAAAAAAGCTGGGTAAAAAACCTAAAATAGCAATTATAATGATTACCCCTGTAATCAGCTGAATACGGGTCAAAGAAGATTTCCAGATCTCTTTCCAGTTATTTTTTATTGTAATTGTGTTAAGTAGTGCCAATGCAAAAAATCTATTAATTAAATGAGCCTGCAAAATTAAGAAATTATTAATAATAATGTTAAGGACATCCGGATTTTCTATTAAAATCCCTAAAGAGATTTAATAAAGTTTTGATACAATTCAATGTTCCTATTAATAATTGATTAATGGTAGATTTAAAGTTTTATAGAGAAAAATATTTTTAGAAATATACCTCGCAATGTAACAATTAGGATCGAAACAGGTTCGACAGCAAGGCGACAGCAAGGCGACAGCAAGGCGGACACAAGCTTATGTAAAAGTTAATTTTCATAAAACCAATAAATAGATTTTTTTAATATTATAATCATGTTGAAAATTATTAATAAAATGATGAATGAGGCTAGACTAAAATAAGTACTATTGACCTTCTCGAAAAAAACAATTTATAGATTTGAGTCTCTATAAAAAAAATTAAAATAGTAGAAATGGTACTTTAAAAAACTAACATACAGAAACTATGAAATTAGCCTCAGCACAAACAAAACCAATTAGGGGTGATATTAATTCAAACTTAAAGGAACATTATAGATTGATTGAAATTGCCTCTGATAATGGTGCAAATCTAATTGTATTTCCAGAAATGTCAATAAGCGGATATGAAAGAGTAGAAGCACATAAATATGCTTTTTTGGAAAATGATAGTCGTTTAGATAAAATGAGAGCTTTTGCATCAAATAAGAAAATTATCATTATTGCCGGAGCACCGATTAAAATAGAATCAGATTTATTTATTGGAGAATTTATTCTTTTTCCTGATGATAAAGAATCAATCTACACCAAACAGTTTCTGCATACTGGTGAAGACCAATATTTTAAATCCTCATTCGCTTATAATCCAATAATAGAAATAGATAAAGAAAGAATTTCACTTGCCATATGTGCTGATATAGATCATCCCGTTCATGCTGAAAATGCTGGTAGTAAGCAAAGTTCAATTTACATTCCCAGCATTTTCTTTTCCATAAATGGAATATCCAAAGCCCATGAATCACTTAAAACCTATGCTCTAAAAAACAAAATGAATGTTCTAATGTCCAATTTTAGTGGCCAATCCTGGGGAACATATGCTGGTGGAAGATCTGCGTTTTGGAATAATGAAGGAGAATTAGTTATTGAAATGAATGGAACTGATTCCGGCTTACTCGTAGTTGAAAAAAATAAAGAACAATGGTATGGTAAGATTATTAATTGAGTCTTTATTACAATAGATACCTATAGACATAAAACTATTAACTATATTATTAATTTTACATCCTTAATTTACTAATCAAAATAAGCATTCTGCAACTTTCCAATGAAAATAATCAACTATTTTAAAGCCTCCTTTGAACGAAAAAGAGCTAGAAGAATAACCCGTGAATATCCTGCTAAAATAGATAGCTTTAATTTAAAAGATGAGGGAATAATAGAATTTGCAAATTGGGATAATCCCTTGGTAAAGCCATGGATAATTACCCAGGAAATGGTTGATTTCTTTAAGCAATTTATTAAAAAAGGAGATTTAATAATAGACATTGGTGCAAATATAGGAGATACAACAGTACCGATGGCGTTGGCAGCAGGGAGTGAAGGAATAACCCTGGGTTTTGACCCGAATCCATATGTCTATAAAATATTAGAAAGGAATGCTACACTTAATAAGGAAAAACAGAACATTGTGCCACTCCTTAATGCAATTACTAAAAATGAAAATGAAGAATTTTATTATATTTCATCAGAAGCTTCATTTAGTAATGGGGGAATTTCTACTGATAAAAATACAATACATGGCAAATTTATTTATCCGGATAAAATCCATGGGGTTAATTTGCTAGTATTCCTCGAAAAGGAATACCAGGATAAGCTTAAAAACTTATCCTTTATAAAGATAGATACCGAAGGTTATGATAAAGAAATTATTAAATCGATCTCCGACTTAATCAAAAAATATAAGCCAACAATAATCGCTGAGAGTTTTGGAGATAGCAATGACGTCGAAAAGCTGGAATTGTATAATGTCATCAAACAGCATGGCTATGATTTATTCTATTTTGAAGACTTTAATATCCATGCCCCTGTTATCAAACTTAAGAATAGTTCCGATATCACTCAATGGAAAAAAACTATCAATATTTATGCAGTGCCTTTGAAATAATCACACTCCTTCTAGTGAAATTCAACCATCTATTAGGTATCTCTGTTTAAACAACTATCCCAAGATTTTCATAGAAATGAACTTAATAAAACTTTAAGGGTTAATAGAGTTTCCATATTCTATTCAATAAAATGTAGGCTTATTGAAGAGAATATAAACTAATAATTGAAGAAGATATAATCAATAAAAATGTATAAAAATTATTATTGCTCAATGATACGGATCACTGTCATATTATTCATAATAACAAGAACTTGCTTTGGACAAAATGAGACATTGACCTTGGATTCATGCATCCAAATGGCTAAAAATAATTACCCACTTATAAAGCAAAATAATCTGATTGCAGAGAATCAAAAGAATGATTTGAAGATTGATAAAAGTGAATATTTACCCAAACTGAGCTTTAATTCAAAAGCTTCTTATCAGTCAGAAGTAATATCTTTTCAGGGACTTACCTTTCCAAGTGATAATTACCTTACTGGCATTAGCCTTGAACAAACGCTTTATGATGGAGGAGTTATTAAACAACGATTAAAATTAGATAAATTAACTGGAGACAATCAAATACTTGAGAACCAGGTAGAATTATATAAGATCATTGATAGAGTAAATGAGCTATATAGTAATATTTTGTTAACGCGGGAAAGTATTAAAGCCTTAAATATTTATATTGACGATATTGAAAATAAAACTAAGACCAATATATCTGCAGTAAAAAATGGTCTTGCCCTCCAATCAAGCCTTGATGAGTTGGATGCTGAAAAATTAAAAACAGAACAATCTGTTGTAGATGAAAGTGAAAATTTGACTGCACTGTATTTAAACCTGGGTAAGTTTATAAATAAAACCATAAATGATAATACAATACTTACAATAGAAAACTCATTGAACATTTCAGAAGCAGAGGAGATAAAACGTCCTGAATTAAAATTGTTCGATGCCCAGAAATTATTATTACAGCAGACGCGTGAATATTATTCCAAAACCGATTATCCAAAGTTGAGTATTGGGGCTGAAGGAAATTATGGAAGACCAGGTCCTAATTTTCTAAATCAGAACCAAAGATTTTTTGGTTCGGCAAATATTAATTTGAAATGGAATATCAGTTCACTTTATAACAGAAACAATGAAGATCAAAAATTAAATATTAATACTCAAAAAATAGATGTCCAAAGGGAAGTATTTGAATTTAATTTAAAAAACACTTTAACCACTCAACTGGCCAAAATTAAATCTCTTAGAACAAATATCCAAAAGGATAAACTCATAGTAGATAAAAGACATAGTATCACTTCCACAGCCTCAAACCAATTGGAAAATGGAAGTATTACCACAACTGATTATTTGATTCAGTTGAATGCAGAAATGCAGGCGGTTTTAAATGAAAAACTCCATGAAATTAAATTAATGAATGCCATTGCAAATTATAACACCACCAAAGGAATCCGTAATTTTTAAAAACAATTTATTATGTCCACTACAAATATGAAAGAGAAAGTAGCAATGGAAACTCAGGAAACTAAAATGAAAACTAATAAGAAATTGTTTATAGTAATTGGCATTTTAACTGTGATGCTAATCATTGGAGTTATTTATTTTATCAATAGTGCCAATTTTGAAACTACAGATAATGCACAACTGGATGCAGATATAATTTCCATAAAGTCAAGTGTTCCTGGATATATTAAAAGGATTGGATTTAAGGATAATGAACCAGTTAAGAAAGGAGATACACTATTTGTTATTGAAGACAGTGATCTAAAAACTAAAGTTGCACAGGCAGAAGCAGCATTGGAAAATGCAAAAGCAAATGTGAACTCTGTTCAAAATACCAGCGCTGCAAGTAATCAGAATTTTAATGCTCAGGTACTCACCTCCTCCTCAGTTGAACAGGCTATTAATTCAGCAAAAGCAAGGTTGACTAAAGCTAAAGCTGATTTTAGCCGGATTGAAAATATGTATACTACAAAAGCAGCCACGTTATCTCAATATGATGCAGCAAAAGCAGACTTGGCTGTTGCACAGGCACAATATGATGGAGCAGTTAGTCAATTTAAATCTGCAAATGCACAGTCACAGGGTATACATTCTCAGGGTGAAGCAATAAGGGCACAAATATCATTGTCACAAGCTCTAGTAAGACAACGGGTTGCAGAATTGACTTTGGCGAAGATCCAGTTAGGCAATTCAATCATTTTATCTCCAAGTAATGGAATAGCTACTAAGAGGGCAGTTGAAGTGGGACAGTATATTACTGTAGCCCAACCTTTATGCTCTATTATCGATAATTCTCATTTATGGATAACAGCTAATTTTAAAGAAACACAATTGGAAGACATTAAAATTGGACAGACCGTGTCCGTTAAAATTGATGCTTTTCCTAAGCTAAAGATAAAAGGCTTGGTTCAGTCATTTATTGGGGCTACTGGAGCTAAATTCTCATTACTGCCTCCTGATAATTCAACAGGTAATTTTGTGAAGATAACCCAAAGAGTTCCAGTGAGAATTGAAATAACTGATTATCCGAAAGCAAGTGCCAATTTATTGTTTCCCGGATTAAGTGCCTTTGTAGAAGTAAAAGTAAAATAAATTGGAAAGTAAAGAAGACAAAATAATATACCCAACAGGGGCCACAAAATGGATATTGATCATTACTGCTATTTCTTGTGCTGTATTAGAATTGATAGATACAACCGTGGTAAATGTTTCCTTACGTGAAATCAGTGGTAGTATTGGTGCAACGACTACTGAAATTGCCTGGGTAATAACTGCATATGCAATATCTAATGTGATCATTATTCCTCTTACTGGGATGTTGTCCAATTTGTTTGGAAGAAAAGCTTATTTTACAGCTTCCGTAATCATATTTACTTTCTCTTCACTCATGTGCGGAATGTCTACCAGTTTATGGATGTTAGTATTTTGGAGATTTGTACAGGGAATAGGAGGTGGAGGTCTGTTATCTACAGCTCAATCTATCATTGTTGGGGCTTTTCCACCTGAAAAAATAAGCTCAGCTAATGCCATATTTGGTATGGGAATAATCATGGGACCCACATTTGGTCCTACAATAGGGGGTTATATAACCGATCATTTTTCCTGGCACTGGATATTCTTTGTAAATATCCCTATTGGGGTGGTAGCAACAGCATTGGCTTGGACTTACGTAACAGATATAAAAGGTGCAGTCAAACCAAGAAAGATTGATTGGTGGGGTATTGTATTTCTTATTACTGCAGTGGGTTCATTGCAATATGTGTTAGAAGAGGGTACTTCAAAAGATTGGTTTGAGAGCCCTGAAATTATTGTCTTTTCAATAGTAGCTGCAATTGGTTTAGTAGCTTTTATATTCCGAGAACTAAAAATAGATTATCCGGCAGTAAACATCCGGCTCTATAAAAATTATAATTTAGCAATGGGCAGTATTCTAAATTTGATGCTGGGTATATTGCTCTTTGGTACTGTATTCATTTTTCCCTTATTTGTACAGATTTCCCTAGGGTGGACAGCAACCCAAACCGGCGTATTTATGATTCCGAGTGCATTATGTACAGCTGTTGGCATGCCTATTGTAGGGAAACTGTTAACGGGGGGAGCAAATCCAAAGCCAATTATACTTTTTGGAATCTTCATGACCTTTTGTTTTTTAATAATATTATCATTTGCCTCTCCAGATTCTAATCAGAATAATTTCTACTTTCCATTTGTATTACGTGGATTTGGATTGGCGTTTATGATGACACCCATTCTTTCCCTTGCAGTAGCAGGTTTAAAAGGAAGTGATATGGTTCAGGGAATTGGATTAGCCAACATGATCAGGCAATTAGGCGGTGCTGTAGGAATTGCGCTTATTAATGTGTTATTGATCCATAAAAATGCCCAGGTAAGGGGTAGCATGATTGGTAATATTTCTGAAAATAACAATGCTACAGCCGAACGGATAGCAGCTTTTACTCAAAACTTTATATCTAAAGGTTATGCAGTTGATGATGCACATACTTTAGCTAATCAGGCATTAGAAAATGCACTTTACAAACAACAGGCCTTAGTAAGTTATGATCAGGGATTTTTTATTGTGGCTTTATTTATTCTATTAGCTATTCCAATCGTAATGCTTATTAGATATAAAAAACCTGAAAAGCCTGTCATGGTAGCTGAACATTAGGAAGAAGGTTGGCTTTTAGCTTTTGGTTATTGGCAGTTTGTTTGTCAAACTCATAAATTTATTTGGCAGCAAAGTTATATAATACCCTTGTCTGATTCAATTGATATTCCCCAAACAAATTCTCGTTGCTTGTGGTTAAATTTGTAAAAAATAAACTTTGTGGCAAAACACTTAAAAATAATAGAAGATATAGGCTTTGGAAACAAAGGAAATATTCAGACCAATAAACTTATCAATGAAGATGGTTCCTATAATGTATTAAGACAAGGACACCTCACTTTTAACCTATATGCTAATCTGGTTGAAATGGGATGGAAAAAGTTTTATATACTCATACTCAGTTTTTATATCTTCTTTAATTTAATATTTGCATTCATATTTACGAGTTTAGGTCCTGATGCAATTAACGGTATTAGTGAAACAGATTTTTTAAAGCGTTATCAACATTGTTTCTTCTTTAGCATTCAGACATTTACTACGGTTGGGTATGGAAATATGAGCCCACACTCTATTGCTGCTAATATTCTATCTTCCCTGGTTGCTTTTATAGGTTTAATGATTCTTGCAGTTATTACCGGAATGTTCTTTTCCAGATTATCACGTCCAATTGCACACATACTCTATAGCAGTAAAGTTGTGGTGGCACCATTTAAGGAAGGAAAAGCATTAATGTTCAGAATGGCAAATTCAAGAAATACAGTCATTGCAGATCTAAATATTACAGTTATTCTCACTTGGTTAATTGATAAAAACGGCATTGAGAAAAGAGAGTACATAAGACTGGATTTGGAACGTACCACGGTAACTTTATTTCCATTAAACTGGACGATAGTACATCCTATTGATGATAATAGTCCATTATTTGGGCTGACTGTTAAATTAATGGAAGAACGCAGTGCTGAGATCCTCATTGATTTAAAAGGATATAATGAAACCTTTAATCAAATGGTGAGAAGCCGCAAATCATATAAAGTTCATGAGACAGTCACAGGTATGAAATTTTCCCCGATGTTCTATACAAACGAGGACGGAATGGTAGTATTAGAACTGGATAAAATTGATGATGTAGAGCCATATTGACTTCAAGTATTATCAATTTTAACATAATTTTATGATAGCGATACAAGTCAATTTCGGGAACCCAATTAAACTTTTTGACTTTACAAAAGTCTTACCATTACAAATGAGTGTTGAGAATGTCATTTAACATAGCTGAAGAAGATAAGCAAATCTTACAATTGATGCGTGATACTTCTCAGGTAGAAAGAGGTTTCAGACTACTCATAGGTAAATACCAGGAACGCTTGTATTTTCATATAAGAGGGATTGTTGCAGATCATGAAGACACAGATGATGTATTACAAAACACATTTATTAAAGTGTTCAAAAACTTCCATTCTTTTGAAGAGAAATCAGGATTATATACCTGGCTTTACCGGATAGCGACAAACGAGTCGTTAAGTTATTTACAAAGTAAAAACCGGAGATCAACCTCTTCTCTCGAAGATGAACAGCTCAATCTTGTCAACAGGATTTCTGCTGATTCATATACTGATAATGAGGATCTGCAGGAAAAATTGATACTGGCAATTGATAAACTACCTGAAAAGCAAAAACTAGTTTTTCATATGCGATATTATGACGAAATGAGTTATGAAGAAATGTCAAAGGTTTTAGAAACATCTGTGGGAGCATTGAAAGCTTCATATCACCACGCAGCAAAAAAAATTGAAGCATTTATTAAAGGAATTGAACAATATTAAAAAATGAAAAACTTAGAAGATATAAAACTGGAACTGGAAGAGATAGCGCCAACTTTGGCAGGCTTATCTAAACCACGAAATCCTAAAGTGCCTGAGCTATATTTTGAAGGATTTGCCAACAGGCTTATCCACAATATGGAATTGGATACTAGTAAAGTTACACAGCCTGTTAAGAATGAAACAATATTGAATAAGCTCTGGTGGTTTTTTGCTCAACCAAGATATGCCTTGACTTCTGCTGCATCGGTTTTGATTTTGATAAGTGGTATGTTTGTTCTTCAGACTAAACATGATACTAAGACGATGGCAGTGAATGTGAGCCAGGAAGAGGCCCAAGAGTATATAGTCCAAAATATAGAACAATTTGATACTAAATCTCTGGTTGATGAAGACCTTAGTGAGACAGAAGTTAATTCTATAATGAATGAATCATTACCTGAGGAAGAAGTCAAACAAATAATAAATGAAAACATTGAGAACCTGAATATAGAAGACCTTTTATAAACTTAATCATTAGATAAATATTAATAAACTTAGATATGAAACGAATATTAATCATCTTATTAGTAGCAGTGAGCTACCAGATGATAGCACAACCAGAAGGAAGGCCGCGTTTGGAGAAGGCAAGGCAAAAAGTAGAAACAATGCGGGTAGCTTTTATTTCAGAGAAGCTGAACCTTACAACTGATGAAGCACAACGATTTTGGCCTGTTTACAATGCTTACAAAGAAGAAGAAAAACAAATCAGAGTTGACAAACGTCCAGATAAAATGCCGGAAGATATGACTGAAAAAGAAGCGGAACAATTTATTATAGACCGGTTTTCTTCTCAAGAAAGACAACTCGCATTGGATAGAAAGTATTATGTCAAGCTAAAAGATGTAATTTCTGTTAAACGAATTGCAATATTATATCAGGCAGAAAATGAATTTAAATTGCGATTGGTAAATGTCATGAAAAACCGCAAGAATGGTGCCTTGAGAGGCGGTGGTTTGCTTCCACCTGATAAGTTCTAATTAACACTCTTTTTAAACTTATGATATCTATTTAGATGCCGGATTATTATATTCGGCATCTTTTATTTGGGCTGTTATTTATTAGTTATTAGCAAATTACCAACTGTTTATCCAGCAAGTTTTGACGCTGGCGAGTAGAATAAACCTATTTTAGAATTATTATTAATTACAGGTTTAGTTTAAAGTATTAAAGAACCCTGGTTCTAAAATTAACAACCAATACATTTTCTAACAAAGCACCTGCTGACAAGTAATAACTGGCAACTTAGAACTAAATTAAGACTTGACCACAGTTAGACCTAGAGGAGAGGCAAAGGAGACCCAAAGGGGATCTAATGGGATCTAAAAGGAGCTTGAATGATAATTCAATGTCGACTACCTAAAATTAAGATGTCGGGATTGTTCTTATTATAATAAAGTCCACTATATTATAGCGATCCCCATTTGATAGAAGTTCTATCACTTCATCCAAATTGATAGACAATTAACAAAAATTGTACATTTGCTCTAGACTTTTCTAAAAGCTGGCAACCATATCATTTTGAAACAAACCTTACTTGCACATTTAGCCCTTTTTTTTGTTGCACTTATTTATGCTGCTAACTTTTCAATAGCTAAATATGTAATGACAGGAGGATATCTCGGCCCTTCAGGATTCATTCTTTGTAGGGTATTATCCGCTTTAATTCTGTTCGTTTTATATCATCGAATATTTATCAGACAAGAAGTTGAAGCCAAAGATAAAAGAGCGCTATTCTGGTGTGCAGTTTTTGGTGTTGCTTCCAATCAGTTATTATTTTTTATTGGATTAAATCATACCAGCCCAATTCATGCAGCATTGATCATGACTACCACACCCATTACAGTTGTAATTGTAGAGTCATTACTGCGTAAAAGTAAAGTAGGTTTTAGAAAAATAAGCGGGATATCAATTGCATTTACAGGAGCTATTATGATCATTATATCAGGTAAAGACATTGGCTTTAGTGATAAGCAAATATTTGGAGACCTTTTAGTATTTGGCAATGCTGTGTCCTATAGTATCTACCTGGTTAAAATTAAACCCTTTATATTGAAATATCATCCAATCACTATCAACAGGATTACATTTGTATATGGGGCATTATTGGTGCTTCCATTTGGATTTCAGGAAGCAATTACGGCAAAATGGGCAGATTTTACTCCAGGCATTTGGTGGGCTTTTGTATATGTACTGTTCTTTACTACTTTTTTAGCCTACTATTTCAATTCATGGGCCATGTTAATAGTGAGTCCGTCTTTAGTTGGAGTCTATATTTATCTTCAACCCCTTTTAACCAGTATGATTGCATTAATTTTGGGTACTGATAAACTTAGCCTAACCCTAATTCTGTCAGGAATTTGTATTTTTTTAGGAGTATTTTTAGCCAGTTATCAAAAAATACCCGAAAAGGTATAAATTTGATATCTAATTGGAGACTTATATTTAATGAACAATCCTTAGAAGCCAATAGACATTTTTATTTTATAAATATGTTTTAATATATGTTTCAACTATATTGAAAAACAGATGGTTATGTATACAATAGCTTATTTTGTAATGTATCCAATTGTGAAAATATTATTCCATTTAGCCTAACTTTTATTAGCTTTACTCGTAAATAAAGATATATATTTGTTGGGTTCTGTTAAAACTACACCATGAAAAGAAAAGGGCAACGAAGTGAGATCGTAAGTGAAGCATTAATAGCTGATTATGAATTAATGTCACAAAACGGTCAGATTAACTATCTTACTGAAGAGGATTGGCTGGCTTTAATTGATTATTACGTAGTTGATAATAATATTGAAAAAGCTTTAATTATTTCTGATACAGCTATTCACCAACATAGTTTTTCTATTGAGTTGCATATTGAGCATTCCAGAATGTTGTTGGCTAGTGACAAACCTGCTGAGGCATTGGATTTCCTTGAAGATAAATCATTCCTTTCTCCTAATGATCCTGAGTTTATTCTTGGCAAAGCGCAAGCATACTGTGCTTTAAATGATAATAAAAATGCTTTAGAGCTTTTACAGCAAATCAAGTTGGTTTCTGATAATGAATTGCAGGAAGAAGTTTCATTAACAGAAGCTGATATATTTGAGAAAGCACAGGAATTTAACCTGATGTTTGATTCTTTGCAAAATGTGTTGTTAAATAATCCAAAGCATGTAGAAGCGCTGGAGAGAATATGGCTATGTACAGAATTATCCGGCAGATATGAGGATAGTATTGAACTACATAATAAATTACTAGAGGATGATTGTTATTGCTACCAGGCATGGTATAATCTCGGACAGGCATTTTATAGTCTTGAGCAATACGAAGATGCAGGAAATGCATTTGAATATGCCTATTTAATTAATGAGGATTTTGAGTTTGCATACAGAGACAGAGGGGAAGCACTTCTTGAATTAGGAAAGTATGACGATGCATTAAGTTGCTATAATGAAGTAAAAGAGCGTTTTGTACCGGATGCTGATCTTTATTATAAAATCGGCCAATGCTATTCCTTTAAAGGACAACCGGAACTTGCATTAGAATATTTTGCTGTATCCAATCAAATGGGCAATCTTGATCATGAATTACATTTTCAGATTGCAGTAAGTTTAGGGCAATTAAAGAAATTTCCTGCAGCCATTAAATCAATGGAAAAATCAATAGAACTGGACCCGGATAGAGAAGATTATTATCTTGCCCTGGCTGATCTCTTTTTCCAGGCTGATAATAATGATGAAGCATTGATACATTATCAGAAAGCAGTTGATCTTGCTCCTGATCAGGTAAACTCATGGTTACAGTTTGCTGGATTTTTACTGGTTACATATGGTGATGAAGCAGCGTTGGAGACAATTGATGAAGCGGAGTTTTATTGCCAATCTCCTGAGTTAGCTTATTTAAGAGTAGTTTGTATGATGGCTTCTGGTAAAAGGCAGGAAGCTATCCTCAAATTAATGCAATTGGTGGATAGCTTCCCTGAAAAAGTAAATTATATGTTTGAAGTAATGCCTGAGTTAAAAGATGATACCGAGGTTACTGCTATTTTAGCAGGCATGTAATTTATTTACCTACTACTTTTATTTTCATTCTTATATCTTCTTTAGGTCGATCACCGGGATTAGTAGGGGA
>Ga0193744_1000026_pt1 | contig 70430 bp, 59 predicted proteins | sample L1a1metaG_FD_143056 | JGI IMG/M metagenome (GOLD analysis project Ga0193744, IMG submission 143056) | Soil microbial communities from a riparian zone of the East river system, Colorado, United States - L1a1 | ecosystem: Environmental > Terrestrial > Soil > Riparian zone | place: USA: East River...
TACTCGATTGCGCCCTGAATTTCTTGCGTCGAAAAATTCCAATTTCCCCATGCCATGAAATTGCATCGTTTTCGGTCGACCGAAAGGTCGAAAAAGACGGCGGGCCGCTTTGCTCGACGGCCGCATCCCGTTGACCATCGCCGTTTGACGGCAATCTTGCGTCTCCTCAGAATTGAAGCAGGACTGATTGACTCATAAACCCGAGATGCTGCACCGCCCTCTTCTGCTCCGCCTTCTTCCGCCCGCGCTTCGCATCCCAGTATTCTATCGGTTCTATCGAAATCGTTCCGCTGAGTCGCGGGCACTTTATGAGGACGCCACTCTGCACTTTGCGCCAGCGATTCGGATGGAGCTGTTTCCGACCGACGAAGGCCATTCGCACATCGCTTTCGCGGGATTTTACGAGCTGCCACTCACGAAAATGATCGCGGCGTTGGCTCGGCGCGGGGGATTGCTCGTGGATGTCGGCGCAAACTACGGATACTTCAGTCTTCTGTGGACCGCGTCCAATCCGAGAAATACCGTGGTCGCATTCGAGGCCTCGCCGCGAAATCACGCCGCGCTCATTCGCAATATCGAACGGAACGGTCTCGCCGATCGCGTGGCCGTGGAGAGCAAAGCGCTCGGACGCGAAAGCGCATTGATGCCCTTTGACACCGGCCCGGACGAGCAGACCGGTTGGGGCGGATTGAGCGCGGAGCCATTTTGGAACGGCATCGAAGTGACCGTAACGACCTTGGATGAGGCATTTCCCGATGAGGCGGAAATCGCCGTCCTGAAAATCGATGTCGAAGGAGCGGACACCTGGGTCCTGGAAGGTGCGCGAACGCTTCTCAAAGGCCGGCGCATCGCCCACATCATGTACGAAGAAAACCGCGGGAAGATGAAGTCGCTCGGAATCGAGCCGGGCACGGCGGAACGAATACTAAAAGATAATGGCTACGACGTGATGCCGTTCGAAGATGAGGCGGCGGCGGGACTAACTCAGTTTCACGCCTCCCGCGCCAACTGAAATGCGCTTCCAGATTTCGTAGTCACGGATTGTTATTGATAGCCCGCCGGGAAAATAATGTTGAGCGCCATGGTGAGAAAGAAATTGAAAATCAGGACCGCCAGCGATGAATCGACCACGGCTTCAGTCGTCGCCTTCCCTACTCCAACGGCGCCTTCCCGGCTGGTCAGGCCTTTGTGACAACTGATGAAGACGATCAAGAGCGCGAAGCAGAATGCTTTCGAGAGGCCCATGATGATGTCGCGCATTTGGGTCCATCGGACCATGTTCGCCATGTAGTAGGGGCCGTTCACCTCCAAGAGGTAAATCGCCACGAAATATCCGGCGGCGATGCCAATGCCAATGCATTCGGCCACGAGAAGCGGCATCGAAAGCATCATCGCGAGCGTGCGCGGCACGACCAGGTAATCGACCGGATGCACGGCCAGCGCGCGCAGAGCATCGATCTGTTCGGTTACCTTCATGGTTCCGATCTCGGCCGACATCGATGCGCCGACGCGTCCCGTCACCATCAGCGCCGTCAGCACCGGTCCGAGCTCGCGGCAAATGGACACGGAAACGACCGCGCCCACCGCTGATCCCATCCCGAGCTTGTTGAATTGAAAAAATGTCTGGGCGGCAAAGACCGCTCCCGTGAAAGCGCCGGTGATGACCACGACGAGCTGCGAGCGCAATCCGATCTCGACGATTTGGTGGAGAAACAACCGCCATCGAATTTTTTGCATGACGACCGACGCGAAGGTTTCGCTCGCAAGCACGACGACCTCTCCGACATGGGTGAAGAAGCGGACAACCGGAGAGCCGAAGGCCGTGAAAAGCGGAGCGAACATCTGGAGCAATGTGCGGTTCAGTATCAATCGATCTGGCGGAAAAGTACCGTGATCTTCAACTCCTATAAACAATTATCGAAGGATTGCACCCTCGGGGGCGCGTGGCGAAGGGGCCGCAGAAGCCATTGCGCCCGAGACCGCCCTGCGATAAAAGAGCTTATCCATGAGCAACCGCGCGTTTCGTTTCGTCCTGGCAGTAGATTTTTTCCTCGCTGTTTTTTTCCTGGCCGGCTGCGAAACCACCTCGCCGGGAATTGAGCAGGCCCGCGTCAACGCCGCGCAAAAAATTCAAACCGAAGAGCCCGGCGATTATTTCATTGGGCGCCGTTACTTCAAAGTGCCCGAGTACAAGTTCTGGGGATACGTTCGCCGCCCCGGCCAACCCTGGAGCACAGCGCAGCTCGTGGTTTTCAATGAGAAGCAGAAGCTGGCGCCCGATCGGGAGCAGCTGAATTTCGGCGGCGACAATAATTACGAATACAAACTCTGGGGCGAGTTCAGCGGCGACAAAGTTTACGAATCGGGGAGCAATCATTTTTTCCCCGAGTTTGTTTTGAAGAAGTACGAGCTTATTTCGACCAATCCGGCGCCGATTTTCAAAAGCCAGTTCAGCGATCGGGCGCGAGCTTCGACCAAGCGCACGGACATAGAAAAACCCGAGTAGCTGCTGTGCCTGCTCGTCACTCCCGGGATCCATTCGCCGAGGAGTTCCTGCGTTACCTCGAGGTCGAGCGAAATGTTTCGCCGCGCACTTTGGTCGCCTACCGGCACGCGCTCCAGGATTTCCGCGCCCAAAAAAATGTTCGCTCCTGGCGGGAATGCCGGGCGGACGACTTCCGCGATTACCTGTTCGAGCTGATGAAAAAGGGCCAGGCCCGCTCTTACATTCGCCTGCAATTTTCCGCCTTTCGGACCTTTTACCGTTTCCTGGTCGAACGAAAAAGTTTCCCGAAAGATCCTGTCCGCGAATTGCAACTTCCGAAGCCGGAAAAAAAACTGCCGCTCGTTTTGACGCGCCGGCAAATCGACGAGCTGCTGGCCGCGCCGCTGAAAGTGGAGCTCGAGCGGCAATCCCCGGCCTGGATGAGAGAGCGCGACGTCGCGGTCATGGAAATGTTTTACAGCAGCGGTTTGCGCTTGAGTGAGCTCGCCTCCCTGAATGTCGCCGATCTGGACATTTACACCGAGTCGGTTCGCGTCCTGGGCAAGGGGCGCAAGGAGCGCGTTTGCCCAGTTGGCGCGCCGGCCCTGGAAGCAGTCTCGCGCTATCGTTTTGCCGCCAAAGTCGAAAGCGGGCCGCTCTTCGTGAACAAATCGCGGCGGCGAATTTCACCGCGCTCGGTCTGGCTCATCCTCAAGCGCTATCTGCGTTACACGTCCATTCCGATCGCGCTGAGTCCGCACAAGCTGCGGCACAGTTTCGCCACCCACCTGCTCGATAGCGGCGCCGACTTGCGCAGCGTGCAAGCCTTGCTGGGTCATGCCAGCCTTTCCACTACGCAAATCTACACCCACGTGACCGTCGAACGGTTGAAGAAAGCCTACGGCGACGCCCATCCGCGCGCGTAATTCGGGGCGGCTTTGTCATCCCGAGCCGCGCAGACGGCGAGGGACCTCACAACTGAAGTGGTGGCTTGCATGCGCCAAGGGCACGCGGTTTGTGAAATAGGGCGTTATGGGAGCGCAAGCTAACCGGCATTGCAGTTGTGAGGTCCCTCGCCGTCTGCGCGGCTCGGGATGACAAGGCCGCTGTGGCGCAGCGCCCAATCAATCTCAGCTCGCACTCGCGGCGGTGCCGTGCGGCTCCGCCACGTGGAACGCAAGTTTATCGTCGCCCGCGACGGTGATTTCTACAATGTCACCGGCTTTAACCGCTCCCTTGAGCAGCTCTTCCGCGAGCGGATCTTCGAGATAACGCTCCACGGCGCGCCGCATTGGACGCGCTCCGTAGGTCGGGTCGTATCCTTTGTTGATCACGAACTCATGCGCCGGCTCGTCGAGCACAATCTCGATTTCTTTCAGCTTCAGGCGCCGCTTCACTTTGTCGACTTCCAGGTCGACGATCTTCAGGAGGTCCGGCTTGCTCAGCGTGTGGAAGACAATGATTTCATCCAGGCGATTGAGAAATTCCGGCTTAAAGACCCGCTTCGTTTCTTCGAGAATCTTATCCCGCATCGTTTCGTAATCCTGCGTGTCTTTCGGCGCACCAAACCCCATCGTCGTCTGACGCCTGATCAGCTCAGCGCCGGCGTTGGAGGTCATGATGATGATCGTGTTCCGGAAATCGATCTTCCGGCCTAACGAGTCCGTGACCTTGCCGTCTTCCAAAATTTGGAGAAGGAGATGCATTACATCGGGGTGCGCTTTCTCGACCTCGTCGAAGAGCACCACCGAATAGGGCCGCCGCCGCACTGCTTCGGAAAGTTGTCCACCCTCTTCGTAACCAACATATCCCGGAGGAGAACCGATCAGCCGCGAGGCGGTGAACTTTTCCATGTACTCCGACATGTCGATCTGGATGAGCGCGTCGGCATCGCCGAACATGAACTCTGCCAGGGTGCGAGCGAGAAACGTCTTGCCGACGCCGGTCGGTCCCAGAAAGACAAACGAGCCGATGGGCCGCTTCGGATCTTTCAGATCGGCGCGCGACCGGCGCAATGCCTTGCTGATAGCCGTAACGGCTTCGTCCTGCCCGATCACGCGCTGCCTCAATTCCGCTTCCATCGCGAGCAGCTTCTGCGTCTCTTTCTGCTCCATCCGCTGGAGCGGCACGCCGGTCACCTTCGAGATGATGTGCATCATGTCGTCCGCGGTCACGAGCACTTCCTTCTCTTCGCGTTCCTCGCGCCAGCGCGCGAGAATGCCGTCGAGTTTCTCCTTGGTTTGCTTTTCCTTGTCGCGCAACGCCGCCGCTTTTTCGAAATCCTGGGCCTTGATCGCGGCTTCTTTCTCGATCCGGATCTCCTCGATTTCCTTTTCGATTTCCTTCACGTCCGGCGGCCGCGTCATCGCATTGATCCGGGCGCGCGCGCCCGCTTCATCCATGACATCGATCGCTTTGTCCGGCAGAAATCGCCCGGTGATGTAACGCTCGGAGAGCTTCACGGCGGTCTCGAGCGCTTCGTCTGTCAGCTTCGCCTTGTGGTGCGCCTCGTATTTCGGGCGCAGCCCTTTCAGAATCAAAATTGTTTCGTCGATCGTAGGCGCTTCGACTTTTACCGTCTGGAAACGGCGCTCCAGCGCGGCGTCTTTCTCGATGTATTTGCGGTATTCGTTCAGCGTCGTCGCTCCGACACATTGCAACTCCCCGCGGCTCAAAGCCGGCTTGATGATATTGGAAGCGTCCATCGCGCCTTCAGCCGAACCGGCGCCGACAATCGTATGCAGCTCGTCGATAAACAGGATGACGTTCTTCGAGCGGCGAATCTCGTCCATGACCGCTTTGATTCGCTCTTCGAACTGGCCGCGATATTTCGTTCCCGCGACCATGAGGGCCAGGTCGAGCGTGATGACCTTTTTGTCGCGCAGTAATTCCGGCACATTCCCGTTCGCGATCTCCTGGGCCAAGCCCTCCGCAATGGCGGTTTTGCCGACGCCCGCTTCGCCCAACAGCACCGGGTTGTTCTTGGTCCGGCGGCAGAGCACTTGAATCACGCGCTCGATTTCATTATGGCGGCCGATGACCGGATCCAACTCGTTCTTCTTCGCTAATTCAGTCAAGTCACGGCCGAAGGCGCGCAGGGCCGGCGTCTTGACATCCTTTTTTCCAGACGAGGGCTCTCCGCCCATCTCCTGTTCGGATTCCGTCGGCGTGAAGTTGGGATCGAGCTCCTTGAGAATTTCGTTGCGGGTCCGCTCGATATCGACCTCGAGACTCTTGAGCACGCGCGCCGCGACGCCTTCGCCTTCGCGCAAGAGACCAAGCAAGATGTGTTCGGTGCCGACGTAGGAATGATTCAGCGCTTTTGCTTCCTTGCCCGCCAGCGCGAGGACTTTTTTCACCCGCGGCGTATACGGAATGTTGCCGACCATTTTCGTCTCCGGTCCGGAGCCGACTTGTTTCTCGACTTCCATTCGCACCGTTTCGAGATCGAGACCCATCTTTTGCAGGACATTGACAGCGACGCCTTGCCCGAGCTTGATCAGGCCGAGCAATAGATGCTCGGTCCCGACGTAATTATGGTTGAAGCGGTCTGCTTCTTTGCGGGCCAGCGCCAAAACCTGCTGGGCTCGCGGTGTGAAATTATTCATGATTAGGAGGCTCAGGGGTCGATCCGTTCTCCGACTCCCGGGCCACTTTATTAATATCAGGTTTAGGGAACACCCGCAAACGCTCGCGAATTATTTGGGCGCGCAGATGATCGCGTTCCTCCGCATTGAGCTTTTGCTGCGAGCTCTTTTGCAAATGTGCCGGCTGTGTATCGATGAAGAGTTCGTCGATGGGCAAACGCCGGTCTTCCGGAAAAGCCCCGAGATCCACCCCGAGCTTGATGACCGACAGAAGGTTGAGCGCTTCCTTCGACGTCATGGCGTGCGCGAAAGTCAGGACCCCGTAAGCGCGTCCGATCTGGTCCCAAAGCATGTTCGATTTTTTCTGAATCAGCATCTGCCGCGCATCGTGTTCTTTCTCGATGATCGTCTCGATCACTTTGCTCAGCCGATTGACTATCTCATCTTCCTTCTCTCCCAGCGTGGTCTGATTCGAAATCTGAAAAAGATTTCCCATCGCTTCGGTGCCTTCCCCATAAAGACCGCGAACCGCGAGACCGATTTTATTCACGGCCTGGATGACCTGATTGATCATCTCACTCAAGACGAGACCTGGAAGATGAAGCATGGCCGAGGCGCGCATGCCGGTGCCCACGTTGGTCGGACAGGCCGTCAAATATCCGAGACGCGCGTCATACGCGAAATCGAGTTTGGATTCGAGCGTGCTATCGACCTTGTCGACCAGTTTGAACGCGCTCTTCAATTGCAGACCCGACCGAATCGATTGCATGCGCAAATGATCTTCTTCATTCACCATGATGCTGAGCGTCTGCCGGCGATTCATGATGACCGCGCTGCCCACACTCTTGGCGGCGTGCTCGCGGCTGATGAGATGCCGCTCCACTAGCACCTGCTTTTCCAACGCGGAAAGGTCCTGCAACAATTCCGAAAACGAGTCCTGCATTTCCGGCAATTCTTCCACGCGCGGTTTGATCAACTCGAGGATTTGGGTGCGCTCCGCTTTCTTGGCCCAGCCCGGAAAAGCGCGCTGCTTGAGATTGCGCGCCAGCCGCACGCGGCTGCTAATCACGATCTGGTGGTGGGGCCCTTCGCCCCGGAGCCACTCCCCGCCGGTCGCCATGACATTGGCAAATTTCATCGTTAAATCGCTTTCTCGTGTTCGAGCTGTTTGATCTGATCGCGCAAGGCCGCAGCGCTTTCGTAATTTTCTTCCGCGACCGCTTTCTCGAGATCTTCCGTCAAAGCGCGCATCCGATCGCCCAGTTCGATTTCGCGATGAGCGCGCACCGGGAGTTTGCCCACGTGTTCGGTCCCCTTATGCATCGCCTTGAGCAGACTTCCCAAACCTTCCGCAAAAGTAATGTAACACGCACTGCAACCGAGCCGGCCTGTTTTCTTGAAATCCGATTGGGTAAAACCGCAGACCGGACATTTTTGCGACGGCGCGCCCTTTTCGATTTCTTCCGCGGCGCCGATCCCGAGCAGCAGATCCGCGAGAGCGAAGCCGGTCGGATCCTGCACGCCTTTTTCTTTCGAGCAGGCATCGCAGAGATTCACCTTCTGCATCTTGCCTTCCAGAATTTGCGTCAGGAAAACCGTGGCATCATTGCATTTGCAAACGTCGCACAACATCTCTGTGAATTAGACCTCGAAACGCCGGAAACATTCAACTCCCGACCTTGCCAAGCACCTTCTGCGCCGAATGCGCATTCGCTCTGGATTAGGCAAAAATCGGTGTGCCGGTTTCGCGCGTTAGTTCGCGGAAGCGCCCGATCATTCTCACCGTGATCGAGCCGGGTTTTCCATTTCCAATCATGCGCCCATCAGCCTTCACTACTGGAATCACTTCGGCGGCGGTGCCGGTGAGGAAACATTCGTCCGCGACAAAGACATCATGTCGCGTGATGTCTGTCTCCGTTATCTTGATTCCCAATTCCGCCGCGATATCGAACGCGACTGCACGCGTGATCCCGCGCAAAGCGCCGGCCGCAATGGGCGGGGTAAAAATTTGGCCGCGCTTGATGATAAATACGTTGTCGGCTGTGCACTCCGCCACGTTCCCCGCTTCGTTCAACATCAATGCTTCATCCGCTCCGGCGAGATTCGCTTCGATCCGCGCCATTACGTTGTTGAGATAATTGAGCGATTTCACGGCCGGATTCAGAGCGGCCGCCCCGGTCCGGCGCGTGGCGCACGTCACCACCGTCAATCCCGTTTCACAAACTTCCTTCGGATAGAGGGCGATCGTCGTGGCGATAATGAAAATGCTCGGTCGCTTACACTGGGTCGGGTTCAGGCCCAGGTTGCCCACGCCCCGGGTGACCACGAGACGAATGTAACCCTCGCGCAAACCATTTCGCCGTATCGTTTCGAGCAGCGCCTCTGTCATCTCGGCGCGGCCGATCGGAATCTCGAGACAAATTGAACGCGCGGAATCCCACAGCCGTTCGAGATGCTCTTCCAACCGGAAAACGCGTCCGTTGTAAAAGCGAATCCCTTCGAAAACTCCGTCGCCGTAAAGAAGTCCGTGATCGAAAACCGAGACTTTCGCATCAGCCTCCGGAACGAATTTCCCATCGAGGTAAATGGTCAATCCCTTCGTCTTGGCCACGGACGGGGCCGCATTGCTATCGATCGCAGGCTTGACCGCGTTCTTCGGAGTTGCGCCGCTCCGTTTCGGCTCATCCATCACCAATGCATCAGCACCAGCTGTCGAAGTTTTTGTAAGCACGGGAAAAACTTCGGTGGGTTCGGAAGGCAATTCAAGCGCAAGTTGAACCGCTTGCCCCCAACAGCGCCCCGCAACTCACCCCTCCAACAATCCATCCACGATCCGCAATTGCCGGTCGCCGAGTTCCGCGAGCCGGGAATCATGCGTCACCACAAGGAGAGTTTTTTGCCGGCCGCGGGCCAGCGCGAGCAGCAAATCGATGATCGCGTCGCCGGTTTTCGAATCCAGGTTTCCCGTCGGCTCATCCGCGAAAATGATGTCCGGATCGTTTGTGAGCGCACGGGCGATGGCGACGCGCTGCTGCTCGCCCCCGGAAAGCTCGGCCGGCAAATGATGCAATCGTTCGGCGAGACCGACGTCGCTCAGGCTCGCTTCCGCGGCGCCGCGTTTTCTTTTCCCGCTGATCATTCCCGGCAACATCACGTTTTCGAGCGCGGTCAATTCCGGGAGTAAAAAATATCCCTGGAAGACGAATCCCATTTTCTTGTTCCTTAGCTGCGCTTGCGAAGAAGCGCTGCCGGTGTAAAGCCGCCGCCCTTCGAACTCCACGGAGCCCGATTCCGGGCGCTCCAATCCAGCCAGCGTGTAGAGCAGCGTGGTTTTGCCCGCTCCTGAAGCGCCACACAGGAAAACCGCCTCGCCGTATTCGACACTCAGAGAGATCCCCCGCAAAACTTCGATTCGGCGCGATCCGATCCGGAAAGATCGGCGCAGATCATGGGCGACGAGTTGCGGTTCAGACATCGGGCCATCAGCATTGGCCGAATCGACGGCGCGCGCAATCCACCGCAAAAAGAAAAGCCGCACGACGGTTGCCCATCGTACGGCTTCTAACGGAACGTGATTCTGTTAACCCAACCCGAGGGACTGGAGCGTTCGGCGATCAATGGCTGAAGTGATCGCCAAATTATTGTCGCGTTGGAAGTTTGCGATTGCGGCGCGCGTGGCCGGTCCCATCAGACCATCGACGGCGTAGCGGTAATACCCCAGACGCTGGAGTTCCCTCTGAACGTTTGCAATCACCTGCCCGGGGGCCATGTCCTGGTAACCATAGATCGGCTCATCATAGGAGTAGGTGTTGTACCTCGAATCGTAACCGTAGGCCGGGTACCAATAGTTATTGTCCCAGTAATAATATCCGCCGCCGAAGATGACGAACCGGTTATAGCGGCTCCTCCACCAACCACGATCGTGATGATGACGATGATTGCGGTCCCAATTCGAATTCGCCCAGTTGGAATTCGCTGGCACGGGTGGCTTGACCACCTTTTGATGCGCGACCACCGGAGGTCTGAATTCCGACGTCCGGTTATACTCGTTAACCCGCGTCACATTTTGGTTCAGCTGCGAGCGCACTCTGGGCGATTCAATCCTGGTCACAGGATTGATATGCGGGCTCCGATTGACGTGGTTGTACTGGCGCACCGTCGCACTTCGCTGGATCTTAGGCGTTTGCGTGGTCGCCGTGTGCCGAGTGACTTGCGTCTGGTGTTTATTCGGATGTTTGACCTGGTCTTGATCCGCGGCCCTGGCCAATGGCGCCACGGCGATAGTAGAAAAAGCTAACAGAAGTAATGTTTTCATAAGTGTTCTCGAAAAGGTTAGACAGCCACCGTTGGCGATTATTCAACCCCTTTGGTAACAACATGCGGTTAGTCTCCTTCCGTGGTCATTAGTCTCACGACCCGCACCGTTTACGGCTGTTGACGCATCGCTTCGAACAAAACAATCGCGACCGCCGTGGCCAGATTGAGGCTGCGCGTGCCTCGCATGGGAATTGTGAGCAGATGTCCTGCATTCTGCTCGAGCAAGACCTCCGATAAGCCCTTCGTTTCACGGCCGAAGACGAGAAAATCCCCGGGAAGAAAATTAACCTCGTGATACGCCCGCTCTGATTTCGTGGTCAGAAAAAACAACCGAGCGTCCGGTCCTTGCGCTCGCTGCAAATCCTCGAACGAATCCCAGAGTCGAACATCGACTTCCTTCCAGTAATCAAGCCCGGCTCGTTTCAATTCGCGATCGTCGATCGAGAACCCAAGTGGTTTGACCAGATGCAGCGTGGAACCGGTCGCAAGACAAAGCCGCCCGATGTTGCCCGTATTCGGCGGAATCTCAGGCTCGATCAGAACGACGTTGAACACAGAGTTTCAACCGCGGATTACGCGGATTTCGCGGATGAGGAATGAAGCGGAAAACAGAGGAAGGCGGGGGCGCAATCTAGAAACCACGAAGCATAAACAACTTTCTCAAGGCAATCCGCCAGTTCCTAGCTGTTGCCCATCCGTCTAAATCCGCGTAATCCGCGGTCCATTATCCGATCTTGCCCGCGACGAATTTCTCCAGCTTCACGATATCGGCGGAGAATTTGCGGATGCCTTCCGAGGTTTTCTCCGTGGCCATCGCATTGTCGTTGAACAAGTATCGGAATTTTTTCTCATCAAGCTCGAGGCGTTCGATGTTCGCGCTCTTGGCCTTTTCCGGATCGAGCTTGCGCTCCACCGCCCCATCCGATTCCGCTAATTTTTCCAGCAGATCCGGACTGATCGTGAGCAGATCGCAACCAGCCAGCTCGAGGATTTGGCTGATGTTGCGGAAGCTCGCGCCCATTACCTCAGTTTTGTGGCCGAACTTCTTGTAATAAGTATAAATCTCCTGGACTGACTGCACGCCCGGATCCTCGGCCCCGGTGTACTCGCGTTTGTTCGCCGCCTTGAACCAATCGTAAATGCGCCCGACGAAAGGCGAGATGAGTTCGATTCCGCCCTCGGCGCAGAGCACGGCCTGCGGCAGCGAGAACATCAGCGTCAGATTGCAGTTGATCCCTTCTTTCTCGAGGACTTCGCCCGCTTTGATCCCTTCCCAGGTCGACGCGATTTTGATCAGCACCCGCTGCCGGTCGATTCCCTTCTCCTCATACAATTTGATCAACTGCCGCCCCTTGTTGATCGAGCCTTCGGTATCGAACGAGAGGCGCGCGTCCGTTTCCGTCGAGACCCGGCCGGGCACGATTTTCAAAATCTCACAACCAAACTTGACCAGCAGATGATCGATGACGTCCTCGATCTGCGCCGCTGCTGAAAGCCCGGAATTTTTCCGGTCGGCCAGCACTTCGTCGAGTAAATGGAAATACTGCTCCTTCTGCGTGGCGGCGTAAATCAGGCTCGGGTTGGTGGTCGCGTCGCGCGGCTTAAACTCCTTGATGCTCTGGAAGTCGCCTGTATCCGCCACCACGATCGTAAATTTCTTCAACTGATCGAGCTGACTGAGTTTCGTTTCCGTTTTCTCCTGGCTGGCGGTGGCGGTGGTCATGGCGGTTGGCTCCTTGGATTGACCCGAGGCCGAGTGGCATCGGTTGTCTTCCAACGTAACGTCCGTCCCAAAGTTCGACAATAACAAACTCGGACGGCTGCGGGACAAGGCTGTGGTTTACGACGTCACGGCGCGCTTTGAGCCAAGTGCGTGCCGCATGAAATTTTGCCCGATTTCCCACATGGGGCCCGGGAATTTCCGGCATTCGGTCAGAACGTCGTCGAGCGCGTTCACGAACAGCTCGACTTCGCGTTCCCCGATAATGAGGGGCGGCAGGATCTTCACCACATCCATGGCGTGACCGGCCACCTGCGTCAGAATGCGATGCTTGCTCAGCATCTGGGTCACCACCATCTGCGCGAAGAGCACCTTATCGACTTTGTGGAGAAGCTTCCAACCCATCTTCAATTTGAACTCGGTCGGCTCGTGGAACTCGATCGCGATGATCAGGCCTTTGCCGCGCACTTCCTTGATGAAGGAATGCTTGGCCCGAAGCGAATCGATCCGCTCCATCAGAAGCGCCCCCATTCGCGCTGAGTTCTCGACCAGTTTCTCGTCGTCGATCACTTCGAGGGCGGCGAGGCCGCACGCCATCGCCAGATTGTTCCGGCCAAACGTGGTTGAATGGACCACGCAACGGTCCATGCGGCTGAAGGTCTTCTGATAAATTTCGCGCCGGGTGACAATCGCACCGCACGGGACGTAACCGCCGCTCAAACTTTTTGCGAGGGTGATAATGTCCGGCTCGAGGTTCCAATGTTCGAACCCAAACATCTTGCCCGTGCGGCCGAGACCGGTCTGGATTTCATCGCAGAGCAATAACGTCCCATGCTTCCGGCAAAGCTCCTGCGCGCGTTGGAAAAAATCGGTTCTCGGCGACTTGCAACCTTTGCCTTGCACAGGCTCGATCACGAAAGCGGCGACGTCGCGCTTCGACAGCTCGCGCTCCAGCGATTCGATATCGTCCAGGGCCACGCGCGTTTCAAAGCCGCCCATGAGCTGGCCAAATCCTTCCGTGAAACTTTCGCAACCCATCAACGAAAGCGAGCCGAGACTTAAACCGTGAAACGCGCTTTCGAGCGAGATGACGCGCTCGCGCTGGGTCGCGGCGCGCGCAAATTTCAGCGCGCCCTCCATCGCTTCCGTGCCGGAGTTGCAGAAGAACACGGCGTCGAGGTGAGCTGGTGTCCGTTTTGTCACTGCCTCAGCTAGAAGTCCGCTCAGGAGCGAGCAGTCCATCTGCACCATGTTCGGCAGGTCGAGATCGAGCACATCGCGGATGGCTTGCTTCACCGCTGGATGGTTCCGGCCGATGTTAAAAACGCTGTAGCCGCTCAGGAAGTCGAGATAGGGCGCGTCATCCATATCATAGAGATATGCGCCCTCGGCCCGGGCATAGACTTTGTCGAAACCGATCACGCGCTGGGCCGCAACCAGCGTCCGGTTCAGGTGGCGTTCGTGCAGCTGGTAGTTCTCGCCTAGCCGGGCTGCCACCATCTCTTTTAGATCAACTGCCACGGAAATCGTGTAGCCGATGTGAAGCCAAAACGCAACGCAGGCTGTCATCCCGAGCCGCGCAGACGGTGAGGGACCTCCCAGTCGCAGCGCCGATTAGCTTGCGTGAACGACACGTCATCCGCGAGAACGACGTCGTGCAGGCGCAAGCTAACCCGCACTGCAAATGTGAGGTCCCTCGCCGTCTGTGCGGCTCGGGATGACACGCTGAACCATCGTTCAGTGGTACAGAGAACCGCAGACCCTTACCAAGGAGGGGCGGTTTACAAACCACCCGCGTTTTAAAACGGCGGTTTGTAAACCGCCGCTCCTTGGCAAGATAATCTGCGGCTTTCTATTTCGAACTATCGCTTATTCGTCGACGACGACGCGGCTCACGGTGCGAGTTTCACCCACGTTGTCATAATAGACATGGACGCGCGCGCCGGGTTTGATCATCGCGGCTTCGATTTCTTTCCCGGCCTTGTTCACGTAGTGGACTGTTTTGCCCAGCACGTAACTGATGGGATCGGTTGCCGTCGTTTTCACGACGATGGTTTTCCCCGGGGTGAAGGTGGTGACCGTTCCATCCGAGGTCGTGGTGGTGGTCGTCGTTTGGGACGAGACCGCGTTCGGGTCGGTCGTCGTGGTTTTTTCCGTCGTGGTCGTGCTGGTCTGCGCGAAAGCCAGCGGGGCGATCAACGCGCAAGCCAGACTTAGGATTGTTCTTTTCATGTGTTCCCTTCGTTTGTGTTTGAATTACCGCTGCCTGAGATTCGTGTCGCCGGCAACGTGTGGACGGCTCTCGAGGAGAGCCGGTCGTTCCAAGTTGGACTAATCGCGGACCCGGCCTATTCAATCGCAGCTGGAAAAATTGCGGGTGCGCCTTGAAAAATTTTCGCGAGTTGAGCGCCCGGTCACATCGGCTAACGTGCGCAGCAGATGTCTGCCGATCCCACCGTCACGCCGGAGCTCGTCGCGAAACACGGTTTGATGCCGGAAGAGTTCGAGCGCATCAAAAAGATCCTCGGTCGCGAACCGAATTTCACCGAGCTGGGCATTTTCTCGGTGATGTGGAGCGAGCATTGTTCCTATAAGAATTCGAGAAGAGAGCTGAAGAAGTTTCCCACTTCGGGGCCGAATATCCTGGTCAAAGCCGGCGAAGAAAACGCCGGCGTGGTCGATATCGGCGACGGCTGGGCGGTGGCGTTCAAGATCGAAAGCCATAATCATCCCAGTGCGATCGAGCCTTTTCAGGGCGCCGCGACCGGCGTGGGAGGAATCATTCGCGATATTTTCACGATGGGCGCGCGGCCGGAATTTCTTCTGAACTCCCTGCGCTTCGGGCCAATGAGCACTCCGGTAGGGCGAGACTCCGTCGAGCCGAAGGGAAAGACACGGCTCCGCGGAGCGTCGCCCTACCAAGGGTCTGATGAGCGCCGATCTCAGATCACCGCGAACCGCCGGCTCTTCACCGGGGTGATTTCCGGCATCGCGCACTACGGCAACTGCATCGGCGTTCCGACCATCGGCGGTGAAATTTATTTCGACGAAAGCTTCGAGGGAAATCCGCTCATCAATGTTTTTTGCCTCGGTGTTCTTCGACACGACCAACTCGCGCGCGGCGCCGCCAGCGGCGTCGGTAATCCGGTTTTTTACGTCGGCGCGGAGACAGGCCGCGACGGCTTGGCGGGCGCCGCTTTCGCTTCGCGCGAGCTGACGGAGGAATCGCGTGAAGATCGACCGGCCGTGCAAGTAGGCGATCCATTCAAGGAAAAATTACTCCTCGAGGCGTGCCTCGAATTGCTCGCGACCGATGCGGTGGCGGGTATCCAGGACATGGGCGCGGCGGGGCTTACCTGTTCGACGTGCGAGACCGCCAGCCGCGGCGGAACGGGCGTTGAGATCGACCTCGCAAAAGTGCCCAAACGCGAGCCGGGCATGACCCCTTACGAGATCCTGCTGAGCGAATCGCAGGAGCGAATGCTGATCATCGCCAAGCGCGGCCAGGAAAAGGTCGTGCGCGATGTTTTTGAAAAATGGGATGTTCCTTGCGCTGAGATCGGCCGTGTGACCGATGATGGAATGATGCGCGTGCGCAACAACGGAACCCTCGCGGCGGAAATTCCGGCCAAGCCGCTCGCTGACGAGGCGCCGCTCTATTCCCGTGAGGCACAGGCGCCGGCGGCGACGCTCCCTCTGGACTTGGCTGGCGTGCCTGAGATTGATAATCACGAAGCGCTGCGGCAATTGTTGCGCGACCCGACGATCGCTTCGAAAAACTGGGTCTATCGCCAATACGATTACATGGTCCGCACCGGCACCGTCGTTCCGCCAGGCTCGGACGCGGCGGTCTTCCGCGTGCGCGAAGCGAACAAGATTCTGGCCGCGACGACGGATTGCAATTCGCTCTATTGCCGCCTCGATCCGCGCGAAGGCGGCCGGATCGCGGTGGCGGAAGCCGCGCGAAACCTGACCTGCTCCGGCGCAATGCCGCTGGCGGTAACCGACAATTTGAATTTCGGAAATCCCTACAAGCCCGAAAATTTCTGGCAGTTGCGCGAGGCGGTCGAAGGCGTGGCTGAAACCTGTCGCGCCTTCGGCACGCCCGTCGTTGGCGGAAATGTGTCTCTATATAATGAGAGCCCAGCCGGAGTGGTCGATCCGACTCCGACGGTCGCAATGGTCGGCTTGATCGAAAAGGAAGCGCACATCACGACCCAATTCTTCAAGAGTGCCGGGGATGCGATCATTCTCGTCGGGGAAGTCGGCGATGAAATGGGGGGCACTCATTTTCTGAAGGTCTGTCACGGCCGAAAGGAAGGGCTGCCTCCCCGGCTCGATGTGGAGCGTGAGCTCGCGGTGCAAAGATCGGTGCGCGAGCTGATCCGTGCGGGACTCGTGAAGAGTGCGCATGATTGCTCTGAAGGCGGCCTGGCCGTTGCGCTGGCGGAATGTTGTTTCAATCCTGCCGGGCGTTTCGGCGCGGAAATTCAAGTGGAAAAGATTTCGTTGCGAATCGACCAGGTCCTTTTCAACGAATCGCAATCGCGCATTGTGATCTCGGTCGCGGAAAGCGACGCGGCCGCAACGTTCGACCTGCTTCACAAATCCGGTGTCGTCGCCTTGCGGCTCGGCATGGTCGGCGGCGAATTCCTTTCCATCGCGCTCGGTCAGGAATCATTTTGTTGGCCCGTCGGCGAATTGTACGATGACTGGTACTATTCCATCGAGCGGTCCCTCACCGCAGAGTGATGCGCGATAAAGTGCCGCGGCTTAAGACGACGGCTGCGGGTACTTCTTCACGTACGGAAGGAAGACAGCGAGGCCGCTGATGGTCGCGTAATCAACGGCTGTTTCGATGCCGACTCCGCAATTCACGATGAGATGAACGGCCCACAACGCCGAAGCCCGATCGCCGCTGGAACAATGCATCAGCAGCGGCTGCGGAAGCAGGTTGAGGACGGCGAGCACTGCCCGGGCCCGGATGTTAAATTGCTCCTGCGAGATGTTGAATTGGGAATCTGTGGGGTCGTGCGGAAACGGTATGTTGACGAAGCTCATCCCCAGGGTGGTGCTGAGGGTCCTGTCTTCCTCGGGGTCGAAGGGCAGGAATTGGAGATAAGCTGTCTCCAAAGCGTCCCGGAGACAGATGACGGACTTGATTCCCAGACTGCTAGCTACTGCGAGCCCAGCCTCCGTGGGTTGTGCCGAAACGTAAAAGTTTCCGATTTGCCAGCAGTTCTGACCGGCGGTCACAATCGCGGCGTTTACCTTGACTGGAGTGAAATCGTTGCTCATGGCGTCTCCGTTGTATTAGTTTCTCGACTGCTTGGGATTATGTTTAAAGGCAGACTGAAGTTCAATTAGCATCTCGTCGCGTATGGGCGATCAAAATATTTTCGGAGGTTCGATCCCGGAGAATTACGATCGTTATCTCGGCCCTTCGTTCTTCGAACCGTTTGCGAAGGATACGGCGGCGAGGTTGGATCCCGCGCGCGACCGCGACGTCCTCGAAATCGCCTGCGGCACCGGGATTGTGACCCGCCGGCTCCGGGCCCGCCTCTCCCCCGAGGCGCGACTCGTCGCGACCGACTTGAATCCAGCGATGCTGGCCTTGGCGCAAACCAAGTCAGTCGAAAATGTGACCTGGCAGGAGGCCGACGCCAGCGCTTTGCCCTTCGCCGACGGCTCGTTCGACGCCGTGGTTTGCCAGTTCGGCGTGATGTTTTTTCCCGATAAGGAGGCAGCCATGATCGAGACGCATCGCGTCCTGAATTCCGGCGGCGCTTTTCTCTTCAGTGTCTGGGACTCGTTCGAAGAAAATCCGGCCGCCCGAGTCGCGCACGAAACAATTGCGTCATTCTTCGAGCGCGATCCGCCAAGTTTTTACGAGACGCCTTTTGGATTTCATGATGCGGAGTTGATTCGGCGGCTTCTTCGGAAAGCGGGCTTCGAAGAAATCGAGATATCGATCGTCAGGCTGCCGTGCCACAGCCGATCCGCCGCGGAATTCGCGATCGGCCTGGTGCGAGGAAACCCCGTCGCCACCGCGATCGAGGAACGCGGTATGAGCGTCGGCCCCGTGGTGCGAGCGGTGGAAAAAGAAATCGGCGAGTGCTTCGGCGTGGCGCCGGTCGAAACAACGATGCAAGCCCTGGTCTGCCGGGCTGTGCGATGATTCCTTAAATCGCGTTGGCCGGTGCCAACCGATCGAAGACGATTCGACGCTGGTGCGAACGAGTGATTGAACCTGCGCTCGCTTGATGGATGGTACCGCACAATGTCGGCTGACTTCCCGAGGCAACTCCGAACGCCGGAAACGGACCCGTTTCCCCAGCACGAGTGCGGCATCTTTGCCGTCTTCGGGCATCCGAACGCCGCGGTGCTGACTTACTACGGCCTCTTTGCCCTGCAACACCGGGGCCAGGAAAGCGCCGGCATCGTCACGAGCAAAGGTCCCGGCTCGACCTTCCAGCTCCATCGGGACATGGGATTGGAAGGTCGAGCCGGGACCTTCGATGAGCTCGAGCGCTTGAAAGGAACACGGGCGGTCGGCCATACACGCTATTCCACCACGGGCTCGAGCACGTTGAAAAACGCGCAGCCGTTCGTGGTCGATTGTTTTCGCGGCCAGATCGCGGTGGCGCACAACGGCAATCTCATCAACGCCGCCGTCCTGCGCGATGAACTGGAACGCAAAGGATCCATTTTCCAAACGACAGCGGACAGCGAAATAATTCCGCACCTGCTGGCGCAGCCTTCACAAAATGGCGGCACACCGCTCAGCGTCCTGCGCCGCCTGGAGGGCGCCTTCAGCCTCGTGATCATGAGCGAGAGCGAAATCATCGGTGTCCGCGATCCATTCGGTTTCCGACCGCTGGTTTTGGGCAGACTCGATGGCGCTTACATTCTTGCTTCCGAGACTTGCGCGTTCGATCTGGTGCACGCGGAATTCATTCGCGAAGTCGAGCCCGGGGAAGTCGTCATCATCAGCGAAGACGGCATCCGCTCCGAGCGGCCGTTCCCACCCGAAGACCAGGCGTTCTGCATGTTCGAGTACGTTTATTTTTCGCGGCCCGACAGCATCATGGGCGGCGTGAATGTCGCAAAGGTCCGGACCGAGATGGGCCGTGAACTGGCCCGCCGGTTTCCAGTCGAGGCTGACATTGTGGTGCCGGTTCCCGACTCCGGAAACTACGCGGCCCTCGGCTTCGCGCAGGAGTTGAAGCTTCCCTACGAACATGCCTTCGTCCGCAACCACTATATTGGCCGGACCTTCCTCCAGCCGAGTCAGCTCATTCGCGATTTCGATGTGCGGGTGAAACTAAATTTGATCAAGGAAGCGGTGGAAGGAAAGCGCGTGGTGGTAGTGGACGACTCGATCGTCCGGGGCACGACGGCGCGCGCGCGGGTGGTGAATCTGCGGGAAGCTGGCGCGAAAGAAGTGCACATGCGGGTTAGCTGCCCGCCGCATCGTTTCGCCTGTCATTACGGGATTGATTTCCCCGATCCGGAAAAGCTCATCGCCAACCAGATGCCGATGGACGAGATCTGCAAATATCTCGGGGTGGATAGCCTCGGTTACCTCGACGTGGAAGGAATGGTGCGGGCCACGGGAAAGCCGGTGAATCAGTTTTGTCTCGCGTGTTTCACTGGCAACTATCCCCTTCCCGTCGATCCAGAGCTGGATAAGTATATTATGGAAAAGCGAGAAGGACGTTCGAAAGCTCTCGCGGCCGAGGAAGCGCACCCGACTCTGTTCGCCGACTTGAAATAGAGTCCAATCCGCAGATTACGCAGATTGACACAGATTTTTCCTGGCCGCTAATCTGCGCAAATCTGTGAAATCTGCGGACCAAAAGACGAAAGCCTACGCTCGCGCGGGAGTTGACGTCGATCTCGGCAACCTGGTGAAGCGCCGCATCCAGGCTCGCGTCAAGAGTACGCATGGTCCCGAGGTCCTAGGAAAAATCGGCGGGTTCGGAGGTCTCTTCGCGCCAAATTTTTCGGGTATGCGCGACCCGGTCCTGGTGGCGAGTGTCGATGGCGTAGGTACGAAGTTGAAGGTCGCGTTTGCGCTCAATCGGCACGACACCGTGGGCGCCGATCTCGTGAATCATTGCGTGAACGACATCGCAGTGCTGGGCGCGCGTCCCCTCTTCTTTCTCGACTACATCGGAGCGGAGAAGTTGGAGCCGAAAGTCTTCGACCAACTGCTTTCTGGTTTCGCCAGGGCCTGCTGCGCCGCCGGGTGCGCCCTCATTGGCGGCGAAACCGCGCAAATGCCGGGCATGTATCGCAAAGGGGAGTACGACCTGGCCGGCTGCATTGTCGGCGTAGTCGATCGATCGAAAATAATTGATGGGAGCAGAATAAGGCCCGGCGACGTCATTCTTGGGCTCCCTTCGAACGGTTTGCATACCAACGGTTACTCGCTCGCGCGGAAAATTCTTTTCGAAAAGATGCGGCTAAAGCCGGCCTCGAAGATCGAAGGAATCAAGCATTCGTTAGGCACGGAGCTTTTGCGGGTGCACAAGAACTATCAGCCCTTGCTCGCAAAACTTCCCGAAGGGACAATTCATGGACTTGCTCACATCACCGGCGGCGGTTTGGTGGATAACCTGCCGCGAGTGCTGCCGAAAACATGTGACGCACTGATCGAGACCAAGAGCTGGCACGTTCCCCCCATCTTCGAGGTCCTGGGACGAAATGGAAAGGTTCGTCGGGCTGAAATGTACCAAGTATTTAACATGGGTATCGGCATGGTCGTCATTGTTTCGGCAAATGACGCGGCGAACGTGGCGCGTCAGTTAAGAGCCAAACAGATCGGCCGGATCGCGCGCGGAAATGGGAAGACACAATTAGTCTTTTAAACATCAAGGAGGGGCGCTTTCCAAACCGCCCGCCTTCTGCGATTTGCGTTTCACAGAAACGCCCTACAATTCAAAGATGGAAAAGCGGCAGCTGGGCAAGACGGACATGCAGGTTTCGGTGCTTGGCTTCGGCGGCTCGGAGATCGGGTACGAGGGCGCCTCAGAGGAAACCGTCGAGCGCCTACTCAATGGCGCGCTTGATGCCGGGCTGAATGTGATCGACACGGCCGAGTGCTATGAAAGCAGCGAGGAACTTATCGGCCAGACGATCAGCCCTCGTCGCGATCAGTTCTACCTCTTTACCAAATGTGGTCACCCGCGCGGGATCGGCAGTGAGGATTGGTCTGCGCCTTCGTTACTTGAGAGCATCGAGCGCAGTCTGCGCCGGCTGCGAACCGACCGCGTCGATTTGATCCAACTGCATAGCTGCTCGGAATCAGTCCTGCGCAAAGGCGAAGCGATCGCAGCCCTGCAAACCGCGCGGGACAAGGGCTACGCGCGCTACCTGGGTTACAGCGGAGATAGTCTCGCGGCGAAGTACGCCGTGGAATGCGGGGCCTTCGATGTTCTACAGACATCCATCAATATTGCCGACCAGGAAGCACTCGACCTGACCTTGCCTCTCGTGGGGGAACGTCAGATGGGCGTCATCGCAAAGCGGCCGATCGCTAATGCCGCCTGGAAAGAACTGCATAAGCCGATTGATTCCTATCATCACGTCTACTGGGATCGGCTCCGGAAGCTTCACTACGAATTCATTCGGGAACGGCCGCTGGAACAATCCATCGCGCACGCCTTGCGCTTCACCCTGAGCGCTCCTGGCGTTCACACAGCTATCGTGGGCACCTCCAAACCGGAGCGCTGGCTGCAAAATGCCAAAATGCTCGAAGCCGGTCTGCTGAGTGAGAGCGAATTCGAAGCGATCCGCGAGCGCTGGGATGATGTAGGCCCGGCGACCTGGATCGGCCAGACGTAACTCCGCTACCGTCATCGTGCAGAGCGGATAGGAAGAGATTTCTTCCAAAAACAATCAACGCGAGCCTTCGGTTAGGAAGGCTCGCGTCAATGCAAAACTTCAGCTAGGAAGTTGGGTTATTTCTTGCCGGCCGCTTTGCGCCTGGCCGCCCATCTTGCTTTCATCGCTTCAGAAAGCTTCCTTCTGCCCGCGGCAGTAAGTCCGCCTTTCTTTTTGCCCGACGCCTTGGCGGCTGGGGCATTGCTGGTTCCCTTCCGCTTAGCCCACCGAGCTTTCGCCGCGGCCGCCAGCTTGGCGCGAGTGGCTGCTGACATCGGTTTGCGCTTGCGCGAGCGACGCCGTCTTGTGCCGGTCGCACTGGTTGAGCTGCTTGAGGGGCCGCTCCCGAAGAGTGTAGACAACCGCCGCTCAAGCGTGTTGATCTGGTTCCTTATTGAAAGAGCTTCCGTTAGTTTGTTAAGAGACAAGTCCATAAGCACCCTAGATAGCTCAGTCAGGGATAACTGCAAGCGAAATACTACAACAACTTAAGAGAAAAAATAAAGTTACTGAATCAACGTAGAAGACAACTCGAAATAAAATGTGGGCACAAATGCTTCGGCCTAGTTATAGTGCCATCTTCGCGGGCGGTTAGCTCAGTGGTAGAGCGGCTGGTTTACACCCAGTAGGTCGGGGGTTCGAAACCCTCACCGCCCATTCTTTCAAAAGCTTTTTTACCCGGCTGCTACGACTTTGCTTCAACCTCGGGCGGCTCCCAGAGCTCAATGCGGTTGCCTTCTGGATCCATCGCCCACCCAAAGTAACCAAACTCCGATTTTTCCGTCCGTTCATCTACGGTCACTCCGTGGCGCCGAAGGTGATCGAGTAATGACTCGAGGTCGGTTACCCGGAAATTGATCATGAAGGGTTTGAACTCGGAGCGAAATAATCCGTGTCGGCCGCAAAGGGCGACCAAACCGTGTAAGCCTGGCGCCGCGGTCCGGGAGAAGGCTCGCCCTCTCGGAAAGTAACGCCGCCGAATTCTTCCACTGCCAGACCGAGGTGCTTGCGATACCAGGCGCCGAGCTTCTCCGGATCCTCCGCCTTGAAGAAAATCCCGCCGATGCCGGTGATGTATTTCATGCTTCAGGGTAGCCCAGGGCATAGGATGTCGTAAAGCGCGCACAGAATTCAACGCCGCTCCCCTTGCCCGGCAAGAGGACCAGGCGATTCTTCGAGCCGCGTGTCGCCTCATCGGAGTGCTTACAGTTAGGAAGCTTTCTTGTGCCAGGCCGCAAGCACTTCCGCTTCGCGTTCCGCCGTCAGCCCGGCCTTGAGCTTCGCCTGTCGTTCGGCCGGTTGCGATTTAAACCAAGTCAGGGTATCGCGCGCGGTCTCAGCCAGGGGGCGAAACGTTAGGCCTCTTGCCAAGGCACGCTGGATACTGATGCGGCCCATCCCGCCTTCTTCGCCGCGCGGCGGAACCCACACTGGCATGTCCGACCAGGGCGCAACCTTCTGCGCTTCCAGGAAATCGGTCGTTACCCAGGTGAAGTTGGCCTTGGATTTGTTAGCGCTCTTTATTCCTTCCAGCATCGCGCCGACCCCGAGGGCCTTGTCCGGTCCGGTGGCGTTGTAGATCCCGGTCGCGCCTTGCTCCACCATCCGAACGACCCATTCCGCCAAATCGCGCCCGTCAATGAATTGCACGGGATCGCCCGGATCGCCCGGCGCCAGGACCTCGCCGCCGCGATCGATCCGGACCGGCCAATAGGTAAAGCGGTCGGTCTCATCGCGCGGCCCCACGATTAGTCCGGGCCGGATGATCAGTGTTTTTTGCGGGAACCATTTTTCGGCTTCCTGTTCGGAGAGCGCCTTCAGTGGCCCATAGAGCTGATACTGCGACGCGATGATGCTTTCGCGGGATTCCTTCATGGCGTCGGGGCCATTGTATTTGGCGAGCGGCGCGGCCTCATCCGTCCCTGGCTTGCTCGTGTCCGCATAAACTGAAATCGTGGAGATGAAAACGTAACGATCGACGTTGCCTTTGAGAATCTGCGCGGCGTCGCGCACCCAGACCGGCGCTGAAGTTGGATTGTCGATTACGACATCCCACTTTCGGTTCTTCAGCGCGTCGAGCTGGCCATTGCGATCACCGATGAGCTGCTCGACCTCCTTGGGCACCTCGCCGGGATGTGTCTTACCTCGGTTGAAGACCGTGACCTTATGTCCGCGCTCGACCGCGTAACGGACCTGGAACGGGCCGGTGAATCCCGTGCCTCCCAGAATCAAAATTCGCAAGGGCTTAGCGCTCATTTGCTCCGCGCTCCAGACTGCTTGAAGCCCAAAACCTAACGCACCTCCGGCAACAGCCGAGAGCTTGATGAATTTTCTTCGCGTAGTGGATATCATGGAAAGCTGGAGCATGATCGCCCTTTTCCCGAAGCGCAACTCGGGTCCCCCCGTCTCGCGTTCCGCATTTATCATTGACGCCACCGCATCGCGCGCGATGAAATCGTCCACATGGGAAATCTCGCGGGTGGATTGATCAGCGGTTTGATCTTTGGCTTAGTCGTGGTGGGGACAATGCTCCCGATGCAATTTCCTAATAAGACGACGGCATTGCTCGCTGCTTTTATCAGCCGATTTGGAATAGGCCTTGTCATCGGTTGCGTCCAATTGCCCTGGCCCGGCTGGCTCATTGGTCTGCTCTTCGGACTCTTGCTCAGCATTCCGGACGCATTGATTACCAAGGCTTACGCCCCGATTCTCATTATCGGCTCGATCGGCGGGCTAATTATCGGTGGCATCCTGCACGGATGGAAATAGAACCCAGAGCTATGCGCGCGGGGGCGAGGATCGCAGGCGTGCTCCTGGCGTTGCTGCTCAGCTCGTGCGGCGGGAAGAACTTCCGCGTCATCCGCCCGGCCGAGACGACTTCGACGCCGCCTTACCTCGAATTGCGATCGGAGTGTTCTGCTTCCACGCTGCATTTTCCTCCAGGCACCTATGTCCTTAACGCCGTGGACGACAGGGGCTACTACTATCGGGCGCCGCGAAAAATACGGCAGCATTCATTTTCCGGTGGTCTTTCGTACGACGGCGGCCTTTTCGTCGACAAACAGAACCGGAGCAGATTGCGGGGATACGTCATCATGCCCGGGGGCCTCACTCACGTCGGTAATTTCTCTCGGGCCGATTACGAGCTTCGGTATTGAAGCTTCTTACTCGTGCTCGTGCTCCTGTAGCCGCTTCGCTGCGCGAAGCGTGCAAGTCGCGCCCGAGACAATTGAGCGAAGTCTCAACAGGCGCTTCGCGGAGCGAAGCGGTTATAGAAACTAAGAGTCCGATTTCAATCGAGCTGCGCGGAAAAAAATCAGAACGTGTGACGCGATGAGAAGCGGCACGAGGAAAGTGGGCAGTAAGCTGAGCGGAAACTCCCGCAAGCTATGCATCGAATGCCGGTCCTCGAGTCCAAGCCGAAGCGCGGTCAGGACGACAAAGAGGACATCAGTCAGTCCGATGGTGTTCCACACGATGAGCATTCTCCACTTTCGGGCGCCGGATAAGGCCAGGAGCAAAATAGCCAGGGCCGCGACGATGATGTCGCCCCATCCCGCGGGCGCCGCAAAATCGAACGGCAATTCACCCCGGCCGCAAAGATAGAAGAAATAAAAACCAACGAACCGGGTCAGGTGCAGCAGCACCAGCCAACGAAGGTCGGCCTTCATCGTCCACTCCTTGAGCCCCGGAACTTTCCAGCACGCCAGAAGCGCCAGGGCCGTCAAGATCCAGATGATGATCGCCACCAGTGGCGGGGAAGCAGACTCCAGCCACCCAGCCATTCCGACTCCGGCTGCGAGGCAAAGCCAGGCGGCGAGTAGCAGCGCGACGCTCTTGCTACCCGTTTCCCCGGCCGGTGCTGCGTTGGGAGGCATCGGCCTCCGTTGTAGTCACTCTGCCGGCCCAGTGCAAGGCGACTCCCAGCTCGGAGGGACGTGCTTCTGCACGTCCCATTTCTCGGCAAACCCAAACAATATTAGTTAGGACGTGCAGAAGCACGTCCCTCCGAGTTGGGAGAAATGTGACGAGAGCGCCTGGCTGCTATCCAACCCCTCACACTTGGAGAAGTGAGTACTACCGGTCGGCTGCTCCTCTGTATCGAATCGGTGGACGAGGTGACCTCTCATTCTCTTTGCTTCAATTTCAGCGACTTTATCTTACTCTGATCCAGGATGCGGGAAGCAAAAGCCGAGAAAATGTCCAGGCGAGAGGCGGCGCGTTTGCTGGCTCGAAGCGCGGCCGGCTTGCTTCTAGCGCAGGCTGCGTTCGCCGCAGAACAGATGAATCAAACACTCACCGATAAGCTCGCGCTTCTACAACGGGCGATTCCCTCCTCCGGTGAGTCGCTTCCTGTTATCGGACTGGGCACCTGGCAGGTTTTCGATGTTGGCCCGACCACGACCGATCGCCAACCGCTCGAAGAAGTGCTAAAACTTTTCGTAAAACTCGGCGGCCGGGTGATCGATTCATCGCCGATGTACGGACGGGCTGAGCAAGTGATCGGCGACATCGCGACGAAATTCGATCTGCACCAATCGCTTTTTCTCGCGACCAAAGTCTGGACGACCGGCAAGCAACAAGGCATCGAGTCGATGGAGAAATCGCTCGCGAAACTTCAGGGTAAACGCGTCGACTTGATGCAGGTGCACAATCTTGTGGATGCCCGAACGCACTTGGCGACACTGCGCGAGTGGAAGGAACAAGGCCGGGTGCGCTACCTCGGAATCACTCACTACGCTTCCAGCGCCTACAGCGAAGTGGCGAAACTGCTCCGCGCGGAGAAGCTCGACTTCGTCCAGATCAACTACTCCCTGCTCGAGCGCGAAGCGGAGAAGGAAATTCTGCCGCTGGCGCAGGAGCGCAACGTGGCCGTCATCGTGAATCGGCCGTTTGGCGGAGGCGATCTCTTCGCCCGTGCGCGACAGAAACCGTTGCCGGATTGGGCCGCTGAATTCGATTGTCATTCCTGGGCGCAGTTCCTTCTGAAATGGATCGTCGCGCATCCCGCCGTGACCTGTGCCATCCCAGCCACGAGCAACGCGCGACACTTGGAAGACAATATGAATGCGGGGGTCGGACGTCTTCCTGATGCGCAACAAAGACAACGGATGGTTGATGTAGTTTCGAAGCTCTAGCTGATCCAGCGGTTGGGAGGGCGAAGCTCCCGCTGAGCCGCTCACGTTGAATGGAGATGCGCCGGCGGCTCGACCGGAGTCTCGCCCTCCCATCGCATACACTCGCCTACGCCGGCAAGACGCGTCCCGTCACTTCACCGAAACCAATCCGATAACTGTCGCCCTGCGCCCAGCCGGTGATCGTCAAGCGATCGCCGTCTTCGAGCCACTTCCGGGTTTCGCCGTTAGGCAGAGTAATCGGATTGGCGCCGCGCCAGGTTAGCTCCAGCATGCACCCGCGCGCGTCTTCCGTCGGTCCGCTGATCGTTCCGCTCGCCAGCAAATCGCCCGCCTGAAGGTTGCAGCCGTTGACCGTGTGGTGCGCCAGTTGTTGCGCGATGCTCCAATAAAGATTTTGGAAGTTGGTGCGCGTAATGACGTGCGGCGCGTCCATCGTCGCCGTTTGCAACCGGGCTTCGAGCTGAATGTCGTAGGTGAAATCCTTCGTGGCGCGCAAGTACGGCAGTGGCTCCGGGTCCTGAAGGGGAAGCGGTTTCCTAAATTCTTCCAGCGCTTCAAGGGTAACGACCCAGGGCGAAATGCTGGTGGCAAAATTCTTCGCGAGAAAAGGACCGAGCGGCTGGTATTCCCAGCCCTGCACATCGCGAGCGCTCCAATCATTCATCAAGACCAAACCGAAAATGTGTTCGGTCGCGCGCTCGATCGGGACCGGCTCGCCCAAAGCGTTGCCTGGCCCAATGAGAAAGGCCGTTTCCAACTCGTAATCGAAACTGCGGCTCGGCCCGAAAACCGGCGCGGCTGCATCCGGCGGCTTGGTCTGACCGTGCGGCCGCCGAATATCCGCGCCGCTGACCACGATGGAGCTGGCCCGCCCGTGATACGCCACCGGAAGCCATTTCCAATTTGGCATGAGCGCGCTTTCCGGCCCACGCAACATCGTCCCGACGTTGTGCGCGTGATGATAAGAGGAATAAAAATCGGTGTAATCGCCGATGCGCGCGGGCAACTGCATCGTAACCTCTTTCTGCGCGTGAAAAGCGCGCGCACGCACCGCGGTGTCATCGCGCAAAGTGCCGGTGTCAGCAGCGAGCAAGTGCTGAATTACTTCGCGCGCTTTGCGCCAGGCCGGCCGGCCGAGCGCGAGAAAAGCGTTCAGAGCATTTTCTGAAAATACCCGGCGCCCTTGAAACTCAACTGACTCGAAATGCCCCAGTTCTTCGAGCACCAAAAGATCGAGCACAAATTCGCCCATGGCGACACCCACGCGCGCCTCACCCTGCGCAGGTTTGAAAATTCCATAGGGAAGATTTTGGATCGGGAAATGCGAGTCCGGCGCAACTTCGATGAAAGACTTGAGAGACATCGGTGGAGTTATTGAGCGAAGTGTAGAGGCGCTTGTGCCAAGCGCCTATTGTTTCGGTCAGGCGCTTGGCACCAGCGCCTCTACATTACAAGAATCCCAACGCGCGCAAATCTTCCCGCGGTTCCTCGAAGCTACAACTCCCAAATGAAGTCACAAACCTCCGCCGATCTTTGAGCCGCTGCAGGTCGATCTTCCAATCGCGCCAGGCGAAAAATTCGTCATCGAACTTGAATGATCTCACGTCTTCGTCTTCGAGCATCGCCTCCGTCTGAGCGGCATCCCACTTATGTTCCGCGGCCAGCGCAGCCGCGCCGAGCACATTCAGAAAACCGTGCATCTTCGTTTTCACTTCCTCCCGATACTGTCGAAGCGGGTGATGCAGACCCGCCGTGAACTTGATCGGCACCTGGTGCGTCACCGGTGCGACCAGCGCCGGGGCGATCTGCGCCGGTGTGGGAAACGCATCCGCTGTTACTCCGCCTGTGCGCATTTTGTAACCGAAGGTCGGGCGGGCGGCGCTGGAATTGTGCTCCGCGAGCAAGGCAATGGTTCGCTCCGCTCTCTCCGCCGGTGCTTCCCAGAACGCCGGTAAACTTCCTACGATCGACTGCGCCTCTTGCAATAAGCTAATGTCGGCATCGCCGGGCAAAAACATTTCGAGCTGGCTGATCGAGACAAGATCGACATTGTACGCCGAGAGCGAACGAATGGCCGCATCCGTTTCAGCGAGCGCTTCGCGAAACGCAGCCGCATTCTCCGCCCGTGGCCCGAGTGCGGAAATACTTAGAGGGTAGCTGGGGTCGAACTGGGGAAGGAACTGTCTTGCGGCGTCGAATTGCGCTACCGGCAGAACGAAGGCATTGAGCATCCACCTGTCGTGCAAGCGAACGTAGCGCGCCTGATTTGTTAAGGCCGCCTCCAAATCGAGACTGCACGGAGGAAACATTCCGGCATAATCGACTGAATGTTCTAGCAGAGCGCGAAGCGAAGCGGCGGCCATGGTTTGAATTCAACGTCGCGATTACAGCTTTCGTCAACCGGTCTTCATGGAATCCAGGCCCCGCCGTGTTGGGGCAGGTCGTCCGTGATCGTGTCCCACGGGGCGCGCGAATCTACGTAAGTGTGAAACTGCGGCCGGATTCCGGGATCATCGTCGAATGCTCCCAGGCGAATGGAGACCTGCGGCCCATCCGGCCAGTCCCCGCCAAACAAACTCGAGCCGCATGTGATACAAAAAGCCTTCACCGCACCTTCGCCCTTTCCATATACGCGGATCAGGTCCTCGCCCTGCAACAAGCGGAACTGCTCTTTTCGTACTCGCGCCTGGGTGCAGACGGCAGTGCCCGAATGCTTCCGGCAACGATCGCAATGACAATGCCCCGCCCGAATAAAAGGAGGCTCGACCTCGAAATGCACGCCGCCACAAAGGCAGCTTCCTCGAATCATCTCACTCATGAACCAACTCCTCCCCAGTCAAAGGCCAAAAGCAAGCGGCCAACATCTTCATGAAACGAGCAAAACGAAAACAGATGCACCTCCCCGCACAGGCACGGGCAAAATTTAGCTTGTCCTGGGCGATGACTAAAGCTAACTCCGTGCGGCGAGGGCGAGCCGCAATGGATGCGGTTCGGCCCACCGCCAAAACTGAAAAAGACTTCACATGAAAATCAAACTTCTCGCTCTTATCCTCGCACCCTTGTGCGCCATCTCACTCCACGCCGGCACGCCTGCGCAGGAAAAAGAGTTTGTCGACAAATACAAAGTCGCTTTTGAAAAAGGCGACAAAGCCACTCTGGAATCGTTCCTTTACACCAAGGATGCAAACCCGATGGCGCTCGAGTTTTTCAAGATGATGATGACGGCGGAAGCCGGCGGCAAAATCACCAAGATCGAGCTGGTAGATCTCACCCCGGAAGACGTGACGAAAGCCAGTGGCGTCCAGACCGGGCCCGACGGCAGCAAGGCGCAGCTCCCGCTCAAGCCGACGAAGAAGTTGAAGATCACGATCGAGTCGAAGGATGCTAATGGAAGCTCGTCGAGCTCGAATGAAAACTTCGTCGCGGAGAAAGATGGAAAGTACGTGATCCCGGTGCCGGCGACGGTGAAATAGTTAGCGCTCAACCGAGGCCAAAGAAGGGCGGCTTCGCAGAACGCCCTCGTCGAAGAAGGAGAGGCGGTTTGGAAATCGACTCTCCCCTGGCAGGAAGCGCCATCCGGAGATGGCTTACTCCCTTCATTTCGCTCAACCCATCGCTTACTACCTGAGCGGCGGCATTGCGCTCTTTGCCTTTGTCGCCCTCGCGGTAGTTCCGTCCCGGCGCACCCGGGAAGCGGCGTTCGAGGTGGCGTTCCTTCTCTCGGCTTGCGCGGCGCTTTTCGTTTGCCGCTGGCCGGTCATTTTTTGGCCGCACCAAATGAACCCCGATGAGAGCGGGATGATCGCCTGTGCGCTGAAAGCCATGGTGGACATCGTCCCTTGGCGGGGCTTCGATGCCGGCACGAGCGGGCCGCTCAATTGCGATGTTCTACTGATACCGGCTCTGTTCGGCGCTCCCCTCGGTTACGTCTCCGCCCGGATGACGGGTCTTTGTTTGATCGCAGGCGCGGTCGCAGCGCTCTACTACACCGTAAAGTGGATTTATGGAGCGAGCATCGCGCGGCTGGCGGTGGTGGCGCCTGTGTTATTGCTGGCGATCACTAAATTCGGGGATTTCGTTTCTTACTCCAGCGAGCTCCTATCAATTTTTCTCACTACCGTGGTCCTGGCGGCGGCGGCGTATCTGGTCAGGGGCGCCGGAGCCCGATCGTCCCGCCTGATTGCCTGCGCCACAAGCGGCCTTTGCCTTGGGTGCGCCGCTTTCGCGAAACTTCAAGCGGCGCCCCTGGTCCTGGCAGTGCTTGTCGCAGGCGTCGCGGCCATTCGTATCACACCGGCACGCTTATCAACTGACAAGAGAATGGAGGCCTTCGTGATGTTGGCATCGTTGCTCGCGGTTCCCCTTGCGATGCTAATCACTCTCTGCGCAACCGGAGGCCTGGCGGATGCAATCATCCCCTATTTCAAGATGGCGTTTGTCTACGTAGGACTTAAGCCGCCAGTGGGAGTTTCTTTCTTCTTTGTTAGCGCCCGGGAGTATCCAGCTTTCTTGCTTTGCTCGCTGGTCATAATGTTAACCGGCGCGATTGCTCTGGCTTGGCGGCCCCACATCCCTCGCATTGGTATCTGGGCGTCACTCTCTTCCGTTCTCTTGTTTCTGGCCTCCGTCTTTGCCATCTACCAGGCTCATCGCCCTTTCCCCCACTATCTTCTGTTTAGTGTGATTCCGGTAAGCTTCTGTGTTGCCAACGTCCTCGGACTGATGCGCCCGGGCAATCTGCCAATCGATCGGAAGGTTCTGCCGCGCGCTTTGTTTATTGGCTGGTTTCTCATTCCGATTGCGATCATAGCGCTCAACTCCCCGGCCGGGCTCGATCTCAAGGCATTTCCTCCCATGAGTAAGGAAGTGCAAGCGGTCTCCCGCTACGTCAAAGCAGGAGATCGCATGGTGGTTTGGGGTTGGAGCGCGGATTACTACGTTAAGACCAGCACGATCATGAGTACGAGAGATTCAGGGATATGGGCGCTGGTGGAGCCGGGCCCTTATCGGGAATATTTTCGTGAACGCTTCATGTCCGACCTTCGAAAGAATCCGCCCAGGGCAGTGGTCGATACGGTGGCGCCCGGGGCTTTCAGCTATGATAACCGTGCCACTCATGGAATCGAAACCTTCCCACCCCTCGATACCTTTGTGCAGGAGCACTACCTGCTGCGAGAAGAAGTAGCGGGAGTTCGTATCTTTGTGGCGAAGTAACGCGAGCTGTCTCTCCACGCGATCACGCTCCGGGTATCGGTGGCGGAAAGCCGCGCGGCGTCGCCTTCGAAGTGAACTTATCGGCCCAATTCACCTTGGCTGTCGTGCCCATCAGAAGGGCCAGAGTAACGATCGCGCCGATGGTGATGGTCAAGCCCGTCAGTCCTTCAAAGAAGAAGCTGTAGCTGAACAGAACCATGTAGGCGAATTGAGCGATGACGGCCAGTTGAGCGAAGCGCCGGCCCACCGCGGCAAACAAATAGCCCGAGACCAGCGCGAGCGATACCGCCGCCGAGATCGCAAATGCGAGTGGAAGAGGAATCAGATCGACCAGGTAGGCGAAGAGAAGCTGGAAGGCGAAGCAACCCGCCGCGAGAAAGAAGTAATTCATGGGATGCAAACTAACTCCCCAAACCATTCCCATCAGGACCAGCACGGCGAAGAAGAACAAAAGCGAGACCGGCGCAAAGAACGACATGCGCGAAGCCACCGGTCCGGGATTGGCCACGGACGGCATCCCCATCGCGATAGCTTGCGCATTGATCACGTCCGGATAAGACCAGATGAAGTTCCATCCGTTCGTGGTCCGCGCCCGCTCCGTGGGAGAGCCGGTGCCGGCCGGGAAATCGAACTCGGAGAAGTCCGTGGTCATCGCGAGACGAAAATGACGAATACGCGTCGTGTCGCCAAAGGAGTAACCCCATCGTTCGGTGCCACGCGACTTGTAGGCGACAGTGAACTTCGCGCTTTGTCCGGGAGTGAGTGTGATCGCTTCGGTGATACCTTCGGCGGTCTTGTTGTTCTCGGTGGAAGGCGTGCCGTCGATCACGAACGCAAAGTCACTGTAGCTTGCGTTCGACGCAGGGAACTCGAAGCGAACATAGATGGTCTGCGTGATCTGTGTAGGATTCTGCAGACTATAATCGCCGTGAAAATCCACGAGATACGTCCGATACCAAAGGAGTCCTTTCCTTTTCGGTTCGTAGCGCAAGGAAACGGCGACGTCGCTTTGGGATGGCTGGATGAGGTGTCGGCCTTTCGCGCTGCCTGGCGAGTTATAATAAATAACCGGGTGGGGTTGAGTCATCACCGGTCCCCAGCCGCCTGTCACTTCGGGTGCGCAGCGATTTATTGATACGCCGGAGCGAACCAGCACACTCGTGCCGAGGATGAACCAGCCCACCGCTGTGCAAACAATGATGCCCCCAATGCAGATAAGTCGTTTCAGGGTCATGAGCGCGAGGCCTTTCTTTTGCGGAGCTTGTGTTTTTTTGAAGGTAGGGGACGAGGACGCTTGGACGGCCGGGCCAGCAGGCGCTCCAGACGTTTTTCGATGTGAGTCAGTCTCATAGGGATCACTTGTTAGGTTGTGGTTTCTGGTAGAAGAACTCGGCGCGCGGGCGTTCCTTCTGGCAAAGCTCCTTGTGCAATTGGATCACGCGCGAGGTGCTGTCCGTTTTGTCGCAAGGCGCCGATTCGACGTTGCCTTCGAAGGCCGCGATTTCGTAGGCGACCGGGATGCGGAGTTCCCAATCGATCCAGTGCACGAGCAAATCCGTTTGCGGCAGCTCGACCGCGATCTGGCCTGAGACCGGTTTGAAGGCGGGCTTCCTGGCGGTGTAAGATAACGAGACCGCCGTCACTGCTTTGCCGCTTGGGAGCGAGAACTCGAGCACGTGCGCGCCTCGGTCGATCGGTTTCACCGCGTGGCCTTCGATACTCGAGGCCAACAGCTCGCAGCCTTCGGGGAGATCAACGCTCCAACGCAACGCGCGCTCATGTCGAACCGTGTAGTGGATCTCGGTCAGCAGCGCGCCGTCGGAAACAATTCGCGTTTTCGCCGTGGCGGTCTCGACCACAGCCTGAGCCGTTTCCACGAGGGGCAACCACTTCGCCGTGAGCGGCGCGTCGCCGAGAAAGATCAGGTAACTCTTCCCGTCCGCCTTCTCGAGGAGCCAGGGCGGCAATTGCCGCGGCACGGCGCTTGGCGTCGCGACAGTCAGCTCGAGTCCCGGCTCTGGCACCACGACGTAAAGCGGCGGATTGTTTTCGCCCTCGATCAATCGCGGCGACTTGAGATTCCACTCCCCGCTCGTCAAGGGCTGGGCGAAATTGTATTCCACTTCCAGTTCGCGCCGGAGAACGTCGCGCGTCTGCCAGCGCAAATGCACCCGCCGGCTCTGGTTCTCGCTCGTGGTTGCCTGCCAGTCTCCGAGATCGGGACCAGCGATCCTGGTGATGTCCGCGCCTGCCGGAAATTCCAGCTCCATGGTCAAGCCGGAGCCCTGATCTGTATTCGCAGCCAGGCGCGCGGTGTAATTCAATTTGCCGTCGCCGAATTGCACCAGAGCCTGCGCCTCGATTTTCCACCGGCTGGGCGTAGGCGGCACAAGCGCTTTCTCGGGAATCACATCGAAAGCCAATTCTTCCTGCGCCGGCAAGCGGAAACTGGCTCGATCCTTCTCGGCCGAAAGCTGGGTCGCGTCCGAGATCCGGATGGTTTGTTTTTCCGGAATGCCTGCGACGGCCAGCGTGTTGATCGAGCCGGGCGAGATCGCGAGGCGGAAATGCGCGCCATCAGTGGCGCTGCTCAATTTCACCGCGAACTTGATCCGCAGCTTGAGCTTGCCGGCCCGATTGGTGATCAGCGCGTAACGACCTTCGCGCGTGATCAACTGCACATCGGCCGGCTCGACTTCATCGATCTGCGTCTGCGCGCCGAGAAGCGGAATGATCGTCCATTCGTCTGTGAAACTCTGCGTCTCGTAATCGACGACACCGGTGGCCTGATCGCCTTTGAGAGTAAGTTGGTAACGAGCGGCGAGGAGTGTGGCCTCGATGGGCGGCTTGCGCTTTTCCGGTGTCTCGCGTTGCGCCGCCTGCCAGAGTGTCTTCAGCTCCGCGTAAGGCAAGGTCACGCGAGCGTCGCTTAAATCGGGAGCCGCGGTGGGTTCGGCCGCGAAGGCTAAAGCGGCAAAGGCGAGCCCCGCGATCTGGGCACAAATGTATTTAACCATGCCCTCATATCGTGCGGCACTGTTAAGCCTTGATGAAGTTCGCGTGAAACTTCGATGAAGTTTCGCGCGAGCCTTTCTCTTCCTCGGAGGGACATGCTTCTGCATGTCCTCTAAACGTGGGACGTGCGGAAGCACGTCCCTCCGAATGTTGGATCGTCGCGAACGACTCGTTAGGCCGACGGGAAAATCACGGTGAAGCTGCTGCCCTGTCCCAGCTCACTGCGCACGGAAATGCGGCCGCCACTTGCGTTCGCAATCGACTTCGCAATCGCAAGGCCGAGCCCGGTGCCGCGATTGCCCGTGCGTGGGTTTTCCGTGGTAAAAAAACGATCGAAGACCTTCGGCAGTAACTCCGGCTCAATCCCCGACCCTTCGTCGCTGACGTCAAACTGGATCGAGCCCTCCTGGCGGTTGACCCGAAAGCGCACGGCCTGGCCGGACGCGGTAAATTGCAGGGCGTTATCGAGCAAATTCGTGAGGAGCTGTTTCAATTGCAGTTCCGAAATTCTTATCGGCAGCGGCTCGTCCGAAATCTCTGGCCGAAAAGAAATGCCGCTATCCGCCGCCCGCGCGCGATAGGCTTCCGCGATCTCGCGCGCGACCGCGCCCGCATCAATCGGGGTGGCTTCGCCTGCCGCCGGTTGCGCTTCGATTCGCGAGAGCTTCAATAATTCGCTCACGATGCGATCGAGCCGCGCTACCTCCGTCTGGATGTTCCCGAGGAATTTCGCGCGCGCGGAGGGGTCGTCGCTCGCGGGACCTTCCAGCAGTTCGGCCGATCCGCGGATCGTGGCCAGCGGGGTCTTCAGCTCATGAGAAAGGTTCGTCGCCATCTCTTCGACGTACGCTTTCCCTTCCAGTTTTTCCCGCATCCGGCCGACCGCGCGCGCGAGCGTGCCCAGCTCACTCCGCGTCCATGTTTCCAATCGCACGTTGCTTTCGCCAGCGGCAATCCGTTCAGCCTGCGAAGCCAGCGCCCAGATGATGCGCGTGATGTAAGCCGAAAGCGCATAAGCCATCGCAGCAGCCAGGACCAGCGCGATCGCCCCGGGCAGGAGAAGGTTTTCGAGCGAGCGCGAAATGAAGTTGCGAATGCGATTGGTCGACTTCGAGACACTGACCGCGCCGACAATCTTCCCATCCACGAAGACCGGCAGCGTGCTGTAAATGTTGACCCGCTGATGTGGCTTATCGAGCTCCCAGCGCGAACCGTACTGTCCATTCAGCGCGTGCCGGACATCTGTCCATTTCGAGAAATCCTCATTCGTCGCGACGCCTTTGGTGTCGAAAATGACGCGCCCGCCCGGATCATACACGAGCAACCGCGTGTCCACTTCCGCCTTGGTGAAGCCGAACAAACGCGCCTTGATTTCATAGGTCTCGTTCAGGTTCGAATAAACCCGGGACAGCTCCGCGGCCACCCTCCCCGAATCCGCACCGAATTGCCCATACAAGCGCGCATAGAACTCACTGACCACCGCCGCCGTGTCGATCATTCCCTCCTCGGTCGAATGGAGATAGCTCGTCTCGATACTGGTCCGAACCTTCCAGGAAATGTAAGTGAGCGGCAGGATCAACACCGCCAGGTGAAAGACGAACACCTTCCAGTGAATGCTGTGCAAGCCTGGAAAACGCATCTATAACTCCCGTGCCCGATAGCCGATGCCCCGCACCGTTTCGATAAACTCGAACTGGCCGAACTTCTTGCGCAGACTTTTCACATGAACGTCGATGGTGCGATCGGTCACGAGCCCGCCCTCGCCCCAGGCGCGGTTCAGCACCTGCGCCCGCGTAAAGACGCGACCGGGATGCCTAACGAGTAGTTCGAGGAGCTTGAACTCCTGCGCCGTCAGCACGATCTCGCGGCCCTGGCAGTGGATGCGGAATTTCTCGGGGTCGATCGTGATCGGTCCGTAGCACAACTGCTTCTCCGCGGGACTCACCGCTGGTCGTGATTCGGGCCGATGGTTGCGCCGCAAGATCGCCTTGATCCGCGCCAGCAGCTCGCGTGGACTGAAAGGCTTCACCACGTAATCGTCCCCACCGATCTCGAGACCGACCACGCGATCGATTTCGTCGCTGCGCGACGTGAGAAAAATCACCGGGACATTCGAGAAGGTGCGCAAGATCCGGCAAACCTCGAACCCATCGATATCCGGCAGTCCCACATCGAGAACGATCAGAGCCGGCGAAGAGTTTCTCGCGATCTGCGCTGCTTCCCGCCCGCGTTGGGCCGTTTGGACCTCGTAGCCATCTGCTTTGAGCGCGTATTCCAGCACGTCTGAAATGCGCGGGTCATCTTCGACTACCAGAATGTTCATGGAGCCAGCCACGATAGGTGATTTCTGAATGCGCGCATGCGAAAGGGTTCTGCTGCTCCACGGGGAGCGCAGGTTGCCAGCCTGCGAACCAAATTCGGAGGGACGTGCTTCCGCACGTCCGTCTTATTGTCCGTGTGAAGGCAAATTAGTCTGACTTGCGGAAGCAAGTCCCTCCGAGTGAAGCCGGACGCGTCCGTCGCCAGAAAATAATGATCTCGTTTCTACCGTCTCTTGAGCTTGCTTTGCCGATCGGCCAATGCGCATCGTCTCTGATGCGCCGAATCATTCTCAGAACGCTGCTGATCCTCGTCTGCCTGGGAGCGATCGGCCTCGGCTGGATTCTGGGCGGCAGGCAGATGACGCTATTGGTCGATCGAATCGGAACTGTGGTGATCGAGCGGATACCCATCACGGAACTCAGCTGTGAAGGCGCTCAAACTGGAGGAACCTTTCGGCTTGGCAGCAGGATGCTCAGCATCACCGGGCCGGATAACCACCCAGTCCCCTTGAGTATCGTGCCCGACGAGAACAATAAGTTAGTCCTGTTTGCTTCCGGTAAGTCTGTTCCACTGGGCGACCTCGTGCCCGCTTCGACTCAAGAACCGGGTGCTACCTTTACCGTCCGGCCTGACCAGGGAGACGAAGCCTTCCTGACCGTGCGCCGAAGTTTTCTTAGCTGGCCAACACCGCTCGATTTCAACTTCATGACCGGGCACGCTCCGTCCTGGAAGCGACATCGTTACTATTACCTATCCTGGAAGAAGCGTTCGGGCTCCGAGCTAAATATGCTTTGGCGCTATGAACAATACTTCTATCCTTCGGAGGGTTGGACGGCTGGCGAAATGACTCGGGAAGGCACTACCGGCCTGATCAAGGCCGAGATTAGTCCATAGGAACTAATTTCAAGTATTTGGACAACACGACCGCCTTCTTCGCGGCGACGGCGGGGCCTTGACGTGGCCGCATTACTTTTGAATCTGTCGAATGGAAAAGGACCGGCGAATTATCGTGGTAGGCGCGAGCGGCCGGCTAGGCGCGGCGCTCGTTCGCGAGTATGCGCGTGACTTCGACGTGCTCGGATTCAATCACGCGCAGCTCGATCTCGGCGCGCCGGAACAAATGCGATCAACGCTAGGCGCTCTCGATTTCGGTGCGCTGATTAACGCGGCCGCCCAGACGAATGTAGATCGCTGCGAGACGCACCGGGACGAGGCGTTCGCGTTGAACGCGGAAGCTCCGCGGGTGCTGGCGAAAATCTGCGGCGCGAAGAAAGCGAGATTCATCCACATCAGCACCGATTACGTTTTCGATGGCGAAAAACGCGAGCCTTATACCGAGGAAGACGAGGCGCGGCCGATCAGCGTTTACGGAGAATCGAAACGGGAAGGCGAGCGCCGCGCTCTAGAGGCAAACGATCGCGCGTTGATCGTGCGCGTCTCGTGGGTCTTTGGCCCTGACCGGCCGAGCTTCGTCGACGCGATGCTAAAAAAGGCGCGCGAGGAGGAAACGATCACCGCGGTGGCGGACAAATATGCGACGCCGACTTACACCGTCGACATAGCGGCGTTGCTCAAACCTTTTCTCGGCGACCGAAAGGAAGGCGGACTAATTCACCTGGCCAACGGCGGCGAATGCAGTTGGCAGGAATATGCGCAATGGGCCCTCGATTGTTGCCACGCCCAAGGAATTGCGATGAAAGCGACGAAAGTTGGCGCGGCCTCGTTGGCCGACATGAAAAACTTCATCGCGAAACGACCAGTCTATAGCGTGCTCGACACGGGCAAGTATCAACGCGCGACCGGTGAAACCCCGCGGCCTTGGCGGGACGCCGTGCAGGCATTCGTGCGCGATCATGTGAAGTGAAGCGCGCCGAACAAGATGTAGAGGCGCTCGCCGCGGCGGGTGCCTTCACATTCATCGGCGGTTTGGAAACCGCCGCTCCTTGTTGTAAACATTCAACGCGTGGAAACGACTCCAGTCATCTCAGCCGCGACGCGCACTCCCCTGTCGCCGAATCCGGCATCGTTGGCGACCGCGCCCATGATCGCCGTGCGCGACCTCGCAAAAAAAATCGGGCGCCAGGAGATTCTGCGCGGGGTCGACCTCACCGTCGCAAAAGGCGAAACGCTGGTGATCATCGGCCGGAGCGGCGGCGGCAAAAGCGTTCTCCTGAAACACCTGATCGGTTTGATGCAGCCCGATGCCGGCGAGATTTGGATCGATGGCCAAAACATTATCGGGCTGAGCGAACGCAAGCTGGCTGCGATTCGTCGCAAAATCGGGATCCTTTTCCAAGGCGGCGCGCTCTTCGACTCGATGACCGTCGAGGAAAATATTTCGTTCCCGCTGCGCGAGGCGGGCGAGCGCGATCCGAAAGTGATTCGTGAGAAAGTGAACGAAATGCTCGAGGTGATCGAGCTGGAAGGGGAGCAAAAGAAAATGCCGGTGAACCTCAGCGGAGGAATGAAAAAACGCGTGGGTCTGGCGCGTTCCATCATTCGCCGGCCCTCTTGCGTTTTATACGATGAGCCGACGGCCGGCCTCGATCCGGTCGTGTCGGACAGCATCAATAAATTGATTCGCCGATTACAGGAACGCTATCACGTCACCAGCATTGTTGTGACGCACGATATGAAGAGCGCCTTTCATGTCGCCGATCATATTGCCTATTTGCACGAAGGCCGGATCTATTTCCATGGCTCGGCCCCGGAACTCGAAAGCTCGACCGATCCGCTGCTCCAGGATTTCCTGCTTGGTCGCTCAGAGGGCGAAGTGTAGAGGCGCTTGTATCAAGCGCCTGTTCTCATTGGTTAGGCGCTTGGCACAAGCGCCTCTACATTCTGCCTGACGTGTTCGTGTAACAGGTGTTAAAGTCGGCTTGAGAAAATGGCGACGGCTCAAAGCGAAAAAACCTTGGAACTGAAAGTGGGCGCATTTGTTGTCGTCGGTCTGGCGGTGCTCGCGGCCCTGGTGGTGCAGTTCGGCCGGGTGGGCGAAGGCTTCAAGACTTACTACCAACTGACGGTGCGCTTCCCCGACGCCAGCGGCCTGCTCAAGGGATCCGACGTATTACTCGCGGGCGCAAAGATTGGACTGGTTTCAGGCGGACCGCGGTTGCCGCGTGCCGGTCAAGGCGTGGAAGTGCCGTTGCGTATTTATGATTACGTCAAGATTCCTGCCGGCAGCAAGTTCACCGTGGGCAGTTCCGGTTTGCTCGGCGATCGCTTCGTCGCAGTGACAATGCCCGCAGGTCAACCCACCACGTTCCTCGAAAAAAATATTATGATCGAAGGCACGCGCGAAACCGGCCTGGACGATCTCACGCGCGAAGGCGGATTTCTGGTCAGCGATTTGCGGAGCACCGTGCAGAATGTCAACACGACCGTGAGCCGCCTGAACGAACAGGCGCTTTCGTCCGACAACATGCAGAACCTCAAGACGAGCGTCGAACATCTGAGCGAGGCCACGGCCGCTCTGGCCGAATCGTCGAAGAAAATCGATGGCGTGATCGAGAAAGCGGATGCGACCATGGGCTCCGCCAAGAAAGCCGCGGACGACGTGCAGGTAGCCATCGTGGATGCGCGCAAAACCATTCAAGCCGCGACGCTAGTGATGCAGGAAGCGACGAGCGGAAAGGGATTGCTCCCGGCGTTGTTATCCAATCAGGAACTCGCGAAAGATTTACGGGCGCTCGTGAGCAACATGCGCGCGCACGGAATTTTATTTTATCGAGATAGCGCCGCGAAGGCCGAGACGCGCGCAGCGGCCGAGCGAAGCCAAACCCCTTCGCCCAAGAAAACGGGAGGACGCTGATGACGCCGCTCCTGACCGTCAATCTTCTCCGGGTGCTTTTCATCACCTTTTGCACGGCGATCGGCGGCATCGTCACCGGCGAAATTCAGGGAAAAGCGCTCCCGGGAATGCTGATTGGCGCTGTCTTCGCCCTCGTCGTGGTCCTGGCGGACCGGCTGCTCAAAGGCCTTTCCCTGCGCGCTTTTTCCTCGGCCACGTTTGGCCTGCTCCTCGGTCTGCTTTTCGCGAATCTACTCATGGCCTCCGACATCCTGCGTTACCAGAGCGACACCACGCAGTGGGCGGTCCGTTTGGTTATCTATTGCACCTTTGCTTATCTGGGAATGATGCTGGCGATGCGGAGCAGCCGCGACGAATTTTCACTCATCATTCCATATGTCCGGTTCGCGCGGGAGACGACGCAACACGAACCGCTGATCGTGGACACCAACGTGATCATCGATGGCCGAATCGCGGATCTTTGCGCCACCGGTTTCCTCAGCCGGTCCCTCATTGTGCCGCGGTTCGTTCTCGGTGAACTGCAAACGCTGGCCGACTCGCGCGACCCGATCAAACGCGAGCGAGGCCGCCGCGGGCTCGAGATTTTGCAGCAACTCCAGAGTTCGCGCGAAGTGGAACTCACCATCCACGACACGACCGGCGACGCGGATCTCGAGACCGATGCGCGGCTCGTCCGGACAGCGAAATTGCTGCAAGCGCGCCTGCTGACGAATGACAATGCGCTCGGACAAGTGGCGCGGTTGCAGCAGGTCCCGGTTCTAAACCTGGCCGATCTAAGTCGCGCTCTGCGGCCGATCGTCGTCGCCGGGGACGAATTGGAATTGAACCTGGTTAAAGAAGGTCGCGAGAGTCATCAAGCGGTCGGTTATTTGCCGGACGGGACCATGATCGTGGTGAATCAAGCGCGGCCACAGTTGGGCAAGGTGGCGACGGTGGTGGTTTCGAGCGCTCTGCAAACCGGCGCAGGCCGGCTCATCTTCGCGGAGCTGAAGGACGCCTGATTCTCGGGCGCGTGGGGAGCGCAGCTAGGAAGCAGGTGGATTGGGTAGCGCGCGCGTCTCGCGTGCTGGCGACCCCGAAGGCTTTCGGGGTCGCGGACTTTCGTCGGGCAGGAAGTTCATTTCGGCGAGACGCCGAAATCAACACGCGAGACGCGTGCGCTACCCAGACGGCTGCGCCCGGGCAGCATTGCTCCGGGGGCAAGGGTTCACAATCCCACGGCTTCCCGTACGCGCATCATCACATGGTTCGCGGCTGCCTTCGCGCGCTCTGCGCCACGGTCGAGGACCGCATCGATGTAACCGGAATCCGCGAGGATTTCTTCGCGGCGCTTTCGCATCGGCTCGAAATATTCCCAAATCTTAGGAAAGAGTTGCTTCTTGAATTCGCCGTAGCCGGTGCCACCGCGCTGAAACAGTTCGCGCATCGCAGCGGTCTCCTCTTTCGTCGCGAAGAGGGTATAGAGCTGGAAAATCGTCGAGCTATCTGGATCCTTCGGCGCTTCGACCGGGCTCGAATCGGTCACGATGCTCATCACGCGCTTCCGCGCCTCCTTTTCTTCCCCGAAAATGTCGATCGTGTTTCCGTAGCTCTTGCTCATCTTCTGTCCGTCGATCCCGGGGACCGTTTCCGTGGCGGCCTGAATGTAGGGCTCCGGCAGCTTTAGGCCGCCGCCAAACGTCTCGTTAAATTTCAGCGCGATATCGCGCGCCATTTCGATGTGTTGCTTTTGGTCCTTACCGACCGGCACCATGTCGCTGTCGTAAATCAGGATATCGGCCGCCATCAAGACCGGGTAAGTGAAAAGCCCGGCCGAGGCGGGCAACCCGCGCGCGATCTTGTCTTTGTAGGAATGGGCGCGCTCGAGCAGAGCTTTCGGGGTGACGGTGGATAAGATCCACGCCAGCTCGGTCACTTGCGGCACGTCGCTTTGGCGGAAAAGCGTGGCGCGATCGGGATCGAGACCGCAAGCAAGAAAGTCCAACGCCACCCGCCGGCTGTTGGACCGGAGCGTTTCCGGATTATCGATCGTGGTCAGGGCGTGATAGTCCGCGATGAAGTAAAATGCTTCGCCCTTCGCCTGGAGCGCAATCGCCGGACGCATCATCCCAAAATAATTTCCGATGTGGAGAATGCCGGTAGGCTGGATGCCGGAAAGAATACGCATGAGATTTCAGAGTGTCGGTGGCGGAAAGAATGAGTCCGACATTTTGCGCCTTCGCGCAATCCGGATTCCGAAGTTCACGCGGATCTCGCTGATTCTGGCGCGACAAGTCCTGGCGTATCGCGATTCCCCACCCAGCTCGCCACAAAAGCTCGCCATCTTGTCAGCTGAAACTATAATCGTCCATCCCCCCCGAATAAAATGACTCGCCGGGATGGGCGAGATTTGGGGTGAATCGCGCTAATCGAAGTGATCACCTTTGAGATCAGTTTCAGACCGAGCGCATTCGACCGGCCGCTGACCGAATACGTCAAAGATCAAATCTCGTTCAAACTAGCCGGAGCCGGGGTATCCGACGTGGTCGTGGTCGTCGAGCAAAGTCCTGGGGGCAAACTCTTCTTCGATTTCAAGGGCGCAGGCGAAGAAGTCGCAAAAGCGCAGGCAGCCTTCCGTTGTTAGAAAATTGTTAGGCCGACGGCAAGGCAACCAGATCGAATCAAACTGATCGCCGATGGGATCTCCAACGCGAGAGTGGAAATGGCTCGCCAAGTTTTTTCTTACGAACTACAAACCCCGAAACATGCCTTGTAGCTCTCAATGCGTTTCGCCGCCGCGCGGAGAGTGTTCGTTAGGTTTGTTTATGGTCGGCGATAGCCATTGACGCGCATTTGAAACTCCCTTTCACGCGCTATCTCGATGCCTTGCGGTATGCGCCTCATGGCCGGCGCTTTGAAGCCATGCGCAAAATGCACCGGGCCCTTGCGACTCTGGGGCCTGGGGCTGCCGAAGAATGCTTCGATATCGGCGAATTCCGTTCCTTCGAGGAATTCGAAGTCAAATACAGGACCCTCGCCACGGTCCTGGGGCACACCGGCAAAATTCCCGCGCCCGGCGAACTCGATTTTCTCCACGCCATGGTGGATCGGGATGAGGTCCGGTATCCTGGAGGAATTGGTTCGCGCGATTACTTTTTTCTCACCGCCCTGGTCAGTATTCTTGCGCCTCGGCGCGTGATCGAGATCGGAACTCTGACTGGTTTTTCCGCGGCGATCATTGCCGCGGCGATCCATCGCCAACATGGAGGCGGGGAACGCATTTCTGTGGAGACAATCGATACCCACACCCATTGCAGCATCGACCTGACGCGGCCCATCGGCTTCGAGATTCCCGAACTCATTCCCGATCTGGCCTCGACCGTCCGCGTGCATACTGGCCGCGGATCGGAGTTAGCCCGCGAACTGGCCGCGTCCGAAGATTTTGGCCTCGCCTTCATCGACGCCGATCACCGCCATCCCTGGCCCTTGCTCGATGTGCTTCGGCTCGCGCCTTATATCCAGGGCGGCGGATGGATCCTTTTGCATGACATCCAACTGGGCACGTGGGGCCGCGAGAGAAGCGCGGCGGGCCAGTCCCTGGAAAACGGAACACCCTATGGCGCGGAGTGGCTCTTCGATCGGTGGCTTTTCCGGAAAATTCGATCATTCCACATTGGCGCCATCGAGCTTCCCCCCCGCAAGGCCGCTTTGGTTCCCTTTGCCCTGAGCTTGATGGAAGAACCGTTTGAGGTTACGGGAAAGGCCGCGAAGCGCGCCCGCCGCGCGCTTTACCAAAGCTTCGCGGAACTGCTCTGACTCAGTTCCCCCTGGCTTTTCGCTTCGGCCGAATCATCGCTTAGTCTTCCGCGGAAGCGATTGGATGGTCTCGCGCTGGAAAATGATCCGGAGAAGGTCCTGAGAGTCCTTGTGCAGGACCCACTTGTTTAGAGAGAGCCCCTTTACCGGTGTGGAACCGCGAGTTCCCAGGATGTAGGTAAAGCTAAACATTGCCGCGACATCACCGTTTGCTGTTCGCGAGACGCTGATGTCTCCGAGAGTGAACGCCAACGTGTCCCAGCGCCGGGAGTACGCTTCGGCTTCCGCTCGGATGTGCTGCCGGTCACGCAATCCTTCACCTTGATAATCGACGATATCGGCGAAATTGGCGACGACTGCATCGGTGTCGTGTCGGGAGAAGGCCGAATAGTATTCTCGAATCAACTGTCGAACCTGCTCTTCGCCACCAGAGGATGGAACATCAGGCGCATTGGGGCTGGGCGCTTCCGGTGGCGTGACTAGAGCTGCGGATAAGGGCGCGCTCGGACCGGGAATAGTGGGTGAAGTAACTGGAGAAATGGAAACTGGCGGGGATGGAGTAGGACTACTCGGTGTCAGCATTTTAACCGTAGAAATCAGCGCGTTTTCTTTTTGAATTGAGAGCGATTGGTTACGCAACAGTCCAAAGACAAAACAGGCGAGCAGGATGACGGCGATTCCCGCGGCGGCTAAGGCTAGATTACGGGTCCGATGGCGCCGCTCTGGTGCGCCCTCTGGCTTCGCGCCGGCAAAATTCGGGACATCCTTGAGAAGCTCGCGGATACCGGCGATCAAGCGATCGGAGTGATGATGGAAATCGATGCCACTATCGAGCTCCATTGCGTTTCGAAACGCCAGCGCCTCAATCTCCATCGGGAGGGCGTCGGCCGCCGGCATCTGAGTGTCATCGACCAAGACGGGGATAAGCGGAATGTCTCGCTCCAGCGTAACTGCAATCTCCAGGCGAACGAAGTCCTTGGGATCATCAATTCTGCGCTTCGAGTTGCTTTGCGGGCCGGCCCAGGAGGGACCTATGACAGCTACCACTACATCCGCGCGTGCGAGTGTTTGCTTGATGTGCTTCCGAAAGTCCATGCCATAGGGAATCGAGTCGAAGTCCATGAAGACCTCCTTCTTCCCGAATTCCGCCGACAGACGATCGTAGAGACGGCCTGCGATGGGCAACGAATCTTCCCGGCGGTATGAGATGGCAATCACAGGGGGCCTCGACCGCTAAGGGGGGAGACAATCACAAAGCGCAGCGAAGGTAAGTAACCTTTGCGGCCGGGATGGCACCGTGTCGAATCTGTAAACATGGACCGGAAATCGTGTACGGCATTGTTCCATGGCTTATAAGTCTTCTGGTGTCCGAAAGAAACCGACTTATCTCGGCTGCATGGTTCCTTTCTCTTTCCTCAAGGTCTTTTGCTTCATCGAGGTAATCCGCGGGACGCCGTCCGAGATTGCCATCTGGAGGTCCACCAGGACAGCGAGATTGATCCACTCCCCGCGCGACGGGTTCTCGACGTAATAGTCTGCTTCAAAGCGCGCGCCATAAGAGCGATCGACCGCCTTCTCACTGAGCTGGACGTCTCCGCGAATCGTGGCGCGGCGCGTCGGCCAGCGTGAGTTATACGCTTCTGTGTCGCGCCGGATAGCCTCCAGAGGTTTCACCCCCTCTTCGAATAAGTCTACCTTGGGCGCGAAAAACGATGTGGCCAAATCAACGTCGCTCGATTCACTGCTGCGGACATACTGATGAACGAAGTCATCTATCCACGCCTTCCAAGGCCGATCGTTCCTCGGCGCAGGCCCTGCATTGCCTGCTTGGTTCGCGCCGCTGCTCTTAGGCGGTAAGGATGGTGAAGCAGCGACCGGCGTCAACTCCGCTGCCGGTGTTGACTGAGGTGTCGGACTTGCCGTTAACTCCGGCGTCCGCGCTGGCTGCGCTACTGGAGTTGGCAGCGGCTCGTTCTTCCGGATGCGGCCTGCCGCTGACCACTGCCGCAGAAGGGCGATGGCGATCCCCGCAATAACTACAGCGGCGGCGAGCACCAGAAGTTTACGACGGTTGGGAGATTTTTCCGCCGTGGTCTCGCGCTCTTTTCTGGTGCTCGGTTCTTTGGCCGGCGCCGCGCGGGTCGCTCCGCTCGTCGAGCCTTCGTTCTCGGTGGATTGATCGAGCAGCTCTTTCACCGCCACCTCCAGCCGGGCGACATGTTTTGAGAGCGGAGCAGTCAGCGCATCGAGCCAGTGCGGCGCGCTGAGATAGTATCTCAGGTCGTCAGTCAAAGTGACGTCCTCGATCCGGAACCGAATGATGGGCAGATGCGATTCCACCGCGAGCTGTACTTCGCGCAGCACCTGCTCCGAACTATTCGAGTGCCCCGAGAAAATCAGCACCATCACCTTGCTTTGTTGAATGGCGCGCGTGATCTCGCCGGGAAAAGAACGCCCCGGCCGCACATCACGTGGAGCGACCCAACAGGTCACGCCGGATTTTTCGAGAGCGGCGCAAACCTCTTCCGCTACGCTCTTGTCCTGCGCCGAGTGGGATATGAAAACATCACGCGCCATGGATCAAATCCGGTTTTACTTGTCCCTGGAGGAACAGGCAACGGAATTGATTTCCTTCTCGCCCAGGGCGCGGCTGAATTAGCGATTGCCAATGGCTGCTGAATCAAGGGGCGGCGCTTTCCAAACCGCCGTCGTTTTTTCGGCGGTCTGGAGACCGCCGCTCCTTGAAAATTCGGAAATCACTTAATACACAGTTCAAGGATTTTCATTGCCCGAAAGAGTTTAGCGGATATGATGGAGCCCTTCGGCCCCCACCCCTGCGCTTCCCTATGCTTGAAAACATTCCCAACCGGAAATACTTCTCTGGTCGATCCAGTTCTCTCAACCGGCGAGATTTCTGTGCTTGGCTCGTGCTCTCAATGGCTCTCCCCATGGCGCTTTGCGCGTCTGGGGTGCTTCCCGCTGCATCCGCCTCCGCACAATCTGTCAATCAAAGCGAAGATTCAGTTACATTCGACGCAAAGGCCGGCGGGCATACTGCGCGGGGGGAAGCTTCTGCGTTAGGACCGGCAAAAGACCTGGCTTCTCCGCAAGCTTGGAGCGGGGAGACAGCGCGAAGCGGACTGGCTCTGCCGCTTGGAGCGATGGCTCCAACCCGCAGCAGCTTTCTGGCGAATTGGATCACCGTAACTGGAGCCACTGATTACCGCTTGGACGTTTCCACCAGTGCCTCATTTAATAGTTACGTGACCGGTTACCAGGACCTGGACGTAGGCGATGTGACTAGTCGCATCGTGAGCGGGTTGAGCCCGGGCACGACCTATTACTACCGAATTCGGGCTTATGACTCTTCCGGCGCACACACCGACTTAGAGACGATGACCAGCGCGACGATTACTACTTCCGGGCTGGTGATCGAGCCCACGTTCGATAGCTCGATCACCAACAACGCAAACTCGGCGGCGATCCAGTCCACGATCACCCAGGCCATCGCGATATATCAGTCTCTCTTCAGCGACCCGATAACGGTGAAGATTCTTTTCCGATACTCGAATACCCGGCCCGGTGGCACTTCGCTGGGAACAGGTCTCGCGGGGAGCGATTTTGTTATTTATACGATTCCATGGAACACCTACATTAACGCGCTCAACGCAGATGGAAAGACGGGGAACGACGCCAGCGCGAACGCCAGCCTGCCCGCGAATTCCTTATCTGCCAACATAGCTCCTGCGAGCGCAAACGGCCGAGCCATCGGGCTGAACACCCCGCCCGCGATGTTCGCGGACGGCTCTGTGAGTCCTGGCGGACCCTACGACGGAATCGTAACACTAAATTCCACTCGACCATTCCAGTTTAGCCGGCCTCCCACCGCTGGCAAGTTCGACGCATTGCGTTCGACCGAACACGAGATCGATGAAGTTCTTGGGCTTGGATCCCTCCTCCAACTTACCCCTCCTTCCAGCGACCTTCGCCCACAAGATCTATTCAGCTGGGCGTCCCCCGCTAGTAGAAACGTTACTTCCACAGGGACACGTTACTTTTCGATCGACAGTGGGAACACGAACATCGTCAGTTTCAGTCAAGATTCGAACGGTGATTTCGGGGATTGGCTCAGCGCCCCGTGCCCCCAAGCAAATCCCTATGTGCAAAACGCCTCTAGCTGTCCGGGCCAGTTCTCGGATGTCACCGCCACTTCGCCGGAAGGGGTAAACCTGGATGTTATCGGCTACGACGACCTGGCGGGATCCTATGCCATCACCACCAGCTCGTTCCCGAATAATGGAGGAACAACCAATGGCGGCGGAACGTTCCCTGCCGGTACCTCTCATACGGTCACCGCGACACCCGGCAGTGGCTATAGCTTCGCGAACTGGACGGAGAACGGCTCGGTGGTGAGCACTTCGGCCAGCTACACCTTCACGCTTAATAGCAATCGGAACCTCGTGGCAAACTTTACCTCGCCCTGTCCGGTGACGATTACGCAGTCCACCAGCCAGGCGCTTACTCCAGGCAATTCGGTCTCCTGCAACAGCGGGCCGCCCGCATCCTTCCATTTTGATACGAGTTATTGGCGCGCTTTTAACATGGCAGCCTTCAACGGTTCGCAACTATACAATGTTACCTCAGTCTCCTTCGGAATTGATGTTGCAAACGATGGGGCCGGCCAGGGACAGCCGTTGACGGTCCGGCTCTATACTAACTCCGGCGGGACATTCCCAGGTGGAAGCCGGACCCAGATCGCCTCGACCAGTATCACGGTCACGGACCGCATGCAGACCATCCTTAACGTGCCCCTGGCCGTGGCCGTCCCTGCCGGAACGTCAGAATTGGTCATGGAAGTGTTTACGCCGAGCGGACAAGGCGCGGGCAACGAGTTCTTTATCGGCTCGAACAACGCTGCGGAAACCGGCCCCAGCTATGTCAGCGCGGCAGTTTGCGGGAACACGACACCTACTGACACGGCGTCCCTCGGCCGCCCTGACATGCACATCGTCTTCAACGTCCACGGCAATTGTAACACTGGGCTGGCAGCTGAGGCGCTAAACATTGCCACTCGCATGCGGGTAGAGCTGGGAGATAACGCGATGATTGGTGGATTCATCATCACCGGGAACGATGCCAAGACCGTAGTGCTGCGCGGAATGGGCCCATCACTCGCCAATGTCGGTCTAAGTGATGTCCTGGCCGACCCTATCTTGGAGCTGCATGGAGCTAATGGCGCTGTCATCTTTCAAAACGATAACTGGAGAGACACCCAGGAAGGTCTCATTCAAGGCACTAACTTTCAGCCAAGTGATAATCGGGAAGCGGTCATCATCGCCACCCTTCAGCCCGGAGCTTATACCGCGATCCTGACGGGGAAGGACCAGACTACCGGCGTCGGCTTGGTGGAAGTTTACGACAACAATCAAGGTGCTAACTCGCACCTGGCTAACCTCAGCACCCGCGGCTTTGTCCAAGGGGGTAACAACGTCATGATCGGAGGTTTCATTCTAGGCGCGAACACCGGAAGTACCCGGGTAGCGATTCGTGGCATCGGTCCTTCGCTCAGCCAGATGGGCTTGAGCAACGCCCTGGCTGATCCGACTTTGGAGTTACACGACGGTTACGGCACCACGCTGGTCTCGAACGACAACTGGGGAGATGATTCGGGCTCGGCCGCCGCGCTTTCAGCGAACAACCTGGCTCTTCATAATAATCTGGAGTCAGGAATCTTCACCACTCTAGTCCCAGGAGCCTACACCGCCATCCTCGCCGGCAAGAACGGTGGCACTGGCATCGGCCTGGTCGAAGTCTACAATATTCAATAGGTTTCAAGGAGCGGCGCTTTCCAAACCGCCGTCGTTCCTTTCGGTGGTCAGGAGACCCCCGCTATTTGATAAAGACGGGGGACCGTAGCGCCCGAGAGTAGGAATCGGACTTATCGCGTCGAATTTCACTTCGTTCTCGCCAAGACTTTTAGCACGAACTAGAAACACCTGAACATGGCTTCGAGTGCGCAAAAGATTTCTGTGGTCACGGGCGGCGCGGGGTTCCTGGGATCGCACCTGACGGACCGGCTCCTGGCCGAGGGCCATCGCGTTATCGCAATCGATAACCTGATTACCGGTAATCTCGCGAACATCGCGCACCTCGCGGGGAACGAGAATTACCAGTTCATTAAGCACAACGTCTCGAACTACATTTTCCTGCCGGAAGAGAAACTCGATTACGTTTTCCACTTCGCTTCCCCGGCCAGCCCGATCGACTATCTCGAGCTGCCCATCCCCACCCTGAAAGTCGGCGCGCTCGGCACGCACAACACGCTCGGTCTCGCCAAAGCCAAGAACGCCGCCTTCCTCCTCGCCTCCACCTCGGAGTGCTACGGCGATCCGCTCGTTCATCCGCAAACGGAAGATTACTGGGGCAACGTGAACCCGATCGGACCCCGCGGCGTTTACGATGAGGCGAAGCGTTTCGCCGAGGCCATGACGATGGCCTATCACCGCTACCACAACATGGACACGAAGATCGTCCGCATCTTCAACACCTACGGCCCCCGGATGCGGTTGCGCGATGGGCGCGTGGTTCCGGCCTTTATCGGACAGGCGCTCGGCGAAACGCCGCTCACGATTTTCGGCGACGGCTCGCAGACCCGCTCGTTTTGTTTCGTCTCCGATTTGATCGACGGAATTTTCCGGCTCGCGATGAGCGATTTTCACGAGCCGGTGAACATCGGCAACCCGAGGGAGATGACGATCAAGCAATTTGCCGAAGAGATCATCCGGATCACGGGAACAAAATCGCAGATCGAATACAGACCGCTGCCGGTGGACGATCCGAAGGTACGCCAGCCCGACATAGGCCGTGCGCGCAAAGTCCTGGGCTGGGAGCCGCATGTCCGATTCGAAGAAGGCATCGTCCAGACCATCGAGTATTTTAAAGGCTGTCTCGAACGTGGCGACTTGGGAGAACGGTCGCAGATCTAAGTCCAGCGCGACCAACAAAAGGAGAGAACCGGCTGCAGCGATCTCGTCGGTTGGCCGGCAAACACCCTAAAGGTCGGCAGGCGTTTTGGCCTTCTCAGGCGCCAGTAACCTTCGCAGTATGCGGAGGTGGACGAACGAAAACGGGACCGGACATTGTTCGCCACCGCGGCGGTTTTCCTGGTTCTCAAATTTATTTGGCGATTGATGCCGGCCGACGAATTGCCGAGCACCGAGCTCAACCTGCTCACGATTGGGTTAGAGTTGGCCCTGGTCGTTGGATTAATCGGACTGGCCCCGCGCGTCTTGCGTTCGGTTCCGGAAGACTCCGGGCGCGGCGGATGGATCTTTCTCCTTGTCGCCGGCGTCGCAGCCGCTCTGGGAATCTTTGGCCTCCGCCTCACCGGAGGCTCGACCGTGGAGTTACCCCCGCGCTCATCCAGCGAGTCGCCCGAAGCGCCCGGACTGAGAAAGCAACTGCATGGCTTGATCAATTCGGCGAACAAGGCGGGCGAAAAAATTCAGCCGAACCGTTGCGTCCAGGCCGTGATCAAGAGAGACCCGGCGGAAGTACGCAAACTGACTCGCCAGGATTTTGAAGAAGTCCGCAATGGGCAGCGCGAACTGCGCGATTACATCGAGCGAATCCTGGACGTGTTCGCTCAGGCCGAGTCAAAAGGAATCAGCCTTCCGACGGAACGAAGCGTGGGCGGTGCGACCAAGGTCGAGACCTGGCGGGCGGCGCTGGAAGCGTCCAAGGCTGGGAATGAAGAATTCGGGTTGATCGAACAACACTGGGACGAATGGGTGGCGGACCCTTTCCCGGCAGCCGAGAGCGATTTAAAACCCTGGCGGCGCGAGGTGAACCGGCTGAGCGACGTGGCCGCGGCTGCATCGCAAAAATTTGAAGCGCTTCTCAACCCCCCGACGCCGACTGCCGCTTCCGCCTCACCTGGCTCTATCATGGATTTGCTTAACAAAGCCGCTCCGAAAGCTCCTGGACCCTCCAGCGCTCCTTCCGCTCCGGCGATTCCCCAAACGTCATCGCCTTAAAGAGCGGCTCGCTCCCGCGCTGACTTCTAATTATTATCGGGCTGTGGTTGCAGCGGTGACGCCGGGGTTACGGTCGACCCCGGTTTTTCTTTGGCCGATTTCCGATCGACTTTTTTCTCCACCGCAACTTTTCGCACATCCAGGGTGATCAACAGGCCGCACGCAAGCATCGTCACACCGGCCACGACTGCGATTGCAATTCTCCAGCCTGATTTCCCGCGTCTTCGATTCCTGCTTGAATTACCCATCGGTTTCCTGTTTCCGCGTCCAGGTAAAGCTGCTCGCGTGCCCAATTGGAGCGCGCATTATTCGGGTGAGGAGATTCTTTCCGGAGCCGTGAGAGAGCTGCCGCGTTCTCACACGATCGCTTCTCCACTTACGTCTGCGGCGAGCGGATTCTTCGCGCTTTAGGCTGGCGTCGTCGCCTCGAATTGTGAATTCTTGCGGCGAAAGTCCCCGTAATCTGGCGTCGTTTGGAAAGCGTTGCAATGGCCCACGACAATCAATCACCGGCTGAGCCAACACCAGAGCCCGCCCTGTTAGTGCTAGCCCGGGAAAAATTCGGGGCGCTCTCGCAGGCGGAAGAGGAACTTTTTCGAGCGGCGCAGGGTGGAAGACCTGCGTCTGCCCTTGACCCTGACGAAAAGGAAAATGATCCGGCTAATGCTACGAATTGGAAGGCCGAGCGGGTTGTGCGTGCGAAATGCCTTGCCTGGGTTTGTACCGAGCCGCAGGCGTCGGCACTTTTGACCCACCAGGGAGTGGATATTCGTGGAATGCGAATCGATGGCGAGCTCAACCTGGACAACGCCGAGGTCAAATTTCCCTTACTGGCTTCGAACTGTGCGTTCTCGGAAAACATTTCTCTGAGGGACGCGCAGCTTCGGAGGTTGAGTCTTGCTGGCTGCCACATAAAGCGGCTCGATGCGGTTCTAGCGACATTTAACAGGTCACTTTACTTGCGCCATGGCTTTAAGTCCGAGGGTGGAGTCAAACTGGCGCGTGCAACGATTGACGGAGACTTGGATTGCGTGAACGCGCAGTTCTCCAACGCTGAAGGTTCGGCTTTCAATGCTGACGGGATGAAAATCGAGGGCAGTGTTTTTCTCTCACGCGGCTTCAAGGCGGAGGGCGAAGTGAACCTGATAGCGATAACAATCCGCGGGGACTTAAATTGCCGGGGTGGGCAGTTCTCAAACGCCAGCGGTTTGGCTCTTGGCGCTGCCGGCGCAAAAATCGACGGGAGTGTTTTTTTTAATAATGACTTCAAAGCCGAGGGCAAAGTCGACCTGTTGGGGTCAACAATCGGCGGAGATTTAGGTTGCGTCGGGGGGCAATTTTTGAACGGCAATGGTTTGGCTCTCGACGCTAGCGTGGCGGAGATCGGGGGCAATACTTATCTCCGCGACGGCTTCAAGGCCGAGGGCGAGGTCAGTCTGATGGCGGCAACGATGGGGAACCTTCAGATTAGTGATGCCATTGGGGCCGACAAGGTCACTTTCGATCTTCGACTCACACAGGTGGGGGCATTTTGTGATGACGAACAGAGTTGGCCAGAGGAAGGAAACCTGTTTCTGGACGGTTTCCGCTACGAACGCTTTTATGGGAACGCGCCTCTCGATGCTGACAGCCGCAAGAAATGGTTGAGCCTTCAACCTCAAGACAAATTTCTGCCGCAGCCTTATGAGCAACTCGCTGCCGTGTTGCGTCAAATGGGGCATGAACCCGACGCGCGGCTGGTGATGATCGAGAAAAATCGCGACCGAGCTAGGTTCACGAACGTTTTTCGTCAAAGCTGGTGGTGGTACAATGTCTTCGGCCGGCTTATCGGCTACGGCTACGCTCCGTGGCGGGCATTTGCGATGAGCGTCGCGATGATCTTGCTCGGGACATTTCTCTTCCACCTCGGCTCCACGCACGACCTCATTTCGCCGACCAGCGAGAAGGCCTACGCGAAGGAACCGAATGGACAGTTGATTGTCGAAAACGGACAAAAGAAAATCTCGGAGGAGTATCCGACCTTCAATGCATTCTTTTATTCTCTCGAGTCCTTTACGCCCCTGCTCAAGCTCGACCAAAGCGCCAACTGGACGCCAAATGCGAATCGCTCCGCGAAGATTTCACAATTTCATCTTACGGTGCCGTTTTCCGGAAGTTTCCTTCGTTATTACCTTTACTTTCACATTGCATCCGGCTGGCTGCTCACGTCGCTCTGGGTGGGAGCGATAACTGGCTTGGTGAAAACCTAAACCGTTAGATTTTTTCAACATTTTGGCTGGCGTAACGCTTCCGATTTGTGGAATTCTTGCGGTCGAATGTCCCCCCGGACGCGCATCACCACGCTTAATCTCGGTTCGCAGAGCATCGAGCTGGCGGAATTTCGCGCTCAACCGCAGGGCGGGTTGATTCTGCACAGCTACCGTTCGCGAGAGATTCTGGCGGACTCAACGCGAGAAGGAACGCGAGAGATGCAGATGGCCGCCGCGTTGCAAGAGATGTTGGACGAGCTGCAAATCAAGGGCGGACCTGTCAGTTATACGGTGGCGGAAGAATCGGTTTTCACCCGCTTCGTCAAACTGCCGCCGGTCGATGCGGAAAAGATCGAGCGGATCGTTTTCTTCGAAGCGCAGCAAAATGTTCCCTTCCCGATCGACGAAGTGGTCTGGGACTACCAGCTGATCGGCGGCGGCAACGACGGGCAGATTCAAGTGATTCTGGTCGCGATCAAAGCGGACCTCCTGGAAGAGATCAATCGTGCGGTCGAAACCACCGGTCTGCGCACCGCGATTGTCGATCTGGCGACGATGGCTCTCTATAACGCCTTTCAATATAACTATCCCGACTTGAGCGGATGTTCCCTGCTCGTCGATATCGGCGCGCGAACCACGAATCTTGTTTTCGTCGAGCCGGGGAAAATTTTCACCCGTAGCGTTCCCATCGGCGGCAGTTCGGTGACCTCTGCCATCGCGAAGGAATTTAATGAGCCATTTGCCGCGGCGGAGGTTCGCAAGAGGCGCGACGGCTCTGCGGTCCTTGCTCGTGCCGGGGGCCAGCCGCTGGATGGCGAGGTCGCCCGCGTTTCAAAAATTGTGCACGGCACGATGACGCGGCTGCACGCGGAGATCATGCGCTCGATCAGCCATTGCTGCGCGCAGCAACAAGGCAGTCCACCCGAGCGTGTCTTTCTCTCCGGAGGCGGGGCCGGCGCGGCTAATGTTCGAGAGTTTTTCCAGGAGAAGCTGCACCTGCCGGTCGAATTCTTCGATCCGCTTCGCAAACTCGCCGTCGCCGACTCCTTGGTACACGAGATCGGCCGGTCTGCCCATCTCTTGGGCGAACCGGTCGGACTGGCCCTCCGCGCGGCGACCCGCTGTCCGATGGAGCTCAATCTTCGCCCGAAGATTGTCTTGCGCCGACAGGAGCTGGAAAAGCGACGGCCGTTTCTGATCGCCGCTGCAGTCTGCTTCGTTCTGGGCCTGCTTGGATGGGGCGCTTTCTACTGGCGAGGCGCACAGATCCAGGAGCGTGTTGTTGGACGTCTCGAGGAAAAAATTGACGCGATGCGAAGGCTCGAAACGCAAATGAATCAACTACGGAAGCAAACCTCTTCTCTCGACACTCTTTCCGCTCCGCTCGTGGCCGCGATCAACGATCGGAGCTTCTGGCCGCAGATCCTGGAAGAATTGAATTCACGTTTGCCGAAGGAAGACATTTGGATCACCGAGCTGGCGCCCACTTCCGGCGGGAAACCTCTCGACGCTTCGGCGGCGCACATCACCCGCACGAACACGACCCCGGCTCCCATAGCCGCTCCTTCGCCTCCCAGTGCAACTCTCGCACCGCCCGCCATTGACGGCCTTCTCGTGCGCGGTCTCTATCTGTTTAATCCGAAGCAACAGGAAGTGGTAGTGGACTTCTTTCGGAATCTGACCGCATCGCCCTGGTTCGCGATCGACCCGAAGAATCAGGCGAAAGTGATGAAGCCCGTCACACCAAACAATACGGAATGGGCTTTCCCTTACGAACTACGGCTCGACTTGCGTAAGCCGGTTCCCCTCCCATGAACTGGTTTCGCTTTCATGGCCTCTCCTGTAGCCGCGTCCCTGTGGGACGCGTAGGAAGGCGCTGCGAAATTGGTCCAAGCGTTGCGCCGCCCACAAGGCGGCGGCTACGGCGAGGATACTGATGAACTGGTTTAGCGAGAACCGTTTCATGGGCGTGTTTCTGACCTTATTCGGAGTCTGCACCCTTGGCGCAGTCTGGTTCTTGTTCAGCGCAAAAAATGCCTGGGATGACGCCTCGAATCGTTTCAAGCAGAACGCGGCGGAGCTGAATCGTCTGGAGCGGATCGCGCCTTATCCCAGCGAGGAAAATCTGCGCACGTTGAAGGAGCACATCGACAGTTACACCGCCACCTTCACAAAACTGAGAGACGAACTGCAACGACGGGTCGCACCGGTCACGCCGATGGCGCCCAATGAATTCCAGTCCCATTTGCGGGTGGCTCTGGCCGCAATCACCGACAAAGCGCGCGCCAGCAAAGTAAAGCTACCGGATAGGTTCTACCTTGGTTTTGATGAATTCGCCTCGGCTTTGCCGAATGAAATCGCAGCGCCCCTGCTCGGCCAAGAGCTCGTGCAGGTCGAATGGCTTCTGAATAATTTGCTCGACGCACGCGTAGACGCTTTGACTTCCTTTCACCGCGCTCCGTTGGCGGAGGAACACGGAGCTACGCTAACCTCGCCGAGTCCGGCTCCGGCCGCCGGCCCAAAATCGGCGGCCGTCCCTCTAGCCGCTCCGCAATTACTTCAACGCAATGTGATGGAGGCGACGTTCGTTTCCACGCCGGCAGCCGCTCGAAAAGTCCTCAACCAGATCGCGGTTGCGAATCAGCATTTCTGCATCATTCGGCTTTTGCATGTGCGAAACCAAAAAGAGAAAGGGCCTTCTCGTGAGAGCGCGGCGGAGACAGGCGTAGTTGCTCCCGCCACATCTGTCTCAGTTTCGGCTGGCTCCCCGGGAGCGAAGCCTGCCCCTGAACCCGCGCTGAGCTTCATCGTTGGCAACGAGCGCATCGAAACGACCGCGAAAATCGAGATCGTGAGGTTCACGTTTTGAACGCGACCCTCTTCTGTAGCCGCGTCCCTCTGGGACGCGCGGGATATCGTTTCGAGATAATGGCTCGTGCCACGCCGCCCATAGGGCGGCGGCTACAGGGGAAGCGCGCATGACTTGGATCCGCGCACATTACGATAGAGCCGCGGCGCTCGCAGCCGCGCTCTTTCTTCTTTGTTCCGCGCTGATCATCGTGCGCAATGTCTCCAACGTCAGCGAAAGCTTTTCCGCGCTGCAAACGGCTCCGCCGCGGAAGCCTGCCGTGCCTCCACCGAAAACGATTGAGCTGGAGCAGGCTACGGAAAAACTGAGGAAGCCCGCCCAATGGACGACCAGCGGACGCTCCGGCCTCTTCGTCCCCGAAAAGCATTTTATCGGCGCCAACGGTCTTCCCACGACCTTGCAAACCACCGAGGTCCATCCGCCTGTGCCTAACGAGTGGTTAGAGCAATTTGCCCTGCCCATCGCCGAAGCGGACGTGCTCAACCAGGATCCCGACGCGGATGGGTTCAACAACCTGGAAGAATGGCAGAGCCACACCAACCCAACCAACAAGGCTTCGCACCCGCCCTTTATCGTCAAACTCAAATTGAAATCGTTCGCGCAGGCGCCCTTCCGGCTCGTCTTTGCCTCGTGGGTCGACGACACCTACGCGATCAACACCAGCGATCTCAAAGCGCCAACCCAATTCTTAAAACTGGGCGATTCTATCCGCGGGACGAAGTTCAAGCTCGAGAAGTTCGCCGAGAAATTCGAGCTGAACCAATACGGCACCAGGATCGATGCCTCCGAATTGACCCTCGTAAATCAGGAGACCCACGAGCAGCTGACTCTCGTGAAGGAAAAAATCATGACCTCACCGGAATCGGTCGCGAATTTTGTTTATGCCTGGCGCGAGTTCCGGGAATTCGCGGTCAGAAAGGACCAGGAATTTTCATTGAAACCGGAAGAGCAGATCAAGTATAAGTTGGTCGACGTTCAACCAGCCAAAGCGGTCGTCGTCAACACGCAAACACCAAATGACTTAATCGAAGTCGGCCTACTCAACCCCTAACCCCCTGCAGTGTCCCCCCATGACAAAACCCTACCGCTATTGCGCCATTGTTCTCGCTCACGTCGCCGCTTTCCTGGCGTTGATCTGCGAAGATAGTTTCGCTCAGAATTCTAGTCGTGTCGCCGCGCGTGAAGCGTCGCGACGGCAGGCTGCGCTTCCGCAAGGCGAGGCCGCCCTGGCGCGCGGGAAGGTGGCGATGGCCGCGCGAAACTTCGCGGTCGCACACGACGAATTTCGCACGGCGGTCAATTTGCTTCCCGACGCAGTGGTGAGCGAGAAGGCGCACGACGAAGCGGTCAGAGGCTTCTGCGCCAGTGGAATAAAGCTAGCAGAGCAACGGATAGCGGAAGGCAAATACTCCGACGCCGTAGCCATCTGCCGGGAGCTGCTGGGCGATCGTTACGATCCAAATTGCCGGGCGGCCGCGGAGTTGCTGGCCCGTCTGCAACAGCCCGGCTACTTCAACCAAACAATGGGACCGCAGTTCCTCGCCAAAGTCGAAGAAGTAAAGAAGCTGCTAAGTGACGCGGACGGCTATTACAACAGCGGGCGCTACGACCTGGCCTTCAAGAAGTATGAGCAGGTGCTCAATCTCGATCCGTACAACACGGCGGCGCGGCGCGGAGAAGAGAGAATCAATCTGACCAAGACGCATTACGGCGAAGAGGCCTATAACGAGACGCGTTCCCGCCAGCTCTGGCATGTGCAGAAGGCTTGGGAGGAGCCAGTCAGGCAATTCGGGCCAAGCGTCACCTCGATCACAGACGCATTCCGGAAAGATGCGACCGGCACAGCGCGAATCACAAACAAGCTGAACAGCATCATCATTCCAAAAATCGAATTTCGTGATGCGAGCGTGCGTGAGGCATTCGAGTTCCTGAGGCAACAGGCCGCGGAGAACGATCCCGGAACGGACGGACGCAAAGGAGTGGACATCGTCTTGCGCTTGACTGCGCTCGGTCGGCCGGCGGAAACAGTTACATCTGCGACCTCGACGTCCGTCGTTTCTCGCACCGCATCCGCACCCGGTGCTTTGCCCGATACCTCAACACCACCGCTGCCCGCCGTCGTTACCCCGCCGAGTGTTACGATGGCCCCCCTTTCCCCCGCCGAGGCGCGGATCACCATCACGTTGAATGAAATTCCTCTAGGCGAAGCATTGCGCTACATCGCGAGCCAGGCCGGGCTCAAGGTAAAAGTCGAGCCCTATGCCGTCTCCATTATTCCTATCAGCGAACAGAGTAACGATCTGCTCACAAAGGAGTATCGCGTGCCGCCAGGATTCATTAGCGGAACTCTGAATGCAAATCTGACTGCCTTGAACCAACCTGCGACCGCATCCGGCAAACCTCCAGCGAGTGGGACGGGGAAAGACACGCAGGAATCGACCGGAGGCCGGCTGCTGGTCAATCGCGAGGGAGCAAAAGAGTTTCTGGAGAACCAGGGCGTCTCTTTTTCGGTCCCTGGCTCGAGTGCAAACTTCCTTCCGCAAACCAGCCGGCTCATTGTGCGCAATACCGCGGACAACTTGGAGATGGTCGATGCGATCGTGGAGCAGGCGAATGTCTCCGGGCCGAAGCAGGTAGAGATCGAGGCCAAGTTTGTTGAGATAACTCAAAATAATCTCAAAGCTCTCGGCTTCGACTGGCTGCTCGGGCCGTTCAGTCTGCAGGGGGGCGGCCAGATTCTAGGTAATGGCGGGACCTCCGGGACAGGCGCCGCCGTTAACCAGGCTGACTATCCATTTCCGACGAACGGATTGAATCCAGTCACGGCGGGGAACCGAAGCGGCAATCTGGCGATCAGCGGAAATGCCATCGATTCACTCCTGCTCGGAACGCCGGCAGGCCAGGTGTTGACGCCCGGGATTTTCGGGGTGGGCGGCTTACTCACAGATCCCCAGTTCCAAGTAGTTATCCGGGCCCTTAATCAAAAGAAAGGCGTCGACCTCCTTTCCGCGCCCCGCGTTACTACTAAGAGCGGCCAGCGCGCCATGATCGAGATCGTGCGTGAGTTTCGTTATCCAACTGAGTTTCAGCCACCGCAGATTCCGCAAACCGTCGGCGCGGTCAGGACCGATACCGGCACCGTTGGTAGCATTATTCCTCTTTCCGGAGGGTCTAATGTTCCAGTTACTCCTACCACTCCCACCCATTTCGAAACGCGGAACACTGGAGTAACCCTGGAAGTCGAACCGGTAGTAGGTCCCGATGGAGTAACGATCGATCTGAACCTCGTTCCGCAAGTAGTCGAGTTCGAAGGCTTCATCAACTATGGGAGCCCGATCCTCGCCCCATCGTCGTCTTTTCTTAACACAGTGACTGGCGGGTTAATTAACAGCCCGCCGAGCGTCCTTACGCCCAACGTCATCAACCAGCCCGTCTTCAGCACCCGCAAAGTGACGACCAGCGTGAGCGTGTGGGATGGTCAAACCGTAGTGCTGGGCGGTTTGATGCGAGAAGATGTGCAGAAGACCGAAGATCGCACTCCCCTGCTAGGTGACATTCCTTTGGTGGGTCGCCTCTTCCGCACCAACGTAGACCAGCACATCAAACGCAACCTCATCATTTTCGTCACGGCGCGGTTAGTGAATCCTGGTGGTCAACTGGTCAACTCGAACGAAGAAGCAGAAGAATCCGAAGACTTGATCGAGCCTCCCATTCTGCCAGAGGTCCCATTCTACAAAAAGTAGCTCATTCACGCGGCCTTTTACATTCGTCTCTTGCGATCGAAGCGGCGACCACGCTTCCAACAAAAACCTCTTTTTTCTTGTCCTTAAAGCGCTTGATCGATACAACTGCGGATATGCGAGACATTCTCGCGCAAATCCTCCGAACCAGGCCGGCTGATTCCCCTGCAATCGCGGAATTATCCGCCTTTGGATTTCGTTCGGCCTGCCCCGCATCTCTCACGATATGACTAGTATTTTTCACACCGCCGTTAATATCTCCACGCCCCTGGGGGTGACTGGATTCATTTTGGCAGTTCTTTTCTTCGTGCTCCTGAGAATCCTTAAGAAAGGACCGCAGTCCGTTGAGGTTGTTAAACTCATCATCAAACTGCTTTTCGTCCTTTGCCTGGTCGCGATTGTTTGTGGGCTCATCGGCTTCGCGCTCCCTTATGTGGCGCGGCCTCCCGCAGCGGCAAATGTGCAGGAACGGTTTCCCTGCGAGGGAGAATGGCATGTTTCAATCGACTTCACCCGCCTCCACGATGAAGCGTCGACAAACTACCAGGGGGTCGGGCGCGCAACCATGACCTGGAAGCCGCTAGACCGAAGTTATGATGTCTTAGTCTGGGTGACGGTGGCCGAGAAAGGGAAAGGAGACGCTCCGTTACTCACGTCTGTTACCAGAGGCACCATCGAGGCGGATTCGAGTGGAAAGCCGAGCGCGAAATCAATGGAGTTGGATTATCTGGCCCAAACCGGCAGAGCGCCGTACGACAAGCCACCTTTCGGGAACCTTGTTTATACGGACCTGCAATTCGAGTGGTCGGCGGATGGCAAGCAAGTCACTAAGATTGTGGGCAATTACCATAGCACTCGAACCGACGCGGTGGTTACTTTTCGCAGATAAGAATCAACCAGCCGTGCAACCTCCGCCGGTCGTCAGGAGTGAATGCGGGTTGCTTGACGGCATCTCAAATACGGAAGGCTTTAGTTAAGGTCCGTTCTCGGTGATTCCAGTTTACGGTAAGGTGTTTACGAAATGAGAGAGAGAGTTCCAGATGGCAGAGCCAATCTGCTTGCATACTCATCAAACGATCTTTAGGGGAGTAACTATGCACATCAAAACAGTCCATGGCGGGCTTGCCACGAAAGCTTTAATCAGCGGGTTGGTCATTGCGTTTGCGACCAGCGGCGTGCTCTTTGGCCAGGAATCGCCGAAACCGGCAGCGTCGCCAAAGCACAAGGCGGAAGAGCCGGCTAACCGAAACCTGGATGCCACCCTTTACGTGCAGACCGCAGCCGAATACCGGGCCAGTTGCTACCAGGCTTACAATCTTGCGACTGCTCGGTTGGAGGCGAAGCGGAAAACCGAGCCGCCGGGGAAACCGTTGGCGGTGGTCATGGACCTGGACGAGACCGTCCTGGATAACTCGCGCTTTCAGGCCATGCTCTTACAAAACGGTCTCGCCTACGACAAAGAACTTTGGGCGACTTGGGAAGAAAAGCATTCCGGTGACGTTACCGCCATCCCCGGCGCGAGGGAATTCATCGACAAAGCCAAGGATTGGAACATCGAAGTATTTTACGTCAGCAACCGCGACGTAAACTTCAAGCAGCAAGCTGTGGGCCTGCTCAAGGCGCTCGGCATTTATCTCAAAGACGAGAACCATCTCAAATTGACGGATCCGAAGGTCCCGAACAGCAGCGATAAGACGACCCGATTCAAGGAGGTCAGCGGTGACCACACTGTCTTACTCTATATCGGCGATAACCTTAGGGACTTCGATGACCAACTGGGCTTCGGAAATATTAAAGATGTTCCCGACGGGGAGCTAAACGGAGTTATCCAGGCCCGTAAGGCCAAGGTGGACAATAAAGCAGCGCGAGACCGGCTGGCGGATGATTGGATCATCCTTCCCAATCCCACCTATGGGGATTGGAAAGCACCGATAAGCCGCGGCCGAAATGATTTCAAACTTCTCACTGCGGCGACCTTCCCGATTCCTTCGCCAACGCCACCGACCACAAAATGCGAAATGACCGTCTTGATTCCCTTCCTCATCCTTGTCCTCTGCCTTATTTGGATGTTGTTGCACTGGGCAAAAGGGAAAGAGGAAGACCCGAAAAATCCCTCTGGAAATCAGGAAACCCATCGAGAGCAGCAGCGCGCAATGAATAAGGAACGCAAGTTTCTTGAAGGTCTGCTCAAGGAACGCTTCAATTTCTTTTTAATTTCGGCTCCCATTTTTCTCTTTGGCGTATTCAAAGTGAATCTTGGCGACACGCAGCGTCTCCTGGCTTTAGCCTTCGGGTTCATCGTCTTCTTGCTCGCTACTTTGTCGATTTTGAGAACGCACCTCCTCATAGGACATGCATTGGATGCTTTGGATAACACTCACCCCTATAAAGTCATCGGCAGGAAAACGAAGTGGCTCCCTCGTGCAAACTACATGCTCGTCGGAATTTGCATTGTCGTCACGGTGCTAATGCTCCTCCTATTTGTCACGACTTGGATGGGCTGTCCGATGAAAATGGGACCACCCATTCCGTGAAACGCTTCCATTACTTTCCTTTTGTCATCCTCGCGGTGGTCGGTGGATCGAGTGAACGGTGAAAAGCGGAACTTCGTTAGGTATTTGCTTGGGACAAAGGCGGCGCCCTCTGATTCCTCAAGAAAGAAGCTGGACAGTCAGAATCCGTTTGGTTTCACTGAAGCGGCGTTTTCGAAACCGTAAACGCCGGGGCAAAACATTCAGTGGATCTGACTCTATGAAACCAAATCTCGCTTTTCTAATCGCAGGGGCCGGCCTGGCTTTTGCATTTCCCCTGCAAGCGCAAACGACCCCCACGCCGAGTCCCGCACCGCCTAAGAGGCCGATGAACCCGGTCGTGCCCAAGACGGAAACGCCGGCTCCCCGCCAGCCGCACATCAATACTCCGCCGAGAACGGAAGTGTTACCGAAGACCATTTCGACGCCGACGCCGGTTCCGCGGGTCAATACTCCTTCCGCACCGTTGGTTCTACCCAAGACCAGAGCTACGGCGACACCGGTGCCCGTGGTGAAGTCGCCTATGATTCCTACGCACACACCTACGCCCGTGCCCGTAGTGAAATCGCCACCGGCTACCATGCACACGCCGACTCCCGTGCCGGTGGTGAAAACGCCAGCCTCAACGCGGCCCGGGCCTATCCAGGCTGCTACCGCCACACCACCGCCGATCCATATCCAAAACCGCGACCACACGCTCCACACCCCCACTCCCAAACCCACCATAGCCCCGCCCAAGATCCCAGGGGGCACGCCGACTCCTTCACCGGCGAAAGGGCCAGTTTTGATTCCTAAAAGCACGGCGACTCCAGCACCCACAACCGGTCCAATCTTGATTCCCAAGAACACAGCGACTCCTTCACCGACGAAGGGCCCGGTTTTGATTCCCAAGGGCACCCCAACTCCAGCACCCACAACCGGTCCAATCTTGATTCCCAAGAAAACCGCGACTCCAACACCCACGACCGGCCCCATCAAGATTCCTGGACCAACCACGCCGACTCCTACAATCACACCAAAGATTTTGGTTCCAGGTCACACCCCCACTCCCACCGCCGGTCCCATTAAGATTCCGGGGCACACGCCGACTCCTACACCTACTCCGAAAATCTTGGTTCCGGGGCACACACCCACTCCCACCGCGGGACCTATTAAGATTCCTGGCCAGACCCCGTCACCCACGCCGGGGAAGATTTTGATTCCGGGAAAGACACCGACCCCGGGGCCGGACAAGGACGGCAAGTGGAAAGACAAAGATGGTAAATGGCAGGATAAGGACGGCCATTGGCACGACAAAGATGACAAATGGCAGGACAAGGACGGCCATTGGCATGACAAAGATGGCAAGTGGCAGGATAAGGACGGCCATTGGCACGACAAAGATGGCAAGTGGCAGGACAAGGACGGCCATTGGCACGACAAAGATGGCAAGTGGCAGGACAAGGATGGCCATTGGCACGACAAGGATGGCATGTGGCAGGACAAGAACGGCCATTGGCATTACAAGAACGGCCACTGGCACGACGAGGATGGTTGGAAAGACAAGCACGGCAAGTGGAAGGACAAGGGGGACGTTCATTTCTGGATTAACCTCGATGCTTATCCCCCACCGCCCGACGAGCTTGGTCCTCCCGTCATTATTAGGAGAAGGATTCCGAGTCACCGTGAGATTCCACGCTCTGATATCAGTTATCTGGACGAAGGCTATGCGCCCGTCCCCGACAACTACACTGCACCGTCGGAAAAAGCGCCGGTCGAAGTCAGTCCCACCGCGCTTCGAGCATGGAACGGGCAGGAAGACCCCGAGGGCGCTTTCGATCAAACACGCGTCAAAGTGGTGCCCGCCGATGACGGGTCCATGTCGTGGCAGTTCTATTGGAAGACCACCGGACCCGAAGCCCAGGCCGCGCGTTGGGAAGTCGCGACCGTTCCTTTCGTGGCCGGCTTCACCGATTTTCCGCCAGCGGGCCTGGTCGGTTATGGCGATGCTTCCGTCGATGCTGAAAGTCCACTGACCGAAAATTTCTTTGCGGTGGACTTCAACGCCCTCGCCCAAAACTTCGAGGAAGGCTCGCGCCCGAAGAAGTATTACATGCGTGTGGTCCCGGTAGATCTGGACGGCAATCCGGTGGGAACTGCCTCGAACTTCGTGCGAATCGATCCGCCCTGACCTGCACCGAGCCTAACGAAAGGCAGTGCGGCGGCGTTCTCGCCTTTGAAAGAGTGCGCTCGTCAAAGGCCTAGCCACTCTACCCGGGGGCCGCAAGCTTCTCAGTGGGCGTGAGCTTTCTTTCCGGAACCGGGCGAGACCGGGACGACCTTAACTTTCACGGTGTCCTGGTCCACTTCGAAAAGGAGATAATGATTGAACGAGCCGCAGCGGGAGCCAGCGCTGCCAGGACAGTGGTCCAGCGGAGCGCCTGCACCGCCACTGACGAGGTAGGACGGTCCCTGCGTGGAGGGATCCTGGCGGTCAGCCGGGTCCAGCGTGGTGCCAGTCGCGTTGTAATAGAGGTGCTCATGCGCCGCGATCACATAGGAAACATTCGGGTATTTCTTGAAGAGCGCCTCCAAGGCCGCCGCGTTGGGCGGGTTCAAACCGGACGAACTCTTCGCCGGCATGATGGGGTGATGCATGAAAACAAAAATATGCGACTTGTCCTTGTTCGCCTCGAGGTCCTGCGCCAATAGGTCTAACTGAGCCTGGCAAACGAAGCCGGGATCTAACTTAAGCTTCTCACTGGAAGTTGGAGGCGGCGATGGATCAGGACTTGGGCCTCCCAGCTCTTCCGTGTCCACGGCAATAAAGCGCGAGTTGCCATAATCGAAGGCGCCATAGGGCGGGGCATTCGCAGGAAACTTCATGAACTCCAGGTAATAATCCTGAAGCTTCTTGTCCGGGCTTTCGATCTTCTCAGTCGATGTTTTCGTCACCTTGTCCATTTCATGGTTCCCGGGTGCATTGAAGACCGGGACCTTAGCCAGCTGTGCGATGCCGAAAAATTCCTTATACTGCTTCTCGAGCTTTTTGTGGTGGTCCTCGTGCCCGTAAATGATGTCACCGGACGAAAGGAAGAAAGCGGGCTTGAACCTCTGGGCGTCTTTGAAAATCTGGGTCAGAACCTGAGGTTGCGGTGAGTCCTCGGTCGCAGGCCGATTGTCGCCCGCCGCGACAAAGCAGAACTTCGTGGCGCCCGTCTGATTCTGGAGTTGCCCGGTGTGCGGAACGGGAGGCAGAAGGGGAAATCCTGTTCCTGTTTGGGCGTGTGCGGCGCCGCCGATTAAGGCTGAGGCGAAAACTCCCGCCAGGGTGAAGTGAGATTTCGTAGCGGTTGGGCTCCTTTTAGTTTGATTAATACTGACGAGACTGGCCCGATCTTGGATGACTTTCCCTCGCCTGTCGATCACCCTCCAGCATGGTTTGCTCACGTGACGCCTCGAGTTTCATCCGACAAGACTAAAGCATGCCGGAAATAATCATGCGCGAACAAACGATTGCCGGTTCGGACGATGTCTCGATCATGGTCGCGGCTTCTGGCTCCGAGATCTTGTTCCGATACCATCCGCCCCAGCCCAGCAATAACGCGATCAATATCTACCTCGCGCTAGGCACCCATCGAGAAATCGGCGCGGCGGTTCTCCCCTTCGCGCAACACCTGGAAGGATCGACGGTCTTCCTGCCCTTCAAGAGCGATCTGCTCCTATCGGTCGAAGTAAGAGCCGGAGGGATCGACCGTTTCGTCCGCAGGTGGGAGCGGTGGTGCTGGAGCGAGCGGGAACAGACGGGCGATTTCGAAGTAACCTCCGAGAGCGGCGAATTCATCTTCCGGATTCCGCGCGCCATCCTGGGGAAGACCGGAACACTCGATCTCGCCCTCTACGCGAAAGATCCTGCTGCGAACAATGGCTGGGGCTGGTTTTGGGGATGCTCCGATCGCAGCGTCGCGAGTGGGATCGGAGACAAATACATTCCGCATTACCATGAGATCGATCTGGAGGTGGGAGGGCGAGGCTCCCGCCGAGCCGCCGTGGAGCAAGAAACCGAGGGCTCAGCGGGAGCTTCGCCCTCCCAAAAGCCCGCCCCGCTCATTACCCGTCGCGGCCGCCATGGCTCGGACAAATCGAGAACTCGGATCTATCAACTGTTCGTTAGGTTGTTCGGCAACACGAATGAGACCCGCAAACAAAACGGTACCTTACTCGAAAATGGTGTCGGCCGTTTCGCGGACATCAATGAGGCGGCGATTAGTTCCATCAAGGAAATGGGGTTTACCCACATCTGGCTGACCGGGGTGTTGCAGCAGGCCACAGCTACTGATTATTCTGACGTCGGCCAGCCCGCGGACGACACCGATTTACTCAAAGGACTGGCCGGCAGCCCCTACGCCATCAAAGATTATTTCGACGTCTGCCCGGATTACGCGCAGAAACCGGCTGAGCGGTTGAAGGAATTCGAAGCGCTGCTCGAGCGGCTGCACGCGCACGATCTGAAAGCGATCATCGACCTGGTCCCGAATCACGTGGCCAGAAGCTATGGTTCCTGTGTGAAGCCGGGCTGCAATTTCGGCACTTGCGGAGGCGAGGGGGCCGGCGATGACGTCACGAAATTTTTCCATCCGCACAATAATTTTTTCTATCTAACGGCGGACGGAAATGGTCCGCCGCTCCGGCTGCCTACCTGGAAAGATGGCGAGGCCAGGAGTGCGACCTGCCAGGCTGTAGCGGCGGTCTATGACCGCCGAGATCGAGCTAGTGAGAGCGGCCAACCTGATTCACTGAGTTCCGGCGGTCATAGACCGCCGCTACAGCGGAAGTCCGGCGGTGATAGACCGCCGCTACCGTGCGACGGACTCTTCGAGGGCGAAAAAACATTCGGCCGCGTCACCGGCAACAACGTGGTGAGCTGGACGCCGCACCTGAACGATTGGTACGAGACGATAAAATTAAATTACGGCTTCGATTTCACCGATCCGGCCAAATCGGTGCGCGAATATCCGAATGCCTGGTCGCCGGACAAGCCGATCCCCGACACCTGGAAAAAGATGGATCAGGTCATCGCGCATTGGCAAACGCTGGGCGTGGATGGGTTTCGTTGCGACATGTCGCACATGGTTCCGCCGGAAGTCTGGTCGTGGGCGATCGCGCAGGCGCGCCGGCGCAAGCCGGACGTTTTCTTCATGGGCGAGGCCTACGATGACGATCCGAGCAAAGTGCCCGGAAGCGATCCGGTGATCACGGCGCTCAACTGGGGCAAAGGCAATGTACTCTTCGATTTGCTCAACGCGGGCTTCGACGCTGTTTACGACGCGCCCGTTTACCGCGCCCTCAAAAGGCTCTACGACGGTTCCGGTTGGGCCAACGATATCGACCGCGAGATCACCGATGCGTTTATCTGTCACAATTCGGTTCGCTACGCGGAAAACCACGATGAGGTCCGGCTCGCCGCTCCCACGGAATGGGGTGGTGTGGGAATGAACGTGGGACGTCCAGTTGCCGCGATTCTCTACGGCATGTCGCGAGGCGTAATCATGCTCTACAACGGTCAGGAAGTCGGCGAACCGGCGGCGGGCGCGGAAGGCTTTGGCGGGAACGACGCGCGGACGAGCATCTTCGATTACTGGTCGATGCCTGAAATGGTGAAATGGGTCAACGGACATCGCTATGATGGCGACCGTTTGTCCGATCAGCAAAAAGCATTGAGAGCTTTTTA
>Ga0193744_1000027_pt1 | contig 67971 bp, 64 predicted proteins | sample L1a1metaG_FD_143056 | JGI IMG/M metagenome (GOLD analysis project Ga0193744, IMG submission 143056) | Soil microbial communities from a riparian zone of the East river system, Colorado, United States - L1a1 | ecosystem: Environmental > Terrestrial > Soil > Riparian zone | place: USA: East River...
AGGTTATCCCATTCGGAAATCCCCGGGTCACAGCGTGTTTACAGCTCTCCGAGGCTTATCGCAGTTAGCCACGTCCTTCATCGCCTATTGGCACCAAGGCATCCATTATGTGCTCTTTGTAGCTTGATCAATCTGTAGAACGCCAAATCGTTTCCAATTCGACGCTCAAACTTGATAACTGAAACTCTCGGACCGGGACATCTTACCTTCCCGGTCTTTCTTTTCAGACTCAGCTCTTAAAAGTTGTACTTACTACCCTGTATGTAGATATCAAAGAACCAGCGGTTTACGCCCTTTTCAGCCCACAAAAAAACCCAATTTGATCTCCGGCGATGCTTCGCGGCCTGCCCGCCGCTGGCGGGTTGCCGTTCATCATGCCGGGACAAAATTGAGTTCCAATTTGCAGTCCCAAAAAAGGCGAGAACCAACTCTTTCGTCTTGCGACTACAGGAGTCCCGCTTCAGGCGGGGTCAACAAGGTAGCCGTCGAAAAAAGACCGTCAACCTAGAAAAGCGACTTTTTTTCGAAAAAATAAAGATTTTTCACGGGCGTGGGCTTCGGTGACTGCGCGAAGAGCCCAATCAGCACAAGTGAACTTTGGATTTAACTCCCTGTCTTTGGGGAGGTTCGTGACGTTTCGCACGAAATATGTCGACACCATTGCTTGCTCTGAACAGGGTTATGCGCCCCCGAGTTCCCAACCTTTTCCAGGAGAAAACAGTATGATCAACAAATTCGTCGTCCCGGCCGCTGTCGCGATGGTAGCAGCTTTAGCTTTTGGCGTTTTGGCGAGGGCCGAGCCTCCCGTTCAGCAAAAGGCAAGCCCAACACCGACGGCGAAGCCGCAAAATCAATCGGTGGTCAACAGTACAAAAAGCAACGTCAAAGATCACAGGGCGGTGGCGCCGTCGCCGAGCCCGAAATCACCGAACCAATCGAAAGCTGATAAGGGGTGGGATGGCAAAGTTCAGGGAGTGACGAAACTTAAGGCAACACCCACCCCCACCCCGGCGAAAAGCCGGTAATTCGATCCTCGCGCGCACGGCAAAGCGGGCAAAAAGAAAATCGGGCTGAAAGCGGTCGCGCCCGGACCGATCTGGACGCCGTTGACTTCCTTCGACCTTTCGCGTCGATGAGGTGGACTTTCGGATCCGACACTCCGCTCGGCTGGGCTGGTGAAAGTGGCGATTTGCTTTGTTTTCCTCGCTTCTGACGATTCGTCCCACATAACGGCACAAGTTTTTCCATCCGAACCGTGGCCGAGTGGTGAACGGGTAAGGCTAACACCGGTTTCACCTAACACCGGGCTTTAGCCCGGTGTCGCAGGCGTGAGATTACCATCAGCCGTTTTCAACGGCTTTTTGGTCCAGGCAAGGGCAAGCCGTTGAAACGGCTCGCGCCCAGTGACCCACTCCCACCTGGCTGAAGCCAGGTGGTAATCAGCACCTAAATCAGGCAGCCAGTGGCTCTACGCCGACCCGGCGAAGCCAAGTGGTAATAGGCGTTGAGCTCGGGCAGCCAGTGGCTCCACGCACACCTGGCTGAAGCCAGGTGTTAACCAGCATTGAGCGTCGCGCGGCGCAGTGACGGCGAATCCCACCTCCTGCCAGCGAGTCAGGCCGAATGACCAAGACTGGAGGTCTCTCGAGACGTTCACAGTTTTCCATCTGCTTTCCAATCGATTCGACTTGGCTCGCCACGGCGTCTGCGTAATCTGCGGACGCTTTGAACGCACCTAACCCACGTCTGGACGGACGCGCCGCCGATCAAATTCGGCCCGTTTCATTTGAGCTCGGGATCGCGCCGAACGCCAGTGGATCCGTTCTGGTGGCCATGGGAAACACACGCGTGATCTGCGGCGTGATGATCGAGGAGACAGTTCCACGCTGGATGAAAGAACAAGACGTGACCGGCGGCTGGCTGACGGCGGAATATTCGATGCTGCCCTATTCCACGAATACCCGGAAACCGCGCGACATCACCAAAGGCCGGCTCGACGGACGGAGCACTGAGATTCAACGCTTGATTGGCCGGTCGTTGCGAGCCGTGGTCGATCTGGAAAAACTCGGGTCCCGGACGATGTGGATCGATTGCGATGTGCTTCAGGCGGACGGCGGAACGCGCACGGCCGCAATAACCGGTGCGAGTCTGGCGGTCGCGGTCGCTTGCCGCAAACTGGCCGACGAGAAGAAGATCGACGCACCTCCCATCCGGAAACTTGTCGCCGCCGTCAGCTCCGGCGTGCTCGAGGGTTTGCCGGTTCTGGATTTGAATTACGAGGAAGACAAGGCGGTGACGGTGGACTTCAATCTGGTCGCGACCGAAGACGGCGAGTTCGTCGAGGTGCAGAGTTCCGGCGAGGAGGCCACGTTTTCGAGCGATGAGCTCGCGGAAATGCTGGCGCTCGGACGAAAAGGGATTGCGGAGTTGATTGCTGCGCAGCGCGCGGTTTTGGCATCATTGATGGTGGAGCCGCGTTAGATGTGCTACCGCATCCTGTCATGTCGAGCGCGGTCGAGACATCTCATGCTGGACGCGGCGGGCGCGCAAACACGAATTGGCAGAGGTGGAAAGCCGGGCCTCGCCGACGCTCGGAATGACAGAGTAACGCTCGGAATGGGAACATGAAGAAAGCGCTCATCACGGGAATCACCGGTCAGGACGGCAGTTATCTCGCGGATTTGCTGCTGGAAAAGGGGTATGAAGTCCATGGCATTATCCGGCGCGCCAGCACGTTCAATACTTCGCGCATCGATCATCTCTACGCGGACCCGCACATCAATGGAGTGCGCCTGTTCCTTCACTACGGCGATCTGGCCGACTCGGTGAATCTCGTGAAGCTGCTTTACGAATTGAAGCCGGACGAAATCTATCACCTCGGCGCGCAAAGCCACGTGCGTGTCAGTTTTGACATCCCGGAGTACACCTCAGACGTCACCGGTGTAGGCACGATCCGGATTCTGGAAGCAATTCGCGAAACCGGCATTCGTTCGAAATTCTACCAGGCTTCGAGCAGCGAGATGTTCGGCAAGGCGCAGCAGGTGCCGCAGACGGAGACGACACCTTTCTGGCCGCGCAGCCCGTACGGCGTGGCAAAGGTCTTCGCGTATTGGGCGACGGTGAATTACCGGGAGAGTTACGGGTTATGCGCGAGCAACGGCATTTTGTTCAACCACGAAAGCCCACGGCGCGGCGAGACGTTTGTCACGCGAAAAATCACGCGCGCCGTGGCCGCGATTAAATTAGGTCTGCAGAAGGAGCTGTTTCTCGGCAATCTGGATGCAAAACGCGACTGGGGCTACGCGCCTGAATATGTCGAGGGGATGTGGCGCATTTTGCAACACGGCGAAGGAGACGATTACGTGCTCGCGACAAACGAGACCCATACCGTGCGGGAATTCGCCGAGGCCGCTTTCGGGCGCGTCAATCTCGATTGGAAAGATTACGTGAAGCACGACGACCGCTATGAGCGGCCGTCGGAGGTTGACGTGCTGATTGGGGATGCGACCAAGGCGAAGAAGGATTTGGACTGGGAGCCGAAGGTTCGGTTTCATGAGCTCGTGCGCATCATGGTCGACGCCGACGTGGAATCGCTCTCGCGGACCACGGCACAAAAGCATCTCGGTAAGCTCCCGTGAGTTCTTCCTGTAGCGGCGGTCTATGACCGCCGAAGGGAGGCGCCGCCCGCCAGGGAAAACCGCTCCACGGTCATAGACCGCCGCTACATTATTGAGTCGTGGCGGCGACGCGTGCCGCGGTGGAAATCGGAGTCATCACGGCTTCCAACGGTTCGTTCACAATCGTGACTTTCGCGCCCCAACCGACGATGTCGTAAAGTTGGATGACGTCGCGCGAACGCATGCGCACACAGCCGTAGCTCGCCGGTTTTCCGATGTTTCGCTCCTCGGGCGTACCGTGAATATAAATGTAGCGGCCATACGCGTTCGCGTTTTTGGCTTCCCGGCCGCGCAGCCAAAGAATTCGCGTCACGATCGGATCGCGCCCGGGCGCGTCGGGTTCCAGGATTTCACCGGTTCGTCGTCTGTCCTTGAAGACCGCTCCGCTTGGCGCGGAGCCTCCGATTTTTTCAGCGATCTCCAATTCCCCTAGCGGAGTGCCGCGGCTTCCCGGCCAATCACCGATGGCGAACTTCGAGGTCGACACCGAATAAGTCGCGAGTAAAGCGCCATTGTCGAGAAGCGCCATCCGTTGTTGCGGGACACTGATGATCACGTGATGCCGAGTGTCCGGCGTGACACACGAAGATAAGCAAATCGAAGCGGCCAGGAGAGCAAACGCGATCCGGAACGTGGTGCTCGAGGGCGATGCAGCGATGGGGAGCGCAGGCTGCCAGCCTGCGCTCCCCATCCGAATCGCGCCGTGCTCCGAGCAGATCGTCATGCGCGGAATCGGAAAAAGCTTTCGGCGGTTTCCGTCGTCGCGCGCGCCAGCTCTTCCACGCTGATCCCGCGCGCAGCCGCGATCGATTCCGCCACCAGCCGCGTGTGCGCAGGTTCGCAACGCTTCCCCCGGAAGGGGACTGGCGCCAGATAGGGACAATCGGTTTCAACCATGAAATCGCCTAACGACAACTGCGCCGCGATCTCGCGGACGGTGGCGCCGTTTTTGAATGTGACGATTCCGGTGAATGAAACCAGGTGACCCAGCGCGAGGACCTCGCCCGCCTGTTCTCTCGTTCCGCCGAAACAATGAAAAACGCCGCGTAGCTCCCCGGAATACGGCCGGATGATTTGAAGCGTGTCATCCCACGCATCGCGTTGATGAATGACAACGTTCAGCCCCAGCTCCGCGGCGAGATCGAGTTGCTGCTCGAACAAGCTGGCCTGTTTCGATTTGTAGGCGCCATCGTGAATCTCCGCCTCGATTTCCTCCTCGGTCGAAGATTGCAGCGCTTTGGCAAAGACTTGCGTCTTGCGTTCCTTCGCGATCTCAACACTTGGAAGCCGATGATAATCGAGACCGGTTTCACCAATCGCGACCACGCGCGGGCTTTGGGCCAGTTCGCGCAAGGGCGTAATCACGTCCTCCTGGGATTCCTCCACGTAAGTTGGATGAACGCCGATCACGGCAAAGACGTTGGGATATTTCTCCGCCAACTCGACGGCGCTCCGGCTGCTTTCCACCGAAGTGCCGATGGTGATAATGCGCGTGACCCCAGCTTCGGTCGCGCGTCGCAGGATGTCCTCGAAATCCCCCGCGAAATCGGGGTAGTCGAGGTGCGCATGGGTGTCTATGAGCATAATTTCGGATTGCGGATACCGGAAAGATTAGAATAGCAGGATCTTCCCTTTCCGAAATCCGGTATCCGGTTTCCGAAATCGAATCACCACTCGATCACCGTGCTCGCCCAGGTCAGGCCGCCACCAAAAACAACCATGAGGATGTAATCGCCCGCCTTGATTCGCCCGGTCCGATTGGCTTCATCCAGCGCGATGGCCACGGCCGCGGCGGAAGTATTCCCGTAACGATCCAAATTCACAAAAAATCTGTCGATCGGAATTTTCAGCCGGTCGGCGATCGCTTCGATGATGCGGACGTTCGCCTGATGCGGAATCACGCAGGCGATGTCGTCGATTGTGAGCCCGGCTTGATCGAGCACTGTTTTGGATGCGGCCATCATCGCGGTCACGGCCTGCTTGTAAACGTCCTTGCCGGACATGTGAATGGTCTGAAGATTTTGGTCCACGTTTTCCGCGGTGATGGGCGTGCGGCAGCCGCCTCCCGGCATGAAAAGAATATCGGCGTATTGGCCATCGCTGCCGACGTGCGTGGCGATGACCCCGTGCGCGCTGCCTCGATGGCGCAGCACCGCCGCGCCCGCGCCATCGCCGAAAAGCACGCAGGTATTGCGATCGGTCCAATTGGTGATCGAGGTAAGTTTTTCGGCGCCAATAACCAGAACGGTCTCGTAGGTATGCGAGGTGATGAACTGCTGCGCGATTTCGATCGCGAAAAGAAACCCGGCGCACGCGGCCGAAACGTCGAGGCAAGCCGCCTTGGTCGCTCCGATTATGTTCTGCACCAAACAGGCGGTGGCTGGAAACACCATGTCGGGAGTGGCGGTCGCGAGGAGAATCAAGTCGATTTCCTTCGCGGAAATCCCGGCCTGCTCGATGGCGGCGAGCGCGGCTTTCGCCGCCATGTCGCTTGTGTGCTCGTCTTTCGCCGCCACCCGGCGCTCTTTGATCCCGGTGCGAGTAGTGATCCACTCGTCACTCGTGTCGACCATCCGCATCAGGTCGGCGTTCGTCAGGATTTTCTCCGGCACATAACTGCCGGTGCCGATGATCGAGACGGTGCGCCGCGTCTTACCTGACCGCGGACTCGAGCGGGGTTGTCGTTTCATGATGGCGGCGAACTTCCTCGACGATATGCGGGTTCACCTGCTGTTCAATCGATTCGGCGGCGACGCGGAGCGCGTTCTTGATGGCCAGCGGCGTGCTCGCTCCATGCGCGATGATGCAAATACCGTTTACGCCCAGCAACGGCATCCCGCCGTACTCCTCGTAATTCACCTTTTTCTTGATCGTGCGAAAAGCGTTCCGCGCCAGATAGGCGCCGGCCATACGTGTTTTCGATTTCATCAACTCATGCTTGAGCCATTTGAAAATAGCGTCCCCAATCGATTCGCACGTTTTCAGAATCACGTTGCCGACAAAGCCATCGCAAACGACGACCTCGACCGGGTCGGCAAAAAGATCGTGGCCTTCGATGTTGCCGCGAAAGTTCAGTCCGCTTTGCTTAAGCATCTTGAATACTTCTTTGGTCAGATCGCTTCCTTTCATGTCTTCGTCGCCGATCGACATCAAGCCGACCGTAGGCTTTTCGTACCCGAGCACATGCCGGGAATAAACGGAGCCCATGATGGCGTATTGCATCATGTGGTCGGGCCGGGGGTCGCTATTGGCCCCGGCGTCGATTAAAACAAAAATGTTCGTTTCCGAAGGAATGACCGCCGCGATCCCGGGCCGATCGACGCCCGGAAGTGTCCGCAGCTTTATGGTGGTTGCCGCCACCGCCGCACCGGTATGTCCGGCGCTGACGATCGCGGAGGCGTCTCCTTTCTTGACCAGATCGACGGCGCGGCTGACCGACGAATCTTTCTTTCTTCGCACCGCATCCACGGCGCCATCGCTCATCTCGACCACTTGCGTCGCGTGGACGATCTCGATCCGGCCGTCGTTGCAAGCGTGCTGCTTTAGTTCCGCCTCGATGCGCGGCGTGTCCCCGACGAGAAAGAGCTTCTCGATGTAGGGATACTCTTTCAAGGCCATGACCGCACCGCCGACGATATTCGGTGGACCGAAATCGCCCCCCATGGCATCCAGTGCGATTTTCATCGGAGCGGGATTTTGCGGATTTCAGAGCACGAATGCAAAATCAAAAGATGGGGAGTTGATGTCTTCTTTTATTAACGCCCGGCTTTCGCCGGGTGTGGGGCAGGTTAACGTGAAAAGTGCTGATGTCTTCTTTCAGTAACACCCAGCTTCAGCAGGGTGTCACAGCCGCTCCAAAGATGAAACCGTTTAAACGGTTTCACTGCGCTGTCGACCGGAAAAGCACCTTGCTGAAGCAAGGTGTTAATGAAACGGCGGGATTAGGCGCCGTTCGGCGCAATTATCAGCCGCCGATCGTCAGCACCTGGCGGCCCTTGTAATAGCCGCAGGATGGACAGGCCGTGTGGGACGCGACCGTGCTTCCGCACTGGGTGCATTTATTGAGCTGAGGCGGGCGCCAACGGTGCGACGCCTTGCGCGTGCGCAGCCGCATCTTCGAAGTTTTGCGTTTGGGGACTCCCATAAGGGCAAACAGGAAAGCAGGAAATCGGGAAAAAACAACGGGGAAAAGGTTGAGAGGTTCAGATGTTGAGTAGAACAAACCAAAAGCGTTGTGGCGAGTCCTCTCAACCCCTCAACGACTCAACCTCTCAACCCAACTTGAGCTTGTCCAGCGCGCTCCAGTCCGGTGGGCGTTTGCCGTCCGTCTCCGCTGTTTGCGCGACGGATTCCGATTGCGCCGCGGCCGGGCAAATACGGCCTCCTTCGCGGTCGCAATGCGGGTGGGCCGGCAAATTGAGCAAGATATCTTCGCGCAGATACGGCGTGAGATCGATCAGCTCCGGTCCCGTCACATCGAGATGAAGTGAGAAAGCTCTTGCCTCGATCTGGAACGGAAAAGATTCGAGACAGCGGACGCACTGAAGCTCGACCGGCTGAGCGAGCGAGCCACTAGCCCACAAGGCGCCTTCGGAAATACCCACATCGAGCGAGTAGCGGAGCGGGCCGGCACAGCGGACATTCTCTGTCGCCAGATCGGGAATGGGGCATTCCTCCTCGCCTTCGAGATGGACACCGTCGGCGTGAATTTGTCGGAGATGAATTTTCACTCGCGAGAGCCTTCGGAGTTCATCGGCTAAGCCTGCTTCGGAGCGCCTTGGCCACCCGGGCCGGAACGAATTCAGCCACGTCGCCCCCGAGCCGCGCAATTTCCTTCACGATCCGGGAGCTGAGATAGGTGTACTCCTCTTTCGGCATCAAAAAAATTGTCTCAACCGTGGCTTCCAGCTTGCGATTCATCAACGCCATTTGGAATTCGAATTCAAAATCGGAGATGGCGCGCAGGCCGCGAATGACCGCCGTGGCTTTGCGGGTGACGGCGAAGTCCACCAGCAAGCCATCCAGCGGGGCGATCTCCACGTTCTTGAATCTGCCGATCGTGGATTGGAGAAGCTCCAGCCGTTCCTCGAGGGTGAAAAGCGGTTGTTTTTGATCGTTGTGGGCGACGGCGACGATCACTTCGTCGAATAATTTTCGGGCGCGATCGATCACGTCCAGGTGGCCATTGGTCACTGGATCGAAGCTGCCGGGATAAATCGCTCGTCGGATCATGAGGAAACGTCCAACGGCCGGACCTCCTTCGCAAATTCGATGAGAGTTGCCGAACCGCTGCAAATCTGGAGATTAGCGCGCGAAAACATGATCGATCCACCTTATCGGACCGTCGCCGTCGCCAGCACGTTTTCGCCGCGATTTGTTCAGGTGCTGGCGGAAGCGAAGCGCATTCGCGATCGTCTTTGCCAGGAATTGCATGTGATTTACGTGGGCAAACGTAACGAGGAGACGACCCTGAAATTCTCAACTGCGCTCCGCCAGCTCGAACTGCCAGAGGACTCGCTGATCTATTATCAAGAGCAGGATAGCGACCCGGCGGTTGCGATTCTGGAAGCCGCCAGGGAAAATAAGATTGACCTGATCGTGGCCGGCGCCTTGGAGAAAAAGGCGGTGCTCCGTCAATTCCTCGGCAACGTCGCGCGTCAATTGGTGCGCGAAGCCTCGTGCTCGGTCATGCTCTTCACCAAGCCGGCCGATAAACCGAAGCGGCTGTGCCGCATTGTTTTGATGGCTGAGTACTCCGATCACGGCCGGGCGGCGTTGCACAAGGCTTTGCGGCTGGCGGCGCTGGAGCAGTGCGAAAAGCTTTTTGTGGTCCGCCTCTACACCACCTTCGACGAAGCGCGGGCCAAGACGCGGGAGAAATCGCCCGAGGCCGGGAGCGAGGGACCGCGGACGCTGGAGGAAGAAGAAACGGCGTTGGAGCAATTTATCGATTCGGCGGGACACACGGAAGTCCCGATCGAAGCGAGGTGCATCCGGGGCAACACCGGATATGCGGTCCTCGACTTCGTTCAATCCGTCGAAGCGATGATGCTAGTGGTGCCGGACGATCCGGAGACCGTTGGCCTCCCGGCGCACATCGAGTGGGTGACGGACGTGATCCCCTGCAATCTTTGGGTGATTCGATAGTGCTTGTCGATCCACCGGCTCGTTGATCTGATCGCGGCGATGGATGTCGTTCCGGCTTTTCAGCCCTTCGGCCTGGCGCATTTTGTCGTCATCGCGCTGACGATGGCGCTGCCCTTCGTGCTGGCGGCGTTCGTGCGCAAGACCCGATGGCCGCGGTGCGAGCGGATCGTCGGCCGGCTGCTCGCTGTATTGCTGCTCGTCAACTATCTCGGTTACGAAATTTACCTGGCGCTAACCAGCGGATTATCCTGGGAAAAGGCGCTCCCATTCCAACTCTGCGATTGGGCCATGATCGCCATAATTGTCGCGTTGCTTACGGGCCGCGAACGCTGGCTCGAGGTCGCCTATTTCTGGGGAATCGGCGGAACGGCGCAGGCGATTGTGACGCCGGATTTAAAATATGCGTTTCCCGATATTCGCTTCCTCAGTTTTTTCATCGGGCATAGCGGGATCGTGATCGGGATCGCTTTTGTGATGATCATGCGCGGATTTCGTCCGCACTTCATCTCGGTCTGGCGCACGTTTGCGTGGTCGGAATTGTATTTCGTGGTCACGATCCTGGTCGATCTCATCACGGGCGTGAACTACGGGTATTTGCTGCATAAACCCGAGGCCGCTTCGCTCTTGAGCTATCTGTCGGACCATCGCGTGATTTACATTTTCCAAATGCACCTTCTGGCGCTCACCTTTTACCTCGTCCTTTATGCTCCGTTCGCTGTTTACGACCTTTTCGCGGGGAAAAAAGGACGAACGTGATCACTCGCTTGTCGTCCCGAGCCGCGCAGATGGCGAGGGACCTCGCAATCGAAGGCAGCGCGTCCTTGAAGCGCTTGCGCGATCCACGAAGCAATTGCCGTCGAACATGCATGTTTTAGTTTGTGGGATCTTGGACCTATTGTGAGGTCGGCGCTCCACCCGTGGTCGCGATCCCGGTCTGCGCGGCTCGGGATGATAAGCAGGGTTGACCGCTAAAGATGAAACCGAAGCCACTCAAAATTCGTTCCGTCACTATCGGTGGCAGGCAGCAGATATTTATTCTTGGTCCGTGCGTGATTGAATCCGAAAAGTTCGTCTGGCGGATGGCGCGGCGCATCGCGGAGATTTGCGCGGCCGAATCAGTGCCGTTCATCTTCAAAGCGTCGTATGACAAGGCGAATCGAACTTCGATTCGTTCTTATCGAGGGATCGGTGTCCGGGAAGGATGCGAGATTCTCGCGGCGATCGGGGCCGACCTGAAAATACCGGTCACGACAGATATCCATTCTCCCGCGGAAGCAGACATCGCGGGCCAATCAATCGACGTCCTGCAAATCCCGGCCTTTCTCTGCCGCCAAACAGATTTGCTCCGGGCCGCGGCTGAAACCGGCCGTGTCGTTAATGTCAAGAAGGGGCAATTTCTCGCTCCGTGGGATGTAAAAAATATCGCGGAAAAGCTCTCCAGTTTCGGCAATGAGAAATTCCTTTTCACCGAACGCGGCACCAGCTTTGGTTACAATAACCTCGTCGCCGATTTCCGCTCTCTCTATTGGATGCGCGAGGCGGGCTACCGCGTGATCTTCGACGCCACCCACTCGGTGCAGCGACCCGGTGGAGCGGGGGACTCGACCTCAGGCGATGCCGTGCTCGCTCCGGTGCTTGCGCGCGCGGCGGTCGCGGCCGGTTGCGACGGCATCTTCATGGAAGTGCACGAGAACCCGGCGCGCGCTTTGTCGGACGGACCAAACCAGATTCCGCTAAAGCAGTTGCCGAAGCATCTCCGCATGTTAAAAACTATTCATGCTGCCGTTTCGTAGCAGTCGCGCCGGATCGTCGGGCGTGGCGCTTGCACTCTCTCTTCTCGCTCTCCTGAGTTGTGTGGCTCTCGCCGCGGATAAGACTCCCAAACCCGGAAAGACGGCCAAACCCGACCCGGCTTCCAAGTCTCCAAAAAAGGAGCGCCCCAAGCCGCAGGAAGGATTGACCAACGTCCCGATCCCCGCTGGTCACGACGCCAGAGGACTCGTCCTGCCAGACTTCGATCTCCTGGGAAACCTGCGCGGGAAACTCGAGGCAGGCGTAACCAGGCGGCTCGATGACGAGCGAGTCGAGTTCAAAGGAGTAAAATTCACGACCTTCACCGTGGATAAGCAGCCCGAGATGGAGATCGTCATGAGCACTTCGATCTTTAATTTGAAAACGCAGATCCTCAATTCCCTGGAGCGGACCACGGTGAAACGGACTGATTTCGAAGTCGGCGGCGACACAATGCAATTCGAAATGCTGACACGGAAAAGCACGCTCACCGGAAATGTGAAGATGGTGGTGCACGGCAAGGCTCGCGTTGCGCAGAATGAAGGCGAATGAGAAAGATCAGCTGCGTTTGTGTTCTGCTCTGCTTCGGAGTGATCGGCGAAATTGCCCGCGGGCAAGGTTCCGCTCCGGCGACTCTCTCCTCGCATTCGCCAAGCCCATCCGCGAAAGTTTCCCCCGCCAAGACCGCCGCTGAGAAGTCGCCCGGCCCGAAAGTTACATCCGAAAAAGATCCGGCCGAGAAACCGAAAGAAACCAAGACCACCCCGGCGCAAGCCATCATCACGGAGATCTATGCCGACCAGGTTACTTTCGATTCCGCGAAGTCGATCGGCGTCTTTACCGGCCGCGTCATCGTGATTGATCCGCGGTTTAATATTCAGGGAGACAAGCTCACGATTTTTATCAGCAAGGCCCAGGGAGCGGGTCTCGACAAGGCGATCGTCGAGGGCAATGTGGGCGTGGTCCGCGACCGGCCCGATCCCGCCGGAGGTCCGCCCAGTCGCATGGTGGGTCGATCCGAGAAGGCGGTTTACACGGCCTCGAACGGAAATTTCGAGCTGACGGGAAATCCACGTGTGCAACAAGGCATCAACACGCATGTCGCCACGAGCCCGGATACGGTGATGGTTTTGAACGAGGCCGGCCAATTGCAAACGACCGGTCCAAGCCGGACGGAAATTAAACAGGATCCGAATGCGACGCCAACGGCGTCGCCCAAGCCGTGATCAGCGAAAAACCAACTACTTCGACGGTTGCGGCGGGGGCCAGTGCAACCGGAAAGGAATTCGTCCTGGAAACGGAGCAGCTGGTGAAATTGTACGGCGGTCGCGCCGTGGTGAACGGAATCGACATCAAGGTGCGCGCCGGTGAGATCGTCGGGCTGCTGGGACCGAACGGCGCGGGCAAGACGACCAGTTTTTACATGATTGTTGGACTCGTTAGGCCAAACAGTGGGCGCGTGGTCTTTTCCGGAACGGATGTGACGAATTATCCGATGTACAAACGGGCGCGGCTCGGCATGGGATATTTGCCGCAGGAGGAATCGATTTTTCGCAAGATGACGGTCGAGCAAAACATCATGGCGATTCTCGAGACCCTGCCGATGAACAAGTATGAGCGCCGGCAGCGTTGCGATCAATTGCTCCACCAGTTCGGCATTGAACGGATCGCGAAAAATCTCGCGCTCACCTTGAGCGGTGGCGAAAAACGGCGGCTCACGATCGCGCGGTCGCTCGTGACCGAACCGAGCCTGCTCATGCTCGATGAGCCTTTCAGCGGGGTGGATCCGATCGCTGTTTACGATGTTCAGCAGATCGTGGTGAACCTTCGCAAATCCGGCCTGGCGATCCTGATCACGGACCACAATGTCCGCGAGACGCTCTCGATCGTCGACCGGGCCTACCTGATTTTCGAAGGCCGGGTGGAGAGCGAAGGCACCAAGGATTTCCTGATCAACGATCCGATCAGTCGCCAGCTCTATCTCGGCGAGCGTTTTCAAATGTAAGCGAAAGGACCACCGTGATATCGAACAACCTTCATCCGCACGTCAAAGTCACCGGACGCCACCTCCAAATCACCGACGCGATCAGCGATCACGTGACCCGGAAGATCGAAGGGCTTCATCTCGATTATCCCAAGATCATCGAGGCCCATGTGATTCTCGAGGTCGAGAAATATCGGCACTCCGCCGAGGTCGTGCTGGTCTGCTCGAACCACATCACGATCGAGGCTTGCGAAGAAACCAATGACATGTATGCCGCGATCGATGCGGTGGTGGATAAAGTCGGGCGCCAAATGCGCAAGTACAAGACGCGCCTGATGCGCAAGCACCGCCCGCGAAAAGATATCGTGCAGCATCTCGATGAGCACGTGCTGCATCCCGACCCAACCGAAGAGGATGAACATCAGGTGCATGCCGTGGTCAGTACGGAGCGGCTTCCGGTCAAACCGATGTTCGTGGATGAAGCGGTGCTCCAGTTGGAAATGTCGCACCGGCAATTTCTTGTTTTTCTGAATGCGCGGAGCTCGCGGGTGAACGTGCTCTACCGGCGCAAGAGCGGTGATTTTGGTCTGATCGAGCCGACGGCCAATTAATTGGCCTTGGCTGCTCTTTGCGAGGAGCTATAGGCGCGTAGTTACTTGCGTGTCATCCCGAGCCGCACAGACGGCGAGGGACCTCTCAGTCGCAGATTAATCCACGCGAAAGACGCTTCGCGAAGCGCGCAGATCGAACCGTCGAACATGCCGCTTCCAGTCTGTGTGACCGTAGATCGACTGTGGGGTCCTTCGCCGTCTGCGCGCCTCAGGATGACACGCGTTTATTGAAGGCGGGCGGTTGGGAGGCGGGAATCGAGGTAGAGGCGCTCGCCGCGGCGAGCGCCGGTTGTTTTGGTTAGGCGCTTGGCACAAGCGCCTCTACATCTGTCCGAAATCGGATCAACGGTGGAAATTGCCGCCGTCCCGCGATAAATGAAGGTGGGATGAGCGACAAGGCGATAACGCAGGCGATCAATTCGGGCGCGGACCAACGCAAGAACGTCCCGGTCGTCACGGTCGAAAGTTTCTATCAGGCGCACGCCGAGAAGCTCCAGTTGAAGCTGGAAGGCAAGCGGGTCGGGTTTCATCGCAAGATCCGCGAGCCGACGATCAACCGCCCCGGCCTGGCTCTTTCCGGTTTCTATAATTATTTCGCCGAAAAAAGAGTGCAGGTCCTCGGCGCCGCGGAGCAATCGTATTTGGAAAGTCTTTCCGCGAAGACGCGCATTCGGCGTTTTCGCGCGTTGTGTGAACAAAAAATTCCATGCTTGGTGACGTCGCGAGGCGCTCATCTCGAGCCGAAGCTGTTAGCCGTGGCGGAAGAGCAGGAGGTGGCGGTTTTCCGCACGCCGATGGTGACGATGCGCTTCATCAATGCGGCGACGATCGCCATGGAGGTGGATTTCTCCCCGAGCGTGACCGAGTTCGGAAGCATGGTTGATATTCTCGGCGTCGGCGTTTTGATCCGTGGCCAGAGCGGCATCGGCAAAAGCGAATGCGTCCTGGGCCTGATCGAGAGAGGCTACAGCCTGGTCGCCGATGACGTGACGCGGATAAAATCCCTCGAGGGCCGCGAACTCGTGGCCACAGCGCCCGAGCTGACCCGTTACCACATGGAAGTGCGGGGGATTGGAATCATCAACGTCGCCTCGATCTTCGGCATCGGCAGCATTCGCATCGAAAAGCGGCTCGACCTGGTCGTGACTTTGCAAGATTGGAAGGAGATCGAGGAGGTGGATCGAATCGGCTTGGACCAGCAATCGTACGAAATCCTCAAGTTGAAGGTGCCGCACATTACGATTCCAGTAAGACCGGGCCGCGACATTGCGCGATTGATCGAGGTTGCGGCGATGGACCAAAAGCTGAAAGGTCTGGGACGAAACAGCGCGGTGGAGTTTAATGACAAATTACTCAGTTTAATGGAGACGAAGGAATAATGGGCCTGTTGAATCGGAGATCGGCCGCCGCCGGGCGCGGACAGAAAATCGAAAAGGAAATTACGATTATCAATCGCCTGGGTTTGCACGCGCGGCCTGCGGCGATGTTCGTCCGCATCGCGAGCCGCTATCGCTCCGAGATCTGGGTCGAGAAAGAAGGAGAGCAGATCAACGGCAAGAGCATCATGGGTTTGATGATGCTGGCGGCAGGGCAGGGCTCGAAACTGCTCATCCGTTGCGAGGGACCGGACGCGGAAAAAGCGATGGAGGAGATCGAAGAGCTGATCCGCGCGAAGTTCAATGAAGATTGAGGGAACGGCGCAGGGTTGAAGCGACCTGATCGGTTGGCACGCTGCAACACTTCAACGCTTTACGCTTAACGCTCCTTGAAATCCGCGCTACTCTCGCTTCGGCATGAGCGGCGATATCGTAAAACAGGAGACTCGAATCCAGGGCGTTGGGGTCTCTCCCGGGCTCGCTCGCGGGACGCTGCATGTGGTACGCGAGGAGAGCGACGAGGTCGCGCGCCATCGCATCCAACCTTCAGAGATCCAGAATGAGATCGGGCGGTTCGAGACGGCGCTGATCCAGACGCGCGGCCAGATTCTCGAGATGCAGGAGCGCATCGCCGAATCGATCGGAGCCAAAGATGCGGGCATTTTCGATGCGCACTTGCTCGTGGTGGAAGATCGAACTTTGATCGACGAAGTCCTGCGGAAACTCGAAGCCGATCTCTGCAACGTGGAGTTCGTCTTTCAGGAAGTGGCCACGCATTACGCCGACACGCTGAGCAAGATCGACGATCCGTATCTCCGCGAGCGCGCTCTGGATATTCAAGACGTCACCAAACGCGTGGTTCGAAATCTCCAGGGCAAAGCGCCGAAGTCGTTCCTGGCGCTGGCGGAGCCGCACATCCTGTTGGCCCACAATATCACGCCCTCGGACACGGCCACGATGAACCGTGCCTATGTGCTCGGCCTGGCCACCGACCTGGGCAGCCGAACGTCGCACACCGCGATCATGGCTCGCTCGCTCGGGATTCCGGCCGTGGTGGGGTTACATGACGCTACGGAAAAATTCGAGACCGGTGAACAGGTGCTGCTCGATGGCTACAGCGGCCTGCTCATTTTCAATCCAACGCCGGAAACGCTCTGGCATTACGGTGAGCTGGAACACAAGAAGGTGCAGGTCGCCGAGCAACTCACCGGGCTCCGTGAAACCAAATCGACTACCCGCGACGGCCGCCACATCGTCCTCTCCGCCAACGTCGAACTCGCCGAGGATGCGGAATCGGCCCCGCGCAACGGGGCGGAGGGAATAGGCCTTTTCCGGACGGAGTTTCTTTATCTCAATCGGACCACGCTGCCGAGTGAAGAGGAGCAATACGCCACGTATCGAAAAGTAGCGGAGCAGGTGCGGCCCCATCCGTTGATCATCCGGACGTTCGATCTTGGCGGCGACAAGGTGGCGGGCGCGATGGGCGCGAGCGACGAGCTGAATCCTTTCCTGGGTGAGCGCGCGATCCGATTTTGTCTCGAGAATCTCGAGATGTTCAAGGCGCAGTTACGCGCGATCGTGCGCGCCAGCGCGGTCGGCAACGTGAAAATCATGTTCCCCATGATCTCGGGGTTGGAAGAATTACGCCGCGCGCTCGCGGTGCTGGAAGAATGCAAAAACGAATTGGAGCGGGAAGAACAGGACTTCAATCGCGAAACGGAAGTCGGCGCCATGATCGAAATCCCGAGCGCCGCCATCTCGGCCGACCGGTTGGCGCGCGAGGTCGATTTTTTCAGCATCGGGACGAATGATCTGATCCAGTATGCGATCGCGGTGGATCGAGTGAACGAGCGCATCGCTCACCTTTATGAGCCGACCCATCCCGCAGTCTTGCGTCTCTTGAAGATGGTGGCTGACGCCGCACACGCGCACGATATTTGGGTGGGCGTTTGCGGCGAGATGGCGGGGGATCTCGCCCTCATTCCGCTCCTGCTTGGCTTGGGGATGGATGAGCTGAGCGTCGGCTCGTCTCTGGTTCCGCGGGTAAAACGCGCGGTGCAGAGTCTCACCCACAGCGAATGTCAGGAGTTGGTCGGAGAAGTGTTTGAGCTGGATACGTCGTCGGCGATTCTGGCGCGCTGCACCGAAATGGCGCAGAAGCACTACGGCGATTTGCTCGGGTAGCTGGGTCGTTCGCGACAATTTAAAGCGGCTGAGCTGCTACATGTCATCCCGAGCCGCGCAGACGGCGAGGGACCTCACAAGAGGTCAACCGCTTCCGCGCAACTTCGCGGGTGTCCGGCGGATCACGCGCTCGTCTGAAGTGCGTGACAGTACGTGCAGGTGAGAGGTCCCTCGCCGTCTGCGCGGCTCGGGATGACGGACTGCGCGCCCCTTGTGATTTGGGCGCAGGAACAACGCCCTACTCCTCCTCCGATGACTCCGATTCCGACTCCGGCTCCACGTCCGGCTTGATTCCTTCCTCTTCCATCTTGCGGAGCACGTCGCTCATGTCGTCGACCTCGTCCCAAACTTCCTGGCTCACGTACATCGGCGCTTTCTGTTGCGTCGCCATCGCGATGCAGTCGCTCGGGCGTCCATCCAGCTCGATGATTTTCTTCTGCTGCAATTCGTTTTCCGCGCGAATGATCATGCGCGCATAGTAAGTCGCGTTTTTCAGATCGTTGATGATGACTCGCTCGACTCGGGCCCCGAGCGCGGTCATGAGGTGACCCATCAGGTCATGGGTGAGGGGACGCTCTTTCGCGACATCGCGCATGAACATCGTGATCGCGCTCCCGACCGTTTGATCGACGTAAATGATGAACACTTTGTCGTTGTTCCCGAGGAAAACGGCGCAGCCGCCGCTCGTGGGTAGGACCGCGCGGACTTGCACCTCGATCACCGTTTTGTTCATCCGCGCAAACCGTATCAGTCCGATCACGAAAAACAAGCGAGGCGGCTCTAGCCGCCGCCCTATGAGCGGCGTGATGCAATCAATGACGGTGGCGGAAGTAAGTTGCCCGCTGGCCCACGCTTCGCACAGCGAAGCGACTACAGGGCTCGGCCTTTCCACCCTGAGATTTCCGCGACACGCGCTTGCATGTTCACCGCGATAATTGAATATGCGCTCTGCAATCGCCTCTGCGCCCGAAAAAATGAAAACCGAGTGGGACGTTGACGCCGCCATCGCCACTTACAATGTCGATGGCTGGGGCGCAGGCTATTTCACGGTCAACAGCGCCGGCAATGCCGAGGTCCGCCCGTTGCAGGAAAAAGGCGGCTCGATCGACATTCTGGAAGTCGTGAATGAAGCGCGGGCCCGCGGGCTCGGATTTCCGCTCGTCGTTCGCTTTCAGGATTTGTTGCGCCATCGCGTCGAAGCCGTGAACTGCGCCTTCAAGAAGGCGATGGAAGAGTTCAATTACCGCAATCATTACCGCGGCGTTTTCCCGATCAAAGTCAATCAGTTGCGGGAGGTGATCGAGGAGATCGTCGAAGCCGGCTTGGAATTTCATTTCGGGCTCGAAGCCGGCAGCAAACCGGAGTTGATCGCGGCCCTCGCGATGCACAAGGACCCCGAAAGTCTGATCATCTGCAACGGCTACAAGGACCGCTCCTACATTCGCTCCGCGCTCCTCGGCCGGAAGCTCGGGAAATCAGTCATCATCGTGGTGGAAAAACTCGAGGAGCTGGAGCAGACGATTCGAATTTCTAGGGAAGTCGGCGTCGAACCGCACATCGGCATTCGGGTGCGGTTGCACAATAAAGGCTCCGGCAAATGGGCGCCGAGTGGCGGAGAAAATGCGAAGTTCGGTCTCGATACCACCAACCTGGTCGCCGCGAGCGAGATGCTCAAATCGGCCGGGCTCGCGCATTGTCTCAAGCTCATTCATTTCCATGTCGGATCACAGGTGCCCGACATCGCGACGATCAAGCGGGCCGTGCGCGAAGCGGCCCGCTACTACGCGAAGTTATGCGAGCTCGGGCATGAGCCGGGCTACCTTGATGTCGGCGGCGGACTCGGGGTCGACTACGACGGTTCGCGCAGCGATTTCGACAGCTCGACCAACTATTCGCTCCAGGAATACGCCAACGACGTGGTTTGGAACATCGCGGACGTGTGCGATTCCGAGGGCGTGGCGCATCCCTCGATCGTGAGCGAAGGCGGCCGCGCGATCGTGGCTCATCATTCCGTGCTGGTGGTGGAAGCGTTTGGTTCCATCGAGCGGACGGCGCCGAAACTGAAAGTCGAATCGGCCGAGAAGGACCACAAGCTCGTCCGCGACATTCTCGAGGTGAAACAGCGGCTCAAGCGCGGCAATCGCCGCGAGAGTCTGCACGACATCCAGCAGATCAAGGAAGAATCGCAGCAGATGTTCGATCTCGGTCTGCTCGATCTCGAATCGAAAGCGAAGATCGAGAGCGTTTACTGGCAACTCGCGCAGCAGATCGTGCACATGCATCGCGGCCTGCGTTTCGTGCCCGATGAAGTAAAGGAGCTCGAGACCTCGTTAGGCGACCAATACATTTGCAACTTCTCGGTTTTCCAATCGCTCCTCGATCATTGGGCCCTCGGCCAGTTGTTTCCGATCATGCCGATCCATCGCCTAACGACTGCCCCGGACCGCAACGGGATGATTGTGGACATCACCTGCGATTCCGACGGCAAGGTGTCGAAGTTCATCGATCTCCAGGACGTGCGCGACACCCTGCCGATGCATCGCATCATCCCCGGCGAAATGTATTACCTCGGAGTTTTCATGGTGGGCGCCTACCAGGACATCATGGGCGACCTCCATAATTTGTTCGGCCGCGTGACCGAGGTGCACATCTTTCTCGATCCCGACGAAGAATCCGGCTGGTACATCGAGGAAGTGATCGAAGGCAGCACCGTGGGTGAAGTCCTGGCCATGACCCAATGGGACAAGGTCGAGCTGATGCGACTCGTGAAAATGCAGGTCGATGCCGCGATCAAGAGCGACCGCATGAAACCGAACGATGCGATGAAGTTGCTTTCCGATTACGAGCGGGACCTCCAAGGTTACACCTACCTTTCTCTCGCCGACACGCACGCCGCGAACGCCGCGATCAGCCCGCAACCCCGTTTGCTGTAGTTGTCGCGATGTAGGGTTAGGCGAGGATCGCCCCCAGCGTCGCTGCTCACGCGGATTCCTCCGCCACGAATCTGGATATGGCTTCGAGGATCCGTCGATCGACTTTCTCCTGGGTTTCACCCGTGGCCGTAAGTTGCCGCTTCGCGACCACTAGCGAATGGTCGCCTCCTTCCACCACGTGCAGAGAAGTTCGCGCCGTCATCTCCGCGCGGACGCGCTCGAGGAGTTCCAGCGGGCAAAGCGAATCGCGCGTGCCCTGCACAAATAGAATTGGCGTCTGCAAAGCGCGCAGCACTTCGTCCCGAAGTTTTGTGGGGTCCCCTCCGCCGCAAAGCGGATAGCTAAGACAAATAACGCCCTCCACTTGTTCTTCGAGCGCGACGTGGCACCCCATGCGTCCGCCCATGCTCTTGCCGATCAGGAAGTTAGCGGTGTCTCGCCGCCTCTCGATCAGGACTTGGCGATGCGTCGCGATCAACTGCGGGCGCGGGTCAGGCCGCCTCCTCCCTTGTTGCATGTAGGGATAATCGAAAGTGTGAACCTCACCGATTGAGGAGAGCAGTTCCTTCCAATGTTGCATCCATGGATGTGAAGAAGGCGCTCCCGCGCCCGGTGCGAAAAGGAAGAAAGGTTTGGAAATCATGCTCCTCCTTCTCGGCACGACTCCAAGAGCTCGAACAGCCGATCGAGTAACACGATTTGCGCCGCGTTGATCTTGCTTCTCGCTAGTTCCATCGGAAAGAACCTGGCCTGATCGACCTCAGGAAATCGCTTGATTTCACCCGATTGCGGCGGCCACTCCATTTCGAAGGTGTTCGAGACAAACTTGAAGTCATCCCCCAAATCACCTTCAAAAGCCCAGGCATGGACAATCTTGCCGCCCTTCTGCTTTACGCTTCCCAGTGCAATCCAATCTCCCATGGGCGAAAGGCCAAGCTCCTCCTCGAATTCCATTCTCGCGCGACTGAGCAGATCCTCACCTTCAGCGCTTTCACCTTTGGGAATAGTCCAGGCCCCGTCGTCTTTATTTTGAAAGTAAGGGCCGCCCGGATGAACCAGCAACACTTCCAACCTCCCCTTGGGTCCGCGAAACATGAGCAGCCCGGCGCTGGTCCTCGAGCGGTTCATTTAGCGTCCGACGCGTCTACTCCCGCTGCTAATGGGCATGAATCATCTCCCGGCATCCGGAGATATTGCACAGGAGCAGGAGAACAAGAAGACCGAACAGGCCGAGGCTCGACCTTCTGCTTCGAGAACGAAAGTAGAAGAAGGCGTGAATGAGGTAAAGCATCCAACCGATGGCAATGACGGTCCAGCCGCTGCCTTGGCGGTGCTCAGGAGCGACGAAGGCGAAAAGACCCAGGGGGAACATCCAGACGAGCGACCAAAGTCCAAATGTCGGGTCCGTGGCGAATAACGCTCCAATCCAGCCTAATGCGTACGCTAGAATCTTTTGAAGCAGAGCGACCTGATTGGATGCAGGCATGGGATGATGGATAGCAAGGTTGCTTTGACCTGTCCATCGCTCCGAAGCTAGTTGGCCGCGCCGAACGCTGAGAAGGAGGAGGACCTAGCAAGGATTCCAGCCAGAGGTAAGTGGCTGCACTTCCATCACGATAGGGTTATCTCACCTTATTGAACTCAAGCTTGGAACCGCTGGGGTCTTTTAACGTCATGTGCTCCCCGGATATTTCTATCTGGTAAACCGAAATCCCGGATGACGTTTCGATTTTGATGCGGTCCTGGTCACCGAAGCTATACTTGCCGCGCGTGCTTCCCATCTGCAGGGAACCGCCGGGCGAAAATTCCCAAGTCAGGGCGCTATCTCCGGAGGTCCGCCATTTGCCGACCAAATCGTGCTTGGGACCCCCGCAACCGACGGAGGCGTACAGGAAAATGGACATGGCGAGCAGGAGCAGGAAACGAATACTCCGAGGACCGGTCCTCAGGTAAAGGGGCCGGCCGGCCCTCAGGCCGTTGTCCAGTGTGATTAGCGTAGGGGAATACACGCTGGTGGATTTCGGCCGTGGGGAACCGCCGCACATCCCTCACTCTTCGGTTCTCGGATTGCCTTTGCGCGCATGGGGATGTCGCAAGATCCACTATGGATCAAAGTCTACGATCTTGAAAAGGGCGAGGAAGGTAACGGGAAGGTTCACCGAGGTGCGTTTCATCCGTGCAATCCCTGGTCGAAAATAATCTTGGCCTCTTGACCTCCAGCCCTGCGCGCTAATGTATGCGCCACATGTCCGTTTTCCGCTCCAATTTCTTTACGATTTGTCTTGCGACCGCTCTATGCGCGTCGATCGCTTTCCCTGTTTCGGCCACCGCGCGTTCGCGCAACGAACCCGCGTTCGCCACGTCTGCGGACGATCCGGTCTTGCGAGCGCGACTCGCCGCGCTCGGGCCGAGCGTCCGGCCGGAAGAGGCGCAGCGAGTCGCTCAGTGCGCCTACAACACAGGGCGAGAACTGAAACGCGAGTGGCAGGTGGTCTGGCCACCTGGCCTTCAGAATTTCCTGGTCAACACCGGCGCCAGAAAAGGTGGCCTCTGTTTTCAATGGGCAGCCGAATTGCTCCTCCGGCTGGATGCGCTGAAGCTCGAAACGCTCGAAATGCACTGGGCGGAATCCTTCAATCGAACGGCGAGCGAGCACAACGTCATCGTCATGACGGCCCGGGGTCAGCCTTTTGAGCAGGGCATTCTCCTCGATAACTGGCGCTACGGCGGACGTCTCGTTTGGGGACAGGTCAGAACGGACCCGCACTATCAGTGGCAGGAAAACAAAGCGGAAGCTGCCCGCCGATTAAGGAAATGATGGCCGTTAGCTCGCTGCGGTAGATCACCACTGGTTAGGCCAAGCCGTCGGGTTGCCGGGGACTGGTAAGCAAAATGCTAGTTATGGGTTGAAGGAGTCACTCAACCCATGCAAACGATACTTAATGCGACAATTTGCGTTAACGGCAATAATTACCAGAGCGAAGACAGCATGCCGGATAATATCCGGCAGGCCTTTGAACGCGTCCTGTCCGGCGCGCTGAAAGCGAGGCGAAGTCTCTTCGTCGGCCGGACCGCGCGTTTCATCCCAAAACTGGGCAGCAGGATTGTTTGTGGAAATAAAGAGTTCAGCAGTGTCGCCGACATGCCGTCGGCCCAGCGGAAGTTTTATGAAGACGCGCTCGCGGCCATCCTCCCCGGTTATATCGCGGTGCGGGTTGCTGAGAGCGAGGCTCGGCTTCAGCAGCGGAACAAACTAATGGTAGCGCTGGTTAGTTTGGCGGTCAGCACGACTTACCTTTGGTTTCACGGATGTCTGACCGACCCGAAGTTCTTTTTCCATTTCCTCCGCTTCCTCTGCGGCCTCACTTAAGCCTGACGGGTCGGCCGCACCCGAAGCAAAGAGACGCGGGGCCCGCAGCCATCGCTGGCCATGCCCTGCATCCTGCTTTGGATTCCGCGGCGGCCACTGGGTAGCAGCGCAGCCATCACTCACTTTGAGACGCTGAGGACGAATTGGTTTCCTTCACTGTCTTTGAATTTCGCGAACGTGCCCCAAGGCTGTTGCTCTGGCGGACCGTCGAAATCAACCCCACGCTTCTTGAGCTCCGCATACGTTTGCTCAACATTCTCGCAGGCGAAGACAGCGGGTGAGAAAGTGCCGATCCGATCCTCCTGCCCTTCCGGTGTGAAAAGAACGACCCGCGTTTCGGCCTTGGGAACCCGCAGCTCGATCCAGCGCTGTTTTTCATTGAACGGCTGGTCGGTGATGATGGTGAAGCCGAGCTTCTCCGTGTAAAACTCCAGGGCGCGGTTTTGGTCGCGCACGGGGACGCTGACGAATTTGATGTGGGTAATCATGGCGGCCAACATAACTCCGGCCTGACCGCCGTCGACAGAAGAGGCCGGTCCAACCGCGAAAAGTCTTGTCCGATTATCGGTATAGCAATTATCCTATGGCCATGCCTCGCTTCCGCGCCACCGTGCCGGTGGACGACTACGTGCTCGACGTCCTGATGCGCGACTTGATCGCGCACGATCAGCAACCGTCCGCCTTTCTGGTTTATCTTTTTCTGTTTGGCCGTGCCGCGCGAAAGCGCTGGCGGCCAGTCGCGCTGAGTCTGAGGATGATTGCGGAAGAAACGGGCCTTTCGAAGAGTGCAGTGCAAACCGCGCTGGACACTCTCCGCTATCGCGAGCTCATCGTCACTGCGCGCGTCCACGCGACGGCGGTGCCCACACATCGCGTGCTCCGGCATTGGAAGTCATAGATCTGTGATCGAGGCCGCGGTAATCAGGAACGCAGGAAAATCAAAACGTGCCGCCCGTTTTGTTTCGCCTTCTCCTTCCTGAGTTCCTGCTTCCCTGACTGTTACCTGCCACGTCATTCCGCGCCTGGCTTTGTTACTCTTTGTCCTCTGTCGACGAGGAGAAAATCACCTTTCCTTAGGTTACTCATGGGGCCGTCGCTCTACGCGATGCTGTGAATCTTCCAAGGAGCGGCGGTTTCCAAACCGCCGTCTGTGAAACGTTGGGCGGTTTGTAACCAACCCTCCTTGTTGGAAAAACGTTCTAGTTTATTTCGTACTCCACATCGACTACGACCCGCACAATCTTGCGCTCAGGCGTAGCTGCGTCGCGGTTCTCCACTTGGAACCAACCCTGGGAAGCATTGCGCAGTTTACCCAGGGTCGTTTGGGAATCGCGCGAGAACTGTTCCGCCGCGATCCGAGCGTTCTTGGTTGCCTCTTGGATCATGCCTGGCTTGATGTCGTTCAGTTGGTTAAAGATGTAGCTCGGCTCGGCCTTGCCCGAAAGAAGCACGCCGCTCACCATGAGGTTCGAAGCCGAAGCCAGCGCAGGTTTGATCGCATCCACCTTGGATGTGCGTAACAGGACTGACTGGTCGGCCCGATACCGTTCCGGTGGCGGCGGGGAATCCTTTTCCCGCACGTCCATGCTGTTGTCATGCAGGGAAGGTGGTTGAACGGACATGTCCGTCTCGGTAAAGCCGGCTTCTTTGAGGAAGGCTAGGACCGCCTTGGTGCTATCGGCGAGCTTCTTATTGATCTCGCCTAAATCGTTTCCGTTCGCCGCGTATCCAATCGTCCAGGTGGCAACGCTCGCCGGGACTTCCTTCTCGGAGAGTCCTTTGACCGAGATGATCCGATTCCCGCTTTTTCTTCCGGATATTCCTTCGCCGATAAAGTAACCCGCGGCGGCCAGACCCAGGGCGATCAGTGCGGCTGGAAGAAGTAGTGATGAACGCCGGGCGATCACAAGTAGGAGAAGCTAAGGGCCGCGGATCGGTGTTCGAAAACTAACCAATCCTATCGCGGGCCATTATTTTGCTGCTTGGTTGGCTTCTGATATTTCTTGGTCGGAGTGGGCGACTTCTTCGGACCATTTTGATTGGTGGTGGTGGCCGCCGGACCCTGGGTCTGGCCGGGAACTTTCCGGTAGATGACAGGAGGCGGAGTTGGAGTTGGCTTCGGATTATCGCTATTCCCGGGCGGATGAGTGTTGTCATTGCCCGGAGGTTGGTTTCGAGGGGGCGGGCGACGCGGTCCGTGATGAGGCCCAGTATGGAATCCGCCGCCGAAATCGATCACGGGGATGATGGGAAAGACCGACGGCCCGCTCGGCGGCGGTTGCTCCTGGCTGGTGGCAACGATGAGGTCGCGGCTCGGCAGCGGCGGAAAGTCCGTGATCAACGGGTGCTTTTTCATGAGGTCGTTCAGATCCACATTTACGGGCAATGGAATGGTGGAGGCGCCGGCCGGGACATCCACCATTTGCGCGCCTCGGACGTTCTGAAACTGCTTGGGATACTTCACCAGGGAAATTCGCGCACTTCCTTCCAGGACGATCAACTTGTTCCTGCCCCCGCGCGTAGATTCCACAATGACGGTGGTGCCGGTGACTGCCACCGTTACCGCGCTCGTTTTGATTCGGCCACCGCCGGAATCCTTCGGGACGCGTAGTAGAATCGAGCCGCTGTCGACCTGGGCATTACGACCCGCTTTGTTGAAACTGAAGATCGTGTTGGAGCCCAGGCGAGTGATCGTAAGATCGGCGAAAGTAAGTTCCGAGCGCGAATCCCCACCGGTTCGCACTCCGGTGTCGTCGGCGATGCGATCGTTTACGACCGCCGCTCGGGCCGCTGCGTCGGAGGGGAGGATCTTTACATCGTGAATGATCTGAGTGACACGGGCCTCCTTTTTTGAGTCGGCGCCAAAGGTGTGACCGGCGACGAGCAGAATTGCGAGTGAGCTGGACAGAATTTTAGGTTTCATCGGAGCGAGTTGGTCGAAGTCCCAGCATGATGAGATCGCCGGGAGATGTCGAGATGAAAACAGGCGAACGCACTCTGTTATGGGCCAATGGCCCGGAGGTATCGATCCGCGGAGCGCCTGAGAGCACCTTTGGCGTCGGACAAGACATTGCGTCCCCACCAGGCGCCATAGATTTGCGCGAAGGCGAACGGCTCGATCCGCTTGATGATATGGGAAATCGCCGTGGCCGAAAGTGGAATGAGATTCGGGTAACTCCGCATGAAGCTGACGTAGCGGCGGTCCTGCACGACTTGGATAATGTCGCCCGTGAGTAAAGCGCCGCGACCCTCTGCGCCGCTCGCGTAATGCAAGACGGTCCCGCCTTCAAAGTGACCGCCGCATTGAATCAGCGTCATTCCTTCCCAAAGCGAACGGGTCGAACCCTCCCAAAACTGAATGGCATTATCCGGCCGCATGACCCATTCGCGGTCGGCCGAGTGCAGATAGATCGGCGCGTCATGGAACGCCCTGCTCCATTCCACCATGGCCGAATAGTAGTGCGGATGCGAAATCGCGATGGCGCGAATTCCACCTTGCGCAGTGACGCGCTCAACGGTTTGGCGGTCCAGTAACGTCACGCAGTCCCACATAAGATTTCCGCCCGGTGATCGCACGAGCAAGGCCCGCTGCCCGATGGCGAAGGAAGGCTCGGTCCCGATCCCGACCAGCCCGGGCCCTTCCTTCTCGATCCGGTTGGAATGATCCCGTTGTAACTGCTCCAGCGTGGTCCACTGCTGCCCCTCCCAGTTCACAAATTGGCGTTCGTCTTCGCAAATGGGGCAGGACGGAGGCGGCTGCTCCGTTTCGCTGAACTGGGTGCCGCAGGCGACGCAGATAAAGTTTTTCATATTTGTCGCTTCCTGTAGCCGCCGCCCTGTGGGCGGCGCGATCCATTCGAAGACCTCCGCTTCACGCTTCGCACAGCGGAGCGGCTACAACAGATGACAGAAGAACTTGTCGAATTGCAATCGACCGGCAAATTGGCGACGATGACTGCGGCCACTCGAATTAAGAACGCGCTCCGGAGCGATTCTCCTGTCGATGCGATTCTGGTGCAAGGCTGGGTCCGAACCCGGCGTGATTCGAAGGATTTCTCGTTCATCGAGTTGAACGACGGATCCTGCCTGCGCAATCTTCAGATCATCGCGAAGAACACGCTGCCGAACTATGACGCCGTGCAGCATTTGATCACGGGAGCTTCGATCAGGGTTCGCGGCGCGCTCGTGGCTTCGCAGGGCAAAGGCCAGAGCTGGGAGGTCGTCGCGAATGAGGTCGAAATCGTCGGCGCGTCGGATGACACCTATCCGCTGCAAAAGAAAGGTCACACGCCGGAATTCCTGCGCGAGATCGCGCACCTGCGCCCTCGCTCCAATCTTTTCGGGGCCGTGTTTCGTGTGCGCAGCCGGCTGGCGTTTGCCATCCATCAGTTCTTTCAGGACCGCGGTTTCGTTTACGTTCACACCCCGATCATAACGGGGAGCGATTGCGAGGGAGCAGGGGAGTTGTTCCGCGTGACCGCCATCGATGCGAAAAATCCACCGCGACGTGGAGACGGGGAAGTCGATTACGCGCAGGATTTTTTCGCGCGCTCGACCTACCTCACGGTGAGCGGACAACTGGAAGCCGAAGCCTTCGCTTGCGCGCTTTCCAAGGTTTACACCTTCGGCCCGACCTTCCGCGCGGAGAACTCGAACACTTCACGGCACGCGAACGAATTCTGGATGATCGAGCCGGAAATGGCGTTCACCGATTTGCGCGGCAACATGGATGTCGCCGAAGAGATCGTAAAATATCTCATCCGGGACATCCGCGAGCATTGCGCGGACGACCTTGAATTGTTCGCCAAGTTCGTGGACAAAGATTTGCTCGCGCGGCTCGATTTCGTCCTCGAGCGACCCTTCCAACGAATCACCTATACCGAGGCGGTCGAGCTGCTCACGAAGAGCGGAGAGAAATTTGAATTTCCGGTGGCGTATGGAGCCAACCTCCAATCGGAACACGAGCGCTGGCTTACCGAAAAACATTTCAAGTGTCCGGTGACGGTTTTCGATTATCCGAAGGAGATCAAGCCGTTCTACATGCGGATGAACGACGATGGGAAAACCGTGACCGCGATGGATGTTCTGGTTCCGGGCATCGGCGAGATCGTCGGAGGCAGCCAGCGCGAGGAACGGCTGGAAGTGCTCGAAGAAAATATGCGCCGGCACAAGATGGATCCGGCGGATTACAAATGGTATCTCGACCTGCGGCGCTACGGCACCGTGCCGCACGCGGGTTTCGGGCTTGGCTTCGAGCGGATGCTGATGTTCGTCACCGGGGTGTCGAATATTCGCGATGTGATTCCATTCGCGCGCACGCCCGGCAGCGCGGAATTTTAGAGGACGGAGCTTCCGTCATCCCGAGCGAAGTCGAGGGAGCGGGCATGTCGCTCGACTCTCTTCGGGGTCCCTCGACTTCGCTCGGGATGACAAGACTACGGGGCCTGGGGTCTTTGTGGACTTCAGCTAAGCTCCTTTGCTACCTTGCGAAACCTATGATCACCATCGACCGCCGAACTCTTATCAAAAGCATCGGGCTTGCAGCCGTTGTCACGTTCACGCTGAGTCTTCCTCTTCGGGCCGCAGATGATTTCGCGCCGATCAAAGCGGAGATCACGAAGCGCCACGACGAAGCGCTCAAGCGTCTCCAGGATTGGATCAAGCTGCCGTCGATCGCGGCCGAGAACCTAAACTCCGCAGAAGGCGCGGAATACGTGGCGAAGATGGCAAAGGACGCGGGATTTCAGCAGGCGACTGTGATCCAAACGGATGGGAAGCCAGGCGTGTTTGCGACCTTGGATGCAGGCGCAGCCAAAACGGTCGGGCTTTACTTCATGTACGACGTGAAGCAATTCGATCCGAAGGAATGGACCTCGCCTCCCTTGGAGGCGGCGTTGATCGATAAGCCCGGATTAGGAAAGGCGGTTGTCGGTCGTGGCGCGGTGAACCAGAAGGGACCGGAGTCGGCCTTTCTCGCGGCGTTGCATGCGATCAAGGGCGCGGGCAAAAAGATGCCGGTGAACCTGGTGATGGTCGCGGAGGGCGAGGAAGAAATTGGTTCGCCGCACATCGGGCAAATCGTGCACAAGCCGGAAGTGCAGGCGGCGCTGGCAAAAACTGTGGGCGTCTTCATGCCCTCTTCGATGCAGGATCTCGATGGCATCGTTACGGTGAGCCTTGGGGCGAAGGGCGTGGTCGAGTTGGAGTTGGTTTCGACTGGTGAGAAATGGGGGCGCGGACCGGGGAAGGACATTCATTCGTCGCTGAAAGCGATGGTCGATAATCCGGCCTGGCATTTGGTCAAAGCTCTCAACACGCTCGTTTCGGAAGATGGCAACGAGATCGCGATCGATAATTATGCCAAGCCGCGTCCGATCAGCGACGAGGAAAAGAAGATGATCGTGGACGCGTCGAAAATCCGCAGCGAAGCGCAGGCGAAGAAGCAGATGAGCGTACAGAATTGGATCAATGATCTGCCTTGGGAGCAGGCGAATATTCGCCTGGAATCGCAGCCGACCGCGAACATCGAAGGGCTGGTGGGTGGTTACACCGGTCCGGGAGGGAAGACGGTGCTGCCGCACAAGGCAGTCGCGAAAATGGATTTCCGATTGGTGCCCGATATGAAAGCGGCAGACGTGGTGCCGGCCATCAAGGCGCATTTGGCCAAGCGCGGTTTCGGCGACATCGAAGTGAACATGAGCGGCGGTTATGATCCGACGCAGACCGTGGCGAACGCGCCCTTGATTCAGGCGCAGATTGCGGTGCTGAAGCGCGCCGGCATCGCGCCGGTGATGTGGCCGCGCAACGCCGGATCGTATCCGGGTTTTGTCTTCACCGGCGAGCCGCTGAAATTAGCCTCCGGACACTTCGGTCTTGGTCACGGCAGCGGCGCGCATGCGCCGGATGAATATTACGTCATCGAGTCGGCGAACCCGAAGATCCAGGATTACGACGGTGCGGTGATGTCGTTCGTCGAATATCTCTACGAGCTGGGGAAGTAGCGGGCGGGAAACAAGGAGAGGCGCGAAATAGGTGTCATCCCGAATCGCCTTAGACGAGGGACCTCCCAAGCGCTCTGGCGTCACGCAATCTGGCGCAACGATATTCGCCACGCCGATCTCCGTTGATCGCGCAAGCGGTTTTGCGTGATTCGCACTGCGACTGCGAGGTCCCTCGCCGTCTGCGCGGCTCGGGATGACAACGCAGTTGCGACGCGTTCCTTCGAATTGGATGCGCTTAAACCGGCTACTTCTTCTTGCCTTCGCCGGGCCGGTAATCTTCCTCGGCAGCTTCGAACGCTTTCTCCAGCCCGACCATGTCTTCGCCGGGGCGCAGATTGTCGAACGCTTCGGACTCGCGCTTGAGTTCCTCTTCCGAATAATTCGCGGCCTTGATCGAGAGCCCGATGCGACGCTCGACTTTGTCCACCTTGATGACGCGCGCTTCGACTTCCTGGCCGACCTTGAGCACGTCCTTCACCTTCGCGACGTGATCTTCGCTCAGCTGCGAAATGTGGACGAGGCCGTCGATGTCGTCCTGCAATTGCACGAACGCTCCGAAGCTCGCGAGCTTGGTGACCTTGCCGGTCACGAGATCGCCGATCTTGTACTTCGTGTCGATTTCCTTCCACGGATCGTCGCTCAGCTGTTTGATGCCGAGGCTGATCCGCTGGTTCACCTTGTCGATGTCGATCACGACCGCTTCGACTTCGTCGTTCTTCTTAAAGACTTCGCTCGGATGATTGATCTTCCGGGTCCAGCTCAAGTCGGAGACGTGAATCATTCCGTCGATGCCGTCTTCGAGTTCCACGAACGCGCCGTAAGCAGTCATGTTGCGGATCGCGCCTTTGACGTGGCTGCCGATGGTAAATTTCTTCTCGATCTCATCCCATGGATTCGGTTCGAGCTGACGCAGGCCCAGCGAAATCTTCTGTTCTTCCTTGTTCACGCCGAGAACCACGGCTTCGACTTCCTGACCCGCGGTCAGCACATCGGACGGACGCATGATGCGTTTGGTCCAGGACAATTCGGAAACGTGAATGAGACCCTCGACGCCTTCTTCCAGTTCCACGAACGCGCCGTAAGGCACCAGATTCGTGATCTTGCCTTTCACATGCTGTCCAGCCGGGAAGCGCTCTTCGATCTGGTCCCACGGATTCTTCTGCGTTTGCTTCAGGCCGAGGGAGACGCGCTCTTTCTCCTTGTTGATATCGAGCACGATCACTTCGAGCGGTTGCCCCACTTTCAGCAGCTCGCTCGGGTGACCCAAACGGCCCCAGGTCATATCGGTGATATGGAGCAAGCCATCCATGCCATCGAGATCGATGAAGGCGCCGAAATCGGTCAGGTTCTTGACGCTGCCCTGCACCATGTCGCCGACCTTCACGCCTTCGAGGAATTTCTGGCGCTTTTCGCTGCGTTCCTGCTCGATCAATTCCCGTCGGCTCAGGACGACGTTCTTCCGGTCGTCGTTGATCTTAACGATCTTGAAATCGTAGGTGTTTCCAACGAACTGCTGCAAATCTTTCGGCGGAATGATGTCAATCTGGGACGCCGGCAAAAACGCTTCCACGCCGATGTTCACCATCAGGCCGCCTTTGACGACGGACTTCACTTTGCCTTTGATCAGGCCATCGCCGGCGAAGACCTGGGCGATCTTATTCCAATTCTGACGGTAAGCCGCTTTCTCCTTTGAAAGCACGACCATGCCTTCGTCGTTCTCGAGGCGTTCGAGGAGGACTTCCACCTCGTCGCCCACTTCCATGGACTCGATATCCTCGAACTCGGCTGATGGAATGACGCCCTCGGATTTATAACCAATGTCCACCAGGACTTCGCGCGGGCGTATCTCGAGGACACGTCCCTTGACGATGCTACCTTCTTTGAAGTCGCGGTACGACTTCGCAAGTAATTCCTGCATTTGCAACATGGCGGTAAGTTTTCTCCTGGCGGCGCGGAGCCGGTCTTCTGTCCTTTAGCGCCGGCGATAATCGCCGGGCTCCCCCGCAGAAAAGGGGAGGCACATTAGCCACGTTCTGGAGAGAGGTCAACCGGGGGGGGAAAAGGGTGGAAAATTACCTGTCATCCCGAGCCGCGCAGACGGCGAGGGACCTCACAACTGCTCTCAGCGCTAACTTGCGGGGGGGACGCCGTCTCTGGAGGACGTTGCAAGGCGCAAGCTAGTCGGCGCTTCGGTTGTGAGGTCCCTCGCCGTCTGCGCGGCTCGGGATGACAGCACGTTTCGCGTCGCATGCTTCATCCAAGGAGCGGCGGTTTACAAACCGCCGTCGGCGAGGGCGGGCGGTTTGAAAAGGCCCCTCCTTGTGGCGCATCTTGAGCCGGCCTGATTTCTCCGCATATTACTCTCGTCCTCGCCGCCGTTCCATCTCCGCCGGCCGGACGTTCTCCATGAAAAAATTCCTTATCCTGTTTGGTCTCGTGCTTTCGATGAGCTACGGGAACGCTCTCTTCGCTGCTTCCCCGGCCGAACAGCAGGTCGCCGACGCAGTCAAAGCGCCGGGGTTGAGCGTAGTGCATCTCTGGGCGCCATGGTGTTCCAATTGCCAGGCGGAATTGAAAAGCGGCGGCTGGCTCAAAGCGATAAAAGAAAATCCACAGGTGAAATTCTATTTCGTCTCGGTCTGGAACGGTGGCGAGGATGGCCGGGCGATGTTGACGAAATTCGAGATCGCCAATCAACCGAACGTCATCGTCGTGGCCGATCCCGGTCCGCGCGGTGCGGACAAGATCAAGCGCTTCCTCGATTTGCCGCTGAGTTGGATTCCAACCACCTGGGTTTTCAAGGGCGGCGATTTACGCTACGCGTTGAATTACGGAGAAGTGCGTTTCGATGTGCTCCAGCAATTTCTCGCGGACAGCAACTCCGAGTGGTCGCATTAGACAATATTCCGCGATGACTGCCGCAACCCTTTCACCGAGCAGCGCCAAGGTGAAGTTCCGCCTCGCCGGCGGCGCTCAGCCCTTGATTCTTCTTCCTGTGGTTGTGAACCATCGCGGCCCGTTCGATTTCATTCTCGATACCGGGGCTGGCACCTCGTTGCTTTCGACCGAGCTGGCGCAACGACTGGAGGTGGAAGTTATCGGCTCGAAGGAAGGCCAAAGTGTCGGGGGCAAAGTCGCTGTCTCGTTAGCCACGGTCGACTCGCTCGGTGTCGGCGACGTTACATTGGATGACCTCGATGTTGGAATCGTCGATCTCAGTCATATCGGCAGGACGGTCGGCGCGAAGATCGACGGCGACCTCGGCTACAATTTCCTTCGGCATTTCCGGATCACGCTCGATTACCGGCAGGGCGAGCTCCGATTCGACGATCCGAAACGTGTCGAACACTTCGGAAATGCGCCCATTACGGAAATCGCGATGCGCCTGGCGAATCCGGCCAAGCCGCTCATCCTGGTGGAGGTTCATGCCAATGGGCGCGGGCCATTTCAGTTCGCCATCGATACCGGCACATCCACGAGCGCCATTACTGCGGACCTCGCGCGTCAGCTCGGAGTGAGCGCTTCACCCATTGGAGCCGCTACCACAGGCGGCGCCCCGGTCGCCGTCACCGCCGGGGTATTGGATTCGTTTCAGGTTGGCGGCGCGCGGATCAAGGATATGCCGGTCGTGGTCGCCGATTTTTTTGCGATGCTCAGCGAAGCGGTCGGAGCCCGGCTCGACGGAATTGTCGGTTACAATTTTCTGCGAAATTACAAAGTCGCACTCGATTATCCGAACGAAACGTTCAGTTTGTTTACCCCATGATCGAACTTTCCACTGTGCCTCCCGTGACGGGAACCAAACCTCCCGCCATTCTTTCGCTCATCGGCGACACGCCGCTGGTGGAAATCACGCGGATGGATACCGGCCCGTGCCAGCTTTTCGTCAAGCTCGAGAACCAGAACCCGACCGGTTCGATCAAGGATCGCGTCGCCTTGGCGATGATCGAGGCGGCGGAACGCGATGGAAAATTGGAGCCAGGCGGCACGATCATCGAGGCGACCGCTGGGAACACGGGCCTCGGCCTAGCCTTGATCGCCGGCGCAAAAGGCTACCGCTGCCTGCTTGTCATTCCGGACAAGATGTCCCAGGAAAAAGTCGCCCACGTGCGCGCTCTTGGGGCGGAGGTGCGGTTGACGCGGTCCGATGTCACTCGCGGTCATCCGGAATACTACCAGGATGTGGCGGCCCGCCTCGCCGAAGAGATCCCAGGCGGATTCTATGTAAATCAATTTGGCAATCCGGCCAACCCGCTTGCACACGAGCGCGGGACCGGCCCCGAGATCTGGGAGCAGATGGGCCACCATCTCGACGCGGTCGTGGTCGGGGTCGGATCGGGGGGCACGTTAACGGGTCTCGGCCGTTTTTTCGAAAAGGTGCAACCCAATCTGGAAATGGTCCTGGCCGATCCGACCGGTTCCATTCTTTACGAGTGGGTCAAGACCGGAAAGCTGGAGGAGGCTGGAAACTGGGCCGTCGAAGGGATCGGCGAAGATTTTATTCCGGACATCGCGGATATGTCCTATGTCACAGAAGCCTTCGAGATCGATGATGCGGAGAGCTTCGAAGTCGCTCGGGAATTGTTGCGGAAAGAAGGAATTCTCGGCGGCTCCTCGACCGGGACGCTTCTGGCCGGTGCGCTGCGTTATTGCCGCCAGCAAACGGAAAAGAAACGGGTCGTCACCTTCGTCTGCGACACGGGAAACAAATATCTTTCGAAGATGTTCAACGATTTCTGGATGGCCGAACAGGGATTCGGCCAACGTCCGTCGCACGGCGACTTGAGCGATTTGATCTCACACCGTTATGAAGCGGGCGAAGTCGTTTCGGTCGGGCCTAACGACACCTTACTTACCGCCGTGAAACGGATGCGTTCCGCGGACGTGTCGCAGGTCCCGGTCGTGGATGAAAGCGGGCGCGCGGTCGGGATTCTCGATGAATCCGACGTGCTCGTGAAAGTGCATCACGATCCGGACCATTTTAATCACGCCGTGAAGACCGCAATGACCGATCGCCTCGAGACGCTTTCACCCGCCGCGAAAATCTCAGATCTGCTTGCGGTTTTCGATCGCGGCCGCGTTGCCATTGTCATGAACGAAAACAAGTTTCTCGGACTGATAACGCGCAGCGATCTGCTCTCCTACCTGCGGCGACAAATGCCTTAAGAAAGGTCATCCGCAGATTTCGCAGATTCACGCAGATTTTTTGATGACAAAAGCGGTGCTTCTCTTCCCTTTCCTTAATCTGCGAGAATCTGCGGACAACACTCCTCATGAAGAAACAGCACGACATCGCCACGCGCGTCATCCACGCCGGGCAATCACCCGACCCATCGACCGGCGCGATCATGACGCCGATTTATCAAACGTCGACCTACGTCCAGCAGAGTCCCGGAAGACACAAGGGTTACGATTACTCGCGCTCGATCAATCCCACGCGGAGCGCCTACGAGCGTTGCATCGCCAATCTCGAAAGCGGCACGCGCGGCTGGGCCTTCGCTTCCGGCCTCGCGGCGATGGCCACGGCCCTCGACGGCCTCGACAGCGGTTCTCACGTGGTGGTGAGCGACGATCTCTACGGTGGGACGTTCCGCCTTTTTGAGCGGGTCCGGCGCCGGTCCGCGAATCTTGACTTCACTTTTATCGACATGACCGATGCCAACGCGGTCGAGAAGGAAATGCGTCCAAACACCCGCATGGTCTGGGTCGAGACGCCAAGCAATCCGCTCCTCAAGCTGATCGACCTGGAAGCGGTCGCAAAAATTGCGCGGGCCCATAACGCCATCTCCGTTTCGGATAACACCTTCGCCAGCCCGTGGATCCAGCGGCCGATCGAATTCGGATTCGACATGGTCATTCACTCCGCCACGAAATATTTGAACGGGCATTCGGACATGGTGGGTGGCGTGATCGTGGTCGGAGATAACAAGGAGCTGGGCGATCAGATTGCCTTTCTCCAGAATGCTGTCGGCGCAATCGCCGGGCCGTTCGACAGCTTTCTCGCCTTGCGCGGATTAAAGACGCTCGCGTTGCGAATGGAGCGGCATTGCGAAAATGCGATGGAAATCGCGCGCTGGCTCAAGACCGAATCCAAAGTCGAGTCGGTCAGTTATCCAGGGTTGGAGAAACATCCCCAGCATGAACTTGCCAAGAAGCAGATGCGGGGCTTCGGCGGCATGGTCACTATCGTATTGAAAACCGATCTCGAAGGGACGCGGCGATTTCTCGAGAACACGCATCTGTTTTCGCTCGCGGAAAGTCTCGGCGGCGTGGAGAGCTTGATCAACCATCCCGCACTCATGACGCATGGTTCGATCCCTCCGGAAATGCGGGCATCACTCGGAATCACCGATTCACTCGTTAGGCTATCCGTCGGCGTTGAGGATGTCGCCGATTTGATCGACGATTTGCGGACCGGTTTCGAGGCGATCTAAGTCGCGGCCGTCATCCCGAGCGAAGTCGAGGGACCCCGTCGCCCAGCCAACAGTTCTGCCTCGGGGTTCTTCGACTCCGCTCCGCTTCGCTCAGAATGACAAACCATATCTTCTGTTGAGAGATTCTTCGCTGGGTTCAGAATGACACCGATGGGCAGCAGCTTCGGACAACTCTTTCGCATTACGACCTGGGGGGAATCTCACGGTGGTGGAGTCGGCGTCGTCATCGATGGCTGTCCGCCGCGAATCGAGCTGAGCGAAGCAGACATTCAGCGTGATCTCGACCGGCGGCGTCCTGGCCAGAGTGCGATCGTCTCTCCACGCGACGAATCGGACCGCTGCCAGATCTTGTCCGGCGTCTTTGAAGGTCGGACCCTCGGCACTCCGATCTCCATCATGGTCATGAACAAGGACGCGCGCCCGGAGGCGTACTCGGAAATGAAAGCGACCTATCGTCCTTCGCACGCCGACTTCACCTACCAAGCCAAGTATGGCATTCGAAATTGGCAAGGCGGCGGCCGCGCTTCGGCGCGAGAAACGGTGGGGCGCGTCGCCGCCGGCGCGGTGGCGAAAAAAGTTCTGGGCCAACTCTCCCGAGGCAGCTTCGAGATCGTCGCTTACGTAACGCAGATCCATGAAGTGACGGCGCGAATCGATCGGAGTTCGGTTAACACGAAAGACGTCGAGCGTAACGCCGTCCGCTGTCCCGATGCCGCTGCCGCGGAGCTGATGACGGCCTTGATTCAATCCGTACGCGGTGAGGGTGATTCGGTCGGCGGCGTGATCGAGTGCGTCATCCGCGGGATTGGCGCCGGTCTCGGTGAGCCCGTCTTCGACAAACTGGAAGCCGATCTCGCCAAGGCGATGCTCAGTCTGCCGGCTTCGAAGGGTTTTGAGATCGGTTCCGGTTTCGCCGCGACGCGGATGAAAGGCTCGGAACATAACGATCCATTTGAAGTTCGTGATGAAAAGGTCCGAACCACCACGAACAATTCCGGCGGGGTTCAGGGCGGGATCACGAACGGCGAAGACATTTTTTTCCGGGTCGCTTTCAAGCCGACCTCGACGATTGCGCGCGATCAAAAGACCGTGACCGCCTCGCATGAGGAAACGACGCTCGCCGCCCGCGGACGCCATGATCCCTGCGTCCTGCCGCGGGCCGTGCCGATCGTCGAAGCGATGGCCGCACTGGTGCTTTGCGATCACGCCTTGCGGCAGAAGGCGATTGCGATTTCGGATTGCGGAAACCGGATTTCGGAAAGTTAAGGCAACAATTAGGCATTCTCTCGACCTTCTTCCTTTCCCCAATCCGGTATCCGCAATCCGAAATCGCAATGCCGCTCTTTCTTTCCGCGATCCGCAATCCGCCATCCGAAACGGGAACCGCGGGTTCCCCAATCTGGCAGACGGTTTTCATCTCCTTCGCCGTCGCGCTGATTCTTTTCGAGTTCATCCGCGGGTGGCGGCTCGGAATTCTGCGACAGCTCATGCGCGTGGTGGCCGTGATCGCCGGTTATGCCGCCGCATTCTTTGGCGGCCCCATGATCGTCCCGCTGCTGCGCTCTGTGGTGACGATGCCGGACATTGTCCTCTCCGCGCTCGGGGGCGCCATCCTCGCGTTGCTAGTTTACGCGATGGTGGCGAGCCTCGGAACCATTCTCTTTAAACGCACCGCGCAACATAGTTCCGGCGTAGTTCGATTGACCTACGGACTGAGCGGCGCGGTGGTCGGGCTCTTTTTCGGCGCATTCTTCATCTGGCTCGTGCTGGTCGGCATCCGATCGGTCGGCTCCATCGCTGACGCGCAAGTGCAGGCGCGCCCGAAAATTGAAGCGATCAGAAACTCAAGCGCGCCCTCGGCGCAGTCCCGTCTGCCAGACGACGCGCCGCCGCAACCCGACCTCAACGCGGACTCGTTGATGACGCTGCTCGCTCGCTTGAAGAATTCCGTGGAGCTCGGTCCGGTTGGTGACGTCGTCAAGAAAACGGACGCGCTGCCGACCGGTGTGTATTCGACCCTGGGCGAGATGGGGACGGTTCTGGCCAATCCGGATACCGCGAGAAAATTTCTCACTTATCCCGAGGCAAGAGAGTTGAGCGAGCACCCGAAGATTGTGGCTCTCCGCAACGATCCCGAGATCGCCGAGATGATCTCGCAAGGCCGGCTGGTTGATTTGCTCCGCGATCCCCGAATCATCGACGCCATGAATGATCCCACGCTGGCGGACCGCGCGAAGAAGTTGGATCTGAAAAAGGCGCTGGAGTATGCAGCGAAGAGATAATTGAGGATCTCCCACAAAGGTCACAAAGGAACACGACGGAATGAGTGAGAATGAGATATCGAAGAAGATTCTCGACGCCGCGTTTATTGTGCACACGAAACTCGGCCCTGGATTACTTGAATCGGTTTACGAAGTCGTACTCGCCCACGAGTTACGGAAAACTGGCATTCCCGTCGAACGTCAGAAACCAATGCCGATTACCTACGATGGGATCCTCTTTGAAGAAGGCTATCGTGCCGATCTCCTCGTAGCATCGAAGGTGATCGTTGAACTCAAATCCGTCGCGGCGCTTTCTGCCGTTCACGCCAAGCAGGTCTTAACGCAATTGCGTCTGAGCGGATTGAAGTTGGGCCTTCTGATCAATTTTGGCGAGGCCCATCTAAAAGACGGCATTAGACGAATCATCAACGGACAGTTGGACGAGGAAGATCCTCCAAACCTTTCTTTGTGACCTTCGTGTCCGTTGTGGGAGGATTCCTGTTCTCTAAATGAAGCATCTCACGACGATTGGTCTCGAAGCTCACGTCCAGCTCAAGACGCGCTCGAAGATGTTCTGCGCGTGTCCGGTTGAATTTGGCGCGGCACCGAACTCCCATACTTGCCCCACCTGTCTCGGCTTGCCCGGCGCGCTGCCGGTGATGAATCGCGAAGCGCTGCGGCTGACGGTTCTTACTGGACTGATGCTCGGATGCGAAATCACTCCGGTCTCGAAATTCGATCGGAAGAATTATTTCTACCCGGATATGCCGAAGAATTACCAGATCTCTCAATACGACCTACCGTTGTGCGCTCACGGCGCAGTGCCGTTGCACGATCTCGCTTATCCGAAGGACGCGCAGAAAAATATAGCTGTCTCCGACAAAGAGCTGGCGCTGGTGCGAATCCATCTCGAAGAAGACGTGGCGAAAAGTTTTCATCTCGAAAGCAGCACCGGGATCGATTTCAATCGCGCGGGCATGCCCCTGATGGAGATCGTGAGTGAACCGCAGATCAATTCCCCCGAGGAAGCGTTCGCCTTCCTGGCCGCGCTCAAACAAATTCTGATCTACGGCGCAGTGAGCGACGCCGACATGGAGAAAGGGCAGTTGCGTTGCGATTGCAATATTTCCGTGCGGCCGGCGGAGCAGCAGGAGCTCGGCGCCAAAATCGAGCTCAAAAATTTGAACTCGATCAGCGGGGTCCGGCGCGCGCTGGCCTACGAAGTGCGGCGGCAAACCGAGGCGCTGGAGCGTGGCGAAAAGTTGGAGCAGGAGACGCGCGGATGGGATGACGCCGCGGGCCGGACGTTCTTGATGCGGACAAAAGAATTCGCGCAGGATTATCGCTATTTCGCCGATCCCGATTTGGTGCCGGTGAAGACCGAAGCGCTGGTCGAAGAGGCGCGCGCTCGAATGCCCGAGTTGCCGAAAGCAAAGCGCGCCCGTTTTATGGATGAGTACGGTGTGAGCGCGTATGACGCAGCCGTTCTCGCGGATGACCTAGCGCTCGCGAGTTATTTTGAGACGGCGGCGAGAGGAGCGCGAAAACCAAAGAACATCGCGAACTGGATCCTGAACGATCTCCAGAGCGCGCTGGCACGGGAAGGACGCGCGATGACTGATTGCCCGATTTCTCCGGCCGGCCTGGATGAATTGGTGAATCTGATCGAGAGCGGGAAAATCAGCGGCAAGCAAGCGAAGGAGGTTTTCTCGGAAATGTTCGCGAGTGGGAAATCGGCTGCCGCCATCGTGCAGGAAAAGGGAATAGAGCAGCTGAGCGACGCCGGCGCGATCGAAGCATTGTGCGATCAGGTGATCGCGGATAATCCAAAGCCGGTAGCGGATTTCAAAGCGGGGAACACGGCCTCGCTGAATTTTCTGAAAGGGCAGGTGATTAAACTTTCGAAAGGCACCGCGAATCCCGGCGTGGCGGGCGAGATTTTGGAACGGAAGTTGAAAGCCTGATCACCTTTTGTCATTCCGAGCGAAATCGAGGAATCTGTCTCTACCTCGGGAACGAGTATGAGATGTCTCGACTTCGCTCGACATGAAAAGAGATGGACCGCGAGTCTTAATCGCGCCGGATAAATTCAAGGGCTCGCTGAGCGCCCGAGAAGTGGCGAACCATATTGCGGCTGGACTTCGCGATCGTCTGCCGAACGCGACCATCGACATGATCCCGATCGCTGATGGCGGAGAGGGGACGGCCGATGTGATTCGCGAGTCCTGTGGTGGCGAATGGGTGAACTGTGCTGCGCACGACGCCCTTGGGCGCCCGATCCAGGCGCGTTATCTCTGGCTTCCCGATCGCGCAACGGCGATGATCGAAATGAGTGCAGCGGCGGGCGGATGGAGGATTGCTCCGGATGAACGCGATTTGCCGAGCGCGAATACGTCCGGCGTCGGCGAGATGATGCTCAATGCGATCGATCTCGGCGCCACGGAGATAATCCTCGGATTGGGCGGAAGTGCCACGAACGATGGCGGCTTCGGCTTGGCGCGCGCCTTGGGCTTTTGCTTTCTAAACCGGGACTCGGTCGAGCTCACCGGACGGGTTTCCGATTTGCGCGGACTCGCACACATCGTGCCTCCGCGCGGTCTGGTCCTTCCTCGGATTACCGGCGCGGTGGATGTCAGCAATCCGCTTCTGGGTGAACGCGGGGCGACGCGAATATTTGGCGCCCAGAAGGGCGCGGGTCCGGAGCAACTCGCTCAGCTGGAAGATGCTCTCGCGCGACTGGCGGATGTCGTGGCGCGCGATCTCGGCAGCGATTGTCGGGAAGCGTCCGGCGCGGGAGCGGCAGGAGGGCTGGGCTTTGGTTTGATGAGTTTTTGCGGTGCGCGCCTTCGATCCGGCTTCGATCTCATCGCGGAAATGCTCGATCTTGAAAAGGCGATCCAACGCGCCGATTTCGTCGTTACCGGCGAGGGCCGGCTCGATCACCAAACGCTGGAGGGGAAAGCGCCCGCGGGCGTAGCGCGGCTCGCGCGTAAGATGGGAAAACGCGTCTTTGCCATCGTGGGATGCGCGGACGACGAAGGGACGTTTCGCGAACTTTTCGACGATATTTTCGTCCTTGCTGCGCCGCCCATCACGCGTGAAGGAGCAATCGTCCGCGCAAAAGAATTATTGCAGCAGCGCGGTCGCGAATTAGGCACGCTACTTTCGACCTCTTGCTCCTGATCTTGATCGTGCTCCCAATCTTCACCTCACCGGAGGGATCAGGAGCATGATTAGGATCAAGAGCAGGAGGCGCGGCGAACGCCCTTTCACCTTTTGTGGCGGGACATGGTAAGATGCGCGAAATGGAAGAGGACTCGCCCCATAGCGTCACGCCTTTCGTTTTCTCGGACCCGGCCGGGAAACGTTGGCCACGTCTTCGTCTCTTCCTGCTCATCGCGGGGATCCTGGTTTTTCTCGGCACGGTCTTCTTCGTCCAAACCCTTTTTGTGGCGCCGCAGCTCAGTCTTCCTTTCTCTCTCCGGCAATTGAAAGGACAGCTGAAGTCCTTGCAGAAAGTGAATCCGGCGGGACAGCCGCCCGTAAATCTGGCGCTCTGGGAAAAATTTGCCGCGAGCCGTCTGGCGGCGAAGAAGTCTCCGGGTCCGGCTGCTTCGCCGCCCGCGCATCCGCGGAAGAAATCAAAAAGCAACGAGGTGCGGCTCGCTTTCTACACCAACGGCGATCCCTACAGCTTTACTTCGCTCGAACAACACGCGAGCCAGATTACGCACGTTTGTCCGGAGTGGATGGCGATGATCAATGGCTCGGGCGATTTGCAAATCGATTCGGACATTCGCGTACCGAAACTCGCGGCCAGCAAGGGCATCGCCGTGATGCCGCTGCTGACGAATCTGGTCGGCGACACCTGGCAGCCGGAAGCGGTGGAGAATCTCGCTCACAGCTCCACGGAGGCGCAGGACCGCTTCATCCAGAAGGTTCTCGGCGTTCTAAGCGACGCGAAAGCCGCGGGCGTAGTGGTCGATTGGGAACAGCTCGATCCCGCCTACAAGAAAGACATCACCATGTTCCTCGACCGGTTCACGGACGCGTTGCACTACGACGACAAGCAGCTCTGGCTTTGTGTCCAGCCTGGCCAGGAACTCGATTACATCGATTTCGAGGAGCTTTCGGACAATGTCGATCGCTTCGTCGCGATGCTTTTTGATGAAACATCCGACATCGATCCGGCCGGGCCGCTGGGCTCGCGTCAGTGGTTTGAAGGATGGCTCAAGGTGCTGATGGATGGCGCTGAATCCAAACAATGGATCATCGCGCTGGGCAGCTATGGGTATGATTGGACTGGCGGAGCAAAGAAAGCGGAACTGATCAGTTTTCCGGAAGCGATGAGCCGCGCGAGCTATGCCGAAGTGGCCGGCCTCACCATTACCGCGCCGCACTACAATCCGTATTTCTATTATGAAGACGCGGACAAAGCGCACTCAGTCTGGTTTCTAGACGTGGTGACTTTCCTCAATCAGCTCCGGGCGGTGCGCGAGGTAAAGGCCGGCGGATTCGCGATCTACCGGTTGGGCACGGAGGATGTTTCGATTTGGGACGCGCTCGGTGTCCCGCGCGATTTCAAGATGGATGATGCGTCGCGCTCTCTCCTCGAAGTCCTAAGAGGAACGGACACGATTGCCGACGTGGGCGAGGGCGAGATCGTTTCGGTCGATGAAACGCAATCGGACGGCCAGCGGACCCTGGCAGTGGACCGGGATGGTTACTTGACCGCGACTTATTCGAAGTTTCCGCAGTTCCCCACGCTTTACCACCAAGGCGCCGGCGCTCCGCACCAGGTTGCCCTCACCTTCGATGACGGTCCGGACCCGGAATGGACTCCGCAAATCCTCGACATCCTGAAAGCGGCCGGCGTGAAGGCGGCTTTTTTTCTCGTGGGCGCGAACGCGGAGCAATACCCAGGACTCGTCAGACGCATCGTGGCCGAGGGCCACGAGATCGGGAACCACACCTATTACCACCCGAATCTCGCGGAGTGCTGGCCGGAGCATATTCGTCTCGAACTCAATGCGACGCAGCTTTTGCTCGAGACTATCACCGGCCGCGCCACAACTCTTTTCCGGCCGCCCTATGCCGCGGACACGAGTCCCTCGAAAGTCAGCGAACTAACTCCGCTCAATCTCGCCCAGGAACTCGGCTACCTCGTCGTCCTCGAGAACATCGATCCGCAAGATTGGGCGCAACCGGGAGCCGACATCATCGTGCAGCGGGTGAAACAGCAACGGCGCGATGGCAGCATTATTTTGCTGCACGACGCCGGCGGCGATCGCGAGCAAACAGTCGAGGCGCTGCCCCGGATCCTGGATTACCTCAAGACGCGCGGTGATTCGATCGTCTCGCTCAGCACTCTCCTGGGAACGACTCGGGATGCGCTGATGCCACCGGTCGATACGAAAGGCAGATCGCTCAGCCATTTTGTCAGCGGCGCCGGCTTCCGAATTTTTCACGCGGCGGAAGAATTCCTCTGGGCCTTCATGATTGTTGCGACGGCGCTGGTGGTCTTGCGCACGCTGACCGTCATCTGGCTGGCGTCGCGTTTCCGTCGGAGTTGGACGGGAGGGTTTGCGGAACCGATCAGCGTGATTATCGCCGCTTTCAATGAGCAAAAGGTGATCGCGGAAACCCTGCGTGCCGTTCTCACGACCGATTATGAGGGGAGGATGGAGATCATCGTCGTCGATGACGGATCGCAAGATGAGACCGCCGCCGAAGTGGAAACCGTTGCTGCGGGCGATCCGCGGGTTCGTTTATTGCGTCAAGAAAATCGGGGCAAGGCGCGGGCGCTCCAGCGCGGTTTGGCCGCGATGCGAACCGGCATCGTTGTTTTTCTCGATGCGGATACGCATTGCCAGCGCGACACGCTCCGGCGTCTGGTTCAGCCTTTTGCGGACGAGGGCGTGGGCGCGGTGTCGGGCCATGCCAAAGTCGGAAATCTGCGGACGTTCATCGCGAAATGCCAGGCACTAGAATATACCTGTGGTTTCAATCTTGATCGGCGCGCCTACACGCGGTGGAATTGCATCACGGTCGTTCCCGGCGCGATCAGCGCGATGCGGAAATCGGCGATCGATGATGCCGGCGGCCTCAGCCTCGAGACCCTGGCGGAAGACACCGATCTGACTCTCTCCCTGCACAAGCGCGGCCAGCGCATGGTTTACGTACCGGGCGCGATCGCGTGGACCGAAGCGCCGGAGACCGTCCGCACGCTCGCGCGTCAGCGTTTTCGCTGGGCCTACGGTACGCTGCAATGCCTTTGGAAACATCGGGACATGATCTTCAACTGGAAATACCGCGCGCTCGGCTGGTTCAGTTTGCCGAGCGTCTGGTTCTTCCAAATCATTCTCGTCGCGATCACGCCGATGGTTGATCTTTTTCTCCTGGCGTCGCTCCCGTTCGGCGCCTGGCGTGCCGTGTTACCTTTCGTCATCGCGTTTCTGAGCATGGACGTAATCCTGGCGACGCTCGCCTGCATTCTGGAGCGCGAATCGGTCTTGCGCGCGTGGCGCATTTTGCCCATGCGGCTGATCTACCGGCCGATGCTCAGCTATGTCATTTGGAAAGCGATCCTTCGCGCGGTGAAAGGCGCCTTCGTCAGCTGGGGAAAACTGGAACGAACAGCCTCCGTGCCGATGCGCGCGTAGGGTTGACGTCTTTTCCCCCGGGAGGGCGAGGCTCCGGCCGAGCCGTCGTCGTGTCTAGAATCTCAACCGATGAATTTCCCCTTGAAACAGCCAGTCTGCGGCGTGTTTTACGAGACCATGCCGGACGGGATTGTTCACGACATAGGCCCACTTCGCATCATAACTCTCGCCGGAGCGAAGACGGCGATCCCAGTGGCCGCCTTGCCAAAGATGACGCGGCGGCGGCTCGGCCGGAGCCTCGCCCTCCCTGGAAGAGGCGCTCAAGGCCTCACGAAATTGTTTTGTGAATTGCGATTTCCAGAATTGCATCCACGCGCTAAAGCTGCTTCGGCATTCGAACGATGGCGCCGCAAAGAAATGTAAATGATCGGGCATGATGACATACCGGCCCACGAGCCAGTCACCTGCCTCGGTCCAAGCTACTTGCAGCAGCTGATGCACGGCGGCGTTGGCCAGCCACCCTCGCCGACCCTTCGTGCAGACGGTCGCAAACACCAGGATGGGCTTGTTGGATTGCTCATAAACGCCCGCCGCCGGGCGCTTGCGTTTCGGGAATTCATTGTCCGGGGTTGGATTCATTCGTTCGGGGGGGATTGCACTTTCCTGGTTCGGTCGGCTCGGCGGGAGCCTCGCCCTCCCTGCCGAAAATGGCCACGGCTCGTTGGTGTGATGGCGTCGTGCTTTCTTGCTCTGGCCAGCTGCAAAAAACCGGCGGCGCTCCGGGCTTCCGATCCGAATGCGCCGGTGGAAGTCCTGGTTCCTGAGCGTGGCGCCTACACCGGTGCATTCATGGATTTCGGTGACGCGGAGGACGAAGTCACCCTCGACATCATTGAGGAATTCGAAAGTATGGTCGGGAAACATCAGGCGATCATTGCCTCGTCGAGCTATTGGGGGGAGCAAAGTTTTCCAACCGCAAACCTCAATGTCATTTGGCGCCACGGTGCGATGCCGCTGGTTTTTTGGTCACCGTGGGATCGTCCCTACGAGCAGAATCGCGGGCCCGACCGATTTGGTCTCAACACAATCATCGAGGGAAAGTGGGATGCTTACATCGATAAATGGGCTGACGCCGCGCGCGAGTTCGGCAAGCCCATGATCGTCGCGTTCGGGGTGGAAATGAATGGCGACTGGTTTCCCTGGTCAGGCTGGTTTTACGGAGCAGATGAATGGATCGGGGACTCGCCCGAGCAATGGGAAGGGCCCGAGCATTTCAAGGCGGCGTATCGGCACGTGGTGGATCGCGTCCGCGCGCGCGGCGCGGCCAACATCAAGTGGATGTTTCACACCAACAATTATTCCTACCCGCTCGATACCTGGAATTTCGCCCCCGCCTATTATCCCGGGTCCGATTACGTCGATTGGTTCGGGTTGAGTGTCTACGGGCAGCAGTTCAAGGATGAAACGAATCCGGATATTCCATCGCTCGTGGACTGGCCCTACGCTGAATTGTGCGGACTTGATCCGCAGAAGCCGATCATGATCGCCGAATGGGCAACGGGCGATTTCCCCTTTTCGGCTGATGTGCATGGAATGCTCAAGCCGGAGTGGACCAAGCAAGCGCTCGAGATGTTTCGGACGCGTTATCCCCGAATCAAAGCCGCCATCTACTGGCACGAGCGCTGGCAAAATCCCGACCAGACGTATAGCAACCTGCGCGTGAATTCTTCCGTCGAATCGCTCGACGCTTATCGAACTGGCATCGCGCATCCGGACTGGCACGGCGATCTGATTCTGCGGCCTCTGGAAAAAAAGCGGTAGTTGCGATTTGGCTTGTCGGGAACAGGCACTTGTTGAAGCTCGCGCCACCTCCTCGTGTCAACCCGAGCCGCGCAGACGGCGAGGGACCCCACAGTCGAACAGCAGGTCACGCAACTTCGCTTTCGCGATCCACGCAGGTCAACGGTGACGAATGTTGTCGCCGGTTGTTTGTGTGATCTACGAGCGCTTGTGAGGTCCCTCGCCGTCTGCGCGGCTGGGGATGACGGCGCATTTCTTGCGCGTTGTTGCTACTCCGACCGCAGCGCGATCATCGGATCGACGCGGCTGGCACGTCGCGCCGGGATCCAGCACGCCAGGAGCGCGACCGTTCCCAGCAAGAAGGTAACGCCGACAAATGTAATAGGATCGGATGCGCTCACGCCGTAGAGCACGCTCTTCAGCAGCCGGGTCGCCCCGAAAGCAATCGCGAGTCCGATGACGGAACCGATGAGCGCCAGCGTCATGCCTTGCCGAAGAATCAAACTGCGCACGTTTCCGGTCTGCGCACCGAGCGCCATCCGCAACCCGATCTCACGCGTCCGGCCCGCGACGACGTAAGACATCACGCCATAAATGCCGACCGCTGCCAGCACGAGCGCAAGCACTCCAAAACTACCCAGCGCTCCCGCTGCAATCTTCGCCGGGAAGAGCGGGATCTTCATGTGGTCCTTGAGTGTTTTCATGCCGTAGAGAGGCAGCGTCGGGTCAAGGTTCCGCATTTCGTGCTGCATGGCCGCCAAAACCGTTTTCGGATCGCCTTTCGTCCGCGCGACCATTGACACCGCGGTGCTGTAGTCACGCAGCTGCGGCCGGAAAAGCGCGGCCTTCGGTTCTTCCCCCAAGCTGTTGTATTTGCCATCGCCGCAGACGCCGATGATTTCCCAGAACGGTTTGTCGGCGCCGCTGAAATTGAACCGTTTTCCGACCGGATCCTGGCCCGGGAAAAACTTTTTCGCGAAGGTCTCATTCACAACCGCGACCCGATGTTCCACCTTCTCTTCCTGGTCGGTGAAATCACGGCCGCGAAGACTGATTCCCATCGTTCGGAAATAATCCGGGCTAACCGAGCTGGGAATGGCGAGCGGAAGCTGGGCGGCGGGAGTGGGCGGTTGTCCCTCGAGGTAAATGGTCGCGCTGTTGTAATTGAGACTGAGCGGGATGTTGTCCACGAGCGCCGCTGCCTCGATCCCCGGAAGAGCCCGGATCCGCTCGAGCGCTTGTTTCTGGAGGGCGCGCCCTCTTGTTTCGTCGTAACCCTGCAACCCGATATCAAACGAAAACGCGACGGCATTTTCCGGGTTGAATCCGGGCCGCATCCGTTGCGCTTCCTGCAAACTTCGCACGATAAGGCCAGCGCTAATGAGGAGCACAAGCGAGAGCGTGATCTGGGCGACGACCAGGCTATTACGCAAACGGGATCGGCGGAACCCAGCCATTGAAGTTTCGTCTTTCAACGCCGGAACCAGCTCGGGCTTCGATGATTGCAGCGACGGAATTAGACTGAAAAGCATTCCGGTCAGGACCGACAGACCGAGGGTGAAGGAAAGCACGCGCCAATCGATCCGCAGATCGAAGACGAGCGCGATGTCGATGGGAAAATCGACCCGCTGCACGATCCGATTGATCGCGGCCGCGATCAGCACGCCGAAAATACCACCGGCTAGCGAAAGCATGACACTCTCGGTCATCAATTGCCGGATGAGCCGGCGCCGGCTCGCCCCGACGGCGAGGCGGATGGCGATTTCCTTGCGCCGTTCCGTGGCGCGCGCGAGGAGCAAATTAGCCAGGTTCACGCAGGCCAGGAGGAGGACGAGGAAACCGACCGCTCCGAGAACAGCCGTGAATGCGAAGACCCCGTTCCGGATGTCGGGAATGAACAGGCCGGGCGGAATCAGCTCTATGCCGCGGCCTGCGTTCTCTTTCGGAAATTCCTTACCCATCTCGAACGTCAGCGCGCGCAGGGACGCTTCCGCCTGCGCTTTGGTGACGCCGGGTTTGAGGCGTCCGACGACAAAACTATTGTCGCTGTCGCGATTTTCGAGCCAGTTGCTGCCCGGTTCGATCACCGGGCCCATCATCATGGGCGTCCAGAATTCCGGGGAGTAGGCCACGTCAGTGCCGATGAAACCTTTCCGCGCAACGCCGACCACCGTGAACGGCACGTTGTTCACCAGGACGGTGCGGCCGACGATCGCGGGGTCGGAACCGAAACGTTTCTGCCAGCAACCGTAACTCAGCACGACGACGGGGTGCGATTTAGGGGTTTGATCTTCCTCCAGAAGAAAGCCGCGACCGAGAAGGGGCGGAACGCCGAGGACATCGAAGTAATTGGCGGAGGCCATGGTGCCCCAGACGCGCTCGTTGTTGCCGTTGTGACTCAGGCTGGCGACGGCGATGCGATAGGCGATCAATCCGGAGAAGACCTGATTGCGATCGCGGTAATCCTTGTAATTCAGGTAGGACTGGAGGGTGTAGTCGGCGCCATTGTGCAAGGTGCCGTAAAGTTCCTGGAGTTCGGAGGCGTTGCGGACGGGCAGGGGGCGGAACGCGACGGTGTCGACGAGGCTGAAGATCGCGGTGTTCGCGCCAATGCCGAGCGCCATCGAAATGATGGCGAGCAAGGTAAATCCGGGACGCTTGAGAAGCTGGCGCGAGCCGTAACGAAGATCCTGGAAAAGCGTCTGCATTTTCGCGAGTTCCCAAGTGAGATGCGCGCAGCCCGTGCTCTGGATTCAAAAATTTTCACGCGATGCAAAATGGGGAGGGCGAGGCTCCCGCCGAGCCGCCCTCTGTTCGCGAAATGCGCCGGCTCGGCCGGAGCCTCGCCCTCCCTACGACTTTTCCTTCGGCAGCGCTTGCTGCCAATCGAGCACGAGCTTCCACGCTCCGGCGCTATCCGTCTGCCAGATCTGAAAGAAGTGACCCGGCTCTACGGTGCCGTTACGGATGAGAGAATATTTTCCGTAGGCGTAGGCGAGATCAGCCGAAGAACTCATGTCGCCTCCCATCGGTTCGAAGGACATCTGACCACTCTTCGCGCGTAGCAACTCTGCCGCGGCGCTCTGGCCGACCGCCGGAAAACTGCCATCGCGGTAAACGCGAAGTTCTTCCGCCGCGACTGCCAGTGTTGCATCGGCAGAGTTGGCTTTTGCGCCATTCAGAAATTTGGACCGTGCCTCTTCGAGCGCCTTACGCTGGGTCTCGACGTCGACCTTTGATCTTGGTTCACCCTCCGGAACCACCATGCGCAACGGCTCCGGTTTATCGACCGCCTCCGGCGTCTCAATCCCAAGATCGAGCGCAACCTTCCACGAGCCCTCCTTTTGTTTTTTCCAAATGGAAACGAAATATCCGTAACCGATAGGTTTCTCGTCTTCCTTCTTTGCCTTCCACTTCGCGGGTCCTGTGTCATAGCCGAAGTCTCCACTTCGCGCGATCGCGGCAAACGTCGGTTCCCAGATCAGATCGAGGCCGTTTTCCGGCCGCTTGCTCCAGGCTTCCTGGCCGTTGACGGGTCCCGGTCGAAAAACAACCCCCTCATCAGCTAGGAAAGCCAGGAACGCGGCACGCGTCCCTTTCTCCTGGCCGGTCTGGTAGAACTTCCTCTCCGAATCAACCATGGCCCGCGCGGCTTCGGCGGGAGCTGGTTCCGCCGCGCGAACGGCTAAAGGACAAGCGAGGAGACAGAGCAGGACCAAGAGCGAGCGTCGGCGGATTTGCATTGAACACTCTGCAATGATTCGCCGTTCTCCGGAAAGCAAATGTGGAGGCTTTTCTTTTCCGGGGGTTCGATTACAACGCTCTCGTGGATTTGGAAGAAGGAGCCGCGTTTCTGGAGTCGATAGGTCGTGAACGCATCGTCATTCACGGCAACTGCTCGTTAGGCCGTTCTCCCAAAAGCACCGTCGTTCTGGAATCGCCCAAGGTCTCGCGCCGGCACGCCATCATCAATCTGCAAAATGTCGGCGAGTTTTGGTTGATCGACCTCGGGAGCAGCAACGGAACTTTTCTCAACAAACGCCGGGTCCATCAGCCGGTCCGGCTTTGTGACATGGATCAGATCACCGTGGGAGATGCCGCTTTTACTTTTCGGCAGCCGGAGGAGATTTCTGCCGAGCTGCGCACGACCATGGCTCAGCAGACCATCCGCGAGACCGCGAACATTCCAGTCTGGCTTCTGGTGGCGGACATCGAAAATTTTACTCCACTGAGCCGGAGCATGGTCAGCGACAAACTGGCCACGCTAGTCGGGACCTGGGTCGCGGCCTGCAAAGAAATCGTCGAGGAACATCACGGCGAGATCGACAAGTATCTGGGCGACGGTTTTCTGGCCTACTGGCATGACGACGAGAAGAGCGCGGAGAACATCGCCGCCGGCCTTCAGAAGCTAAAGCAGATGCAAAGGAATGAGCCGCGCTTCAGGCTTGTGCTGCATCATGGACTGGTTTCGAGCGGCGGCATGCGGTCGATGGGAGAAGAGAGCCTCATCGGGAAGGAAGTCATCTTCGTTTTCCGGATGGAGAAACTGGCCGGCTCGTTAGGTATTCTGCTCATGGCCAGCGCCGCGGCCAAAGCAAAGTTGGAACCGATGATGAAGTACGAGCCCGCCGGCGTTCACCCGCTCAAAGGTTTCGAGGGCAACTTCGAGTTCTTCAAAGGGTGACCAAGTCTCCCGCGCAGTAGTTGCCTGCTTTCTCTGTAGCGGCGGTCTATGACCGCCGAAGGGGGAGCACGTCACCCAAAAATCGTTCGGCGGTCATAGACCGCCGCTACAGGGAAAAGCGCCTACTTCGCGCGGCGATAGACGAGCCCGTTTGGATCGTTGATCCTGGTCAGCTCGTCCCCATTGAGTTTGTAAACGGAAGTCTCCGCCATGGGCGCTCCAAAGCCTTCCACTACAGGGTTAGGAATTGTCTTGGGCGCCCAATCCGCCAATTGGCCGGGGCTCCATTGAATGGTGAGGCTGGTCCCCTGTTGGGTGCAATCGATCGACTTGTAGGTCCACCTCCGCTGCAACTCGTAAACCGAAGCGTAAAATGGTTTGTCGGGTGCGGAAGCATTGGTGGTATCCAGTGTCTTGGTCGCTTTCCCATCCTTGATGATCATGGTGAAGTTCCGGCTGATCATCTGCTGGCTCTCCGGATTGGTCTTGGATTGCGTTGCCAGCCATGTTCCTTCAAAGGGCCGTTTCGACGATTGCTGGGTCGACGATTGTTTTGGGCTGGCCTGCCGGGTTGTTTGCGTCCGGCGCTGCTGCGGCTGTTGTTGCTGTTGCCTGCTTTGTTGGGCCGCGTGATCCACGAACATCCGGATGACACTATCGACCTGTGCGGGCAGCGGGGCGGCCGCGGCCACCACGAGAAAAACTGGGAGTAGGTATCTGATCATATGTTTCATAGCTTGGTAATTAACCACCACCGAAATCATTCAAAGGCACGGCGAGCTGGGAATTGGGAGCATTGGAGTTCGGCGGGTTGAAGTTGTTAGGTGCCGCCGGGGGAGCAGTTTCTTCCCGGCGCTCGTTCATCACCGCCTTGGCTGCCTCAGTCATCTCGGAGCTGCGCACGAGAGTGATTGTTCCCAGATCGACGAATTGGCCGGGTTTAACTTCCACCTCTTTCTCGACCGGCGCATAACCGTCGAGCGAAATACGCAGCGGATATTTCCCCGCGCGAATCCCCTTAAAAGTAACAGGGCTCTTCCCCGTTTCCATTCCGCCCAACATGACGGTCGCGCCTCTTGGCGTCGTCTTCAGCATCACTCCACCCAAGGCATTGGCTGAGCTTTCGTCTCCATTTGAGGTCGAGGCGGGCGGCGGTTTCGTCACCGCAGCCGGTCCTGGTTGTTCTGTGGTCGCGGGCGCAGCCACCGTTTTTGGAGTCGACTTGTGAAATCCGAAATACCAGATGGCAATCAGCGCAAGCAAACCCACCGCCGCGCCCCCGGCAATGAGTGCGGTCTTGTTCGATTGCAGCGCCGCCACCTTCGGGAGAAGTGCCGCGGCAGTTCCTTTCGTCTTCGGTTCCGATGCCTGCTGGGCCCGGACTGTTTTCGGCGACGCGATCTCCAGCTTCTGCGCGATCTCAGCGAAAGACTGCGGACGACGCGCCGGGTCCTTGGCCAGACAGGAGGCCACCACTCTTTCCCAGGTCTCGTCGATCGGCTCGCCCTCGACCTCGAGCTCTTTACGGCGCACCGACATCGCAGGCGGAATCTTTTCGCGAATTTGCCGGTCGACGTTGCCCGACGAGAAGGGTGGCTTGCTCGTGATCAGTTCGTAAACCGTCGCGCCGAAGGAATAAATATCATCGAGGTGACTGCCGCGCTCGCCATCGAGCTGCTGCGGGCTCATGAAAACCAGAGTCCCGCTCCGGCCCTGTTCCATCGTGAGCATGCTGACCGAATCGCTCAAGCTGCGCGAAATGCCGAAGTCCGAAACCTTGAGGTCTCCGCGCGTATTCACCATCAGGTTGGCCGGCTTTAGATCCCGGTGAATGATGCGCGCGTGGTTATGCGCGTAATCGAGCGCGTCGCAGAGCTGGCTGGTCCATTCGTTAAGGTCATGCGGTTCAAATACCTTGTGCGGCCGGTCCGCGCGCAGGTTGGAAAGCGTATCGCCGTCGATGTATTCCATCGAAATGCACCCCGACTGCTCGCTGTGCACGAAGTCGTAGATGCGGACGATGTTCTTGTGGGTCAGGTCCAGGCTGCGCCGGGTCTCGCGCTTCATGTCGCCGAGCACGGCGCGATCGTGAATGATCAGCTCGGGTAGAAACTTGAGCGCGACATTGCGCTCGAGTTCGTCGTCGCGCGCCATCCAGACCACGCCCATGCCGCCGCGGCCGAGGGTCTTGATCAGGGTGTAGCGGTTAAAGACTTTTTGCCCGTTGGCAAAGTCCCGCGTGGTTGCATCCAGCGCGTTGCCGGAGGTCTCGCTACTCATGTTAATAGGTTAGTAAAAAAAGAAAGTCGCATAAAGCATAAAATCAATGCCCCACCGGACGCCGTTCTTTGACGATCTCGCCGCGCCGACTTGCTTGCCAGTCTGGGCCGTACCGACGGGACCGCCACGGACGGGCCGGATGGAGTGTACGCGGACTCTAGCCGTCCGCCGGTCCCGGAGGCAGTACTAAACGTTTGCCTTCACCCAATCGGCGACGGCCTGTTGGGTGTGGCCTCCGAAGAGCTTGTCTGGGCAAGTCGTCCCGCCGCCGCTGTATCCCGGGGCGAAATCATGCCCGAAGACACGGGTCCGTGGGATGTTGTACTGCTCGAGCAGCCAGCGAATCAATGCGGCCGACGAGTCAGACTGCGCCTTGGCTAGAGTGTCAGTCGGGAGGCCGACGTGCTCGATCCCGATCGAGTTTATGTTCGCGCCTTTGCAGTGATTGGCACGTTCAGAGTCCCGCACCATCTGGTAGATCTTCCCATCCCGGTCGATGACGTAATGCGCTGAGACTTGCCGGCTGCCGGAGCTTTGGTCCAGAAACGTCTCGATCGTCACCTCGAGCGTTCCCTCCGTGCAATGGAGCACCACCATGTCGATGCGGGTCCCATTGCGCGAAGACTGATGAGGGCTTTCGATAAACTTCTCAATCGGAGGCTTTGTATTCGCATTGCTGCTGCCGTGCGCGTCTTCGTGTGTTGCGGAGGCGTGCGCTCCTCCATCCGCTTTTGATTTCGCGGCCTTGGTTTTTTTCTTTGGGCTTTTGGCGTCGGTCGCGGAGGGAGCCGGAGCGGAACCGCGCAGCCGGTCATAGAGCGCGAAGGCGCTTTCTTGCAGCCGGTTGTCGGTCCCGGTTAGGTCACTGAGTTTAAGATCGGCGCCGAAAGCCGACTTCGGGAAAACAAAGAAGAGCACATCCTCTTCGATGCTCGAATCGAAGATTTGCCGGCAGAATCCCGTCGCCGGATCGCGATGGTTCTTGCAAGGATCCGGCGCCGCGGGCCGGAGCAGCTCATGCAAGCGGATCGACCCTTCGCCGACCTTCTTGAAAGGACCGATGTCGCCACAAAGGGCAAACGCCTTCACTCCTTTATAGATCACGACCGCCAGATCGCCGAGTTGAAGATTTGGATGGAAAGGCCCACTTCCGCCGCTGTTCATCGGCAGAACCAGATAGGGAACGACCTCGCTGGGGAGGTCTCCTTGTCGACCAGGAAGATGAAAGGAGGTGCCATCCTGTCCGCTGCCAGGATCCAACTGCTTCCCGGTGCGCCGCCGTGGGTCGTCGGGCGCGGCTGGCCCATCGGCATCGACGCCCATCTTCGAACTCCAAAAGACCGTTCCGTCGGGGAAATGGAACAGGCCTTTGCACATGTTCTTATCGCGATTGCCCGGCGTATCGAAGGCGTCGAAGCGGTCCTTCGTGGTCTTCTCGACATCACTGACGGTCGCAGTGTCGAAAGGAATTCCCTGAAGCTGGCCGAGGGATGCAGTTGGTGGTTTAAAGGCCATGGTTTGTTCTCCGGTTTGTGGTGGCGGTCGTTTTTCGAGGCCACGCGAATCGCCTGATCTCGCTCCCGTAATTACTACGGTGAAAGTTGACCTGGGTTCTCAAGAATTTTTCGGAGGGCAGTCCGCTACGATTTAGCTTTCACGAATCGACCGTTTGTATTCGGTTCAATGCGGAAGGTCTAGCACGAACCGGTGGCCGCGGTCTTGCGGGGCCTTGGCCGGAAGCGTTGCATTCATTCTTGATCGAGCTTCGTCTTGATTTTCTCAAACTCGCTTAACGCAATCCCGACGACCTGATCCATGTTGTAATAGCGGTAAGTCGCTAATCTCCCAACGAAGCTCACGTTTTTCTCCTGTGCGGCCAGCGCAGCGTAACGCTCGTAGAGCGCCCGCGCGTCGGGGGCGGGAATGGGATAATACGCCTCCTTCCCCGGTCCATAATCATCCGGATATTCGCGCACGACGGTGGTTACCGGGATCTGCTGCCCAGTAGCGTGCTTGATCTCGACGATCCGGGTGAATTCGTGGTCGTTCGGATAATTTACCTGCACGACCGGCTGGAAAAATTCCTGCGGCAGCGTCTCGGGCTCGAAGCGGAGAGAGCGATAAGGCAGCAGACCGAAGCGGTAATCGAAATATTCGTCGATCATTCCAGTGTAAACCATGTGCCGGCACTGCACCTGAGCGCGCAGATCCCGATAGTCCACCCCGAGGCGCACCTCGATCTTCGGTTGGTCGAGGATGCGGCGGAACATGGCCGTATAGCCATCGCGCGGCAACGCCTGGAATTGTTCGTTGAGATAGCGATTGTCGCGATTGGTGCGAATCGGGATGCGTGCGCAAACGCTCGGGTCAAGGTCCCGCGGTTCGCGTTTCCATTGCTTGAGCGTGTAGTTCTTGAAGAACAATTCGTAAAGCCGCCACCCGACTTGGGAAACGAATTGTTCCTCGCTGTTGCGCGGCGTTTGGATCGGCACACGCCATTCCGCGAGGGCGGCTTCCATTTCTTCTGTGGAACAGGAACCGGCGGGGCGGCCGAGCAGTTGTTCGAAGGTGTTAAGATTGATCGGGAACTGCCAGTAACGTCCTTCGGCCCACGACAGAATTTTGTACTCCACCTCATGCCACTCCGTGAATTGCGAGAGGTATTCCCGGACGCGCGGCGAATTTGTGCGGAAATAATGCGGACCGTATTTGTGGAGGAGCACGCCGGCCGCGTCGTGCTCATCGTACGAATTTCCCCCGATATGCGTGCGTCGATCCACCACCAGGCAACGCATTCCACTTTGCGACGCAAGCCGCTCCGCCAGCACGGCGCCCGCATAGCCGCAGCCGACGATAAAGATGTCGCACGAAAGCACGGGGCATCATCGGGCTGCCAGGTGGGAATACGGCAAGCAAAAAGAATCCTGTGAGGCGCGTTCACCGATGCCCGCTCACTAAGCTTTCGGAGATCAACTCCGCGGCTCAGGGCCGGCCCAGGCGCATACCATCAGGAAGCAGCCGCCATCTCCTCGCAAAGTCTGAGATAGGCGGATTGCGCTTCCGCATCGCCCGATTTCCGGAAAACCTCCGCCCAGATGGCGGCGCCGGTCGAAATCATTTCGCGAAACGATCGCAGGTCGAAGCCAGGCATTCCACAGGTCACCCAGTGATCAGCCAGCCTCAGACAATCAACGAGATTAGTCCCCGTTCTCACGAGCCGGCTGGTATCATTTCCGGCGAACGAGCGATAAGTGGCGAGCGGCTCGTCCAGGCACAGCCCAGTTCCTAGAAAAATTGCGCGGACCCACATCTCCCAATCGGCCACGTGCACGAAGTTCGGGTTAAATCCGCCATGTTGTTCGTAGAAAGTCCTGCGCACGACGACGCCGGCAGTTCGAAAAGGATTGGCATAATAAAAAGGGGCGACCTCGTTCCCCGGCTTCGCCAGGCTGTCGATTATTGGGGATACAGCTTCAGTGTGGCCAGCCTCATCGATCACTAACCCGCGCGCGTGAAAGAAAGAAACAGCGGGATGACATTGGGCCAGGTCCTCCATCTTGCGGTAAAATTCCGGCAGGACGTAATCATCGCCGTGCAAGATGTGCACCAGCGCTCCAGAGCTGCGTTGGACACAAGTGTTGAAATTCGCCGTCACCCCTTCATTCCGGCTCTTGCGGTGGAATTTGATTCGCCCTGGGCCGAGATCCCTTACGACTGCCTCCGGATCGTCTTCTGTCGAGCAGTCATCGACGACTTCAACTTCCATTCGGTCGTTCCCCCAATTCTGGGCAAGAACACTTTCGAGGCATGGCCGAAGATACTTTGCGCAGTTGAACGCCGGAATCATCACCGACCACAGCGGCCGGCCTTTGGCTTGCGCAATCGGTTCCACTCTCGGTCCCTTCAACCGCTCGATATTCAAAATGGGTCCATTCACTCTCGTCCCTCTCCAATACGCTGCGAAGAAATTGTAAGCAATCATCCGCCCTGCCCGCGGCATCAGGGGCGGACCGACGCCCCAAAAAATTGGGCGGAGCTGCCAGGCCTGCCGGCGCCCCCTGCCACCTCCACGATGGCGTATCATTTGCTTTCTTCGAGGGTGTGCGATTCCTGCTCGTATTCTGCCTTTACTGCTTAGGCCTTGTCACGGCCCTGGCCGGAAGCGCTCCGCTCACTTCGAAGGATGTGGGGCTCATGCTTCGCTCCGGGTATTCCAGTGATGCCGTCCTGCGGGAGCTTGTCACCCGGCATTTCGCCGACGTTTTTGACTCAACGGTCGAACAGCAACTGGTGCGAGCGGGTGCCAATGAGGCGTTGATCAACGCGCTGCGAGGTGGCTCGTATGCGGCCGCCGCTTCGGAGATCTCGGCGGCAAGCGAAAAGGCGGCAAAACGGACGGTGTTACTCCCCGAACGCGACGCTCAACACCTAAAGTCCCCTCCTTCGCCGGCTCCCGCACTCGCCGGGCCCGCCGGAACTCCGCCTTCGCTGCCGGCTCCTTCCGACGCAATTTATCAACTACTCCGAGGCGACCTGGTCCATTTGGAGCGCGGTGAGATCCGAAAATTTGACGATGAAGCCATCTCGAAGAAAAAACTCTACCTTCTCTTTTTCTCTTCCAACTCCTCCGAACCCGCGCGCAATTTCACGCCCTCGTTGGTGGCTTTTTACCACCGCGTTGCGCCGCACCATCCGGAATTCGAGACCATCTTTTTTAGCCATGATCCCACCGCTTTCGGCATGGACAAACACATGCAACGAGCGGACATGCCCTGGCCGGCCGTGGTCTTCGAGAAAGTCGCGGTGAAGTTTCCGGTTGCAAAAAATACCCGCAACCTGCCTGTGTTGATTCTGGTAACGGGAGACGGAAAAACCTTGTATTCGTCTTCCGGAATCCAAAATGCCGACCCGGAAAAGGTGATGGCGGATCTCGATCAGATTCTCTCGACCAGCAGCGCCGATCCCAATGCTCCCCCGCCTAAACTGCTGTCGAACCCCACGGATTCCGTTCCCACCCAGACCAAGTAACTCCGCCTGCCTCCTCCTGTGGCTGCCTCGCCCCGTAACCGCCTCGCTGTGCGAGGCGTCGATTCCCTTCTGAGTTGAACGTTGAACGTTGGACTGCCTGCTCGCGAAAGCTTTCGGAGTTGGACGTTGGACGTTTCGGCCGAAGGCCGCTCTCCTGATCAATAAACAAACGGCACCAGCCGTTTCGTCCGCCTCATGTAATCGGCGTAACGCGCCCCGAGCGCACGCGAGAGTGCTTCCTCCTCCACGTCCATTCGGCGAACAAAGGCCGCGAAGATCGGCACGAGCACGATGAGCAGCGCCGCCCAGTTGCGGAGCGTCAAAGCAAAACCGACGAAAGCCAGCAGCACCCCGGTGTAGGAAGGATGACGCACCAATCGAAACGGCCCGCGCTCGACCACCTCATGGTCTTTCTCGATCACGACATCCACGGTAAAAAAGCGGCCGAGCGTGATGATGGCCCACCAGCGCAAAAGCAGTCCCGCGACAAACAGGATCACTCCCACCAGCGCAAACATTTGCCCATGCGGCAGCGCCGCCGCTGGACAATTCATCGCCACGAAAACTCCTGCGGCAATGCTCACCATGATCACTATCCATATAACGCCGAGCGTGCTTCGGTCCTGCTTCGTCCCCGTGCGGGTGCGCGACCGGCGCGTTACCGTCAGCAACACTTCCGAGATCAGGTAAACGAGCCCAAGCTTGAGCGACAGCGACATTACGTCCGATGTTTTCTCATCAGGTCCCGATTGATCAAAGCCTTTTCGCGTCCGCTCGTGCTCGTGCTCGTGATCGCTCGCTGTAGCCTGCCTCGCTGTGTCGAGGCGCACTGTCGGATTTGAATTCACCACCGGTCCAGCCAGTCTGATGCTGATCGATCCCGACAGAAACCCGATCCTTGTCGATCAACACACCGCCTATCCGCCGAACTTGAAGACAAAGCGCGAGAAAAGCGTAGACGCCGCCGAACTCCGGGCCGCCGCCGTTGCGATGCGACGCCAAACCAGCCTGGCTTGCTTCGTTAGGGCTTTATTGCAAAGAATCCGCCCAGGAATCGCGAGGGAATAAGCGCTTCCACATCGCAATTATTTCTTCTTTGCGCTCGGGATGTTCGACGACGAGCTGAAGTAGCTTTTCCTGTCGTGCGATATTTGGTGCTCCGTAGTCCGAAGGAGTAAACGAGTCCGCGAAGTTGGGCGATACGCGATTGGGAAAAAGAGCCGCCAAGGCTCTTGCTCTATTTCGAGTCCCACTTGCTGTGGGCGAACTCATAATGATCTCCGCTGTTTTCAGGTCAAAATCAGCCTTCGCGCGCTCATGATGACTCCAAAAACCGAAGATAATTGTGGCCGCGGCGATTGCCACCGGCGTGACGAAAGAGAGCGGCATAAGCCATAATTTCTTTCGCTCTACCCGTAGTTTATCGCGTTCGAGTGCAAACTTCCGTTCTTCGAGATCATCGGTGTTCGGCATAAGGATCGGCTTCTAGAGGGCGCCGTCTTTTAGCGGAAGGTCCTTGGGGGGCCTGGGGCTGGGGTACGGCTCGTTTCGCTCTATCTCAGGTCCTTAGCGAGCCGTCCGTCAAGATTTTTTTGATTTGCCGGAGATTGTCGGGCAGGGCAGACGATTGAGCGTCCGATGGCGGATCACAACCGCGAGATGGACGTCTCGAGCGCCTGATGTAGGAACGCATTCGCCAGACTGAGCGAAACAGTCGTGAGGTGACGGAACGCAACCATAACAATGAGAAGAACTATCGTCCGATTGAGCGTGATTGGGTCCGCAATGCGAAAAATTTCCCTCAGTTGTAGAACTCACACAGCCGAGCGCGACGCTCACATAGCCGAGCGCGACGCTCACATAGCCGAGGATGACGCTCACACAGCCGACCACGACGCTCACATAGTCGAGCATGACGCTCACACAACCGAACGCGCCGCTCACATTGCCGAGTGCGACGCTCACACAGCCGAGTGCGACGCTCGTCATTCTTGCATATGTTCCAAACGCTCGTCATCGACCGCGAGCAACTGTTGTACAACCTGTCTTAACTCGCGAGCATGGCCAAACATAGTGCTGACAACGAGCAGAAATATCGCCTGTAGTGGAACAAATTCGGCGCGGTTTTTTTCCCACTCCTGGTAAATGGCTTCCCATTTTTGATCACGGTGGGCGTAGTGGCCATATAAGAACGTTTCGAAAATTTGTTTATTGGTGTGAGGGGGATTTGAGGCTGTCATCGCAAGAAAATCCTTCAGTCCTTCCCGGTAGGCATTAAAATGCATCCATAGCGTGTGCCGTTGACTTACACGTTGGTCGAAAATCTCTCCGATTCGTCGGATAGAGCAGCGGTCGTTTTTCTGTGTAAATAGGCGCGCCGACAACAGGAATGCTTTGAGATCGTGTTCGTTGAAGTTCTCAATTTCAGCCTTAACAAGGACACCGTCCGTCCATTTTAGGTTCGATTGAACTTCCTCCCGGTGAAGGAGCGTTTTTAAAATGGGTGATTCTTCGAGCTCTTCAACGATTTCGCAAAACGACTCCAGAGACCTCCGTTCAATTGCATCAAGGGGATCGACCCAAGGGTTAAATGCCCTATTGAGTTGCCTGATAGATTCGAGTTCCTCAGCTGACCAATTACTCACAATAGGCCCGCAGGTTTCATCTTAAGCCAGCCTACCAAATACGCAGTGACGTCGCCAATGCGGTAACATTCGAGCGACCGCTGAGTGGGAGTATGCATGAGATCGTCTGAGCGCTGGCTCGCGAATTCCTTCAGGGGTTCGGAAGTTTTGTCGAGCGCAAGATCCACAGCCCCGTACCGATGGAGAATTTCATGAGCGATGAGAGAATCAAGGAATACCTGTCCTCCGTCCCCTCCGTTGTCGTAAATTATGGCGCGCTCTCGCTCAAACTCAGTATTTTCGCCCTCAAAAAAAGGGAATGCCACCGACGGAACCCAGCGTCTGACGCAAAAGATCACCGCCGAACCGCCTGGCTCGTTCAGCGGAAGCCCGCCAGGCTTAAACAGATCATCCCAACGGGTGGATACGGACCCAAAACTTGTCAATCCGGTTACAACACGGTTCTGCCAAGTCGAATGTCCCGGACCGGCGCAGTAGTCAGCTTCGTCGATACTCTCGCAAGCGTGGCAAGCAACAGAGGGTTCGAATGGGAGGCAGATATGCTGAATACGAAGTTCGATTCCGCGTTCGCGTGCTTTGTTTTCGAGCCAACGGACGCTCCGTTCAATCTTGCCCTCAACAGGCTTGCGTAGATCAATCGTCCACGGGCAGCACCGTTGTCGTCAACAAAAATAAACAGTAGGCTTTGGTCTCCCTCAAGCAATGCAGCAGAGCCGATGTTGTAAGCGCGTTCGATATTTGAAGCCATTTCAGGGTCCATCCGGAAGGGGTCAGTCTGTGAATCGCGGTAAAACCATGTCACCGCCGCGTTTCTAAACTAGCCCCGAATAATGAGGAGTGTTTGATATCCACCGATCTAGCGCCTCAGCTGCGATCGGCACACGCCGAATTGCGAATATGCGATCATCGGGCTCTGCCTGCTCGAACGCCACGTGGCGGAAGCTCGGGTTCGATCGTACGAGCTTCGTCAACTTGAACTTCTGAAGTTCCGACATACGGCAGCCGAGGATGACCGAACGGATACATTCTGCGGGCACACGGAATAAACAGACCGGGCGATCAGGCGCGATTCGATCGATCCGCTCTGAGCACTCCGCCAGCGGGACGATCAGGCGCCACTCGTGCTCATATTCCCATTCGGTACTCTTGAAGTAGAAGAAGTCGATTGCGTCGCTATCGGCGAGGAAGACTTCGGGTCGTTGTTGTGTGTAGGTGACCTCGCGGAAGTGGCGAAAATCGTCGTTAGGTCCGCGCCTTCGACTGAAAAAGGCGTGGCGGGCGTCGAATTCGATTACGGCTCCTTTGTGGTTGTCAGCGTAGTGAGCCCACATTAAGAGGCTAACGGGCTCTTCCGTGAGGCAGAGGGCTCCGAGATTCTCGTTCACGGTATGGTATATCTGGCGGCCTATGAGCGGTGTCCCCACGTCCATCATTGTTTTGAACAGGCTCAGAGCTTGAGGCGCTTGCTGCTGAACTTTCTCGCTGAACGAGTCGCGGTCGACGCGAGCTCTCTGCTCCGGTGTCAACTTCGCGAGAATTGCATCGATTTCTGGACCCAGATTCGTGCCAAACCCCTCGTGGAACTGCTTTTCGATCGTCGGCTCATCGGCGAGGCCTTTGAGGAACGGCTGCATCTCGAAAGGGTCGTTGAACTCGACGGGCTGAGTAAAACGAAGCATCTCATCTCGAAACAGTCGCAGAATCCCGTTCTCGTCTCCCCGCATGTACTTGTAGAGCCGTGGCGGAATCATTGTCTCAGCTCTTAATCCGCGTTCAGCGTTTCGCCGTCTTGCAGTTCTTCCCGATAGCGCCGCGTTTCTGCGATCCAGTTAAACGATCCCTTAGAGTTCGCTTATCGCTCTTCATCGGTGAACCAGGAATAACGCCATTCCAGATGCTTGGTCAGACCGTCCAGATCGGGAAACTGCGACGAATAGTTCACATTGAACATGTGTAGGTCCTTGCGCAACGCCGGAAAGTCTCTGGGGAGAATTACAAGTTTGACCAACTTGCTTTTGTATTTCTTATTTTTCTCCAAGGCAACGAATCTTCTTCCTTCGATGATCTTGTGAACGGTGAACATGCCACTCTGTGCTGAAATGCGCCTTGAGATGACCCTCGGTCGAAAGATCTTCGTAATCGCTTTGTTGTCGAACGGTAACGTCCGTTCTGTGTCAAGGCGGTAATCCTGCACCTCTGGAGCAAAGACCCAAACTACTCCTTGCTTGGGGGCCTTAGATTTAGCCCTTGGTCTGAATGGCGATCGAACAGCAAACCAAAGAGCTGCATAAGCACTTTGCGTCCAGTCGAGTAGTCGAGTTGGAAGACCGTGATGTTGTGCGAGAGCGATTAGATCCCAAGCGTCATTTGGGTTAAACTCTGTGAGTGGGAGGCTAGTACGCCTAAATTCCTCGATTATGAGCTGTTCAATATTAATCAATTCCCCTTTCAGATTTAACCTTCCTAACCGTGGAATGAGCGGCTCGTCGCAAGGTTGCCCGCGAAACAGTAAGTCCGCACTATTCCCGGCGTGCTCAGCGTCTCGCTTTATGCCTTCGATGTACTCGACGAATTGGGAAAGCGAGTTTATCGATTTAAAGTTCCGGGTCGTCATTCAAAACCTCAGAGGGAATTGCGCCAGAGTATAGTTGACTTCGCTGTCAGGAAAATCCCGATGGTTCAGCGCTGTGCTTGGCGTGATAGGAGGAAACGCATTCGATGTGGGAGGATGGCAGAATCGATCAACGCTGGCAAGGACACGCGTTTTCGAAGGGCCAAGAGTCGAAGGAACCCGAGGTTGGCGAGGGAAACCAGTTGCCGACGCCGTTGGAGACGATGAGGTGACTGTCGCCGCGTGTTATGGGCTGGGGCTTCCGAAAGGTATTTTTTCAGCACTGCAGTTCTTTGATTGATCAACTTCGTTTGGATCAACCGCGGATTACGCGGATGACACGGATTGAGGTGACGGTCGGATGTGATTTGACAGGATTAACAGGATCGGAGTGGATTCAAGAACCGGTTTAGATCATGTCCTCTCGAAATCCTTCTCATCCTGTTAATCCTGTCTGTCCGCGCGTTCCCTCTTGATCAATTTCCGGCGAATCCTTGCGGGATCTCGCCTGAGATCGAGCACTGCATAAACGCGGATGATTGGGTCGTCGACGAGATAGTAAACTCCGAAAGGGAATCGCTTCGACAGGGCGCGATGGAATCCGAATTCCATCGGATGAATGCCAGCGAACAGGATCAGAGAATCGATATCAGCAGCAAGAGCGGCTGCGAAGTAATGCCCACACCAGGTTCCTGTCGGTCGTAGAACTCCCGCCCGTCCAGCAGGTCGTCCTCGGCCTCGTCGAGGACCTGGATTCTCACTCGCGTTTGCGCAGCAGACGCTCTTTTACTTCAGGCCACTCGCGGAATTCCGCTTCGCCTTTCGCGACGCGCTCTGCACGGGCTGCGAGCACTTCGCCATGCCAGGCTGGCGAGGGCACGCCTTCGGGGGAACGGCACAGATCGTCCCAAAGTTCTTCCATAACACGAAGCTTGGCGGCGCGACTCATCTCGCTCAGAGGCAAAGTCGTTCCGGCGCTCACGAGGGAAATGCTAACCGGTTGCGGTCTGGTCCGCAAGGGGTTAGAGGCTCCGGCGAGTGGCGTTCAGCATCTAATATCAAAAGCAGGACGGCAGGGACTCGGCTCTGGCTCTCTTCCAAATCCTTTTCATCCCGTTAATCCTGTCGGCCATGTTCTCGATTGCGTGCTTGGCAGTTCACTATTGTTTTGTTGAAATGCCGCCTCTGGAAACCGCGGAAGACTTACCGGCCGCTGGCGCAAGCATGGGACGGCCCACAGGGCCGTGGCTACATCGTATGGGAACACTTGTTATGGCTAAGAAATTCATGAGTCTGCTGGCAGCGATGGCCGTCATTGGGGGTGGAGCGACGGGCTTTGCGCAAGGGGAAGCGAAGGCGGGCGAGGGGACGCTGATGCTTCAGGATAAGAACTACACACTGTCCAACGCGCTCGCCTACGAGACGACGGTCAACGGGGAGGAAGCGATCGCGGTGGCTTTGAGTGGGCAGGCGATTACAAACGAGGAGCTCAAGAAGTCGCAGCAAACGGAGAAGGATGGCGGTTTCGCTGATTTCAAGCGGCCCTTCCTCATTTTAGATTTCTCGAAGGCGGGCCAGCTCAAGTTCTGGAGCGCGGCCGCTGGCGGCACGATGATCGGGAGGCGGAGCGCAGATAAGGCGACAGGAGAACTAAAACTCCAGGACGGCCGGGTCAGTGGCAAAGCTAGCCAGCCGAGGGACACCGAAGAGATGTTTCCGACCGCGTTTGACGTCCGCTTCGAGGTGAAGTTGCTCGCAGCCGGCGAATTGTTGCCGGCGACCATCATCAAGAAGCCGGGCCCGGCCGCCAACGTGAAGCCTTCGGTGACGGGCCTGTTCAAGGGGAATGGCAAAGAGGCGAAGCTTGCTTACGTGTCCGCGCATTGGCGCGAGCCGTTTGACGATAAGCCGAGCATCGCGCTCGTGTTCACCGAAAAGGATCACTCGAAAAATCCGAAGCCGGACTTTAAGGCGGCGTTCGGCGAATTCGGCAGCGCGCTGATCATCTCGCTCTTCGAGGACGGTGACATCTTTGGCTGCCAGGTGGTGCACTCCGCGCATTCCAAAAAGGGTTTCAGCTCGGTCGGCCAGATCAGGACGAACAACTTCAAATACGAAGAGGGCAAGGTGGAAGGAGAACTGCTGACCGACAAGGAGCTCGAATTCTTCGGGGACACCTGGGAGGTGAACCTCAAGTTTGTCGCGCCGCTGGGAGAGGTTCCCAAAGAGTTTCAGGTCGCCGAAAAAAAGACCGAAAAGGCTCCAGCAGATGAGCCGGCGACCAAGAAACAAACCACGAAAGACGCCGCTGCCGATGACGACGACGATGATGACAAGCCGGCTTCAAAACCGGCGGCAGACCTACTCAAGGTCAAAGACCTGGCGATCACGAAAGATGCGACCGACGTCGAATACCAGGCGATGGTTGAGCACGTTATCTTCAAGAGCAAGGCGAGCACGAAGGCGGTCTGTGCCGAACTGACGGCGAATCTAAAGGCGCAAGGCTGGACCAAGGAGGGCAGCGACCTGGTAACCCCCGCGTCGTCGATCCT